>Ga0315330_10002036_pt1 | contig 13803 bp, 12 predicted proteins | sample M140m34915metaG_FD_203453 | JGI IMG/M metagenome (GOLD analysis project Ga0315330, IMG submission 203453) | Ammonia-oxidizing marine archaeal communities from Monterey Bay, California, United States - M1 40m 34915 | ecosystem: Environmental > Aquatic > Marine > Intertidal zone | place: USA...
TGTTTTCAACTGCCATTATTCCATTAATGTATATGTAACAATTTCTATACATTTGATTATCAAGCGGATTAACTAATGACCATTGGAAACCAACAGTAATATCATGCACACCTTTTTCAGTTGCAGTAAATACACCATTAGACCAATTCTCACCTGTGTAGTCTACTTTTGTTTGAACTGCATTAGGTAAAGGTGTATCAGCAGATAATGTTGCAGTATATAGTTTGCTTGGTTGAGTGTCTCCACCACCTGTTACTTCTGTCCAAGTAGCATCTTGTCTGCCATACTGTTTACCATCAATTGGAGCTTCAGGTATTCCACCACCTGTTCCACCCTCACTTGCTGGAAAAGCTTGTAAAGCTAATGTATCACCCTCTAATACTGTTCCTTCACCTACTTGAAATTCTACAATAACATTAACATAATCACCTACATCATTAACAGATGATACTTTATAACGACCATAATTAGGGCTTTCTACTTGATTTAATACAAGAATATCATCAGGTTTAACGGCAGTAAATTGTCTTACATTACCTTGCTCGTCTGTTTTAGATATAAATACTTGATTAGCATCGGCATATGAATAAGTAAATGCTGATAAGTCTTGCAAGTATATATTACCTGTTTCAGGGTCTCTGTTAGGATTTGATGGATAATCTGTTGTGTATGATGAACTAAAGAATATACCATCTTGTAGTGTTGCTATGTCTTGTTCGTTAGCAGATACTCTGCCTGATAATGTTCCAATAGCTGAAGTGTTATTAGAAATATTTGTGTCTTGTGCATTTTGAGAACTATCTACTTCTGTTTTTGTGTATGTAGTAGTTTTATCTGCTTTTTCAAACAGTTTTGAATCTACTTCAACGCTAGTATAAGTTTCAGCTTTAGTATAGCTATCACCTACATTAGCTTTGCTATCTAATAATGTATCTGTTTGTGTTTTAGTATAAGCATCAACAGGCGCTGGTAAGTTTGCAATAGCATTAGTATTAGCAGTAATATTTACATCTTGAGCATTTTGTTGCGCATCTATTTCAGCTTTAGTATATCCATCAGTGCCACTTTCTACTTCTGTCCATTCACCATTTTGTCTACCATATTGCAAACCATCAACAGGTGCATCAGGTATGCCAGCACTATCACTAATAGATACCCATGTCTTGTTGTTACGAGCATATGTCTCACCATCTTCTGGTGCTTCAGGTGCTAGGTTATTTGTTTCAGCATTAATATTAGTAATGCCACTTCCTTTACCTACAAAGGTATTAGCTGTCACATTAGCTGATGGAAAATGTATATTGCCATCTAAATTTAAGAAGACAGCTTTTTCTGCTGGATAAGTACAGAATACACTTGAATTACCATTTAACGAAAGTAAACTTCCTGTGTTTGAAGACAATAGATTTCTTACAATCTCAGTTCCTGTTTTAACGCCATAGCCAACTTCCCATGCGGTGTCATCTGTAATACAGTAGTAAACAGTGCTACCATCAGTGATTGCTTCCCAACCTTGATAACCTTCTTTAGTCGCTCCTATCTCAATATCAGCTTTTCCTATTGTAGAGCAGTTTGTATATATTCTATCTTTTAATTGTAATGCCATGTGTTTATCCTATGTAAGGGTTAATTTAAGTTGGTCTACATTTATAACGAATTGGTCGCCAGATAATATTTCTTTAGGGTTATCTAATGCTGTAAAATACATCATGAAGCCAGCACTTGCTGAGTCCATAACACCTACATAACCAACATTACCCCAATTACTTGTTGCTGTTCCCCATTCTACTTTATTAGCGTTACTAGTCTCGCCATTAAGGTTATTAATATCAAATGTAACTTCTTTTCTTGTGTAAGATGCTTGGTCTATTTCGCTAGTAGTAACTCCAGACTTTGTTGGGTCTTCAGTAAATAAGGCTAAGTAAACCTTACTTGGGGCGTTGTAAGAAGCATCTCCTACTGTTGCTTTGACTAATCTGTTTGCTAAATAATTGGTAAAATCCATGTTGTGTCCTATGTAAGTTGTACTGCTAATGGTTGTGCTGGGAAAGTTGACTGTTCGTCTGATTTTGTAATACTTGCTAATCCTGCCTTATACATACCATCCCATGTAGCTAATCTTGGGTCATCCATTAAGAATGGAGCTGACTCTGCTAGTGATGCGTATAACACTAAATCAGGGCATACATCTAAGTATTCGTTAGTTGGATTAGTATCTGACATTGGTTTTGGTATTTTGTAGTAGGTCATGTTTATTGTAGTTGCACCTGTTGGTTGTGGTGCTAGTACAAAGTTATCTGCTACTAATGTATAATTTACTGGAACACCTTGTGCGTTAGAACCGCCACTTCTTCTGTAGAATTGAGATACTGTTTGAAATGTTAAAGGTATAATTGGGTTAGCATCTAGGTGTAAATCTTGCATTTCCAAGTAATCTGCTGGAGTTGGGACAGTAAATCCACTATCCATGCTATATGTAGACTGTTGCAAAGTCTGTCTAAGTCTTAAATCTCTGTTAAGTCTTTTCTCTGCTAACGATATAAACATAGGAATCTTGTCAGTTAAATCTTGTCTTGCAAGATAATCTGCTATGTTTGTCTGTAAATTTGCGTAACTTGTAAATGCTGGCATATCTTAAAGGTGTCCTTTTTTAGTCCTGAAAAACAAATTCTCAGGGTCATTTAACCAAGCGAAAAAACGCTTTTGGTCTAATACTGAAAATCCTTGCATAATCCCCATCTTGTTTAACTTGTCTATTGCTGTAAATGGTATGCTAGCCACCTTGTTTCCGAACAGTTGGTCTGACCATTTAGTCTCAGCGTTATTATATTCTTTTTTGTTTTGCTCTATTAAAGCAGAGACATCTTGCTCTTGTTTAATAGTTAATTCATCTTTATCATTAAGACCAACACTTGTAGTCTTTACATCATCCTTATGTGCTTTCATATTTATCCTTAAAGGTAATGCCCCCGAAGGGGCATAAGCCATATTATGTTTCGTCACTCATCATTGCATGAGCAGATTCATTGTTTACTACTAATGTATATTCTACATTTAATAGATGTTTCTCTGAATCACCCATTTTAGCAAGTTTTTGAGACTTGAATGGTCGTAGATAAGCTACTGAAGCCATTGAAGGGTCAAGAACATATGAGTAGTCATCAGATAAGAATCTATCTGGAACAACATTTACTGAACCAAAATCTGATAAATATACATCAGCAGTTCCGATAATTGTTGTTGGAGATGACTTAGGTGCTTGATAACGCTGTTCAGCAATACCAGCAAATGTTGAAACTACTTGCTTGTTAGCTGGAGATACTAATAGCACATCAGGTTCACCACCAGAGTTATATGCTTTTAATACTGCTTCTTTTAGCATATCTTCTGTTAGTGCGCCACCTGCTGTATCAACAGTGTTAGTTGTAATCCATGATGCTAGACCACCTAATAAACGAGGTGTTGATGCTGTGCCAGCAGATTGTGCTTGGTCAGATAACAGGATAGATTCCATGTCTCGTTTGATTTCAGCAGAAGCTTTTGAAAGCTGATATGCTGTTTCTGTAGAACGACCAGCTTTGTCTACTACATCATCTGTAGTTGAAACTTGAACTACTTTATCAGAAATCTGAGTGTAGTTACCAACACGAGTTGTAGGTGTTAAAACTGCTGAAGTTGCATCAGCTCCCTCAACTTGTGCGTTAGCTAAGTTTACATCAGCTAGGCTGTCTGTTTGCCATTCATGGTATGTGTTTTTAGCTTTAGTTCTGCCAACAGTTGACATGAAAGGTGTTGTTGTAGGAGAGATATCATATATCGCATCCTGTAAGTCTTCACGAATACCGATGGTATCGTAGGTTTTATATGTTGCCATTGTTTATGTTTCCTTTTAAATAAAGTTTTTGAATACATCTACTGCATCAGTTAATTTACCTGATGATTTTAGACGCTTTTTCTGTTTGGTATATACATCCACATTAGCAACTTTATTTCCTTTCTTAGCCATTTTAGGAGCTTTTGCAAGCTTTTTAGTTACGCTAGGATTGGCTTTTTGTAGTTTATCGTACTCCATAGCCTTCTGTAATATTAGTACATGGCGATGGTCATAAACTTGTGCTAATTCTTGGTCTGTAAAACCTATACCTTTCCCAAAGTTACGAATATCTTTTTTGATTTGTTCTGCTTTCTTTGGGTCAGAAAATTCCTTTACTTTTTCCACTAACATTTTAGATTGGTTGGCAACAAATTGTGCTTGTTGATTAGCTATATGTTGATTTGATTCTTGAGCTAATCTAGCTTGTTCTTGTTGTACTAACTGTATCTTTTTGTTTGCTTCTGTGTTTTCTGCGACTCTCACCGCATAAGCTATCGGGTCATTTTCTTTTAATAATTGTAAATCTTCCTCACTATTTTTACCTTGCGATAATATAGTTTGTACTTGATTTAACCTTTGAGCATATTGCTCTCTTAGATGCTGTGCTTCTTGGATTGCTTTAGCTTCTGCTTCTACAACTTTACGCTGTTCTGCTAAAGTTTGACTTTTCTTGGTATAGTCATCGCCTTTTTGATAACCACTTACAAGCTCTTCTAGGGTGACATCTTTCTCTTCACCACCAGCTTTTACTCTGTAAGTCTTGCGTTCCTCTACCTCTACTTCGTCTTCGTCTGAGTCTTCATCGTCTTCATAAGTATCTTCTGGTTCATCTTCCGATTCCTCGTCTACTTCTTCTTCCAATGCTTCTTCATCAGTTTCCTCAACTGCTTCCGTTGCCACTTCTTCATTTTCTACCTCTGGTTTATCGTTTGATTCCTCGGCATCTAACATATCAGTGAAAACTTCCGTTGCATCTTTTGGAGTTTCAACTGAGTTAGACTCTTGGTTGATTTGCTCTGTCATAATTCTTCCTTATAATTTGCTATTTAACGATAGCTCGTTTATACCCATTTGGGTAATAAATTAGTGCCCTGAGACCCGCATAAAATGGGGCTCTATTTTGGCTGATATTTGCTGTGAGGCATTTTAAGGCTCTGTGTTGATTTAGCCCTACCTACCCTACACGGAATAATTTTAATCGCTCCTAGAGCGTTAAATTTTCCATCTTTTGGTGTCTATTTTCTTTTGGTCTGCAATAGATTGTAAATGAGCCATTATTTCGTTAATAGTAGTAATTCTCATGTAACATACTTCTCTGGCTGTTTTATCATCTACATCTGAGTTAATTAGCATATCTAAGTGCATTTTAACTAATTCGTCCATTGCTTCTTTAAAGCTATCATCGTTAAGAATGTTAGCTATTGCTTCATGATTCATAGTGTCTCCTTTATAGTCCTTTAGTTTCTAATGTTTGCATAATTCCATCTGCTACCTTGGGCATACCATTTTCTCTCATAATTTGAGCGAATTGAGTTGCCATTTCGTAATTATACACTCTATATTCTTCTGTATTTAGTTTTTTGATATTTTGGTTATAAGGAGTCATTTCATGCCTAAACTTGTTATAACTTGCCCTTATTTGAGACTGTGTGATTCCTTCTGCCTCTAAAGGTTTAAAGTAATCCATTACACCTTGTGGGGTTACGCCTTCATTAAGGTCTCCCATGCCTCTCAATACTGTATCTAAAGTTTCTGAGTAATCCTCATCTAATAGACCACCACCCTCTACTGTATTCCAACCTCTATCAGCTTCTCTTTCTTCTCTGAAAGTGTTTTTATCTCTTGTTATAGTGCCTTTATCTTCACCTAACACCTCTAATGATTTTTTAGTAGGTGTGTTTTTTAGGTTTCCGCCATCAACCTGCATCATTGATTTGTTTTGCAACTCTTCAATATTTTGGTTAATCCAGTTCACTAAATTTTCTTTAGCTTCAAGCTCTCTTTTCTTATTAACGCCAACAATAGTTCTATTTTCTACAGTAGATAGTAATTCTACTAACTTATTCATTTTGTAATCAATATTACTTCTATCTACGCCAGTTGATGTATCTCCAGCTCTTCTCTGATAGTTCATTGTATTTTTTACAGACTTAATAATCTTTTTATGTTTAGGGTCTTTTATATCAGATACTAAGTTATTATCTACTTTTCCGTTGTATGTAGAAACGCTATCTTGAACATTTTTAGGTTCAAAGTTTGAGCCTGTACCGACATTATGATTAGCATCATTTGCTTCTGTAGTTTTTTGGTTATCTAGCCATTTGTGTTGCTCTGATTTAGAAGCTTCAAACTCAGGTGTTTTACCATACTGCTCAACAAACGCATCTTTTTGGTCTTGAGACATTTTTTTAGATTTAGCTATTGCATCTAAATTTTGTGAGTCTGCAAAAGCACTGTTATTTGTAATACTTCCAGTGTCATCACCTAACTCTTTAGCTACCCAGTGGTCAAGCCCTTTTATCATAGGTGCATTTAACTCATTAGCAGGTTGTTCGTAAACATTACCATTTGCATCAGTAACTTTGACTTTAGGTGTAACTATAGGACTGCCTGAGTTGTCATATTTAACAACATCTTCTGCTGGACTTCCTAAGAAAGAGTTAATTGGGTCTTTTTTGCTTGCTGGGGTAATTCTTGACTCTTTACCATCTTTAAAGTTTGTAATTTTATCATTAGCAAAAGCTTTTGTTGGAGGTAACTCACCAGAACCTTCAAGAATCTTATCAAATACATCTTTCTTTGCTTTGTTAGGTAAAATTTCTTCTTTATTATTCTTTAAAACACCTTTTAACATTGTATCTAATTGTGCATCAGTAATACCTTTAATTTCACCTCTAATAACATCATCAGTGTAATCAGGAACTCTGTGTACTCCAATTTCCTGAGCAACATCTTTCATTATTGTATTTTCTGTATCTGGGCTTAATCCGCTAGGAAATTCTCTTCTTGTCTCATTTCCTTGGTATATTTCATCAACATAAAAAGGGTCACCCTCTGCGGTTCTGCTATTAAATACCTTTACGCCCTGACCTTCTCTTGGCTGTAATATAGGGTCTGCCAATTCTGCATCAGTTAAGTTCTGTTGGTTTTTAATATCTACTCTAGCATCAACCTCACCTATTTTATTTCCATAATTAGATGGAATGGTGTCTTTAGGTAAAAACTGATTTCCATATGCTGTTTCACTAGGGCTGTTAGTCTTTTGAGTTAGGTTTCCAAATCCAGCACCACTATGATTGCCCTGCATTTTATCAGTAACGTGTCTTAATTCATGTGCCACAACTTCTGGATTAAATTGTATGCCTGTAGGGTAAGAACCATCAGCTTTTCTATAGTGAGCTAAGTTATTTATTACTTTGTTAAAAGCCTGTTGACTTAAACCACCACTGTTTAAAGTGTCGGTTAATGTTTGTCCTACCTTTAACCTGTCTATACCATCAAATTGAAGTGTATTACCTGAAAATCTTGGGTTATCTAAAATATCTGTTTTAGGAGCACCTTCTTTTGCAATTCTTCTATACGAATCATCGACTAAATTTGTGGCTTCTCTGTAAAATAAATTTGCTTTTAGCTCTTTTAGGTCTCTAGCTTCTATAGCAGTTAAGTCATCTGGTGATTTAGCTAATAATTTTGTAATTTTAGGACTTTTTTCTGCAAACCTAGTTAATGCCAATTTAGCTCTTTTTGCTATTTGCTCTTGTGTTGCAGGGTCTTGTATATTAAGGTCTTTTAGAATTTGCTGTGCTTCTCTTGTTTGCTTGCCTATTTTTGAATTGCCTACAAAGCTAGTTCCATGATTTCCTACAGTTATGTTTACACCTTCATGTGTTTGAGGGTTAATTAACCAAGGAAAGTCATTAATTTTATCTGCATTTTCTTTACCATACAGTTTTTCTATGTTTGAATTTTGGTATATCTCACCTTGAGTAAGTAAAGTTGCATTTAAGTCTGACCTATTCTTTCTGCTGTTGTTTATTTTCTTAGATACATCACCACCATCTAAATTCCACTTTTGCACTAATCTAGCTTCTTCTTTTGGGTCATTATTAAGAATGTTAGTTCTGTTGCCTGTTCGATTGCGTAATATATCTGCTATGTTTGGTGATGTAATTGTATCTTTATCACTAACAATATACTTGTATCCACCATCAATCTTTCTAATGACTTTACCTTCTTTATCAAAGTATTCTTTTGTCATTTGTGCAGATACTTCTTCTTCTTCTGCCTTTGTTAAGTCTTCGACATCTTTATTGTATAATTCTTGGCTTAGTTTTTTCTCTATACCATTAATTACTGACATACCAGCAACTTGCTCACCAGTAACTACATTTTTGCCTGCGTTATCAAGATTAACTTCCATTGCCATTGTATTAGGCTTAATCTTGTCATCAACTACTTTTCTAGTTGGTATTCCATCGTTTGCTTTAGCGTACTGTAAGAAATCTGTGTTAAATCCACCTGTTAGTGTGTCATTAACTGCTCTTCCTGCATCGCCTGCCAAATCAGATAATCCTGAGCCTACTGATTTAATATCGTTAGAAATAGTATCATAAATACTATCTAATCCTTGATTATACTTTTTACCAAGGAATTCAGCTCCATCGTATAAGCCTTTAGCACCTGTTCTCAATAGCTTTGTGCCACCTAAAGTAGCTAAATCAGCCCCTAAAAATCCAGCATCAAACTTTTGCATACCTGTAGTGGTGTTGCCATCAGCTAGGTTATTAAAGAAATCACCAGCTTCCCCAATAGTTAAATTAGCAAATCCGCCTTCACTATCAGGCTTTGTTCTATGCTCTTGTGGTATAAATTGCTGATTATATTCAGATATTTTATTATTTACTGTTCTGTTTGCATCTACAACATCATTTAAACCACCGCCTATAGCTCTAAAGAAATCACTTGTACCTTTGTGGTAATTATTATAAAACTGTTGCTGTTTTAAAGCCTCTTGAGTTGCAGGAATCCCTAGCTGTCCGCTATAACTGTAGTGTTGTGAATCTCTACCAGCGTTATATTTAACTCTGTTGTATTCATCATTTTCTGCTAATAGTTTATCATAAACATCACCCATTTATTTTTGCCATCTTATCTACAGCTTGTATCATGTTCTTCATGTCCTTATCTGCCATATCTGAGTGAGAGTTTCTTTCTTTTAGCATAAATTCTGCTTTTTCTAACTTCATTTCAGCTTCAAATTTCATTTTTTCAGCCATAAGATTAGCTAGGTCTTTTTCTGCCTCTAAAGCTACTTTATCAGCCTCTAATTGATTTTTTTGTCTAGCTATCTCTAAATGCTCTTGCTCCATTTGAGCTTTTATTTGTGCTTTTTCCATTTCTAATTGATTCTTTTGAGCATCTGTTTGCTGTTTCATTTGTGCTTTTTGTATTTCAGCCTTAGCAATAGCCTGTGAAGCTTGTACTTCAGGTGGCGTTTTATCTTGCTTACTATCTGCTTCCATGACTTGTGCCATAGTTGCATCATCTATCTCTTTAATGAACTGACTATCGTCTCTGTAACCAGAAGCGTTAATGAACTTAGCAAGAGTCTCTCTGTATTGTTTTAGTGTGACTAAAGGGTTAGCTAGTCCATACTGTTGCAATACTTGTTCTTGTTTAGCTAATATCATCTGTAGCATAGCAATCTTCTCATCACCTGTACCATTACCTAAACCTACATTAATAGATACATTGTATTGGTTATCCCATTCTCTTGGGTCTATGTTAAGTGGCTTACCATTAATAGCTAATGCTCTTGGCTCATTTTGATACTTACATACAAGATGTAATATCCCTTTCATTAGGTTCTTAACGCCAGTATCTGCAAAGATACGAGCTATAAGTTCTAGTTTACCTTGTGATTGAGCTGTCATGGTTGCAACAGCAGTAGCTGATACATTCTGTAAGACATTAGCATCTAAGCCTTGATTCATATCGCTAACACCTGTTCTTTTAGCTTGTACGCCATCTAAATACTCAAGCATAGGGAATGATTGTCCTGCACTACTTTGTACTTGCATAGGTACGATAGCATTAGGGTTCTTCATTCTAATGATACCACCAGCAGTTGAGTTAAGTAAATCATCTAAGTTTACTTGTCCTTCTACTGCACCTACTCTACTGTTATTCGTTAGGTAGAGGTTATCTAGCATTTGTCTTGTGATTGTTGACTTAATGAACTGTAGCTCCATTGTTCTATCAGCCATAGATTGACCATAGAATGTATGAGGTACTGGGAAAGGACATAGGCTATAGAATGGAACATAGTCTATCTCTTCATCTGATAGGATAGTCTTACTTGCATAGCATATTCTGTGTTTCTTAGCTAGACCATCTTTATCACCAATGTCTATATAACATTCATAATAAGCTATTAAGTCTTGGCTTGGGTCTGTGTTGTTTACATCTGCATTAACAGGGTTATATTCAAACCCATCAACACCTAATCCTACTTCATCATCTGTTGCAAGCCCTGCTACTAAATTCTTATCGTAACCCATAGATACCAAGTCACTTCTAGTCAGCATCTTTCTTTGTGCGACAAACCTTGCATCGTCTATACAATCAGCGTGTCTGTCTATCATAAACTCAGCATTACTTACATTCTCTATTTTAACTCTGCTTGCATCTACTGTTTTCTTTAGTTTAACATTAAAGGTGCTAGGTGCATTTTGTACTAAAGGCTCACCTGTCATTGGGTCTACACCTACTGGCATAGGCTCACCCATAATCTCTTCTTGTGCTACTATCTCAACGCTAGGCTCTTGCATTAGCATAGCTAACTCATCTTGGCTTAACGCAAAGTATTCTTCTTCGTTAGCATCTTCTTCTACATTCCAGTAAGCCTTTACAATACCTACTTTATTGACCAGTGCATCCCAGAACCAGTTGTGCATAAGGATAGCACCTGCATTATCTTTATTGAAGATGTGATTGACATATTGGGTGACATTCTCAGCTACTGTGGCATCACCATCATTCTGTGGTGTGAACTCTACTACATCTACTGATTGAGTGAATATCTTTAAGAGCTGTGGTAGGGCGCCATCTACAGCCTCTGCTACTTCACGAGTAGTGACACTAGACTTACCTGATACTTCATTACCATAGGGCTTACCTAAGTAATAGTCTGTAGCTCTTTGCACATCACCATCTACCTCTCTGTAGGCATTTTGTGAGTCATCAATATAGTTATCTAGTAACGCTTTTAGTTGTTCTTCTGTTAGTTTTTCTGCCATGTTTATCCGTGTAAGTATTTTGTTATGCCTAATAGATATATCGTTAAGGCTGTAAAGTTCATTGCTATTAGTGCTTTATCTTTCCACACAAAGCTAATGTATATCCATCCTATTGTGGGAAGCACTGCTATATATAAGTTTGCAGGGTATATGTTTCCTGCTGTTAGTATCATGCTTAATATGATAAGCAATGAGCTTATCCACTTGACTGTATTCAGCATTTATTCTCCTTTTAATGATTAATACTTTTTGTTGAAGCTGTCCATTAGGAAATCTCTTTGTTGTGGCGTGTCTACATTAGGTCTTCCACCCATTGCTTTTTTTGCATTGTTGACAAATTGTCCTAAGAAGTCTGTCTCATTCTGTGTTGGCGCACCTCTTCCACTCATATAAGTTTCCATGCTATTGATTAATTCAGGTGAATCTTCAAATACGTGTTCTTGTGCAGGTGCTTGTCCCATCTGTTGTCCCATCATTGGGTTGATTGAATTTGGTCTAATTGGCTCAAACTTTGGTGGTTGCCATTTAGGCTCAGGGGCTTGTCCTATCTGTTCTTGTTGTCCGCCTAGTAAACCACTTTGTTTAATTTGCGCAAGATATTGCATTTGGTTTATAAAAGTAGCTTCATCTATAGCGCCTTTAGCGTATAACCTTCTTAGTTCTAATTCATCCATGTTTATTCCTATAGGTATTGTTGTTTATAGCTTTCGCCATCGTAAGTTGTTTCAAAGGGCTTATCCCAATTAGTTCTTTTTGCTGTTGATGAGGTATCTAGTCCCATTGCTAGGTATCTAAAGGCATCACTTCCGTGTGAAGACCAATCATGCAAAGGCTTCTCTTGGAAGACATTGAGCTTCTCATTAAAGACTCGTCGATAGTTTCTCAAGCACTCGACTCCATGTTTGGTAGTATCTTTATGAAACCAACAGTTAGATAGGAACTTCCTTACACCTTGGATGCCATCATCTACTGTATGCTTAGGGCATATGTCAATATTCAGCCCTGCATCCGTTAGGAACTCATACCTAGACTTGCCTGTCTGCAATTCTCTTACGTTGACATCATGAGGGAGGATATGGTTGTAATCTCTATAGCCCTTCTCGTTTAACCATCCGATGTAGTGGTCAAGACTCTCACCTGAAGCCTCATAGTAATCCATAAGCCTTACCTCTCCTCCTATTGTCTCTGCTACCCAAATAGAGGTGCTGTCACTCATACCTAAGTCCCATGCTGTGACTTTCTGCGTTGCTTCCTCTGAAGGTATCTCTCGGATATGGTTGCGGTCTGTTAGGTCTTTAATCAGCTCTCCATAGTATGAGCCAACTATAGGACTGTCAAAGCTTATCTCAAACTCTTGGTCGTATTTAGACTGACCCATTGCCTTCTCTGCATCTCTTAGCTCTGCCTCTGGTATCAGGTTTGTCTCTGATGCTTTGAACTCTTTAAGAACCCAACCCTCGTTAGAAGGATTATCTGCAAAGTCCCTAAGCTCTTTGAAGTGGTTGCTTCCCTTTGGTGTACCTATGAAGAGAGCCCATCCCAAGCGGTCAGAGAGTGCAGGTCTTAACACTTCAGTAAATAGAGAAGGGTGAACATCTCCATACTCATCGACCACGACCCCATCAAGATATATGCCTCGGAGTGCATCAGGAGAGTCTGCGCCATATAAAGATATGCGCCTTCCTAAGAAGTCCACTCTTAGCTCTGATACGTTAGCCACTCCTCCAAGCGGTCTCGTATAGTCCACGAGGTACTGCCATGCAATCCTCTTAGCTTGGCTGTAAGTAGGGGCGATGTAAGCTAATTGCGGGTTTTCTTTAGTGCAGTTAAGAGCCGAGTGTATAAGCTGATTAATTGCGCACACAGTTTTCCCCATCCTGCGGTGACATACTGCCACAGCCCACCTATTGTCTTTGATAGCTTTGTGAATCTCTTTTTGAGGTGGTCGGGGTTTGTAACCTGTCTCAACTGTCTCAACGCTTTCGTCTTCATTAATATCCTTGGTTTCCATGTCACTCTCCTATCTATTCTTAATTAAAAGCTCACCACGAGCCTTATATGAGCCTTACTCGTCAATCCCTGTTACTACTTTAACTGTTGTAGTGCCTTCGTTGTGAATTGTCTCTGTTGCTTTCCCGTCGACTCTATCCATCACGATATTAGCTGAGATGTGGCTGTTGTTACCCTCTCCCGCATCATCTACGAGCTTTCGGCATATCTTGTCAAGTTTCTCTGGATTCTGTTTCAATATCATCTTTAATCTTTTCGCGAAGAGTCTGTTCTCTTTACTAGAATTCTTATTGTTTTTTGGTGCGCTCATAATTGTTTGTTCTCTTATCTATTTGATTCTATTATATTATTGTCATAAAACTGTCATAAAACTGTAATAATTGGTGGGGCTTTTAGACTGCTCAGGAGAAGGAAGCAGAGCCCCGAATGAAATTTATTTATCTGTTATTTAACATCAAATTTATTTGGTGTTATCTGTTATTAACGTACATTGTAACCTCGAATCCGAAGCGCATTTCTGTAGCTTGTGGCTTAGTCCATTGCATAATGTTTATCCTTTATATAATCGTTAGAAGATACAAGGTGAAATGAGAGAGAATATTCTCAGGTCATTCGTGATGT
>Ga0315330_10002038_pt1 | contig 13788 bp, 10 predicted proteins | sample M140m34915metaG_FD_203453 | JGI IMG/M metagenome (GOLD analysis project Ga0315330, IMG submission 203453) | Ammonia-oxidizing marine archaeal communities from Monterey Bay, California, United States - M1 40m 34915 | ecosystem: Environmental > Aquatic > Marine > Intertidal zone | place: USA...
CAAACGGTCATCGGGCAACCAAAGTGACGACCCTTTACTTGGCGAATCACCTAAGTTTTCGCATTTTTACCTTCGTCAAATGGAAGCTGAACAGCTCTACGAATCGATGATGGTTGCGACGGAAGCAATTGAACTTCAAGGAAGCTATGAAGAGCGGGAGCGAAAGAAAAACACGTGGCTTGGCCAATTTAACCAAGCATTCGGTACGGACGAAGGACAGGAGTCCACTAGTTTTAACGGAACGATTCCTCAAGTCCTGATGTTGTTCAATGGAGACATGGTCAAACAGGCGATTGATACTAAGAAAGGAAGTTTGATTGACAACCTTTCAAAATCAGGCAAAAACTACTCGCAATCGGTCGAACAATTGTTCGTCGCCGGACTGACAAGAAAACCCAAAAGCGACGAAAAGAACCTAGCTAAGCAGTTCCTGAAAGCTAGAAACGGAGACCCTAAAGAGGCACTTCGAGACGTGTGGTGGGTAATTCTCAACACTAATGAGTTCATCTTCAACCACTAAACATCCCTCCGGCGAGCCAAAATAGTTTTCTATTGGCTCACCCAACGCCTTTCAACTTGATTAAAATAAGACAGCAACTGATTTTTTCACAAAGGACGACGCCATGAACTTCAAAACACCCCAGGGCATGAACCGACGCCACTTCATGCGTCATCTCGCAGGTGCATCCGCAATGACGGGTACCGCACTCGCACTTGGCAACACACTCAAGGCAAGCACAAAACAACTCAAGAAAAACAAGAAAGCTGCGATCTTACTCTGGATGGGAGGCGGCCCTTCAACCATGGATATCTGGGATCTTAAACCTGGTTCCAACAACGGCGGCCCGTTCCGACCAATTTCAACTGCCGGAGATGTGCAAATTTGTGAGCACATGCCAATGATGGCAAAGAACATGGACAAGCTTTCCATCGTGCGTTCCATGAGCACCCGCGAAGCCGATCACATGCGAGGCCGTTACTACATGCACACGGGCTACGTGCCAAATCCAAACGTGAAGCACCCAGGTTATGGCTCAGTGATTGCCCACGAACTCTCTGCCACACGTGAAGACCTTGAGATTCCACCTTTTGTTTCCGTTGGCGGTAACAGCGAAGGCCCTGGATTTCTCGGCATGGCCTGGGCTCCTTTCTCAGTCAATTCGAACGGACAAGTTCGCAATCTCGACATGGGGATCGAACCTGACCGACTGACTCAGCGCATGCAGGCTCTTAAAATGATGGAGTCTGGTTTCATCGATTCAAATCGCGGGATTGCCGCTGGCGAGCACGCGAAAGTGCTAAGCAAGACTCTCAGCCTAATGACAAGCGAACAGATGAAGGCGTTCAAAGTCATGCAGGAACCTGAAGACGTTCAAGAACGTTACGGACAAACTAATTTCGGACGCGGATGCTTGATGGCCCGTCGCTTGGTCGAATCGGGCGTGCCTTTCGTTGAAGTTGGTCTTGGCGGTTGGGATAACCACCAAAACATCTTCCAAACTCTCGAAAACACAAAACTCCCCGAACTTGATCGCGGAATGAGTGCTCTGATGGAAGACCTGGCAGCCCGGGACATGCTCGATGATGTCGCGGTGATCTGGATGGGAGAATTCAGCCGAACGCCAAGAATTAACGGCAATACTGGACGTGACCACTGGGCGAGAAGCTGGAGTGCCGTCGTCGGAGGAGCCGGAATGAATTCTGGAATCGCCGTCGGTGCAACCAACGAAGACGGAACCAGCGTTGTAGGTCCCTCACAGTCTTCAGAAGACTTAATGGCGACAGTCTGCCACTCGCTGGGAATTTCACTCGAAACAACCTTCACTAGCCAAAGTGGCCGACCGATGAAAATCGCCAATGGCGGTAAGGTCATCAAAGAACTGGTTTCTTAAAAACAAACGCAGTTTAAATCGCTCGACTAGGGCGATTGAAAGAAGCAAAACAAGCGAGCCTTCGATTCATCGAAGTGCTCGCTTTTTTAATAGAAATTCACTGCATCAAGCGGCATTCCACACGTTCTAGAGATCAAATCCAACCCGGCGAACTCACAGCGAATCCCGTAGAACATCTTCAGCGATTGCTATCAGAAATCAGTATAGCCATGGAAGCCACATTTGGCTTACATTTAACGCTTCAATCTCGATTTAGAAACTTGTGCTGGATTCTTAGGAAAGGATGCCTGAATCATGATGCTTTTAGGCGAACTCACCGAAATTATCGGTGGGCGATTAACGAAGAACCCAGACCTCGAAATTTCCGGGGCAGCATCTATCTCGCGGGCAACAGCGAGCGACATTACCTTTGTCTCCAGCCCAAAGTATTACGAAGACTTCTTAAATAGCCCTGCAATTGCAGCGGTTATTGGGTTCGATGCGGATCCCCCCGAAAAGGCGTGCCTGATCGTGGATGATGTTACCCAAGCTTTTGTCGAGATTGCCGAGCGATTTAAACCAACTGTACAACGCACTCAGTCTGGCATAAGTGCTCAAGCGATCGTCAGCCCCAAGGCGACTATCCATGAAGAGGCCTGCGTCCATCCCGGTGCCGTCATCATGGACAATGTCCAAATTGGATCTGGGACCATCGTTTATCCCAATGTCACGATCATGGAAAACTGCATCTTAGGCAAAGATGTTCAGGTCTTCCCCAACTCAGTGCTCTACGAAAATACCATCGTTGGCGACCGCTCCATTCTTCACGCCGGCGTGGTGTTGGGAGCTTTTGGATTTGGATACCAGTCCAACACAGGCCGTCATGTTCTCTCCGCTCAAATTGGCAATGTAGTCATTGCCGAAGACGTAGAAATTGGTGCAAACACAACCATTGACCGCGGAACCTATGATTCGACGGTAATTGGTGCAGGTACCAAAATCGATAACTTGGTGATGGTGGGTCACAATTGCATGATTGGAGAACATAACCTGCTCTGTTCGCAAGTTGGAATTGCCGGAAGTTGTTCAACTGGCGACTACGTCATCATGGGAGGCCAAGTTGGATTGGCCGACCATCTCAATATCGGTTCGCATGTTTCGATCGGTGCAAAATCTGGATTGATGCACGACGTCGAAAGCAATCAACGAATTTTTGGAATTCCCGCAAGACCGGCGAGAACGGAAATGCAAATCCAAGCGGTCACTTCTAAACTTCCAGAACTCCGACGAACGGTCAAAAAGCTATCCAAACAACTTGATCAACTAAACGATTCTGAAGACAACGGATCGCGAGCTGCCTAGCCCTTATCTCCGCGTCAAAATTCCCCATGGCCACTGTCACCCAAGATTTAAATCCAGCTAACCCTCCGATCAAAAAAATTGGCTTGGTCGCCGGCTGGGGGCACTTTCCGGTTTGCATCGCACGTACACTGATCGCCCAGGGTTACGAGGTCCACTGCACCGGCATCAAAGACCATGCCGACCCCGTGTTGAAAGAAATTTGCACGTCTTATCGGGTATTTGGCATGGGACGGATGGGAGCCCAGTGCCGTTTTTTCCGTAAAGCGGGTGTGGCTCACGCAACCATGGCCGGCAAAATATTTAAAACGCTTCTCTTTCAAAAAAAATCTAGATTGATAACGCACTTCCCGGATCTGGTATTCTGGCGACACTTCTATCCGATCGTTCTTTCAAAATCGAAAGATCGGCGGGACGACACCCTCCTTGGTACGGTCGTTGATTTGTATAAATCAGAAGGAATCACATTTTCCCCCGCAACTGATTTTGCTCCGGAGCTACTGGTGAAAGCAGGGCCACTGACAAAAACCAAACCTAACAACAGTCAATTAAAAGACATTCGTTTTGGCTGGCAAATGGCCAAAGCGATGGGTGCGTTGGATATTGGGCAAACTGTCGTTGTCAAGAATCAAGCAGTGCTGGCCGTGGAAGCCATCGAAGGAACCGATCAATGTATTGCTCGAGCTGGTCAACTTTGCACAGGCGGGTTTACGGTTGTTAAAGTTTCAAAACCTAACCAAGACATGCGTTTCGATGTACCAACCATCGGAGTGGGAACCATTGAAACCATTGCTCGCGAGGGAGGACGGGTTCTCGCGATTGAAGCCGATCGTACAATTATACTTGAGGAAAGCGAGACGATTCGAGCCGCTGAAAAACTCGGAGTCGCAGTATTTGCTTATAATGACAGCCTCTTCGACCAAAACAACTGATCGCCCCAACGCAGCCTTGTCATCAACATCATTTTGCGTCGGCAATGATGGCACCAACTTGCTGATTGAACTGACCGCGAGTTAAAACCTGATCAAAGCCCGCTCGACGAGCTTCGTCCAACGACTCTAAATTGACATGCTGAGCATAACCAATTGTCATCGGGCAAACGGCGTCGGGTAGCCCTCGCACCGCATCGCCCAAAGCGGTGATCTCCAAGCCTGGAGCCTGCAAGTCCACTATCAACAAATGGGGGCGGACTTCCTGAACCAACGTGATTGCCGCCTCGGCGTTAGTTGCAGTTTGCAGAGTGACACTGTTTTGGCGAGCATGGGAACTCGCCGTAGAGGCCATCATCAGATCGGCTGTCAGAAAAATAATCATTTACCCCTCGATGACTTCAGGTCACTTACCGGTTGTGCTCTTCGTGGCTCTACTTATGTTCGCCAACCGTCCTGACATACTTTACACCCAAGCCTCGCCATCTTCATAGACGGTTGCCAGTTAGTCGCCGTTAATTTAGTGCAACTTTCGGATCTATCAAAAGGACGCAAATAGTAAATCGGGCATATTTATGCAGAAATTCAAACGAAAGGTGATAGCAAAATTCATTTTGCCACCTCCATTTCCTAGAATTTGTAGATTCACCTAAAAATGCCATTGAGACAGCGACTTGCTCCTTGGTACTCTCCGTCGCCGGAAATGACGGTTCAATTTATGCATAAAAGGCGAATTTCGCCACGGTCAAGGATGATCCAATGCGGTTTCAAACATTGATATCTCCCATCGCTTTCGCGTTAACCGCGATGGTTTTGTTCTACTGCCAGACTCCTAAAAACGGGAGCAGTTCGGCCCAAGCAATTCCTTTAGAAACAGTCGATACCTCATACACAACAGTAGGACACACGCTTCAGGAACGCTCGACGCCCAAGTTTAAAGGCGAGACGACTGACGACGCCAAAAAACCTTTTCGACTTTCATCTCGATTTCATCTAAAAAAAGGAACAGATGAAGGCTATTTGATTGTTAAGTTCGAACTGCCTAAGAAGAGCTACATTTACTCACTCACCCAACCTGAGGGATTCGTAAAAACGAAAATCACAGTTGCTCCCTCCCCACATTTCTCACTAATTGGCAAGCAGACTTTTACGCCGGATCAAAAGCCAAAAATCATTGAGAGAGACCCTGATTTTGGCAAACGACTAGAAAAACACTCCGGGGTAGTCCAGTTTTTTGTCCCCATAAAGTTGAAGAAAACAATCGCTGCCGACCAACTGCGAATCAAGTGCGAGGTCGACGGGCAAATATGTAACGAGACGACCTGTCTGCCAATTTCGAGCAAACAAACAACAGCAAAATTCGCTGGATTTTTTGACCCAAGTAATAAAAAAACGGCTGCACCCAAAAAGACGACGTCTCCCAAAAATTAAGGCAAGGGATTCTCCAAAAAAGATGTGTCCTTCGTCACACAAGTTCCCAACCGTGAGCTTGCAGGGGGATAAATCCGCTCCTCACCAAGCGGGATAGATGGAGAATTCGAGCAATTTTTGGTACGATGCTTTCGATCCGTCTAAGACTGCTCCGGCACTGAGGACGTCCTGATGGGTAAAACTACTTAATCGTACGACTGGATTAAGAGACCTGTTGTAGACGATCAGACGTAAACGACTTAAGACTTGCAAATTTTGTTTTAAGCTTTGAACCCGGGAAGACATTTTTCAATGCTGTCACTATTGAACCGTCACTACATTCTCTGTTTCGCATTCCTCGCGTTTGCTCTGTGCGACCTCGGAAAAACCCAACCTTGCGTGGGACAGGAACAAGGCCTCTTTCTACAAGACCAACTCGATCAATTTGGCGACATCCAGTCGAGCGATCCGGTATCCACAACTTCCAGCTTTCAGATACTGACCGGTACACGTCAGGGGATTCTTAAAGTCACTGCCGATATCATTCCCAATTGGCATGTCTTTTCGATGAAAGATACTAACGGCCCCATTCCCACGAATATCAGCGTGGGTGAATCGGATGACTTCAAATTACTTGGAAAGTTTCGTCCGGATCGAAAACCCCACATCGTAACCGAAGAGGGGTTCGACAATCCCTGCGAAGAATTTGAGGGCAGTGTTTCGTGGTCCGCTCCATTCGAAATCGCGACTGAAGTCAATCCAGACACACTAGTAATTAATTTGGTGATCAATGGGCAAACCTGTCAAACGAATGGCAATTGCAAACAATTCGAATACAACCTTACAAGTAAGTTTGACGGCGTTAGCGACGAACTCACCATTACACCCGATTTCATTCAGCCAAAATTGAAAATCGAAGACCAAAAAATCCGTGGAGCACACGCGGAAATTCGTGGACAAATCATTCGAAACTCTGGCACTGACAAACCGCTCCGGCCAGGTGACGTCGCCCGCTTAGAAATAACCCTCACACCTGAAATTGACTGGCACGTCTATGCTTACTCGCTGGAAAAGACACGGATCAAGTCAACGATCCTCGGCTTGACTCAAACAAACAGCTGGAGCGTTGTGGGCCCGAAACTCTCAGAAGAACCTGAGGCTGGCGAAGCATTTGGGGATCCCATGTTCGCCTATTACGAACCAGTAACGCTTGATTTTTATATTACCATTCCTCGCAACGCGAAGAAAAATCAACCTTTTCAGTTTAGTGGAATCATTGGCCTCCAAACCTGTGATGAAACTCATTGCGATCCGCCCACTGGAATTGCATTCTCCGCCTTGCTCAATCTTGGAAAAGTCGCCGCCGCTCCACTTATCTGGAGTGACTCTACCTACGAAGCCGCCGAAAACGCGAACAAACCGCACGGAATTACAGGAGGGGTACTGCCTGTTGACGATGAAGACGGCGATGAAGACCAAGCGGAAGATGACGCAGTCGCCTTGCTTGCTGATTCGCCCGAACAAATTGCAATCATGAACAGCCTCTATGACCCTAACGAAAAACAAAAGGTCATTTTGTTCGAAGATCTCGATAAGTTCCCCGTCGGTTCCGGAGGCACCAGTGCACTTGGAAAAACAACTTTCATTACCGCACTCTTAGGAGCGTTTTTTGGAGGGATGCTGCTGAATCTAATGCCGTGCGTATTCCCTGTCCTTGGATTAAAAGTGATGGGGTTTGTGATGCAGGCTGGCAGCGAACCGGCAAAAATCCGCAAGCACGGCATTGCCTTCGCGTTTGGCCTAGTTGTTTCGATGTGGATCCTTGGGGGAACCGTTCTCTTTATCAAACTTTCGTTCGGCGAAGCAATTAACTGGGGAGCCCAAATGGGAAACCCATATTTCGTATGTGGCATTATCGTCCTGCTCTTCCTCTTGGGATTGAATATGGCAGGTGTTTTTGAGATCGGAACATCACTTTCTGGCGTCGATGGTGGTCAGAAGAAAGGCTACACCGGCTCCTTCCTTTCCGGCGTGCTTACCACGTTGATTGCCACACCTTGCTCAGGTCCGTTTTTGGGTGCTGCCATGAGCTATACGCTGGCACAAGATCCTTTGCCCTCCATGTTTCTCTTCACCGTTTTCGCGTTGGGAATTTCTTCTCCCTACGTCGTACTTTCATTTTTCCCATCACTCATTTACAAGCTTCCCAAACCCGGCCCTTGGATGGAGACATTCAAAGCGATAATGGCGTTTACGCTTTTTGCAACCGTCGCATTCTTCATGCAGGCCTTCGGTGGACAGACCGGAGTCAGCGGCCTCAGCTGGCTTGTGATGGCACTCGTCGTTATTGGACTTGCCGCTTACTGCTATGGTCAGTGGAGTGAATCAAGTGTCAAGTTTTCAAAACGATTGACCGTCGGCTACCTCTTACCCTTAGCGATTGCGTCGATCGGCATTTGGATGTGCAACGGAGCAGTCGAGGAATCTAAGAACCTGATTTCCACGAGTGCTAACAACGCCGGTGGGCTCGCTTGGCAAGAATGGAACCCGGGCAAAGTCGAGTACACGTTGAAAAATAACGGCCGACCGATCTGGGTGGACTACACGGCCGATTGGTGACCGACTTGTAAAGTAAACGAAAAGCGTGTCTTTTCGGACAAAGATGTTCTCGCGAAATTAAAAGAACTCAACTTTGAATTCATTTCAGTTGACGATACCAAGCGACGACCTGAAATAGCCTTGGACTTGTTACGGGTCGACCGATCTATCATTCCAGTCAACGTGATCTACCCACCGAACTATCCGGATGAGCCAGCGATTATGATCGATACGCTATTCGGGCCGACCGAGGCATTGAAAATTCTCGACAGAATTCAAGAAGTCGTTGAAGCTTCTAAGTAATCAAGCTTGAGATAGCGAACTAACCATTGTGATGTTGAGGGCAAGCAGACCATTCCGGCTGCTTGCAACCTTTTCATTCGCAAGTTCACTACAACGTTTTGTCGTGAACTGTGACTCGCTTTTCACCCGCTTTAACGGTGCCAATCACCCAATTTTCGTGTCCGTGCTTGCTCAATGATCGCTGAATCGATTCGGCATAATAGGGACTTACGATCATTGCCAATCCAACCCCCATATTAAACACGCGGAACATTTCCTCGGTCTCTACTTTTCCCAGTTTTTGCAGCCAATCAAAAACTGGCGGACGCTCCCACGCTTGGCCATCAATATCAATCGCCATGCCTTCAGGGGTGATCCGCTCGATATTCTCTTCGAGACCACCGCCGGTGATGTGCGCGATTCCATGAACAACGTTCTTGACCTTGTAATGACTGAGAACATCCCGAATTGCTTTGGTATAAATCAAAGTCGGCTCGATTAACACGTCGCCAATTGACCGATCCGTACCTTCCATTAGGTCTTCTGGTTTTTTATTACCAACATCAAATGCAATTTTGCGAACAAGACTGAAACCATTGGAATGCACACCACTGGATGCGACGCCAATCACAACATCCCCGTCGGCAATGGAATGGCCGTCAATTACATGATTTCGCTCAACCACTCCCACGCAAAAACCAGCCAGATCATAATCTCCCGGTTGGTAGAGATCAGGCATGATCGCAGTCTCTCCGCCTAACAGTGCACAGTCGGCGGCCAGACAACCGTCGCTGATACCGCTTACAATTTGTTCAAGCGCGACGGGGTCATCGTGGGACATCGCCACATAATCCAAGAAAAATAGCGGCTCCGCTCCGCAGCAAATCGCGTCGTTCACGCACATCGCCACCAAATCAATACCCACCGTTCGGTGGCTGTTGAGCATCTGCGCTAATTTCAGCTTGGTCCCTACACCGTCGGTGCAAGCCACCAGCATGGGGTCCTGATAATTTCTTCGGAAAAGCTTACTTTCAAAGTCCAGCTGGAACAGCCCGGCAAATCCGCCATCAAGCTGCCGGACACGAGGTGAAAAGGTCCGATGCATCAACTTTGGGAGTCGCTTCATCGCCTCGTTGTAAACTTCGAGATCAACGCCGGAATCTTTATAGGAAACGCCTGTCATTAGCTCGCGGATCGGTCTGGCCAACTCAGCGAGTTGGGTTGTTTTTCGGATGAATTAACTTGCCTATAGTTTCGTCGATTGGCTCGAATCCGGCAACCGTGCCGAATTGAACAAGTAAAACCACTGGCAAAGTGAATCTGTGCGGCATTTTAAAAAAACCGATGAAATATTTGCATAAAATCGCGGAAAAAATTCTCCCCATGAATCCATCGACGGCGCGTTTAATCCGCCCTTAAGCTAACCCCGCCGCAAAGGAAACAGGCGAAAAAAAAGGGTGGGATTGCCATGAGAGTCAAAATCGACCTATGTTTACAGCTATGCGACAACCTTTACCAAAATTCCAATTCACCCACCAATTACCCTACGGTGCGGTCGTTCACGACGACGGGGTCCAGTTTGTAATCTTTAGTCGTCACGCAAGTGAAATGAGACTGCTCCTTTACCAGTCGGTCGAAGATACGGAACCGACAGAGATTATCACCTTTGATCCCGCCAGTGATCGGTGGGGTGACATTTGGAGCATTTTTGTTCCTCAGATCTCGTTTGGCCAACTCTATCATTTTCAAGCAAATGGCCCCAACGACCCAGACCGCGGTCTTCGGTTCCATCCCAATGCCCGATTAATTGACCCCTACGCTAAAGCTCTCGCCGGTACCTTCCAACATAGCCGTGACGGAATTATTCGTCCGCCAAAATGTGTTGTTGTTGACGATCATTTCGACTGGGGCGGAGATCGCCATCTCCGCCGGGACATGTCCGAATCCATTATTTATGAAATGCACGTAAAAGGCTTTACGCAACACCCGTCCAGTGGCGTTGCCCACCCTGGAACCTATTTGGGAGTCATCGAAAAAATCCCCTACCTTCAATCGCTAGGGGTCACTGCCGTCGAACTCATGCCGGTTCACGAGTTCCCAATCCTCGCGATGGACGGCGCTGCTTCAGACAGACCAAATTACTGGGGTTATGACCCGCTCGCGTTTTTCGCCCCCCACCGTGGTTATGCTGCCGGATCAGAACCGGGCTCTCAGGTTGTTGAATTTAAGCAAATGGTTAAGTCCCTGCATGAAGCAGGAATTGAAGTCATCCTCGATGTCGTCTTCAACCATACCTGCGAAGGAAACAACCGTGGACCAGTTCTGAGCTTTAAAGGGCTTGAGAATCCGGTTTACTACATGCTGGAAAACGACAAACGGAACTATAAAAATTATTCCGGGTGCGGAAATACGATCAACGGCAATCACCCCATCGTTCGGGAAATGATTTTCCATTGCCTCCGCCACTGGGTGCATAACTATCACGTCGATGGATTTCGATTCGATTTGGCTTCTATCCTGAGTCGCGATCGAAATGGCGAGCTAGTCCCCAACCCGCCGCTGGTTGAGGCGATTGGTGAAGATCCCCTGTTAGCTGACACCAAGATCATTGCGGAAGCCTGGGATGCAGCCGGCGCCTATCAAGTTGGGTCTTTTGGTGACGATCGCTGGGCAGAGTGGAACGGTCGTTATCGAGATGATATTCGTGGATACTGGCGAGGTGACCACGGCACCCGCGGGCCTCTTGCTACTCGCCTAGCTGGATCCGCTGACCTATACCAACCCGGCGGCCGACCTCCTTGCTGCAGCATTAACTTTGTGACATCGCACGATGGATTTACACTGAACGATCTTGTGAGTTACTGCGAAAAACAAAACCTTGCCAACGGTGAAAACAATCGCGACGGCGACAACAACAACTTTAGTGAGAACTTTGGTATCGAAGGCCCAACCGATGAACCACAAGTTAATCAACTTCGACGTCGCCAAATCAAAAACATGTTGACCACACTTATGCTGAGTCAAGGTGTACCAATGCTGGTCGCAGGCGACGAATTCCAAAGAACCCAACAGGGAAACAACAACGCCTACTGCCAAGACAATGAGATTTCCTGGTTGGACTGGAATTTAGTTAACGAAAATTCGGAGCTCGTTAGGTTCTGCCGATCGTTGATCGAATTTCGACGCCACCAGCCAACAGTTCGACGCCACCACTTCTTGACCGGAGTTGCTGACCGTGAAGATTGCTGGCCCGATGTCAGCTGGTACAATCCACAAGGAACAAGCATCGATTGGCACACAGACGCTTTGCCTATCCTGTGTCTACTCGCCGCTCCGCTGGAACATCGGGACTCAGAAATATTGGGACGTGATGTCCTACTAATGTTTAACTCAAGCCACGAATCAGCGGAGTTCGTCATTCCAGAAATTGCCAAGTCTAGACGCTGGCACCTCTTTATTGACACCGCTGCCGAATCGCCCGAGGATATCTACCCCAATCTTGACGGACCCGTGCTTGAAAGCGAGCAAGCCTGCCCTTTACCGCTGAAATCACTGAAGGTTTACGTTGCTGGCAACTAGATCTCTAGTCTCAGTTCGTGGAAATGCTACCACCTTCAAAGCACCGAACACCGCGTAATTCGCGGATGTCCGGTCGGAATATCTCTCCGCGTCTTGTTTCTAAGCGGGCACGAGATAATACTAATTGAATCGCAGCGATCTGAAATGACTCATACTTGAGGAGACTTCGATCGATAACAACACCTGCTCTTCACAGCAAGGAAGCATCCAGGCGACGCTCCGGCTGACTCGCATCCCCGGCGTCGGGCCGATCGTCTACTCGGAGCTAGTCCAATATTTTGGCTCTGCTTCCAACGTATTCAAAGCCACCGCCGCTGAACTGGAACAACTTCCCGGCATTGGGCCGAAACTGGTTAACTCAATCCTGAATACACGCGATTTTGCAACGACCGATTCGATCATTGAGAGATGCCAGACTCACAGAATTGACATGATCGAAAGGTACGCGAATACATACCCGGAACGTCTTTCGGAAATTTACGACCCGCCCTCAATCCTTTATTCTCGTGGCAAACTGCTTCCTGCAGACAACCTAAGCATCGCCATTGTTGGCTCAAGACATGCGACAAGATATGGAATCAAAATTGCATCTCAACTCGCTCGTGGCCTTTCAATGGCGGGGTTCACGATCATTTCTGGCTTAGCAAGAGGTATCGATGCCGCTGCCCACCAAGCGGCGTTGGAGGCTGGAGGCAGAACAATCGCCGTTCTTGGGGGAGGGCATTTGAAACTCTATCCTGCTGACCACGCTGCGCTTGCCAATGAAATCACCCATCAGGGCGCTGTCATTTCGGAATCACCGCCAGACACGCCGCCTCGCAGCGGATCTTTCCCAAGACGTAACCGCATCGTCTCTGGATTAAGTTTAGGAGTTGTCGTTGTGGAAGCCGCCCAAAGAAGTGGCGCTTTGATTTCTGCGAGATTGGCAATGGAACAGGGGAGGGAAGTGTTCGCTGTTCCTGGACCAATTAACAGTCGCATGTCCAAAGGCTGTCACAGATTGATTCAAGACGGAGCAAAACTGGTAAGCTCCGTCGACGACGTGCTAGATGAACTTGGTCCGCTTGCCACGCCCATTCAAACCAACGAAGCGGGAGAAATCCGCAATCCAGCCGAACTTAAGCTGACAGAGCAAGAGCGAAACATCTTGAATACAATCGAAACGACTCCGACGTCGATCGATTCAATCATTGAGCGAACCAACATCCCTGCAGCGAGAGTCATGTCAACGATAAGTATTCTTGAAATGCGGTCGTTAATTCATCGCGTGTCGGGTAACTCAGTTGCCCGTCGCTAAACACAACCCCTTCGCATGTTTTGACCATGAAGATCATCACGTACAACATCAATGGCGTCCGCTCCGCAATCAAAAAAGGATTATTCGATTGGATCGAAGACCATGACTACGACGTAATTTGCTTGCAAGAAACCAAAGCCCACTCTGGTAGCGTCCCCGTCTTATTGCTCGACAGCATTGGCTACCACCACTGTTGGCATTCTGCCAAGCGGAAAGGATACAGCGGCGTTGCCACGTTCTCTAAAATCAAACCGCACCACTTCGAGTGCGGCATGGGTCTCGAAAAATATGACGTCGAGGGCCGAATCCTGCGTACTGACTTTGCAAATTTCTCGGTAATCAATTGTTACATTCCCAATGGATCAGCAAGCCAAATCCGGCACAACTTCAAATTAGAATTCCTCAAAGACTTCTCGCGATGGGTCAAAAAAATAAGAGAGGAGCAACCGCGGGTCATCGTGGT
>Ga0315330_10002044_pt1 | contig 13745 bp, 14 predicted proteins | sample M140m34915metaG_FD_203453 | JGI IMG/M metagenome (GOLD analysis project Ga0315330, IMG submission 203453) | Ammonia-oxidizing marine archaeal communities from Monterey Bay, California, United States - M1 40m 34915 | ecosystem: Environmental > Aquatic > Marine > Intertidal zone | place: USA...
ATGTCCTTCGAGACATTCATGCATGAGCCCACAAACCAAAGGTGTGCGGTGCTTTGGTCGCCGCCGCACACTGCCTGCACTGGTCATGCGGAATCTTTGCAAAGGCGGCACGAAATTTTTTTTACTTCTCGTTTTTCAAAAAGGAAAACAATCATGCGTAAGTTTTTTAGTAACAAGAAAGGCCAAGGCCTTGTTGAGTACGGTTTGATCATCGCTGGCGTCGCATTGGTTTGCGCCGCAGCAATTTCAATGTTCGGTCACAAGACTTCCGATTTGGTCGCTGCAACGGCTGCCGTACTTCCTGGTGCCCATTCAGACGACAACGGCCCAATTGTCTCCGGCAAGTTGATCGAAACAACACAGGACGCAACCACGAAGGACATTACGCTTGGCACAGGCGCAATCCTTGCAAACAACGGCACGGAAAGACTCGGCAACAACTTGGGTGTTGCTGCAGTTGCTGATACTGGCTTCGGTGGCTTGGTGCTCGAGGCTGAGTAGGCTCCGGCTGAACCTATTAGAAGATCGCTCCCTCATGGCGTGTACGCACGCCATGAGTTTTTTTCTCACTTCCATCCTTGAAATGACTTGGCACTCCTGTGTTGCATTTCACCTTTTTAATCGCCTTGTTGCTGTTGCTATTCGCGACCGTTTGTGATTTTCGCACACGCGAAATACCTAATTGGATCTCAATTGCGATCGCCTTGGTTGCTGTTGTAGCCGCAAGTGCTGGCTGGCTTGGCCTCAGCTTTCCGTTGATGATCGCCGGTGGAATCCTCGGGTTTTTGATTGGTTACAGCTTATTTCGATTTGCGAGACTGGGAGGCGGTGATGCAAAGTTAATTGCAGCCTTGGGTTGGTTGGTAGGTCCGGTAGGCCTGCTGATCGTACTATTCGGCATGGCAATCGCAGGAGGCGTCCTATCACTTATAGCGATATCACGTAACCAAAGTGATTACGCTTATGTACCCGCGATTGCTGCTGGATTCATTTGGTACCTCGGAGTTGTTTCCCAGATCTAAACCAAAACGAACACTTTTACGATACGAGAGGCGGAGGCTGCCCAAAACAGTAGTGTAGGACCATCCTCTCATGGTGCTTCCAAACTAGACCGCAGACCAACGTCATACACAGCCCACCTTTTCAACGCACGCAAGAATGATCACCAAGCTTCACCACAAAAAACGGTCAGGACAAGCGCTCATCGAGTTCGCACTCGTGGCGTTGGTGCTGTATATGCTTGTGGGTGCGGCGCTGACATTTGGGCTTTGGATCTTCGCAGCGGGCCAAATTCAACAGGCGGCCAACGTTGGAGCACGGGAACTATCACAAACACCACTTCCATTTGATGCCACATTCGAAACAGCATTGAATACACCCGTCGTCCGCCAGCGGATTTACGATGACCGCTGGCTGGTCATTGACTTAGACCAATTAGAATCGACGAACCCTAATTACAATTTCTTTGAGGATGTAGTCCCCGAGATGCCACTGCTAAATCAGCAACTCGCATCTTTGTACATCCTTGATCGCTTCGATCACGACAACAATCCCGCCACTGGCGCGGTTCGATTGATGCGTTATCCGGGTGCTCTGTTAACGCGAGACGAGCCAATTTCGAACCCTGCACTCACCAGCAAGCCTTGGGTTGCCCAGCAATACGCCGTGCAGATTCCCCTCGTGATCGAACGCACTGCGGGCCATAACGGTGGTGGTGGTGGTGAGCGAATCCGATGGGTCAACGTGGTGGAAGAAGTTGACACGGAGGATCTGCCTGACGACAACATGGGAGAAAATCCTGATCCCTTCTCGCTTGAAAATACCAATACGGACATGCGAGGGGTGGTCGCTCTGCGGATTCACTACCCGGCCCAATCGGCTTGGCTAAGTAGTTATCAAGATCGTGGAGTGCTTGTACCCAACTTAGGAGACCCCAACGCGGCGGACGACTCGGCAGTGGTGGTCACCAACGGAAGCAGTCAAGCAGGAAGTCTCATTGAGCGACAACTCACTGGGAGCACCAGTAGCGGGGAAGGCATCTACACAGGCACTTACGGGGGTAAGTATGGACTGGGAATTCATGGAGCAATGAACAGTCCGGAATTGACGGGCGGCGCAGCAGGTATTCGTCCTTACCGACGAGTACTCGTGTCGCACGCAATTTTTCGTCGGGAAATTTTCACATCCAACGCACCGTAAGATCTGCAACGCAATTCTGACAATCATGCCAAAGCAAAAATCACCCTTCGCATTTTTAAAAATCCTGCTGGTACTGGCAATCGCGGTCCTCTTCATTGGTGGCGGCATCGCTGCATCGCTGTGGGCTGCTGGAGTTCCAATGGAAAAAATCGCTTTCTGGAGAACTGAACAGAAGCGAGTTGCAAGCATCAGCCTGCCGATGAACTGGCAGCCGATATCAGCCTATGCCAAAGTCGCGCGTAAAGACCTGATAGACCCTAGGACCGGACAGATACCTAGCATCGACATTCCTCTGACATCATTGGCAGGCATGCCTGCCACAATCTCAGGTCCCGACGGCCAGCTGATTGACCAACTCATTCAGAAGGCGGAGCCAACGGATTCAGGTATTGTTCTGCAACTGAAAGATGGAACCATCATCACTCAGCTTCAGCTGGTTAAGGTTGGGGGCGCGTTTACGCAGGCCACCGATATCATCGGGCGGGTTGTCAAATCCGATAAATCACCTGGCTTCGCGTTCGCTGAGAACAACTTCTTCGAGCGTGGAACACCATCTGGCTTGGCAGGAGCCACTCCGCCTGGAATGCGGGCTATGACATTGCAGGCAGACCAACTGGCCGGCGTTCATCGCATTAGCATGGGCGAGCAAATCGATTTGGTCGCCAATATTCCGCTGCAAAAGTTAAATCGCTTTGAGCGTTCTACAGGTAGCCGATTGCCGGGTGCGGAATTGATTGTTGATCCCACGTCGGCCCGAAGCGAAGACACAGAGACCACGGCAAGGCTGGTAGCAAGGCAAGCAGTAGTACTCACACCCGTTGTGAAACGGGTCAGCACCGAAACATCTGCATCGTTGTCGCAGGGCAAAAGACTGTTGAGCGTTCCGGTGGAAGAAGTCGTTCTGGCAGTGGCGGCGGAAGATGTTTCGGCGGTCACTGCAGCACTGGAATTGGGGGCGACAGTAAACGTGCTGGTACGGAGCGGTCGTCTGACATCGGACGACACTTCACCCATCGTCCCAGCGGGCATGGTAGCCGTCCCCATCCCGGGGCAGACTCTGCTCGCATACCAAACGATCCGGACCGTCAGCTTTGAAGACCCGGCCACTGCATACGTACGCACGATCAATGTCCCTACAGACACCGCCAACACCTCGAATTGGATCACTGATTTATCGCAACTCGTCGGTCGCGTCCCACGCCATGACCTGCCCGCGACAGTACCCATCCGCGAGCAGGATTTGATGCCCGCCGGGACGACTCCCGGTTTATCGGGTGCAACTCCGCCGGGTCGCGTGCTTTTCTTTCTAGACCCAGAAGGCCTGATTGGTGCCCATGCTTTTGAGTTTGGTCAACATCTGGATTTGGTAGCCAGCAGAACCACCGGCCAATCGTCAGGTCGCAGCGGAAGTGGATTTAGTAATGTGACACTTACCGAAGCTCAGCGAACACTTGTCGAATCCATTGCTGAAGACGTCGTTGTCATCATGCCAGTTCATTCCCCCGCCAATCCAACACTGAATAAAAGCAACAGTGGCAAGAAGACGCAGTCAGCGAAGTTGATTGTCGCCGTGCGCCCCGACCAAGTTGCCCAACTTGAGTACGCAGTCGCGATCGGATCAGGTCTTCGTGCGACAGTTCGTCCGGGGATCACTGCAGGGGGAGCAACAGAAATCTCTGCAACGCCAACGAAGCGTGTCAAAATGATGAAATTCAATCCGCTCTCAGAAGCCAAACGCACTGATATTTTCATCGGTGGCTCACATGAGTCCCAGTTATTCGGAGCAAGTCAATGAAAGATTCCCTGGCAAGAAGACAACGCAGGGGGGGGATCTTAATTTTAGTGTTAATGCTGCTGTTTGTGATGCTAGCGATCGCTGGCTTATTAATCGATGTCGGAATGGCACGACTGACACAAGCGCGGATGCAGTCAGTAACGGATGCTGCAGCAATTGATGGTGGTTGGCAGATGTCACTGGGCAGTGACCAGACATCGGTTCGAGAAGCCGTTGCAAATCGCACCGACGACCTGTTCGAAACGTGGGGGCCCAAACGCCTCGAATTTGAAGGGGGCTACGACCTTGACGGAGACGGAATTCTGGAAAGTTCCCAAACCATCAGAACCGAGACTCTTGGCGAGCGGATTTACCCATCACTCAATCAAAACCTCAACAACGCGTCTGCTGGTGACATTGTTCTGGGCAACTACGATCAGAACGCGATACCGAATGCATTGCCGGGCTTACCCACTGGATATGATCGGGGCTCTAGTTTCATTGCAGACGTGGATGACCCGAATTCGGTCCTGGTTCGGCTTCGGCGGACCGATGAACAAAACATCCCCGGTGGAACATCTGACGGTAACCTACCGTACCTTTGGTCACGCGGGTCCACGCTAAGCTTCGGCCTGAAGGGCCGCGGTATCGCTGTTCGAAGTGAAACCATTGCCAGCCTGTCCCCGGCGACCGCAGTGGGCGATGCAACCAGCGACCTGCTTCCTTCGGTTCTCAATGCAGCCATTCCGCTTACTGAGGTTTTATCCGAAACACTCAGTCGCAACTCTCTTATGTCATTTTCCGGCCCTCCGCAGATTGGAGCTACGGTCATCGATGCACCAAACGCAACGGTGACAGGAACCGGGTACCTGCCGATTGCAAAGCAGATGTCATCAGGACAGTGGCAAGTGATTGGTTTTATGTTCGCTAATGTGAGCGTTGATAACATCGTCCCGGCGACACCCGCGGAGAGTGGATTTTCACATGCCAACATCACGGCGAACCTGGCAAACATCTCGGCTTTGTCAGATGAACTAGTAGAGGCAAACCAATCACTCACCGGACCCTACATTGCCCGCGCCCCCACGCTGGCTCGAAGCCAACAGATCAATGGAGTTTCGCCATGACACAGATCCTCGCCGTGATCCAATCTGATGCACTTGAGGTAGAACTCAAGGCTGCGGTATCAGCATTGGGTGAACAAACCACCCTGAACACGTGCCCCGACCTTGCCTCGTCGGTCTCTCGTTTGCGGCACGACGCCCCAGACCTGTTGATTGTTGAGCTTAGCGAGGGTTCCGCCCAAGTTCGTGAATGGCAACATGCTATTGAAGTGCATGAAATCTCGTGCCCCATCATCGGTATTTTGGACGATGAGCTAGAGGGCACCGATGAGTTGCTAGTCGAAGCCGTCCGTGTTGGATTCCGCGACTTCCTTCGTCGGCCTGCCAGCGCCGGCGAATTAGATGGCGTAATCCGACGCATTGACAAGGCGAAGCCAGAAGTTGGAACCCGCGGACGCTTATTGGCTGTAGTCAGCACGAAAGGTGGAGTGGGAAAATCCACCATCGCCATCAACACCGCTGTACATGCAGCAGCCACTAGCAACCAGCGGGTATTATTAGTTGACGCTTCGCTGCAGCTTGGGGTCTCTGCTTCGCTTTTGAACTTAACACCCACCATCACGATCGCAGACGTCGCCAGCATGCAGGATCGTCTCGATGCAACCATGCTGCGTGAAGTTACGACCCAGCACGAATCAGGACTTCACGTCTTACCGGCACCACCGACTCCTGCCGAAGCGTCAGAGATCGACGACACCTGCATGTCAATCGTCCTCGGAGTTGCAAAATCTGCATACGACCTTGTGATTGTTGATTCGTTCCCGCTGCTCGATGCGACAACGCTTGCAATCCTCGATCGTGCTGAACATGTTTGCGTAGTAACCGAAAACGTGGTCCCGACACTCACAGGTACAGCGGCGATGCTCACAACGCTGAACCAATTGGATGTCGCTTCGAGCAATCGCACCTTAGTTCTGAATCGCTATCAACGCTGTGCCGGAAGTTTGTCAGCTTCGGAGGTTGCAGAGCAGCTTGCCGAACCGGTCACTGCGGTGATCAAACATGATCGCCGAGTACTAGAAGCTGCTAATCTTGGTCGTCCTATCATTCTGTCATCAAGCAAATGGGGTGTTGCCAGAGCAATGCGAAACATGGCAAACGAACTGCTCACAAAGGTGTCAGACAACTCAATTAGTCCAACGAGAGCTGACGCGAAAACACTCTCGCAGCCAGAAATTGATGGCGAATTTCCTTCACAGGAGCAGCCCGTTGCACCAACAGCGGCAGAATAATCAATGAGTGAACCAACGCCAGAATCTGAATTACGCAAACGTCTGGGGAAGATTGGCCGCCCGACCCGACTTCAGCGTGAAAAGAGCCAACCCAATCGGCTCATTCAACCCACAAACCCCGAGGGTGACACCATTTCTCGCCGTGGGCGAGCAGTGACTGTCAAAGGTCGGTTACATGGTCAATTGCTAGATGACTTGGATCGTCGAGGGCTTCTCAGCGCTGACAGCGAACAACTGCAAGAGGAAGTGGATGCGTTTGTTGCCGAAGTCGCTAACAGTGAACAATTACCACTGAATGAAGATGAACGTTCCCGTTTGTCAGCCGACCTTTTGGAAGAAACCCTGGGTCTGGGACCACTCGCGTCATTGATGGCAGACCCCTCAGTCACCGACATTCTGGTCAACGGGCCGCATCATGTCTTTGTTGAACGCTACGGCAACCTCGAATTGACAAATGTCGAATTTCGGGACACCGATCATCTAACCCGTATCATTCAGCGGATCGCCACACGCGTGGGTAGACGCATCGACGAGTCGGTACCGATGGTCGACGCCCGCCTGCCTGACGGCAGTCGAGTGAATGCCACTTTGCCACCTGTCACACTGGACGGTCCCACACTTTCCATTCGAAGGTTTGGAAAACGCAGACTGAGACGAGACGAGCTACATCGGCTAGGAATGTTTAATGACAGTATGGCGGAGTTCTTTTCGATCGTGGTGCAATCGCGACTGAACATTCTGGTGAGCGGGGGTACCGGTAGCGGTAAGAGCACTTTCCTAGGTGCGATCTGCGAGAGCATTCCCGACAGCGAACGCATTGTCACCATCGAAGATGCAGCAGAATTGGTGCTAGATCAATTGCACGTGGTACGCATGGAAACCCGCCCGCCCAACGTGGAAGGAACAGGTACCATCGCGGCCCGTGACTTGGTAGTCAACGCACTGCGAATGCGGCCCGACCGAATCATTGTCGGAGAGGTCCGAGCAGGCGAGTGTTTGGATATGCTACAAGCGATGAATACCGGACACGACGGATCACTCACCACAGCACATGCGAACAGCCCACGAGATGCCATCTCGAGACTGTCTACAATGGTACTGATGAGCGGATTAGAGCTTCCAGCCGCAGCAATTCGCGAACAGATTGTATCAGCTATCGATTTGATCATTCATGTCCGTCGCTTCGAGGATGGCATCCGGCGAGTCGAGTCCGTGGACGAACTGGTCGGTTTGGAGGGAAACACGCCGCAACTGCAACAGATCTTCCGATTTGATGTCACCGGCCGAAAAGGAAAACGTTTGCAAGGTAAGCATGTCGCCACTGGAACCGTGCCTCGCTTGGTCGAAAAACTGCGAGCCCGCTCCATCGAAGTCCCGACATCGTGGTTCGACAAAGAAGCGGGGCAGCCCCGATGACAACAACGGTCCTGATCCTTTTGGCAGTCACGCTGCTTGCGTTATCACTTGGAACCCTTGTGTTACGGCGTTCGTTCGCAAACTCTACGGCTGGCAATCGCTTGGGAGATAGCATTGCTCTTCTTTCTACTTCGGACACTGACTTACAGCCTCGCGACAGGACAGAGCCCGAGACCAATCGCCAAACCATGAACCCGCTGGCGCGGCCACTGCGTTATGCGCCATGGGCATTGGGCTTCGCAGCTGCGATGTCTCTTTTTCTATTGACCTCGTTTCCGGGAACGATTTCGATCGCTGTCGGTTTGGTAGCTGCCCTAATCTTATGCCAGCTCGAAAGTGCTTGGCATGCATGGCGAATCAGTCGCATCGAGCGACAGCTCATTGACTTACTGGACATGATGATCCCAATGTTACGCAGCGGGGCAGGTGCATCCGCAGCCTTGGCAACCGCTTCGGAAGCAACAGGATCCCCGTTACGTGAACAGATCGACTGGTGCGTGCAACGAATACAACTAGGAGACTCGGGCAGCCTTGTTTTTCTAAAGCTTTCGACACGGATACCAATCGATGTCATGGAACTATTTGCCACGACGATGAGCGTACACTGGGAAACGGGAGGAGCCTTGGCTCCAGTCCTCGCCTCTGTGACACGGGTAGCTCGTGACCGCCAAGAGGTGGCACGGCGAATTCGCAGCAACATCGCTCAAAGTCAATTCTCAACGATCGCCGTACTACTTTTGATCTATTTTGTAGCGTTGGTCCTCTGGCTGGATCAGCCCGAACCGATGGAAGAATTTGTCAATAGCTCACTCGGTTCGGCGGCCATATCGACGACAATCATCCTGCAAGCTGTCGGAATCGTTTGGATGAACTCTATCAGTAAGCCCAAAACATGAGCATGACGCTACGAATCACTATCGTCGTAACACTCTGGATCGTGATAGCAATTGTTATCTATGCAGTCCTAAACGGCTTGCGTCGCCGCAAGGATGCCCTACTACGACTCCAACGTGACACCGCAGCAGCAGACGATCCCTCCCCAAACAAGTTGAGATTTAGCTGGCTGCGGCGACACATGATGCTGGCTGGATTCGCTCGCCCTGCAGCCGGACTGTGGTTGGTCGTGACAACACTGGCAATGCTGATCGGCGGGACTATCTGCGCGCTCGCTTATCGTTGGTCGGGACTCCAACAGGAAGTTCTCAACGGTATCGAATTAGTTCCGGGTGGTTTGTCGGGAATGTTGGCCCCGGTGGCAATTTTATCACCATGGCTGATCACCCTGATTCTGGCATCCACGCCGCTGCTGTTCGTACGAGCATCGCGTCGAAAACGCATCAACGATGTTTCTCGGGATCTACCATTGGCGCTGGACCTGTGGGCCACCCTTTCCGAAGGTGGAATGGGCTTCGATGCGGCACTGGATCGTTGGCAAAAAACTCAACCTTCTGGTCGTGCTCTGGCAGATACGTGTCGAACTTTCCAACGCGACTTGATTGGTGGCATGCGACGCAGCCTCGCCTACCGTCGCTTGGCGAGCCGAGTGGATGTTCCACCACTTTCACGATTCACAGCGGCAATGATCCAATCCGAGCAAATGGGAAGCAGTGTTGCCGAGACACTGAGGCTGCAAGCAGAAGACGTTCGCGCCGAGCGCAGGGAAAAGTCAATGACCTTCGCTCAATCCCTGGCAACCAAACGCGTGATCCCCCTCGTGATCTGTTTCCTACCGGGTCTGTTTATTTGGCCACTCGGGCCATTCTTCATACAGTTGATTAACATTGTTGATTCGCTGACCGGTGGCGGCGCATGAAACAGCTCATCGACGAGACCGACGGTGCTGTTCTGATTCAGACCCTGGAAACTGCTGAAACTTTCTGGACCCGCCTGCGGGGTTTGCAGTTTCGCGGCAGTTTACCGTCGGACCGTGGCATTTTTCTATCTCCATGCTCGTCGCTACACACATGTTTCATGCGTTTCCCGATCGACGTTCTGATGCTCGATTCGGACAAGGTGGTCTTAGAGCATCGCCGCAATATTCAGCCATGGCGGTTTGTTTTCTGTCCGAAAAACACGACAAGCGTGATCGAAACCAAGGTTGACGCACTAGTCGAGTCGACTGGCAAACGTTTGGCCATTCGCTAAACGGCTGCTATCAAAGCGTGTTCTTACGCACACCGTTTTCCTCAAGTCGCGTGCGGCTTGTGACGATTGTAAGGGTTGTCCTATGGTCGGACCCTCACTCGACAGCAGCGCCGTTCTGGCGTCGCTCGTTATCACTCTCCGCTCAAGGGAACATGTCATGTCGTCACAGCCGGCACCGCCGCTGACGTACTGCCGAACCATCACATTCAGCCTCTGGCTGTCTGTCATCCTGGCCCCTGCTGCGTTGTTATCGCAGGAAGCAGTACCGTCACCAACGGAAAATCCAGCCCAAACTGGATTGAATCAACCGTTGCAGGGGACATTAGAAGCCCCTATCCCGCAAGTTGAGATTATTCCCGGCAGATCTGCGGACGGCACCCCACAGCGTGACGCTCCGCCTCTTGGTCGGTCAAGAATTCAGTCAGACTTTCCCACCGACTTAATCTTGCCCCCACCCAGCAATGCGGCCCAGCAAAGGGTCAATCGTTTTGTTGAATCACAAATTGATCCGGAAATCCCGCTAGCATTGGTTCTCGGCCGCCCCAAAATATTGCGATTGGCTGACACACCTGCACGGATCTACATTCCTGATGACGAGACCATCCGAACGGAGGTCATCGATCAGGACACGGGCCGAGAGCTCGCGGTAACCGGGATTCGCCCCGGCACGACCACACTGATGCTTTGGTTCAAAGACGAGGATGCACCAAGCGGGCAATCCGTCGTCAGCTATTTAGTTCGGGTGTATGCAGATCCGATCATGACGCGCCCTGTTGGCGACCTGGAGAAGGATCTGAACGAAAAATTCCCCAACAGTTTGGTCGAACTCGATGAGATTGCAGATCGTCTGATCGTACGTGGGCAAGCACCGGACGTGATCGAGATGTCCCAGATCCTGCAAGTTCTCATCGGAGCGCGTGGAGTTCGCCCTGGGGTAACCCGCCCGTTGAACGTGACAACAGTCGGCGCAGCTTATAACTTCGCCGCCACCGAGAACCTGTTCGAATCTGAAGAGGCGGCTGCTGAGCGTCGCCGCGTGATCGACCCGCTTGCGTTGGCCCAAGCCGGGATCATCAACCAGATGAAAGTGGTGGGTGAGCAGCAGGTCATGCTGAAGGTCACCGTTGCCGAGGTCAACCGAAGTGCGGCCCGAAGTATCGGTCTGAACTTTGGCGTCGACAACGCGAACGGCATGACTGTATTCCAATCGCTAACTGGCAATCTAGGTGGTAGTGGCAATGCCAGCCAGAGTGGCCCGAATATCATCGCCTCACTCGACATGGGACAAGTCCGCCTGGCGATCGATGCACTTCGCAAGTTGAACCTATCACGCACTCTCGCGGAACCAAACTTGGTCGCGATGAACGGTCAGGCCGCTGATTTTCGAGCCGGTGGACAATTCCCGATCCCAATCATCAGTTCAGGTGGTGTCGGCAATAACCTGCAAGGCGTTTCGTTTGTTCCCTTTGGCGTTTCACTGGAGTTCACACCGTTCCTTCAAGATCGCGATGTTATCCGCTTGCAAATGAACGCATCCGTAAGCACACGTGACGAATCACTTGGCACTACGATCGGCGGTGCTGGTGGCGGCACCTCCGTCTCAGGCTTGAACAGCCGCGATTTCTCAACCACGGTCCAGCTTCGCAGTGGACAAACCATCGCAGTAGCAGGACTCTTGCAAACCAACTATGGGGCAAGTACTGACCGCGTGCCCTTCTGGGGCGACCTGCCCATCATCGGTGCGACCGGCGGTGCCAACCGCACAAGCAGCGGCGAGCAGGAATTGGTTATCCTCGTCACACCCCATCTGGTTGCCCCAGTCGATGCGTGCGAACCGCTACCGCTTCCCGGTGACGATGTTCACGAGCCAACAGACATCGAATTCTTCATTGCGAATCGTCTGGAAAGCCGTCGCTCGAGGGACTACCGAGCTTCGGTTCGCACCGACTTTGCACGACAGAAACGTGTTGAGCACTGCTGTCCCGAAATCTACATGATTGGAGATGTTGGCCCCACTGATCGTTGCTGCCCTCAGTCAACACACTCGCCACACACTGCGATCTCAGCCAATCAACAACCGGCGACCCCAGCAACCTCGACCCCAGCAACCTCGACGCAGGCAACCTCGACGCAGGCAATCAAGTTCAGCGACTTAATTGAGACAAGCGAGGAAACCGCCACTGACGAAAACTCACCGCTACGCAGAATGATCAAGCGAGGCCCCAATGCTAATTAAAACAACCATCGCAAGCCTTACCACAAGTTGCCTGGCAGTTGCCCTGATCACGAGCTCAGGCTGTGCCTCACGAGGCGGTATTCTCGGAGTTGATTGCTGTGCGGATATCCCAGCGGGAGCCATTCCCGAGCCCGCTGGCAGCAAGCTCTGCGACTGGCAAACCGCTCAGGTTTCGGGTGCCGAAGCAGATCAAACTGTATTCTACAAATCCGACTTCATCGGAAGCAGTGCGAAAATTGCTCCCAATTCAATCGAGCGGATTGCTAGAACGGCAAGAAGCGGCTTGGCTGCGAATCAGCCTTCCGTCGTCGAACCCTCTGGTGATGAAGCACTTGATGCTGCAAGAGTCAGCGCAGTCAGTCTGCAATTAGCCTCTTACGGCATCACGCAGCCAATGGTAACCGTGGCGATTCCGGCAGCACTTGGCATGCAGGGCATTCGAGCTGAACAAATTGCAGATGGAGTGGGTAATTTTGGCAACGGCTCAAATGGAAATGCTGGACGCGGCTATCAGCCCACGGGAATGGGCGGTTCCTTTGGCAACACCTTTCCCGGGGCAGCCTACTGATGAGTACACATCTGATTTCTGCAAGGCTAATCAAGAATCTGTCTCTTGCTGGTCTCGTCCTGGTTTCGGTCGGCTGCGGCAGCATCGGCAAAAACAAGCAACAAGATTTCCTGAAGCCTCTTGCTTCTTCAGCAGCACAATCGCCGAAAGCATACTCGCAAGAAATGCCTAGCGATTACACGCTGTGTGTTGAGACTGCGAAAACGGTTGCGGCCAACGGTCATGCCGTAGAGGCGATCAAACTTTACGAGCGTGCCGAATCGCTTAACCCAACGGCACCCTTACTCGACTCAAACTTGGCCCCTCTTTACGCCAGTCTTGGCAATCACTCTGATGCGATAACGCGTTACCAACGAAGTGTCAGCCAAGATCCTAACAATATCGAGCTATGCAACAACTTTGCATGGACGCTCATGGAAGCAGAGCGATTCCCCGAGGCGATTACCGAAGCAACACGGGGACTAAAAATCGATGGCGAGAGTCAACGTCTTCACTCAACACTCGCCATGATTCACTACCGGCAAGGTGATCACATCAAAGCTCTGCAAGGGTTCGAAAAAGCGTACGGGACGGTCGCTGCTCATCACAACCTTTCACTTCTTGACATCGAGGCAGGCAACATTGATTCTGCGAAGGAACACCTGCGAATCGCAAACCAATCGCCTGAAGTAAACTCTCAGGCAAATATCCTGTTGACCGCACTTGAGACGCACACCGCCAAGCATTAACGGTTTTCTTCCCGTCGTCGCTACCCGTCGAAACCATTACTTTCCTAAGCGTCTCGCGGTCCGACGGCAAAACTACGATACTACCTTCTGTCCAGAGACACCGCCGTCCCAAATGGGGCCGTTACAGCTTCATTCAAAGGTGGATTCATCGTCGCGGCGCACACTAGGCATGCTTCAATTCATGACACGTGTGACGCAAACCAATGCGCTTCTGCAGGCTCCATCAGCCCCAGTCCGTGTGAGTCGGCGGCACCTGATACGTGTAGTATCCGCGGCAGCAATCCACCCCCTATCGGTGTCATTCTCACATAGAACGACATCTC
>Ga0315330_10002049_pt1 | contig 13730 bp, 10 predicted proteins | sample M140m34915metaG_FD_203453 | JGI IMG/M metagenome (GOLD analysis project Ga0315330, IMG submission 203453) | Ammonia-oxidizing marine archaeal communities from Monterey Bay, California, United States - M1 40m 34915 | ecosystem: Environmental > Aquatic > Marine > Intertidal zone | place: USA...
TATAAAAAGGGCGCTATTATCTTCGCCGAATTTTTAAGAAATAAGCCAAGATAGTTCGTATGTTTTTGTGTATGTGTTGCCTGCGCCAACTGCTTGCAAGCAATCTATTGCTTTCACTCACTGTCGGGTATATGTGGTTTACTTTAGAGAGACTTTTTAAACCCATCCGGTGGGTCATTGCAAAAACAAATTCCGCTATTTGTTCACTAGCATGATGCCCAACTATAGTTACTCCTAAAATTTCATCGCTATTTGCAGCAGTAATAACATTAACGAAGCCAAGAGCCTCACCGTCAGTCAACAGACGGTCGTTTTTTGTTAAGTCGTACCGACTCACATCAAAAGCAATTCCTGCCATTTTCGCGTCGAGCTCGCAAAGCCCAACCCGCGCAATTTCAGGGTCGGTAAATGTAGCGTAAGGTACAACTCTATGATCTGCAGCCAGCTGCAACGGTCCTCCAATAACTGAATTTAGCGCCGCATAAAACCCCTGATGAGAGGCCATGTTTGTATGTTGCAATGGGCCCACAACATCACCCACAGCAAAAATATTTCGGAAATTAGTCTGAAGGCGAGCATTCACCTTAATTCCACCCCTTGGTGAAATCTCAACGCCTAATTCTTCAAGTCCAAAATTCTCGACGTTTGGAATCCGCCCAGTAGCATATAAAACCTGATCAAAAGCAATATTAAGAATTATCCCATCCGAAAGACGCTGAACAACGGCCGTCTTCTGGTTCCCGTCTTTTTTAAACTTAAGGAGCCTATGGCCAACTAACACGTCAATTCCAATCTCTATAAATCTTTTCTGAATTACGAGCGAAACCTCCTCATCTTCTTTAGGCAATAACCGTTCAGCTGATTCTATTTGAATTACATTAGAACCAAAATTTTGAAAAGCCTGGGCAAACTCACAACCCATCGCTCCCCCGCCTATAATTAAAAAGCAACCTGGCAACTGATCAATGGACCAAATTGTTTCCGAGGTAAGATAAACAATCTCAGACGATCCCTCGATCACAGGTATGCGTGGTCTTGAACCACTAGCAACAACAATGGTTCTCGTTGTAATCTTTCTATTGCCTACCTGAACCAAAAAGGGGGTTTTTATAATTGCCGTTCCCTTTAAGCAATTTACTCCCAGCGATTGATAACGCTCAACTGAATCATGTGGCTCGATTTTTTTAATAATCTCATTGGCTCGCTGCATTACACTCGAGAAATCGATCCTTCCTTGCACTTCAACAATGCCAAACTCCGAAGCGCGCCTGAGATAAGACATAATCTTACTGCTGCGTATTATCGATTTGCTGGGAACGCATCCGGTGTATAGGCATTCGCCACCTTGCTTGTCCTGTTCTATGAGAACAACTTTAGCCTGCGCATCAGCAGCAATGATTGAGGTTACAAGGCCACCAGCTCCCCCACCAATCACGATTAAATCGGCATCATAAGACCCAGGCTCTGAATAACCACGATAGGCACGGTTGTTTTTATATCGAGCCACGACCCATCGGCTAAATAGAGGAAAAATTCCTAGTAAGGTAAAAGAGAGTAATAATTTTAAACTAAGCAAATCAGATAACGACGCAACTTGCGCCAGTCCTGCCCCCGCGTTCACATAGACAGCAGAGCTCGTAGCCATTCCAAATTGACTTATGAGGAAAAATCTCTTCCAAGAAATTCTTGTTAATCCCATCAGCAAATTAACGAGAAAAAAGGGGAAAAATGGAATCATACGCAGACTAAAGAGATAAAAATCTATGTCTTTTTCAGCAGACTTCATAAAAGATGTAAAATGAAAGCTAAACCGGCTTCTCACCCAATCCTGCAACAAAAATCTTGAAATAAAAAAAGCAATTGTAGCTCCAGTAGCGCTCGCAAAAGACGTTAAAAAAAACCCCTTGAAAAAACCAAATACCGCTCCACTAAGCAACGTCATCAGCAACACGCCCGGTATCGACAGCGCTGCAACTGAAACATATAGGAAGAAAAATAAAGAAGCAGAAAGAAAGGGATTTTCCGCTTCAAACAGTTCAAGATCTTGGTATCTAATTTTTACATATTCAATGTTAAGGAATGTTGCTACGTCAAACCAAATGTAAGCTGCAAAAACTCCAGAAATCAAAACCCAAACAATAAAATGCTTTCTTTTCAAATTAGGTTCCACTAATCACATTGTTAGTTTAAATGTCTAATCTCAAACAACATAGAAACTCACAGTAATACTGTTGCTGAGATACCATTCTAAAGCCAGCATATGATCCCTGTTCTCGGAATAAAATCAATCGATAGTTGTTTTTTAAATAAGTAAGGTATCATGCATTACCTGTGTGTAAACAAAGAGGTCCGTGCCGTGACATATTTTGACAGCAACAAACGCTTTCCCTCATCACGCCCCCGCCGTATGCGATTTGAGGAATCCACACGCAGACTTATGCGGGAGAACACTCTCTCAATAGACGATTTGATTTTCCCAGTATTTGTGATCGAAGGGCACAAATCACGAGAACCCATTACTTCAATGCCCAGTATAGAGCGCCTCACCATCGACGAGCTTTTAATTGAAGCTCGAGAAATTGCAGCCTTAGGGATACCTGCAATAGCGCTTTTTCCGTGCCCAGATGAAATTTGCAAAACACCAAAAGGAGAGGAGTCCTATAACCCAGCCGGTCTTATCCAGAGAGCGATAAAGGCTGTAAAGTCGGAATGTCCTGCGCTCGCACTGATTTCAGATGTAGCACTTGACCCTTATACAACGCATGGACAAGATGGAGTCATTGACGAGCAAGGATATGTTCTAAACGACGAAACAATAGAAATTTTAAGAAAACAAGCGCTTTCTCACGCCAATGCTGGAGCTGATATCGTAGCACCATCCGACATGATGGACGGACGTGTCGCAGCTATTCGAGGGATTCTTGAAGAAAACAACCAAATCAATACCAAAATACTCGCATACTCTGCAAAATACGCATCAAATTATTATGGGCCATTCCGTGAAGCTGTGAGGTCTGCTCCTAGCTTAAGTAGAGGTAGCAAAGATAGCTACCAAATGGACCCCGCTAACAGTGACGAGGCTTTACATGAGGCTGCACTAGACCTATCGGAAGGCGCCGACATGATCATGATAAAGCCAGGCATGCCGTACCTCGACATAGTACAGAGGTTGAAGACCGAACTCCGTGCTCCAACATTCGTATATCAGGTGAGCGGTGAATATGCAATGCACATGGCTGCAGCACAAAATGATTGGCTCAACCACGATGCCGTTTTAATGGAGTCACTAATTTGCATTAAACGTGCTGGCGCCGACGGTATCTTGACGTATTTCGCAAAAAAAGCGGCTAAAATCATCAAATCGCGAGAATAATAGAAAACAATTAATGCAGAAACGCTTGAATCCGCAAAAATTCTCATTATGATAAGAGCGGTTCGTCAGGCGCGAGCGGTGTTTAAATCCAGTTCCTTTCCTAAGACGCATTTTATACCATGAAAAAAAGGGTTGATTATGAGCGAAGCTATCGTACACACCTCGGATGATAATTTCGAGCAAGATGTCCTGAAGGCGGATGGTCCGGTGCTTGTCGATTTTTGGGCAGAATGGTGCGGCCCGTGCAAGATGATTGCGCCAATACTTGAAGAAATTGCTTCGGAGTATGGTGGAAAAATAAAAATTTGCAAAATGGACGTAGATGCAAATACGAATACAGCACCAAAGTTTGGAATTCGTGGAATTCCAACGTTGATAATCTTCAACAACGGAGAGGTCGCAGGTACAAAGGTCGGCGCTTTATCAAAATCTCAGTTATCAGCATTTATTGACAGCGTAATATAGTTTGCATTTAAACGTCGCCGTAGATATCATTATGCAAGATTGAATCCTAAAGATACCGTCGCTATCAAAGTGTGCACACAATTTTTTGATACCCCCGATGTCATTGCAAAATTTTCCTCTCGACGTCGACGGTGTCTCAACCAACGCCATTTGTTATTTGTACAGTAAGACAAAATGAGATTTTCATATTTTAAGTAATTTTTGGTTGAACCTTAACCAAATAGGGACGTAAAGCTAACAAGCGAGCAACTATTGATCATGACTCTATAACGCGAATAGATTAACTAGGTTATTTTTTTGCCAGTTCTCCCTCAACTTTTACCAATCGACTCTATACCCTCCTCGCAAATATCAAAGACATAATATCTAACCCAAACTAAAGAAGTAAAAAAATGAATTTAACTGAATTAAAACAAAAGCCAATAGCTCAACTTACTCAAACAGCGCAAGACATGGGCGTTGAGAACGTTTCTCGAACTCGAAAACAAGACATTATTTTCGCAATTTTGAAAAAACATGCAAAGAACGGAGAAGACATTTCCGGCGATGGAGTTCTCGAGATCCTTCAAGATGGCTTTGGCTTTCTTCGCTCTGCAGACTCCTCTTATTTAGCAGGGCCCGATGATATCTATGTTTCGCCAAGCCAAATAAGAAGATTCAACCTTCGCACAGGCGACACAGTAACTGGAAAAATCCGCCCGCCCAAAGATGGTGAGCGATATTTTGCTCTACTAAAGGTTCATGAGATTAATTTTTCCAGCACAGAAAATAGTAAAAGCAAAATTCTTTATGAGAACCTAACCCCTTTATTTCCGCAAGATCGCCTCACTCTGCAAGTAGGTAACGGAAGTACGGAGGACTTAAGCGCAAGGGTTATTGAACTATGTGCGCCGATTGGGAAAGGGCAACGCGGGCTAATTGTGTCTCCGCCGAAAGCCGGTAAAACGCTCATTTTACAAAACATCGCTCAATCAATTGTAAAAAATAACCCAGAATGCAGGCTCATCGTTCTGCTGATAGATGAGCGCCCCGAAGAAGTTACCGAAATGCAACGATCAGTAAGAGGAGAGGTCGTTGCGAGCACATTTGACGAACCACCATCACGGCATGTCCAGGTGGCAGAAATGGTAATTGAAAAAGCGAAGCGCCTAGTGGAGCATAAGGAAGACGTAGTTATTTTACTGGATTCCATGACCCGTTTAGCTCGCGCTTATAATACAATTATTCCCTCCTCTGGCAAGGTTCTCACCGGCGGCGTTGACGCGCACGCTTTAGAAAGGCCGAAAAGATTCTTTGGGGCCGCGCGAAATTTAGAGGAAGGGGGAAGCCTGACCATTATTGCAACTGCACTCATCGAAACCGGGTCAAAAATGGATGAGGTTATTTATGAGGAATTTAAGGGCACTGGTAACATGGAGTTGCTCCTAGATCGAAAAATTGCAGAAAAGAGAGTCTATCCTGCTATTAATGTTCGCCGGTCCGGAACACGCCGCGAAGAACTTATAACTAGCGAAGAAGAATTGCAACGGATGTGGATCTTGAGAAAACTTTTGACGTCCATGGAGGATGTTCAAGCAACAGAGTTTATACTGGATAAATTGAAAGACACAAAAACTAATGAAGACTTTTTTAACTCTATGAAGCGAAAGTAAGATAACTTAAGTATATGAAAGCAATTGACAAATTTTTTACATTTCACTTTCTCTCTCAATCATGTTTTTACTCTTCCCAAAGATCCTAACTCTATGGCCTTTAATGATTTACGTGAATTTATAACCCTCCTAGAGGAGCAAGGAGAGCTTGTAAGAATCAAAGCTGAAGTCGATCCCGTTTTAGAAATTACCGAAATCGCTGACAGAACATTACGAAGTAATGGCCCTGCACTACTGTTTGAAAATCCGAAGGGTCATTCGATTCCGCTTCTCGCCAATTTGTTTGGAAATACTAAAAGAATTGCTCTAGCTATGGGTCAAAACGACATATCGGAATTAAGGGATATAGGAAAACTCCTTGCTTTCTTAAAAGAGCCATCGCCGCCCGCCGGCTGGAAAGACCTTTGGCAGAACTTACCAAGCTACAAAAATGTTTTAAATATGCCAGCGCGGATCACAAAAAACGCTCCCTGCCAAGAGATCGTTATTAAATCTGCGGACGTTGATCTCAAAACTTTACCAATACAAACTTGTTGGCCCGGTGATATTGCACCGTTAATTACATGGCCTCTAGTCATTACAAAAGGTCCAGAAAAAACGCGACAAAATTTAGGCATATATCGAATGCAATTGCTTGCAAAGAATAAATTGATAATGCGCTGGCTTTCTCATCGTGGCGGCGCCCTAGATTTTCAAGATTGGCAAAGAAAACACCCACAAGAAAAATTTCCGGTTTCAATAGCACTTGGGGCAGATCCTGCAACCACGCTTGCTACAGTTACACCCGTGCCTGATACTCTTTCTGAATATGCTTTTGCAGGCTTGCTTCGCGGCAGCAAAACAGAAGTAGTAAAATCACTCACTAATGACTTGCAGGTTCCTGCAACGGCAGAATTTATATTGGAGGGACACCTCGAACCTAACGAAGTTGCACCTGAGGGACCATTTGGCGATCACACTGGATATTACAACGAGGTTGATAACTTCCCCGTTTTTACAGTGACATGCATCACTCATCGTCAAAATCCAATTTATCATAGTACATATACGGGCAGGCCTCCGGATGAACCTGCGATGCTAGGGGTTGCTCTTAACGAGGTTTTCGTTCCGCTGCTCCAAAAACAATTTCCGGAAATTCACGACTTTTATCTTCCACCAGAGGGTTGTTCTTATCGCATGGCAATCGTTAGCATAAAGAAACAATACCCGGGACATGCCAAAAGAATCATGATGGGTATTTGGAGCTTTCTACGACAGTTTATGTACACCAAATTTATTGTTGTTGTTGACGATGACGTTAACATTCGTGCGTGGGAAGATGTTATCTGGGCGATAACAACACGCATGGATCCCTCCAGAGACACTTCAATTATTAAAAACACACCGATTGATTATTTGGATTTCGCTTCTCCTGTCTCAGGGCTGGGCTCAAAAATGGGCTTAGACGCGACAAACAAGATGCCTGGAGAAAGTAATCGAGAATGGGGAGAACCGATTGTGATGACTCCTGAAGTCAAACTTAAAATTGATAATCTTTGGGATGAACTTGGAATTAATCAATCTGCGCCAATAAAAACTTAAAAATTGAACAAATTGTTACTAGAAACTTTTTTATTTTCTTCGGGTAGGAGAACCGGGAAAGATAAATTTTGCAACCCAATATTAGAGACTTTATAAAGCTCTTTTTGAGCTGCTGCGCAACCAGTTAGGTCCTCTAAGCCTTTTAGCAGAAAACTGAGCTCAGCGAGCGCGGCAGCAGTCGGCATAACACCAATGCTAGCTTTATAATAGTCACGCGCTTTACCCCACAATTTCAACCGTATTGATAGCCGTGCAAGTGTCAGCATTATTAGATGGTTATCTGGCGCTTTCTCTAGCCAGCGCTCAGCAACTGCCAAAGCCTCTATCAAGTCTTTTTCTTCTCTAAAGTCCATAGTGCCATACAACAATGAAAGATCGTCACTCCACCTATGCGCCTGACAAAACTCAATGATTTCTCTAGCTTTACTTTGTAAATTGATACTAAAAAATTTTAAAGCAAAGATTTCAACTACCTCACAATTCATACGATGAGGCTTTATTGTATTTTTCCACATTCTAGTTAATTCAGGTTCCAAAACAATATCAGACTTGACTCTTAGCTTTTCTATAATTATTCGACTCTGTAACAGGTCTAGCTCTTCAAGAGAAAAAATTTTATGTTTTCTCAAAATCGGCTCTAAATCTTCGAGCGCTCGCCAGTCTCCCAGTTCCTCGAAAACTTTTTTAAGAAATTTTAACAGCCATGATTCGTTGGGCATTTCATCTTGTAAACTTTTCAGAACACCGACACAGCTCAGCAACTCCCCTTCACGATATAAAAATTTAGCTCTGCATCTCCCTATAGAAAATGAATCGAGAGGATGTTTTTTTAACGCCAGGTCTAGTATTTCAATAACCTTATCATTTTCGCCCTGCTCAACTGCGACTCTCACTAAGCCCAAATAATTTAACACACTTGAATCGTTATCCTTCAAACCCTTATTCAAAAACTTTTTGCTGCGATTTAAATTTCCTGAGACTAGGCTTAGAAGCCCCTCATTGGTATTAGTACGAAGTTGAGATTTCCTCTTTTTTTGAAATCTCTTACCTACACGTATCCAAGTAAATGGGCTAATAAGAGCCAATAAGAAAAAGAAAATACGAACAATCACAAAAAATATAAACAATCCGAGTGCAAAAGCCAAAATAGTGGTCTCAAGGCTATAATTGCCTAAAACTAATAGTAGATAGCCTGGATCTTCAAAGAAGCTCGCATTCATCGTCACAATCAAAGCACCGAAAATCGAAATCAAACTGAAAATAAAAATACGGATCATAACTGAAGCTCTACAATTAGCTGAGCAGTAAGATCCGATTCTTGACGAATATTAGGAAGGTTTGGACGTAATTGGATATCTTGTAAACTTTGAATGTCCCTTAAAATAGCTTGGATTTGCTTAGTATCTAACAAAACACTTCTTTCAAACCAATCCAGCATCTTTAGAATACAAAGCTGAAACAATGCGTCGTTACGGGATGATAATGCAATATTTGCTTCCCGAAGGAGAAGGTTAACATGGCGTCGATCATCCAAAACTCCATTTAGTCCTTCTCCTTCCTGTATAACTTTAGAGTTATGTTGCCGCCAGACAAAGACTTCACCTAATAACTCTATGAACGAATTCCATTTTTCAGAGCTGAGATTGTTTTTTGAAAAAACTTCAAAAACACCATCGCTTTGTGTTTCTTGCCGAAATTTTGCAAAATCAAAAACACTAAGGGCATCAATGCGACGGGATAATGAAAAAAGTTTTATACGTACCTCTTCGGCATCTACGACAGGTAACGCGCTAAGCTGTATTATTTTTTCCCCAAGCACCTCACGAATAGGTAATAGAGTTTCACTCCCTGAGGTCGAAAGCAAAGACACTGCGCTTTCTAAAAGTTCGATCGCAGAACCTACATCACGATCAAAGTTAAGCTTAATTTCGGTGAGTTTAAGTATGTATTCGGTTTGATATAGCACTCTCAAATCTGTCGAGTCACCGCCTTGCATTGCTTGTCTGGCTCCGACCTCTACTATGTCACTTCTTAGATCTTGATTTTTCGCCTCAAGCGCGGCGATACGCATAAGGGCTTCATTTTCTAGCGTGACAACAGAGGCATCAAATTGGGTTCGCAGTTCAGCTTTAATTTCCTGCAGTTCTAAATCCTGATCATTACGCTGGGCTCGAAAACCTCCTAATTCCAATTCCAATTTTTGATATTGAGCGTCTCGATTTTGTATGTTTATAGTTAATTCTTTATTATTTGATAATACTTCCTTTAAAACCTGTTCTAACTCCGATTGCCGCAGCGTAAGAAAAATAACGGCACCAATTATTGGTAACGTTAACAAGACCAAAAAAGCTATTCGAAATCGTGCATTCCGTTGGACCCTGGTTGGCTTAGTTTTCCCAGCCTTCGACGCATTTGATATTTCGTCGATGATTTTTGCGCTCTCTTTTCCTGTTTTTTTCTTATCTATCACAGAAAATTTCACCTTTGTTCTGTATTTAACTAATTTATCGACTCTAATTTAATTTATATAAAAATAATGCGCTGATATAAGCCACTGAAAGCTCTCCCAAAATCATCAATCCTGAGGCATAGCGTTAATCTTTACTGTAGCACGGCAAAAAGACTTTACCCTATAGATGCGTTAATGAAGAGAGAATACTTCTCGTTTCTGCCCCGTTAGTATTAACGACCTCACTAAATCCTAATTCAACGGCTAAACGGACCAGTCTTGTCGACGGCACGTATAAAACAACCCCCTTTACTCCGAAATCAGACGGAAAAGATGAAAGTAACTCAAGAACTTCACCGCTTAAACAAATTATCCCATCGACCTTTCTAGAAAATATCGAGACTAACTCTTCCATCGCGATTTTTCTTTTCTCTCTTTTATACACCTCTAAATAATCGACAACTCCACCCCTATTTTCAAGCTCATCTCGTAAAAAATGTCTGCCACCTACACCGCGAAAAATACCAATATGCTTACCATCAACATCTGATAAATAAGACTTATCTAGTAAATCTTCACTTGTCATTCCAATAGTTGGTTTTTCAACCAGACATCCAAAAAGCGATTCGACTATTTTAGCTGTCGAAGGACCTATCGCGAAGGTTTTTGATACTGATGGCATAATTGACCAATACTTTTCTACCCAAGTAAATCCGATCTTTGCTGCGGTTGAGCTAATAAAAATTAAAATATCGTACCTGTCCAATTTGCAAATACGCTCAACGAGGACCGGAGAGCGTTCTGGCTTTTCTATCGACATTGGCACAATGTTGACTAGGGGTAATGATATAGGCGAAATCCCAACCGCCGAAAGAGCATGGCAGAGCATCGGCTGACCTGCAAGTGATCGAGTTACCAAGATTCGCTTTGATTTTTCTGACTTCACTTAAGAGGACGCCTTATTTTTAGAGTTGACCTGATCCAGCAATTTTTGCGCACCTTGATCAAGAAGTTTTTTAGCAACACTCCGCCCCAGATCTTCAGCATCTTCTCGCGTTGTTTGTCCCTCTGCTAGCAGTATCCTGATACCCTCAACGTCGCCTACCATTCCCCTTAAATATAGTTCGCCCGTCGCGGAATTAAATTCAGCAAAACTAGCGATTGGAGCCTGACAACCACCGTTCAACGCTTTATTTAATGACCTCTCGGCAATGACTTGATAAGCGGTCTCTGAATCATGTAAGCATTGTAAGAATGCGAGTGTTTTCTTGTCTGCAAACCGACACTCAACTCCGACTGCTCCTTGTCCACCAGCAGGAAGAATTTCTTTAGACGTAAACCTATACAAAATACGACTCTCCAGGCCAAGTCGCGATAACCCTGCGCTTGCAAGAACTATTGCATCGTAATCTCCCGCATCCAATTTTTTCAACCGGGTTCCTACATTACCTCTTAAATCTCTAATTTGAAGGTCTTTACGAATTTTTAGCAACTGACATTGCCTTCTCAAGCTGGAGGTGCCTACTCTGGCACCAAACGGCAAGTCGTCTAGGCCCCTATACTGGTTTGAAACAAGGGCATCGCTTGAGTCTCCACGCCGACAGATGACTGCCAACCCTAAACCTTCTGGAAAGTCCATAGGCACGTCTTTCATGGAATGAACGGCTATGTCAGCCTCATCATTTAAAATGGCTTTTTCGAGCTCCTTAACGAATAAACCTTTACCACCAATATCAGAAAGTGAACGATCAATAATCTCATCACCCTTTGTGCTCATAGGCAACAATTGAACTTCAAGATTTGGATGTTTTTCCTCGAGACTTTCTTTTACAAAGCGCGCTTGCCAGAGGGCTAGTGGACTTCGGCGAGTCGCAATACGTAAAGTGTGTTCCTTAATGTTCAATTTATAAGCTCCAATTACCGGTCACTGTCAGATACAATGATCCTATTTTACGGAATTTCTCAAGTGATTGGCTAAGTGTCAATCAATCTGAAATAAATCTGATAAGCTTACGCAATATCAACACACAAGTTCGACTGTATAAGTTAACGAGATATCAAAATCCTATAATCGGCCCTGCGCACACAAATGAGAAGCTTAAATGTCAAATAAAAAAGACAAATATACTGAAAAATCTCAGGATGATGAGAAAAATACCCTTTGGGGTGGAAGATTTACTGAAGCTACCGATACTTTCGTTCAAAGATTTACGTCCTCTATCGCCTTTGATAACCGACTGTACCAACACGACATTAACGGTTCGATCGCTCATGCGATGATGTTAAACAAAGTCGGTATTTTAACCGACGAAGAAAAAAATATAATACTAACTGGGTTAGAGACAATCTATCATGATATCAAAGACGGAAATTTCAATTGGTCTATAGAGCTAGAAGACGTTCACATGAATATAGAAGCAGCTCTTACCAGTCGAATTGGAGATTTAGGCAAGAAACTTCATACTGGAAGGTCACGCAATGATCAAATAGCCACTGATTTTAAACTTTACATAAAAGATCAAATCGACTTAGTAGCGAAATTAATAACAGAGCTTCAAAGAAGCATAGTAAATTTAGCCGAGCAAGAATCGGAAACAATCATGCCGGGCTTTACTCACCTTCAAGCGGCACAACCAATCACTTTTGGACATCATTTAATGGCTTGGTATGAAATGTTAGATCGAGATTACAGTCGTCTCCAAGATTGCAAAAAACGAGCTAATTTTTCGCCTCTTGGTTCAGCAGCTCTGGCTGGTACTACTTACAATATTGATCGTGAGTATAGCGCGCGGCTTTTAGGTTTTGAGGCACCAACTCGGAATTCATTGGATTCTGTAAGTGATCGAGATTTTGCTATCGAGCTTGCGAGCACCACTAGTTTGATTATGATGCATCTATCTCGCTTCTCAGAGGAGCTAATTCTCTGGTCATCATCACAATTTTCCTTTGTAGAGATCCCTGATCGCTTTTGTACCGGCTCATCCATCATGCCCCAGAAAAAGAATCCTGACGTTCCAGAACTCGTCCGCGGGAAAAGTGGCAGAGTTTTCGGACATTTAACCTCTCTACTGACTCTGATGAAGTCTCAACCGCTCGCTTATAATAAAGATAATCAGGAAGACAAAGAACCCGTTTTTGATCTTTTAGATACGGTTAAAGACTGTCTATTTGCTTACAGCAATATGATTCCAGCGATTATTTGCAATCGTGAAAAGATGGAACTTGCAGCAATCGAAGGCCATACGACTGCCACGGACCTTGCAGATTACTTGGTCACAAAGGGTATCGCATTTCGCGATGCTCATGAAATAGTTGGCAAAGCTGTTAGTTATGCAATCGAAGAAAGAAAAGATCTTTCTGAACTCAGTCTTAGCGAACTTAAACGATTTTCTGAATTAATTACAGAGGATGTATCTAACAATATTACACTTAAAGGCTCAGTGAACGCCCGCAACCACATCGGTGGGACAGCAATCTCGCAGGTTCTCCTAGCTGTGAAAGCGGCTCGCAAAAGTCTTGACAGCCGAGAGGGCCATTAACTAGCGAGCACTAGGAGCCTGGAGTGTAATCGAATACTGAAATATTTGACCATCTCGGCGTGTGCGTACACTCACCATATCACCTGCTTTGCGCTCTTCCATAATATCAGCGTAATCGTTTTCGTTTCTTACTGGGATCCCATCAATTTCAAATATTACATCTCCAAGTTGTATACGCCCTCGTTGACTGCGAGTGAGTCCTCGCATACCCTTCATCGCCGGTTCAGAATCTGCTTCCAAAGCCATGACAATAACGCCCTCTATACCCCATAATTTCCGATAATAATCTGGCTGAGAGATAGGCGTTATCCCTAAAATAGGTGTTTGTACCCGTCCATATGCAATTAACTCAGGCACGACTCGGTTCACCGTATTTATAGGAATTGCAAACCCGATTCCCGAGCTTGCGCCGCTCGGACTATAGATGGCCGTATTTACCCCTACAAGCTCTCCTGAAGAATTTAATAAGGGACCGCCAGAATTACCAGGATTAATGGCTGCATCAGTTTGAATTACATCTTTTATCTTTCGTCTGCTAACTGAGTCAATCTCTCTGCCTAATGCACTCACTACTCCAACAGTCATCGTCGTATCAAGACCAAACGGGTTCCCAATAGCAATAACTTTTCTTCCCACCTCCAAAAGGGAGGAGTCGCCAGGTTGCACCGGAA
>Ga0315330_10002051_pt1 | contig 13716 bp, 9 predicted proteins | sample M140m34915metaG_FD_203453 | JGI IMG/M metagenome (GOLD analysis project Ga0315330, IMG submission 203453) | Ammonia-oxidizing marine archaeal communities from Monterey Bay, California, United States - M1 40m 34915 | ecosystem: Environmental > Aquatic > Marine > Intertidal zone | place: USA...
CCATTCGGTGTTGAGAGAGCAGTTCACCAGCCAAGCCATCTCGGAGCACTTCATTGGCTCCACCACGGCCGCCCATGCTGGTGCCAATGGACATCATTGGGCGTTGGTGGCCCGCCGCTTTGAGGTCAGCGAGCATGCGGTCGCGGTTTTTGCCCGGGCCGCACAAGACCAGTGGCATCGTTTCATTCAGTTGCTTTGTTAGCCCGTCGACGATGCTTGCTCGAAATCGTTTGGCCACGTTGTCCGATTGCCGCAGATCCCCCCGCTTACCACCGCCGCGCATGGTCCATGTGGCGCTTTCTTTGAGGCCTCGGGCGGTGACGAAGTAGAGCATCATCTCGTCCCCCTCCACGACCAACAAGGCGACTTGAGATTGGTTGGCAGCGCGCAGGCTTTCCTCAAGCAGGTCTCGGTCGAGTTTGCTGAATCCTTTGGCTGATGAGACTTTAATGTCGTCTCGGAAGCCGACCACATGGGTGTGATGCATCCCTTGGTCAATGGGTGCTTCCTCTATGATGCCGTGAATGCGGAGCACATCGGTGAAGCTTTGGTGTTCGGTGTGTTCAACCGCTAATTGAATCCACATTTTCTTCCGTTCGGCTTGCTTTGAACGCCCTCCTTCATCACCCGCCGTGGTTTGGTCTCGTCGTTCACCGAGCATGCCAACCGACATGCCAGGTTGAATGAGGCGTTGCAAGACCCAGAGGTCGTCGACGGTTTGAATCCGTAAACGCCATTCGTGGAGGTCTTTTTTCAGAACATCCATTCCCTCACCCAAATACGCCGAGGAGGTTCCCGTCTTCATCCATGTCCATGTCAAGGGCCGCCGGTCGCTTTGGAAGACCTGGCATGGTCATCATGTTTCCAAGAACAGCAACCACGAACCCTGCGCCTGCATTCAAACGGAATTCTCGGACTGGAACGGTGAAACCGGTTGGTGCTCCTAGAAGCGACGCATCGTGAGAAAACGAGTATTGTGTCTTGGCCATGCACACAGGAAGGTGACCGTATCCCCACGAGCGGATGCGTTCCAATTCTCGTTGGGCTTTCGTCGTCAATTCCAAGCCATCGGCTTTGTACAAACGAGTTGCAATGGCTTCAGCTTTCGCTAGCACATCGGTTTCAGGAGTGAACAGCGGCACAAATGGCCGTCCTGCAGCCACGTGGTTTTGAACGGCCTTCACCACGGCTTCTGCCAATTCCTTTCCTCCCTCGCCCCCGTGGGCGTGGACTTCGGTTATGCAGACCGAACTGGCTCCACTTTCATGGGCTGCTTGGGTAATCGCCGCGACTTCAGCATCGGTGTCCGATGTAAATCGATTGACCGATACCACCACTGGCACACCAAAAGAGGCCATGTTTCGGATGTGTCGGTCCAAGTTGGTTTTCGCCCCCAAGCTGGTCGCTTCGACATTTTCTGCTTCCAGCGTGGCTTTGTCAGGGCGAATTCCTCCCCGGTTTCCAAAGGCGCCACCATGGAGTTTCATGGAACGAACGGTGACGTTCATGACGACGCAATCTGGCGCTTTTCCAGACGTGGCGGCTTTGATGTGCATGAATTTCTCGGCGCCCATGTCCGAGCCAAAACCAGCCTCGGTTACCATCAGGTCGGCTGAGGCCAAAGCGATTCGGTCGGCGATGATGCTTGAATTGCCGTGGGCGATGTTTGCAAACGGGCCACCGTGGATGAAGGCCGGATCGCCTTCGAGGGTCTGTGTGATGTTGGGGAGGAATGCTTGCCGTAAGAGCAGAGCCATGGCGCCGGCTCCTCCGATGTCGCTTGCTTTGACCGGGTTGCCCTCCGTTGACGTTCCCACGACGATAGCACCCAACCTCTTGCGAAGGTCGGCGTAATCGTTGGCGAGGACCAGGATGGCCATCACCTCACTGGCGGCTGTGATGTCGAACCGGTCCTCTCGAACCTGTCCGTTGGCAGGGCCCCCCATGCCGATGGTGATGCTCCTCAGGGCGCGGTCGTTCATGTCGATGACGCGTGGCCATGAGATTCGGGTGGGGTCAAGTTTGGATTCATTTCCATGCTTGATGTGATTGTCAATCAACGCAGAAAGCAAGTTGTGAGCCGAGGTGACGGCATGCAGGTCTCCCGTCAAATGCAAGTTAATGTCCTCCATTGGAAGGACTTGAGCGTGGCCTCCGCCAGCAGCTCCACCCTTGATGCCAAACACCGGTCCCATCGAGGGCTCTCGGATGACACAGGTGGCGGATTGACCAATTCGGCAGAGGGCCTGAGTGAGACCGATGGTGGTGACCGTTTTCCCCTCACCAAATGGAGTTGGATTGACTGAGGTGACCAGCACCAGGCTCCCTTGGGGCTTCGAAAACCGGTCTTTGAGGGCCTGCCAACTGATTTTGGCAACTCCGTTGCCCATTGGCGTTAATTCATGGGCAGAAATGCCTAATTTCCACGCCACGGCTTCGATAGGCTCCATTTTGGCCGCTCGTGCAATTTCAAGGTCGGTGGTCATGAGTCCTTTCGGGCTCAATGGGTCTTTCAAACCGTCGCCCGGTTCATACCCGGCCATGCCGGTTTTAGGACCTCAGTGGCCGACGGGAACTCAATCTTCCTTCATGGTGCCGAGGTAGTCTGGCAAGTCCACGCCAGCCATCTTGGCAACATCGTGGACCGGTGGGAGGCTCTGGATGAGCGAGGACACGAAGTTGGAGGTTGCTCCACCGCCATCGGCGCCGTTGTTGCCGGAGTCCCAAACAGTGATTTTGTCAATCTTGAGGTTAGCAATGGCCTCGGTTTGCCGAGCCACGAGTTGTTCGATCTTCTCAACCATCAACAGGGTTGCAGCTGCCTTGGCATCGCCGCCAGCGCTGGCAACGAGCTTGGCGTATCCTTCGGCTTTGGCCTCGAGAACGGCTTGCTGTCCTTCTGCTTCTGCGTTGTAGGCGGCAAGGGTTGCGTCGGCTTGTCCTTGAGCAATACGGCGTTGGCGCTCGGCTTCGGCTTCGGCAGCAATCTCAATCTGTTGCTTCGAAACTTCCTCACGGGCGATTTCTTCGGCTCGCAAGCGCTGGCCTTCAAACTCGTACTGGGCCTTCTCGATTTCAACCTGGGCCTTACGCTTGGCGACTTCGGAACGCTTGAGGGCTTCTGCTTCTTTTTCAGCGAGGTCGGCGTTGAAGCTTGCGATGTCGGCACGTGATAGGTTTTCACCCTCAACGGCCTTAGATTCCTGTTGCTGAACGAAAACACGTCGGTCAGCTTCTGCTTCTTTCTGACCTTTGTCGGATTCGGCTCGGTTCATGGCCACCTGAATCTCACGGGTTCGGTCGGCCTCTGCCTGACCAACGGCACCGTCTCGGGTGGCGTTGGCTCGGTCAACGTCTGCAGCGGCGATGGCCTGTGCAGCAGCCTTGGCACCGATGGACTTGATGTAGTCGGCCTCGTCGGTGATGTCCGTGATGTTGACGTTGATGAGGTACAATCCAATCTTGTGCAATTCTGTGTCCACGTTGTTAACCACGAGGCTCAGGAAGGCTTCACGGTCGCCGTTGATTTCCTCAATGGTCAGGGAAGCAACGGTCAAACGAAGTTGACCAAAGATGATCTCTTTGGCCATGTCTTCGATAGATGCTTGGTCGAGGTTCAAGAGACGCACAGCGGCGTTCTGCATGATGGACGGCTTGGTGTCAATACCGATGGTAAACGTCGATGGAACGTTGATGCGGATGTTTTGCTGCGAGAGAGCGTGCTCGAGGTTGATGTTGATGGTCATCGGCTTCAAGTCGAGGAAGGCATAGTTTTGGACCAGAGGCCAGACGATTTTTCCACCGCCGTGGTAACATTTTGCAGCGCCGGCGCCTTGGGTATTACCGTAGACGACCAAAATTTTGTTGGCAGGTGCAAGTTTGTAGCGGCTGGTTGCGATATAAACGGTTGCAAGAACCGTAATTACGAACAGGCCGATACCGATGAGAATCAGTGTATCCATCATGGTTGAGCCACAATGGTTCTCCTTTAAGAGACTATACTCGGCACATTATGTCACTCTTCTTCAGCGACCATTGCATCAGCCACCTTGAGCGGACGCACCACCAACACCTCTGCGATGTTGCCGGTGACGATAATGAACTTCCCGGTTTCAATGGTGATGGTTTCGTCTTCTGCCACGGCTTCGCATGTGCGCAGAGCATCTTGGAACTCGACTTGAACTTGGCCGGATTGGCCGGGGCGAATCGTCCGGTAGACTGTTCCCTTTGCACCGTGGGATTGCTTGTGAGATACCGTTCCATCCGTTTCCAATCCTGCAATGGCCTGGAACACTTTCCCGACGATCCACATGGAGGAGATGCCTGCAACGCTGCCAGCGAAGATCGCTGGCATGGAGCCATAGTTGCCTTGGGAAACAGCGAGTCCAAAGATGCCGAACATCATCATGAAGCTCAACAGACCTTGGATGGTCAGCATATGGAAGACGCCTTCTGCGTCCATTTCGAAACTCACATCAAAGAACGGGATCGCTTCAGCGATTCCATCGGCAACACCACCGATGAGCACGAGTGCAAAATAAATCATGAACAAAATCGTTCCAATGACCGCCATTGCTGCAAAGAAGACATCAATGCCGCTGATTTCGCCCAGTCCAAAAAATTCCAAAATCGTCGAAAAACCCAGCACCATACTACTTCCTCTTGTTCTTGCCTTGCTTCTTGCCCACATCAAGGTTCTGCTTTTTCTTGACCGGTCGGATGTAAATCACGTAGTAATGACCGTAGACGATGGGGCCTAACGAAGCACCAACCAGAGCGCCTACGCCCCAATCGGGTAGGCCGAGAGCGATACCGCTCAGTAGCACGACGAGTAGCGAGATGAGAATGAACGCCTTTTCAAAGAGGATCAAGAAGATGTTATCTCGGTCTCGAGAGACTCGGTCCTTGAGGAGAAAAACTTCCATCAAGCCTGCCATGAGGGTTCACCCTCACAAGGCGCTAAGCAGAATCTCAAACATGACGATGACGGAGATATACAGGCCAGCGATAAATACGAGGGGTTGGGGATTGTCTGCCTCCATTTGACCTTTGCTGATGGATGTAGGAACCACATCGCCGAAGGACATTTCGTAGGCTTTCTCGTTCTTGTTTGACTGGTATATCAAAAAGACCACGGTGGCGATGATGACGCCCCATGAAAGGCCAAAGACCGTACCAAGGGCTTCTTGAAATTCAGCCCACATCTTGAACGTCATGTAGGTTCCAAGGCCCGCGGTCATGAGTCCGACTGCTCTTCCCATGGGTTGGAGGAGAACACACTCCCTCTTGAAGGTTAACACAGCATTCGTCGCCTTTTTGTGTTGTGAGCCCGTGGTTGGGTCATGGCAGCAATTCGATACGGAATTGCCGGCCAACCTGTTGACCACAGTCTTTCGCCGCTCTTAACGGCCTTGGTCGCTCGACATCTTGCGTTGATGAACGACGACAAACACTTGACGATGGAACTCGTTGACGTCAATTCCATTCAAGATGCGCTCGCTTGGGGCTACGCTGGCGCCGTCCCTGAACCCATCCCTTGGGTTTTCACTGGTTCGATTTTTAGTAAATTTCGAACCCGTGCTCTCCTCAAAAAAGCGGTGGATGCTGCTTCCTTGGTTGAAGAAGCCCACCCAAAACTCACCTCCTCGAAAGAACCTCCCTTTGTGTTCGATGTTGCGAACAGCGACCTCCCAACGCGGATGTTCGCCGAAGAAATTTGGCTGAATTTGACGGCACCGCTCAAGCACCAACTGGATTCCGGAGCCGTCGTGGCGGTGGACGACTCGATGGCGAACAAGTGCGTGAATGCTTTGCGCTGGGATGGTCGTGGTTGGTGGTGCGCAGGTTTGGACGGGGACGGGGTTGTGGAGGTGATGTTCCATCATGGCATCACGCCCGAGGGCCACGTTCTCGGATTGATTGGCGGCGGAGGTGCTGCGCGCTCCACGGCAGCAGCTTGGACCAAAAGAGGAGGGCGTGTTCATGCCCTTTCAAGTCGAAGGGATTTGGATGAGGGGCCTTGGGCCGACCACTTGACTCAGGCTGAACCAGATGCCATCATTGATTTCGACAACGAGGGGGCGTCTTCTAATGGCACCCTTTTCCTCAAATCAACATACCAGCCCATGGAAGGCACGGTTGATCAGCGGGTAGCATCACTCGTGGGGAAAGTCCTTGACGGACGGTGGCTTTTGGTAGCTCAACACCTTGCATGCTGGCGGCAATTGTGGGCTCCTGAACGGGCTGAGGACCTGCCCTCACTTGGCTTGTTGTTGACGCGTCTCCTCGAGGCCGAATGTGTACTTTCATCCTATGCATGAAAGGGAAGACTCTTTGATTCTTGAGCATGAGACCCAAACAAGGGAATGACCATGCGCTACCTCCACGCCTTTCTCGTGTGCCTCGCCGTTCTTTCCTTGAGCGCGCCTTCGGCCATGGGCTTGCTTGAGGAAGATGCCTCCTTCGAGGAATCCCATTCAGGTGTGGATTTCCCAGTCGGTTGGACCGAGTTTAATCTCGGTGGAGTTTTTTCACCCCAAGTCCGCATGGTGTATCCCGCCATGTTTGATGGTGAAGACAAGGACATGGCCGGCAATGGTCCGTTTTCATGGCTCATCTTCATTGGGGATTCTGGAGAATCCATTGACAGCTACACCTTGTTTACCGAAGAACTCGCCAAGCGTGGATTCATCGTGGTGGTGACCCAACCGCTCTCCGATGAAACGGATGTTGAGTCCACATTGGAGCGATTGACTGACATCCACGAGGCCATGGTTCAGCAAAACCAAACCAACGTCCACGTGCTGGGCACCGTCGAGAACATCGATGTGAATCATTGGGGTGTTTCTGGACATGGCAAGGGTGCGGCTGCTGCCTACCTGGCTTTCCCTTACTGGAATCAGACAAGCCTTGCCTCCACGGAACAACCGCCTCGAGGGCTCTTCGGTTTGGGCCTTGACCTCGAAGACCTGGATGAGGATTTTGAATGGAGCGACGTGGCAACCCCTGACTTCCCTCAACCCAACGCCGGACTGTTCATCACCGGCACGGTGGATGAAGTGGCTCCTTCCCAGGAAACGATGGAACGCGTGGAAGGGCACGGAGGTGTCGCTTGGCAGTGGATGCACTTGCTGGGCGCGAACCATTACCAATTCCAAGATTCACAGGCTTTCTTCGAAAACGATGGCGATGCAACCATGAGCCAAACCGCTCAAATCGATTTGGCTTCGCAACACGTTATCGCCTACCTCGATACCGTCTTGCACGGTGACCATGCCCGGTTCAGGGATGCCTTCAACCGCGCTGAAGCACCCCAAACGGTCAGCGACCCCAATGCTTACGTCGACGAGCATTTCGATGCGGCGACCTTCCTCCCGTGGACGTCTGAAGATGTCAGCCACAACGCATCAGAGACGTTGAACGCCACCCACACCTTTGTCATCAGCCTCAACTGGACCCTGCGGGATGGCACTCCTTTCACCGAATTGCCGGCGGGATGGGACGTAAACCTCACATGTGGATGGACCAATGGGCCATGGGAAACACAAGCTTACATCGCATCCAATGGAACGGTTTCCTGCCATTATCCGATGGCACCCGTGGCGCCAGGCCTTCAAGAGGCGTGGCTGAAGCTTCAAGTTGAAGGCGCCCCGTCGATGTACACCGCTTCTGTTTTCCGTGAAAACACACCGATTGAGGTCCTTTCTCCTAAACCGGTGATCTACGTGCCTCAGCACAGTTCACGGACCTTGAATGCCAGCAACATCGCCATCGACCCGGACGGACAACCTGTTCGCATTGTTGAGGCGACGCTCATCGGCGATGATGCCTCCCATTTTTTGATTGAAATTGGCCAAGATGGGCTCGACATGACCGTGAGCCACGCATTGGACGAAGAATGGCTGGGTGAGTGCGTGGCGGAAGTGACCCTTCGAAGCGATGGTGTCACCGTGGATGAGGTTACAACCCAACTTTCCGTCGTCATGACACCGGTCAATGACCCTCCGGTCAAATGGGGTACCGTTCCCATCCAAGAGATGGACGAGGATGGAGCAAGCGTTGTCTTTGACCTTGGCAGTGTGGTTTACGACCCCGAGGACGTACCTCTTGACCTGAACATTGGTGGAGAGAAAAATGGAGAACAAGGACCGGTTCTCTTCTCCATTGAAGGTGAACGCATCACCTTGACTCCACTCCTAAATGCCCACGGTGCAACGGTGCTGCAGATTCTTGTGAGTGACGGCGAAAATCCGTCCGTCATGGTGGAAATGGCGGTGGTGGTCAACCCAGTCAACGACCCAGTCATCGTCAACACTTCGGCCTGGGGCAACCTCTCAATGGTTGAGGATACGCCATTCACCCTTGCGCTTTCCCCTCTGGCATACGATGTGGACGGTGATCCTTTGACATGGACGCTCGAGGGTAATTTGGATGTGCTTTCAGTTTCCTTGTTCAACAACTCGTTTGAACTTGTGCCAGCCATCGATGCGTTTGGAATCTACGAAGGGGTGTGGCTGAACGTTTCGGATGGCTCAATCACACACAGTGAGAACCTCTCGCTCACCATTGCTGCTGTTGGCGACCTTCCCTTTGTGGCCATTGAGTCGGTTCAGGGGATGAGCGGTTCTACGGCGAACATGTACTGGTCGGTGACGGATGTTGATGGAACGGTCAACACGGAAGCCAATGTTTCGGTCAATGGAGCAACCGTTGATGTGAGTCATTCATGCCTGAGCAGCAGTGGCGGTGTCTACCAGTGCGTGACGCTGCTGCCCTTCCCACCCGGGTCCATGACTTCGGTCACCGTTGAATTGGAAGTCTTCGATGACGAATTGGAACAAAGCATCATCGTTACCAAAGTGTTTGACCCTCTGTCCGACAATGCGTCAAACGACCAACAAAGTGAAGCAGATGAAGACAGCACCGAAGGCGCCATTCCCCTCATGGTGGCTGCAGGTGGTTTTGTTCTTGTTCTCCTTGCAGGCATTGCCTTCGCATTGGTGCGGTCTCGAGGAAGGGATGAAGATGCGGAGGCTTCGTTGGACCTTGAGGCGGATGTCGAATCAACCGTCCAAGATTCAACCCAAGGTTCAGGCTTACTCGCTCGTGCTAAGCGTTTGAAATGATCAAAGTGGGATGTTCCCGTGCTTTTTGGGTGGAGACCATTCCCGTTTTGACTTCAAGATGTTGAGGGCGCGACACAGCCGTAGACGACTCTCTTGTGGTTCGATAACATCGTCCAACCAGCCATTTCGAGCGGCGACGTATGGGTCTCCAAATTTGGCTTTGTATTCCCCGACCAATCGTTGGCGAACGTCCTCTTTTTCCTCGTCCGGAACCGCTCCTATCTCCCGTCGGTGGATGATATTGACGGCACCCTCTGCCCCCATTACCGCTAGTTCAGCGGTGGGCCAAGCCACGTTGTAATCACTTTGCAGGTGCTTGCATGACATGGCTAAGTATGCGCCGCCGTAGGCCTTTCGTGTGACCAAGGTGAGTTTGGGGACGGTGGCTTCGGCGTAAGCGAACAGAAGCTTCGCTCCATGTCGAATGATGCCGCCCCACTCTTGGACCACGCCCGGAAGGAAGCCGGGAACGTCTTCAAAAGTCAGCAGTGGGATGTTGAACGCATCGCACGTTCGGATGAAACGGGCTGCTTTGATGGAGGCATCGATGTCCAAACAGCCCGCCAACACCTTTGGTTGGTTGCCGACCACGCCGACGGTGGAGCCGTTCATCCGTGCAAAACCGATGATGATGTTGTCCGCATAGGAGGGAAACAATTCCATGAAAAGGCCATCATCAACCACTTCCTCAACCACTTTGACCATGTCGTAGGGTTTGTTGGGATTGTCGGGGACCATATCCTGCAGTGTCTCGTTCAGGCGCGTGATGGGGTCACCGGTGGCCACGATGGGCGGGTCGGCCATGTTGTGGTCGGGCAAGTAGGAGAGCAGGGTCGCCGCCAATTCACAGGCGTCTTCTTCGTCGTCGGCGATCAACGAGGCGATGCCGGAGCGTGAGGCGTGAAGATTTGCACCGCCAAGGCCTGCTGCATCCACTTCGCCATTGATGACTTCAGGTGTTTCCAAGGGCGATGAAAGAAACAATTGCCCGTGTTCCTCACCAAGGATGGTGAAATCAGAAAGGGATGCCGCCAAAGCAGATACGCCAACGACGGGCCCCAACACGAGGCTAATCATCGGTATTCGACCGCTGCATTGGACGAGTCGGTCCAGCATTTCGCCGGTTCCTGCGAGCGCATTGACGCCGTCGTGAGCCCGTTGTCCACCTCCGTCCCACATGGCGATGAGGGGAGCCTTTGCTCGCTCGGCCATCTCAACAATCTTGGCGATTTTCAAAGCGTGCATCTCGCCCATGCTGCCACCATGAACGCTGAAGTCTTGAGCAAAACAGTACACTCGGCGTCCTTCGATCGTTCCTTGGCCAGCTACGACACCGTCGCCCAGTGTTTGGTGGAGGAACATGTTGTGGTCGTCGGTTCGGTGGGTGACGAACGCATCGACCTCCAAAAACGAACCTTGGTCAAGAAGCAAACCAATTCGGTCCCTTGCCGTACCCCTGCCGCTCGTCCGAATGGCCTCTTGGCGCTTCAATCCACCTCCAAGACGAGCGGTCTCCCGCTTGGCGCGAAGCTCTTCCAGCGCATGGTTGGGGTTGGTCTCCACGGTCCTCGCACTCCTTTTCAGTTCTTGATTCAAACGCTTACTCACGCAGCGTTTCACGGTGTTCTCCACAGAGGTTGGATGAAAGGGCCTCTTTGACGTTGATGTTCTGCGAGAGAACCCAGTGCAATTTTGCAGTCATCGCTTCAGGTGTGGAACTCACGCCGTGCCCGAGGAGCCCCATCGCTTGCTGCTTTCGACCTTTGGAATACACGTTCATGTCCACGGGTCCGTGGATGCACTGGTTGACGATGACCACCGGCAGTTCACGGTTGACGCAGCGGGTAAGGATGCGCCACAGCAAGGCGTTTTCAGGGGCGTCATTTTGAGGGTCATCAATGGGGAGATGGCCTAGGCCGGTGCCGTGAAACACAACGCCCTGCACGCCGGTGCTCACCACGGCTTCAACATGCTCGGCATGGAGCCAAGGGCCAGCGATGAATTGAGCAATCCGCTGACCGGTTTCGTAGGTGGTTGGACGTTCGGCTACCGGTCGTTTCGATGCTGCTTCTCGTGCTTCGTCATACCATGGTGCGGTGGTGACGGTGAATCCTTTTTGAGTCATGGAGAGCGTGGCTAAAGGCTGGCCGTTGACCGGGTGAAAAGCGTCTCGGCGAGAGGAATGCATCTTTCGGACAGCAAGTCCTGAATGAACGGCCATGACGCCGTCGCTTTGGGAGTTATGCATCACCACGACCACGGAATCGCCGGAATCCCCGTTGGGGAGTGGTCCGTTGGCGGCCCAATGGACGGCTGCAAGGAGGTTCTCGGTGGCGTCAGAAGAGCCACGGTCGCTTGAACGCTGAGAGCCCACCATCACGATGGGTCCTGCGGGACGGGTGCCCTTACCTGCGAAAGCAAAGTTGAGAGCTGATGAGGTGATGTGAAGCGTATCGGTGCCGTGGGCGATGACCACGCCCCTGCACCCATCCTCAAAGGCTTGGGCACAAGCATCCGAAATGATGTTCCAGTGGTGAGGTCGAATGTCGTCGCTGAACATGTTTCCGATTTTGACCGCATCAAGCCGGGCGATGCTCGCCAACTCGGGAATGGCATCGAGCATTTCTTCCGGTTCAAATTTGGCTTCAACAGCACCCGTTGCGTAGTCTACTTTCGAAGCGATGGTCCCTCCCGTGTGAATCAGTCGAATCCTTGGTAGAGCATTATCCGCATCTGGAGCATTGAGTTCGGTTGCCTTTGGTTGGTCATTGCTTGGTATGGGCTCCCAATCCAGAAGGTCTTCTGCTGGATACGAGACGTTGTATCCATTGTCCAGCTTGATCGAGATGTGTCCCTTCGAGGCGGGTGGTAGGACCAATCCTGTGTGTTCCGCCGTCTCGTTGTGGGTGGAGACAGTGGCTTTGATGCGAACCCCGGGGTCTGGCAACGCCACCATGAAACCAATCAGACGGACTCGCTTCATGAATGAATCGCTTCATTGAGACAGGTCCTTGACCTTCTCAACCAAATCCATTCTGCGAAGACGCCAAACGCCAAAGGGCGTCATAGCAACGGCAATGAGAATCACGCCCGACATCAATTGCCACGCTACACTTGGAACGATGATCACCGGTACGAAGAACTGCCAGGATGAGAACGAGGCAGCTAACCCCACGGCCCCTCCATACGCAAACAAAACACCTACAATGCCACCGATGATTCCAATCAGCAGGCTCTCAAACAGAAGCATTGTTCCAAGACTGCGCGTCGATGCACCAAGAACACGCAATGTAGCCAGTTCGAAATCACGTTCGGCAACGTTCATGATCATCGTGTTGAACATGACAACCACCGTAAACAACAATCCAAGGTACATCATGGTCTGGAAAATCTGGGTCTGTTGGTCAAGCAAACTGTTGATGCCATTGAGGAGTGTCTGTCGCTCAACAATACCCATGGATGCTTCTCCTAAGGCGGAGTCGACCTCAACGCCCTCTGGGAGTTCGAGGTAGACTGAAGTTGCATTGACTCCTAAAATTCCGCTCAAATCCTCACGCAAGAAATACATCGTTCTTGCTAATTCTGCCGTCGATGTAGCCACGATCTCGACCTCGGTATCAACACCGTTGAGATTGACTGTTTGTTTCTCACCAATGTTCCAACCGAGGAACGTTATGCTCCCTTCGTCCATCATGACTTGTGGAACCGACATGTCCCCAGTAGGCGTATTGCCTTCTAGAAGAGAAACAGTGCGCATGCCAGTGTCAAATGAATCCAGGCCAACAAGTGTGAAGACTCGTTCAATGCCCTCGGAATCTTCAACGGAGCCAAGTGGCATTTCAATGAGCATTTCATACTTGGCCGCTTTGTTGTCCGCCCAATCCACCACCGATTGTTCCCCATCCGGCATGATGTAGACTTGCGCATCCCAGGTCTGGTCATCCTCAAGCCCTCCGACCATCGTATCTTGTAAGCCAACTGACATCATTTGAATCGAGCCAAACAACATGAGAGAAATGCCAACAGCGACAAAGGTCATGGTCAGACGAATGGGTTTTCGAACGCTTGAACGAATGGAGAGGCCAAGCGTTGTTGGCATCCACGAGGTGAGTTTTCGAAGCAGGTTCGAACCAACTCGCATCTCGTTTTGACCGCTTAACACGGCCAATGGGTCGAGGCGACTGGCCTTCCATGCAGGGAAGGCGCCCGAAAAGAACACGACGATCATGGTTGAACCGATGACGGTTGCGACCACGGACGATGGAACGGTGCGTTCCACAATCGGTACACCAACCAAGTCTTGGTAGAAGTCCAACATTCCATTCATGCCGCTTGGTCCTGCCAACGCACCAAGAGCACAACCGATTCCACCAATCGCTAACGGAGCGATGAGGTAGCCGGTCATGAGCGATGAGCGCTTGACACCCAAGGTTCGTAGCACTGCAATCTCTTTGGCCTGACTTTGAACCAGGCGCTGAAGACTGAGGACAATGGTGATGGCGGCGATTGAAGCGATCATGACGGTGAACGGAACGGTCGTTCGCTTTGTTCCTTCCAAATCCTGTCGCATGACTTCGACGGGCTCGTTTTG
>Ga0315330_10002052_pt1 | contig 13708 bp, 9 predicted proteins | sample M140m34915metaG_FD_203453 | JGI IMG/M metagenome (GOLD analysis project Ga0315330, IMG submission 203453) | Ammonia-oxidizing marine archaeal communities from Monterey Bay, California, United States - M1 40m 34915 | ecosystem: Environmental > Aquatic > Marine > Intertidal zone | place: USA...
TTTTTTCTTTTGCAGTGACAACCGAAGCACCGATGCTTTCTCGGTCTTCACCCATGGACATCTTAAGAGCTTGAATTAAACCATCAATACCAATGCCTGGTCGAGGGCCACGTAAAATTAATTGCTCGAGCAGTCTCGTATTCCTCTTGAAGGCACCCGCAGACATTCCCCCTCTGGCGAGGGGATGCTTCATAGCAGCCAAAAAAGAGATTGGTGCCAAGCCATCTTCGACCATTTTTCCGATTAAACGCCAGAAAACCAAAACCGGGGTCTCTGTTATCGGAATTCCTGCCGAGTCATCAATATTAATATCCCAACGCTTTAACTCCGATTTCACTCTGCGAGCCAACGACCTATCCGCTGTTATAAGGCTGGCAGTTTTGCCACTTGTTTCTAATGTCTCTCTAAGGATTAGCGCTATCGTACTCGCTTCTGATTGGAAATCCTGACATTCCAGAACAGCTATTCCATCCAAGTCGCTTTTAGTAATAAAATTTTTCTCTAAATCATGCCACTTTTCTGTTGTAATTGCTGGTCTCATTACTTCCGACAAAAACCTCATTCGCCCCTTTTCTTTTCGAACACAGGTTTGACCCTTCACTAAGGGTGACCAATCTGGAACATCATTTGGCACTATCGAAAGTTTAAACAATAGTTTGCTTAAAATATGTTGCGGGTGAGTAACATCGTTAATAATTGCCTCCCAGGAGTTATATTCCAGCCTCCTATCCAATCCAGGCAAAACAACAGCTCCCTTGGGCAGAGCTGCCACAGTTTCCATCAATTTAGCTGTAGCTGGTATACTCCCTGTGGAACCTGCAATGATAATATGCCTTTCTGGTTGTTGTCGTTTTAAATAGATTTGCATCCTACTGAGTTTTTCATTCCGGTAAGAAGCAGGGTCATTGGCTCCTTCTTCATTTAAAATCTTTGGCCAAGCCTCTGTAATAATCTTCAAAAAAATCAGAGTTTTCTGCCAATGCTCCGCATAAATATCCGGAACTAGCTGCTCCAAGTTTTTAAATGGAATATTCTCTGTTTGCATCCGATCAAGTAACTTAGATAAATCCTCAGCCAGGCGACTGGCTTGGTAAAGACTTGCACCCCTAGAACCGCTGATCTTTTCGTCCGAAATATTAGCCTTTAAGTATGTTCTTATAAGTTGAGTTAAAAGAATTTGACGCCTCAAACCGGTGATAGCAGGAACGATAATATCACTATCCATTTTGCGATCACCTATTTGGGCTAAATCCATCTGATCAATTTCATCAGTATCAGCATCGCCAATGGCAAGGATTTGGGGAAGAATCAACGCTGTCTGCCCCATTACCCGCACTAAAGCATCTTCAAGAACTCGCGCAGCTCGGCGATGCGGGACAAAAATCATGGATTGTCTTAATGTAATTGGGTCCTTGTTAACTCTAATCCATAGCCCCTTGGCGAAGGTATCTGCGAAAGGTAAATCTGTGTCTATCGAGAAAATATTATATTTAGACATTCTTTTTCTCAAAAAAATGGGACCGGTGGGGAATGACCATTTATGAAACGATTACGAGCCAACTCTAAATCAGTTGGGGTACTGATGTGATACCAAAGGCCATCATGGACTACCCCATATAATCGATTTGATTTAATAGCCTGGTCGTAGGCCCAATTTAAAGAAAAAGCGCCATCCGGGGCATCGGTAAAAATAGCGGGATTTATTATAGAGATCCCCATATACGAAAAAGGGGCAACATTCTTTTCCAACCGGCGCGATAATCTTCCCAACTGGTCCATTGTAAAATCACCCAAACCATGAAAATTGTTAACCCCAGACATCGGAGCCAGCATCAGCAAAACATCCATAATCTCAGGATTCCAAGACTCGGCTAATCTCAAAAGAGGGCTCTTCATGCCGTCAACCCATACACTGTCGCCATTTATTACATAAAATGCTTCTTTGCCAAGCAACGGTAATGCCTTCTTTACGCCACCGCCTGTTTCCAATGGATCCTTTTCACTAGACAGCAATAAACGGCTATCGTTTAGAGCCGTTATGTGTTCTTCAATATTTGACGCCAAATGACATGTGTTTATGACGATTTTTTTTATACCTGTTTTGAATAGGTGCCCTATTGCCCTATCAAGAATTGTCGAACCCGAAATTATAAGCATTGGCTTAGGTATGCGTTCAGTGAGAGGCAACATTCTCTCGCCACGTCCTGCGGCTAGAATTATAGCGCTGTCCGGTATAACACAGGGTCTAGCTGGAAGTGTATCTAGAAACATTTTGAACCAACGGTATTCAGATCAATTTCTGCATTTACAGCGTCCTCGGGGACATTATTTAGTAACCATTCCTGTAGTGGTCTCATATGAGGCTGAGTGAGATTTGCTAGCGTATGGTGCCATAATCTTGGAATATGGGCTAAATATTGATTATTATCGTATTTTAAAGCTTGTCGGGTGAATATCCCAAACACCTTTAGTGCACGTTGGGTTCCTAGGGCATAATACGCGTTCATAAAATTTTCTTGATTGATATTACTTCCCATTCCATCGAAATACCTATCGAGTATTTTATCCTTAAGAGCAGGCTTTATATCCCTTCGAGAGTCTTGAAGTAAGGACACCACATCGTAGCTGGCTGGGCCTTGAACTGCATCTTGAAAGTCTAGCAACCCACACGATCCTAAATTATCCCGGTCTGGCAAATGCATGAGGTTATCCACATGATAATCCCTCAAAACCAGTATACTTTGCGACCCATCGACAAATTGTTTGAGGCATATTTTCCATAACGATAAAAATTCTTTTCTCATGGAATCTGACACTTGGATTTTTAGTCTTGGGACTAAATACCAGTCCAAAAACAACAGTACTTCCTCTAGAAATTTTCGGCTATCGTATTTAGGTAGAAATGAAATTTCTTCTTCATAATTTCTGCGCCCCAAGTCAATTAGTAAATCAATTGCTAAATGGTACAAACACAGTTCATCTTTGTCTTCGGATAGTGCTTTTGTGTATGTTTCATTGCCGAAGTCTTCCAGAATTAAAAATCCGTTCATAGAATCGACCTTGAACACTCTAGGGGCACTGAAACCATAGCCATTCAATAGTTTGGAGATTTCTATAAACGGTCTCGTATCTTCTTTTTCTGGAGGTGCATCCATCACAACAAAACTGACTGCGTTTGCCTTGACTCTAAAATAACGCCGGAAAGAACAATCATCCGCAAGGGGGGTGACTTGAAAGTTCCCTAATGCATTTTTCTTCAAAAATTTTTGGAGAAGTAAGAATCTTTGCTCACTTTCTCGGGTTTCCATTTTCAAGCCGAAACACCCTCACTGTTTTTTATGTTAAGATGTTGCCATTTCTCTGGTCCACGAAGTGTTATAATGCGCTCTTCAAGATATGTTGAAAACTCGAAATGAATTTCTAATCTTTTTTTGGGTAAAAGTTTAATTGCATTTTCTGGCCACTCGATAAGAACAATACCTTCAGAAAACGCATCCTCTATTCCCAGTTCTATCACCTCATCTTCCGCAGAGGTCCGGTAAAGGTCATAATGCCAAATTTCAACCGTATTGGACTGCCTTATTATTTGATAGTTTTGAACCAATGTATATGTCGGGCTTGGCACCTCTTGTTTAGAGTTTGTCAGGCTTCTTATAAAAGCGCGACAAAAACCGGTTTTACCGGCGCCAAGATCACCAAACAAACAAATAACATCGCCAATACCTGACAAAGAAGCTACAGTCTCAGCAAAGAATTTTGTTTCGGCTTCGCTTTTGATTTTAAATTTATCAATAAAAGAGACGTCCATATACCCTGTCTTCATCACCGTATGAATTATAGATCATTTGTAAAATAACCATAGCCAGTTTTTATTGGGGAGAATCGATGTTCTTGGTAATTTTTACAAGTACCTTAATGTATCTAACGGAAACGATGATACTTTTAGGATATTTTCGGGTGTCTGCTCGATAAGGCCTGTGGGCGAATCGCTGATACATAATACGATTTTTCATCGTGATCATGGCGTGATTAAATTTTAGCGCGGAGACCGAACCCCGAGCAATTTTATTCCAAGCGACTAATTTTTATAAAATTTTCTTAAAAATTTATCGCTAAATTTTCCAGAAACTTTATCGGATTTTATCAATTCCTTTGACCTTTTTTTGGGATCACCATAGCCGCCCGCTCCCGGTGTATTTACTACCAGTGCCTGGTTCGGCTTTAATGGCATATCCGGTGGTTTATGAGATAATTGTATAGGCAGACACTGATCCTCTTCCAACCAAAAACTTCCACTTTGACCGGAACATCCGTCGAAAATTCCCCAAGGGCGATTTCTAAACCTCTCTCCCACACCGTTAAATACACATGTGTGTCCTATTGGTCGAACGACGCGTTGCAGCCCCAATCCTCCACGATATTTTCCAGCACCTCCTGAATCTGGGATAAAACCATACCGATCAACGCGCAGTGGATACTCCATCTCTATCGCTTCTATCGGCAAATTAGAGGTGTTGGTAATATGGACTTGCACGCCATCTTTACCGTCGCGATCATTTCGACCTCCAAATCCACCACCAAGAGTTTCTAAGTAAACATAAGGCTCTCCAGTTTCAGGATCGTTACCCGCAAAAACTGCCATTGTATTCGCTCCATTGGCAGCGCCAACGGCTGCCTCAGGTAATGCTGATGATAAAGCGCCGATAACAACATCAATTATTCTTTGGGACGTATGGGCCCGGGCCGCAACTGAAGCTGGAGCGACACAACTCACCATTGTTCCCATAGGAGCGACCACCTCAACTGCATCCAATACTCCCTGATTATTGGGAATCTCGGGGTCTAGCATAGCTTTTAAGACATAGCACACGGCCGCTTTGGTGCCATGTAATGGTATATTGATGTTTCCTGGCGTCTGCGGGGACGTACCCGCAAAATCAAATAATGCTGATTTTCCTTTTATCGTGGCAGTTAAATTTATCGGAACGTTTAGAGCCTCTCTACCATCATCATCCATTACATCTTCGAACCGGTATACTCCATCAGGAATAAGAGTGATAGCTGAGAGCATCCGCTCGTGCGTTCTGTCTATAATCTCGTTAAAAACATTTCTTATCAAATCACCCGAATATTTGTTTATCATTTCAAATAGACGCCTTGCAGCTAAATGCAGTGATGAAAATTGAGCATTATAATCTCCTCTTCGTTCATCTCTAACGCGAACATTGAGCAATAATATATCAAAAATGTCCTGATCTAATTTTCCTTTCCTAAATAACTTTACAACTGGTATTCGCAAACCCTCCTGATAGATATCTTTCATTCCCCCTGCCATCGAGCCTGGCGACATACCACCAATATCCGCATGATGAGCAATATTACAAACAAAACCGAGTAATTGCCCATCTGCGAAAACAGGCATGGCTAAACTAACATCCGGAAGATGTGTCCCTCCCCCTTCGTGAGGGTCATTAGCAGCAAAAACATCCCCCTCAGTTATCTCATCTAAAGGAAATTTTTTGAATATTGCTTGCATTTGGCCCAGAACGGAAGCGATATGCACAGGAATACTATTGGCCGCCTGCGCAACAAGTCGTCCCGTCCTATCAACTATCGCACAGGAGTGATCATGTCGTTCTTTTATATTCGTTGAGTATGCACTTTTCATCAAAGCTATGAAAGCTTCATCTACTACCGACTGGAGTCCATTCGATAATATTTCAATGGTCACCGGATCAAGCTTTATTGCCTCTTTTTTCATTACTTAACCTTTATTATTAAGTTACCCGAACTATCCACTTTGACTGTATCGCCCGGAAATATAACCGTTACCGCGTCCAGTTGCTCAATAATCGCAGGCCCAACTAATGCGTGACCAAATCTCAACTTACTACGAGAATATATGGGCGTTTTCGAAGGTTTATTGGGCTCAAACCAAACAAATCTCTCAGAAATAGGATGCGGTGAATTATTAATTTGTTCTTCGCTGATTGGATTTATTTCTGTAGAGGATCTTCCCAACGCCATTAACCGAATATTTACAATTTCAATTGGATCTTTTTCCGTGAAATGACCGTACGTCTTTTCGTGTTGTTCATAAAACCTTCCAGTTAACACCTCTAACGAAGAGGAGTAATCTAAAATTGGCGGCCCCGAAAGCTCAATCCAAGGAATTGTCAACTCGAAGTTCTGTCTAACATACCGCATATCAAAGCTTATCCGAGTAGTACGATCCTCCCCCATTATCCCTTCTTCTTGGAACCATTGTTCAGCGCGGCTTACTAATCCTTTCAAATCTTTTTGTATATTTTGAATGGTGTTGCGATTGTATGGAACTCGCCTTGTTACGACAAAATCTTCCTTAAGATCAGATACAACTAATCCTTGAGCGCACAAAATACCCGGGGATGGCGGAACAATAATTTCACTCATATCTAACTCTTTAGCAACATCTGCTGCATGAAGAGCACCAGCACCTCCAAATGCCATTAAACTAAAATCGCGCGGATCATGACCTCTTTCGATAGAAACAGCTCTTATAGCTCTAACCATATTAGAGACAACAATTCCTATTATCCCATGCGCAGTTCTTTCTATTGAGAACTCAAGTCTTTCTGCTATCGGTAGAATAGCAGTTTCGGCTTTCGCGATATCAAGGCTCATTGCACCACCAATTAGCTTATCAGGCAGACGTCCAAGAATTAAATTGGCATCAGAAACTGTAGCCTGTTTTCCACCACGACTGTAGCACGCTGGCCCTGGCTCGGCGCCAGCGCTCAACGGTCCTACTTTCATGAGACTATCTTTATCAAACCAGGCGACTGACCCACCGCCAGCACCAACAGTATGAATATCAATCATTGGCAGCCGTACTGGAAAATCTGCTACCACTCTATCGTATCCAATTCCTGACTCGTAATCTTGTATCAACGCGACATCAGCACTAGTGCCACCCATATCAAGTGTAATTATGTTTGCTCTTTCTCCCAATTTTGCCTGATAAATAGCTCCCACTGTTCCGGCCGCCGGTCCTGATAATGCTGTACGTATTGGCATTGCCTCGGCGCGCTCTACTGACATCAACCCACCACTAGATTGATTAATCCCAAGTCTTGCATTTGGCGCTTTTTCTTTAAATTTTTTGCCTAATTTTCGCATGTATTCGCCAATAACCGGTTGCAAATAAGCATTTAATAAAGTGGTCGAAAATCGCTCGTATTCCCTAAACTCTGGCTGCACCTCAGCAGATAGAGAAATCTGCAAATTCGGAATATTCATGCTTAATTCTTCCCTAATCTTTTTTTCATGTTCTGGCATAAGAAAAGAAAACAGAAGGCAAACCGCACAAGCTTCAGCGTTTGAAGCCTTAACTCTTTGTATGATGTCTGAGATTGCGTTGGCCGAAAGCGGTTTAATTATCTCGCCTTTCGAACCGATTCGTTCAGCGATCTCAAAACGCATGTGCCTTTCTGATAGAGGTAGCGGATTATCCGCTTTGAGATCATACATCTTCGGTCTTATTTGACGACCAATTTCCAGTAAGTCCTTAAATCCCTCTGTTGTAATAACGGCCACCCTAGCACCGCGTCTTTGAATCAAGGCATTAGTGGCAACAGTAGTGCCATGCGCCAAACGAACTATCTCCCCAACATCAATTCCACTTTTTTCAAGTAAAGCGTCGAGTCCGGTCATGATAGCCAACGAAGGGTCGCTCGGAGTAGACGGAGTTTTGTGCAAAAAAACCCGTCCATCACTAATATTCATGGCATGAAAATCTGTGAATGTCCCCCCAACATCAACGCCAATAAACCACATTACTTAAATATCCTCTATTCCTTGAGAAACAATCGACAGCCCTATACTAACTTCACAGTAAAACCAAATGCATTATTCGTGCACGCTCAGCTTCAAATAAGTAGCGAGTTATTAAGGTAAAGTCGCCGTTTTATCTAAATCGGGATGCATTTTTGTCCAATTTGTAGCCGCCTCATAAGAAGCAGCTATTCTATACGCCATGGCCTCATCAAATTGATTGGTTATTATTTGCATAGACATCGGCAAACCACCCCCATCGAACCCTATAGGTACGGCAAGAGCTGGGTTCCCCGTCACATTGAACGGTGTTCGAGCTTGTCGGGAGTAATATTTATCACATGCAGCTTGATCTTCTATTAGAAATGCTACTTCCATATTATTCACGGTTACAATTGCGTCAAATTTTTCAAAAAATTTATTGAATTCTGCGGCATAACGCGCTCTTGTTCTAACTGCTTGGACATAATCGACTGCGTTAAACGCAGTCCCTGGTAATAATCTGGTTAATAATGACTCGCCATACTCATCTGTTCTTTCAACCAACCATTTCTGGTGAATAGCACAAGCTTCCGACAATAAAATAATGCGATTACACGTAGCAAAATCGACAAGAGGACGCGTTTTTATTTCTTCTAGCTGAGCACCATTGTCAGCTAAAACAGCAAAAGCATTCTCGAGGCCAGACGACATCTCGTCGCTTGCAATCATATCTTCTTGGTAAAAGTGTTTGATAACGCCGATCTTTAATCCCTTCACTCCTGAGCCAGAGTATTTTGAAAAATCAGGTGTTACAACATCTGAACTCCCTGGATCTTGTTCATCGAATCCGGAGATTATAGATAATGCCAGAGCATTGTCCCTAACCGTGCGAGTGAGTGGGCCCACATGATCTAAGGAGAATGAGAGTGGTATTACGCCTCTGCGACTAACGCGACCATAGGTCGCTTTCATTCCAAGAAGTCCATTCATTGATGCTGGATTTCGTACGGATCCTCCAGTATCAGTACCTAGTGCTATCGGGACAAACCCAGCGGCGACAGCAGCACCGGAACCACTCGAAGAACCTCCAGGGAAATAGTCCCGCCCCCAAGCGTTTCTCGCTGGTGGCCATGGAAGGTCAAATGAAGGTCCCCCTAGAGCAAATTCATGGGTGGATAATTTGCCCAGTAATATTCCACCTGCTCGCTTGAGACGCAGAGTTACCTCGGCATCGTTTTTGGCAATATTGTCCGCAAATAATCTTGAATGCGCGGTAGTAGGCCAATCCGCAGCATCAATAATATCCTTTAGGGCAAATGGAACGCCATGAATTGCACCTATTTTCTCTTTTTTCTGCACGGCCTCGTCTGCCTTCTTGGCATCCTCCAGAGCCTCCTCTGGACGTAGCGTTAAAAAAGCATTAAGGCCGGTATCATACTTCTCTATTCTGTCTAATAACGCTTTGGTTAACTCCAGCGAGGTTAGTCGCTTGGTTGCTATTAATTCGGCTGCTTCATGGGCCTCTAACCAATGTAGTTCTGTCATTTTTTTGCACTCCAGTTGCCTGGATGATAAACGTGTGCTGGCTCGTAAAAAAATTCATTATTTCGGTCCAACCTTGCAGCAGCCGTGCTTGCCATTTTAATAGCAACTTCTGCCCTATCCGAACCGACAGCCTCAATGACTTCTTTTGGCATATACCGTTCGGCGAAATTTTTAATATCCATAAAGCTCCTCCCGACTTATTCTAACTCAACATTGCATGATGGTTCATGCAGGTCTAGATGTCAGTTAGAAATTTTAAGGAGTGATACGATGGGAAGCACACGTATGGTGGCTACAGGTCATAAACACATGATATCGGCCGGCCATCCTCTAGCTACCCAGGCAGGATTAGAAATATTGGAAGCCGGCGGCAATGCTGTTGATGCAGGCGTAGCTGCGGCAATGGTCTTGGGCGTGGTGCAGAGCGATTTAGTAAATTTTGCAGGTGTTGCCCCAATAATGGTAAGGGAACCAGATAACGGAAAAGTTACAACAATCAGCGGTCTTGGTCGCTGGCCTAAAAAAGCCGATATTGACTTTCTAATTCAAAACCATGGTGGGCATGTTCCTGAAGGGATACTGCGGATGATTGTTCCTGGAGCACCCGATGCCTTCATAACAGCTCTTGAGAAATTTGGCACCATATCGTTTGGTGAAGCCGCACGAGGAGCGATACAAGCTGCTGAGGACGGTTTTATAATGCATGAACTCATGGCTCAATCGATTCGCGAGAATGAAGAAAAATACAGACGCCATCCATCCACCAGGGAAATCTATCTACCAAATAATAGTGTTCCAAAGATTGGTGATCTTTTCATACAGTCAGGTCTGGCTAAAACTTTCAAATTTATGGCTGATGAAGAGTCCGGTAAAAAAGGTACTCGTGTTGAGAAATTAAATGCGGTTCGTAAAGCATTCTACGAGGGTGACATCGCCGCGGCGATATCTAATTTTAGTACCACCCATGGTGGATGGATAACGCTATCAGATCTCAAAGATTTTAGGGTTTCTATTGAACAACCTATTAAAATTACCCGCAACGACACCACATTATTTACATGCGGTGCTTGGTGCCAAGGAATCAGCATGGCTCAAATGTGGTCATTTCTTAGAGATAAAGATTTAACAGCAATGAGTCACAATTCAGTGGAGTATATTCATACGTTAACCGAAATAATAAAATTAGTATTCGCAGATCGTGAGCTTTATGTTGGAGACCCCGAATTTGTAAATGTACCGACAGAAAAATTACTCTCAAGCGAATACGCTAAGACTAGATTAAACCTAATTAAGGACGATGAAACATTAAGTGGTATTGATCTTTGGAATGGGAAAGAGGATACCTTAGATGAGGAGTTTATATCACAGGACACCTCGTATGTGTGTGTTATAGACTCGGATGGACTAGTAGCTTCAATAACCCCAAGTGATGGTTCTGCTAATAGCCCTGCTATTCCGGAGTGGGGCATCACTCCATCTTCCAGAGGGTCGCAATCCTGGGCGGTAAAAGGACATCCATCGTGCGTTGCACCATGGAAAAGGCCTAGGCTCACACCAAATCCAGCGATTGCGCTTCTTCCAAATGGCTCGATTATGCCGTTTGGAACCCCAGGTGCTGATGTACAATGTCAAGCGATGTTGCAAGTATTACTGAACATAACGGACTTTGGATATTCCCTCCAAGGGGCGGTCGAAGCACCAAGATTTGCAAGTTATAATGCCCCTGACAGTTTTGAACCGCATACTGCGCTCCCAGACGTATTGAAAATAGAAAATGCTATCGATATTGAAACAAGAAGAGAATTAGAAAGCAAGGGTCATAAGGTCGAAGTGTGGCCTGACCAAATATGGAAGGCTGGGGCTGTTTGTGCAATTCTAAGTAGTAAGGACCAGGGGTTATTGTTGGGTGCAGCGGACCCACGGCGGCCCTGCTTAGCATTGGGTCGATAAATAAGTAAATAAATAGCATTTTTTAATTGAATATGATGAGCTAAAGCGGCAAGCTATTCACTTGCTTAATTTTAAACTAAAAAGGGGGGTATTATCAATGTCCAAGAGGGCGACTGATTTAGAATCATTTATGGCGGGTGTAGAAGCTCATAATCCTGGGGAATTAGAGTTCCACCAAGCTGTGCGTGAAATAGCGGCAGATATTATCCCATGGCTGCAAGATTATCCAGAGTATGTCGAGGCACAGGTTCTTGAACGAATGGCGGAACCAGACCGAGTAATATCTTTTCGAGTTTGTTGGGAAGACGACACCGGCAATATCCGGGTCAACAGGGGTTACAGAATACAAAATAATAATGCAATCGGACCGTACAAAGGCGGGATACGTTTCCACCCATCTGTTAATCAATCAATATTGAAATTCCTTGCTTTTGAGCAAACATTCAAAAATTCGCTCACAGGTTTGCCAATGGGAGGCGGAAAAGGAGGAGCAAATTTTAATCCAAAGGGCAAGTCAGAAAATGAGGTCATGCGTTTCTGCCAATCTTTTATGACCGAACTATATCGTCATATTGGGGCTGACGTTGATGTCCCTGCAGGCGATATTGGCGTAGGCGGTAGAGAAATTGGCTACATGTTTGGCCAATATAAAAGAATTACAAATCATTTTACGGGCGTTTTAACTGGCAAAGGCCTAGAGTATGGCGGAAGTGAAATGCGTCCAGAGGCTACGGGCTATGGAGCGGCTTATTTTCTAGAGGAAATGCTAAAAACTAAAGGCGACGCGATTGAAGGTAAAGATGTCATAATATCGGGATCGGGAAATGTGGCTACCTTTGCTGCTGAAAAAATAACCCATCGCGGTGGTAAGGTTCTGACTTTGTCCGATTCCGCAGGCTTTATTTACGATAAGGATGGTATAAACGAAGAGAAACTCCAATGGATTATGGAGCTTAAAAACGTCAGAAGAGGTCGTATCTCTGAATACGCCGATAAATTTAGTGGGGCTGAATATCATGCGGGCAAACGTCCTTGGGGTGTGAATGCCGATTTAGCTATGCCTTGCGCCACTCAAAATGAAATCACGGCGGAAGATGCTAAAACTATGCTAGGAAACAGTATCATGGCCGTTTCTGAAGGTGCAAATATGCCAACAAATATTGATGGAATACATCAATTTCTTGATGCAAAAATATTATTTGCACCAGCAAAAGCCGCAAATGCAGGTGGTGTTGGAATGTCAGGCTTAGAAATGAGCCAAAATTCTGAACGTAGGTCCTGGAGTAATGAAGAACTCAGTAAAATGTTAAGGGACCTTATGACTGGCATCCACAATAACTGCCATGAAGCAGGAAAGCAAAAGGATGGTTGGTGCAACTATATGGCTGGATCAAACATCGCTGGGTTTAAAAAAGTTGCAGATGCTATGATGGCATTTGGTGTTGTTTAAACGCCCACAAATCTAAATAAAAAGGGGGCTTTTTGCCCCCTTTTTCAATTATTATTTTTTGTAAATCCAAAAATTAAAAATTATAGCACAAAGCGTTTAAAGGCCTTTTGCCGTCGATCCAATACTAATCCGATAAAGATTTTGGAGGCGGCAGTGAACTTTTAATATGTAATTCCTTTAGTTGCTCGGCTGCAACTTCATTAGGCGCGTTCATCATTAAATCTTCTGCACGTTGATTCATTGGGAAGAGAATAACTTCTCTAATATTAGGTTCGTTAGCTATTAACATGACGATTCTGTCTATCCCCGGCGCAAAACCACCATGTGGCGGAGCACCATAGCGAAATGCATTTAGCATACCGCTGAATTTTTCCTCAACCTCCTCTTCAGCATAACCGGCTATAGAAAAAGCTTTAAGCATAACCTCTGGCAAATGATTCCTTATGGCGCCTGACGAGAGTTCTACCCCGTTACAAACAATATCATATTGATAAGCGAGGATATCGAGAGGATTGTTGTTTTCAAGTGCATCCATACCTCCTTGAGGCATTGAAAAAGGATTATGTGAAAATTCAATCTTTCCAGAGACTTCATCTTCCTCAAACATCGGAAAGTCGACAACCCAACAAAATTTGTAAATATTCTTTTCACAAATATCTAGATCATCCCCAAGTTTTAACCTTGCTTGACCAGCCAATTTTGCAGCATCAGCAGATTTTCCTGCTGAGAAAAATATGGCATCTCCATCATCCATTCCGGTTCGTTCTTTCAAATCGGATAGTGCAGAATTGGATATTCTAGAGGCAATTGGTCCCTTGCCTACACCTTCGCCAAGAATAATATACCCCATTCCCGGGGCCCCCTCTGTTTGAGCCCAAGAGTTCATTCTATCACAAATAGCTCGGCTGCCGCATTTGGGACCAGGGATTGCGCGAACAACACCGCCTTCAGCAACAGTTTTTGCAAAAA
>Ga0315330_10002055_pt1 | contig 13707 bp, 10 predicted proteins | sample M140m34915metaG_FD_203453 | JGI IMG/M metagenome (GOLD analysis project Ga0315330, IMG submission 203453) | Ammonia-oxidizing marine archaeal communities from Monterey Bay, California, United States - M1 40m 34915 | ecosystem: Environmental > Aquatic > Marine > Intertidal zone | place: USA...
TTCTTTGCCCATGAGGTCCGCTGTTTTTTTGATTAAATCTTTGTATGCAATTGCTTCTGGCCCCACAAGCTCGAAGACTTGGCTGCCCGCAGCCTCTTTAGTTGCCAACTTAACCAGTGCCTTACTGAGGTCATCAGTATCAAGCGGGCGCATGGAATAATCGCCACCGCCCAAGACTTTGGCCTGACCGCTAGAGGCGGCACTAATTAAAGAACTTGCCCCAGCCGTGCCGGGCCCCATCAGAATCGGGGTGCGCACTATTGTCCCCGCAAGACCAGAATTTAACACCAGCTCTTCTGCAGCACCTTTCGAGCGAAAATAAGCGTTGCTGGAACTGGCGCTAGCGCCGACCACGCTGATAAAAATTATGTGTTTGACGCCCATTGCCTTGGCTGTTTCGACCACAGCGGCTGTTGCTGCGATGTTCGCACTGGCGTAATTGGAGTGCTTGTTCTCGATCAGAATCCCTGCGAGGTGAATAACACAGCCAGTGCCTGCAAGCGCCTGTTCAAGGCTCGCCGAATCGTCATAGGAAATGGTGGTTGGTGTAATGGCTGGTGATTGTGGCAGAGAGGCGAAGGCACTCTTCGAGCGGACTCCAGCGGTAACTTCCATCCCTTCAACTTTGCTTAAATGGCCCAGCAGATTTATGCCTACGCTGCTGTTTGCCCCGGTAATGCTAATTTTCATGCAGTTCTATTTCCCTGTTAGGCGCTGTTCCAGTAAACCATGAGGCCGATTCTGCGATGTTTGAGCCCAATAGCTTTCCGTGATGGCGCGCGATTGTATCAGCTTCGGTGTGGTTGAAATACGGGTTTACCGGAAATATGGATCGATCTATCGCAGTTTGTTGCTTTGTGAAATTTGGAGTTCTATCTGCCTCAGGTTTTAGCCCTGGATGCTTCGCTGTGCCTCTGTTCAGGCATCCTGCAATGCTTTACTGCGCTGATGCTTGCCGGCATCAGTATTAATTATCTGGGTCAGATCGGCGGCTTCGAATGCGCGGATCCTCTGCTGTTCCGGTGCATCGGCATATAGCGTAGTGCGCATGCGCGGTAGCCGGCCCGCAGCGGTGACTGCGGCCGTAATCTGTCGCGGTACCCATTCCTGCCCATGTTCTGCCCCGGCTGCTCGTGTAATGCTCTCGTTCATCAGGCTGCCACCCAGGTCATTGGCGCCGCAGTTCAGCGCCAACATGGCACCGCGTTGGCCCATCTTTACCCAGGAGGTCTGAATATTATGGATTGCACCGTTGAAGACCAGTCGCGGCACGGCGTGCATCAACAGCGACTCGCGAGCGCTTGGTCCGCGGCGGGATTTTCCCTTGAGATACATGGGCGCCTCAGACGCCACATAGGGTAGAGGTACGAACTCGGTGAAGCCGCGGCTGTGTTCATGCAAATCCCTGATGGCGTGAAGGTGTGAAGCCCAGTGTCTGGGTCGATCAACATGGCCAAACATGATCGTTGCCGTTGTGTTAAAGCCGACTTCATGGGCGGCGGCAATGACTTCCAGCCACTGTGCCGTGTTGAGTTTGTCTGCACATATTTTCTGCCGAACCTCATCGTGCAAGACTTCCGCAGCAGTACCTGGCAAGGTATTGAGACCAGCTGCTTTGAGTTTTTGCAGAAACTCAGTCAGGCTAATCCCGAGGGTTTCTGCTCCTTGCCAGACTTCCAGTGGAGAGAAAGCATGTACATGCATGTCGGGAACAGCCTGTTTTACGGTCCTGACAATGTCGATATAGGTCTGGCCGGTGTAGTCGGGGTGGATGCCGCCCTGCATGCAAACTTCAGTTGCACCACGCTCCCAAGCCTCGATACAGCGTCGGGCAATTTCATCTGCAGAGATATCGTAGGGTTTGCCGCGCAAGTTTTCAGCCATTTTACCCTTTGAAAAGGCGCAGAACTGACAGCGGAAATAGCACACATTGGTGTAATTGATATTGCGATTTACCACATAGCTGACGACATCGCCAACGGTCTCTTTCCTGATTTCATCAGCTGCGTGAACCACGGCACTGAAATCAGGCCCGCGCGCTTCAAACAGCTTTTCAATGTCCTTCTCTGACAGGATTTCACATGCGCGAGCCTTTTCGATGATAGATTGCACAGTGGGTGAAGCTGGCTGTCGATGTTCACTCAAGCCAATTTCCAGTGCGGGGATTTCTTGGCTGGCTCCAGGGAGCCAGTTGTCTCTTTTTGCAAAACCCATGCTGTCACTGTGGCTTAACACAGCAGGCATGATGCCGGGGTCGAGCCATTTTTCTGCATCCATCACATAGGAGGGATAAATTGTGAGCCGCTGTTCCAGAAATTTTCCGGCAGTAGCGGTTTCATGCGCAAGTTTGTCCAGATGGGGCCAAGGGGCCTCGGGATTGACATGATCAGGGGTGAGTGGCGAAACGCCACCCCAGTCATTTATCCCACCTGCGACCAGCTGTGGCAGCACTCCCGGGCTGAGATTTGGTGGCGCCTGCATGCTCATGGTCGGCCCGAAGATAAGGCGAGCAACAGCGAGTGTCCAGATCAAATCTTCCAGATCGGGCTCCGGTGCCTGTGCCATCTTGGTATTGGGCTTAGCCCGGAAATTCTGCACAATGATTTCCTGGATGTGCCCATATTTCTCATGGATTTTGCGAATTGCGAGCAAGGATTCGATGCGCTCGCGTCGAGTCTCTCCAATGCCAATGAGGATGCCAGTGGTAAAAGGGACCTGGGCTTCCCCCGCGAGAGCCAGAGTGCGCAGTCGCACTTCTGGATCCTTGTCGGGGGAGCCATAGTGCGGCATGCCTTTTTCACACAGGCGTGTGGAGGCGGACTCCAACATAATGCCCATCGAGGCGCTTACCGGTCTTAAAAAAGTAAGTTCCTCGGCGGTCATGTTGCCAGCATTGATGTGAGGCAACATGCCTGTTTCTTTCAATACCCTGCCTGCTGCAGCAGCGACATATTCGAGTGTTGTCTCAAACCCGAGTTCAGCCAAAGCTTCCCGAGCAGCGCGGTAACGTAGCTCAGGTTTCTCCCCAAGGGTAAACAGCGCTTCCTGACAGCCCATCTCGGCGCCAGATTGACAAAGAGCAACGACTTCATCCGGAGACAGAAAGGCCTTCTCAATGTGTCGCGGCGTTTGAGCGAAGGTGCAATAGTGGCAAACGTCACGGCACAGTTGGGTAAGTGGAATAAATACCTTGCGGGAGTAGGTGATTAACTGACCATGGTGCTGATCGCGCAATTCGCATGCCGCGGCAGCTAATGTGGCCGTGTCAGAGTTGTCAGCCAGAGCCAGGGCGGCGGTTTCGCTCAAAGGCTTGGCGGCAAGGGATTCGGTCAATGCTTCGGTCTCTAGTTGTCGTTTTGGTTAAAGAGCAAGATTATCAGCCTCATGGCACTAATGAGAACCTAAATTGCGGCAAATCAGGCGGTTTATCCCGTCAGCGGTGGATTTTGATACACTGCGATCGCGAATTGACCGTTTTGTCAGCAATCCCTCATATACCAGCCGCAGTGGTGTAACTTGGCTGCTGCTTCGAATACAAAATTAACACAGCGGGTCAGGCCTATGTACTCTCTTCATTCCGCAGTCCCCAAACAGCTTCTTTGCCAGCTTAGCTGCCTGATTCTCCTGCTACTGTCCTTCGCCACTGCAGCCCAAACCTCCTGGCTGTTTCAGAATGCTGGAGTCATCGTGGGTGATGGAGAGCAGCTGGATAGTGCTGATGTCTTGATCGTTGATGGCCAGATCACGGCGATTGGTAGAGGCCTCGAGCAGGCCGCTGTAGCTGATTCCACCGCGGTGATTGATTTGAGCGGGAAATGGTTGATGCCGGCATTGATAGATGGCCACGCGCATCTGGGTTACCAGTCCCGTTCCAGCTGGGGAGCAGACAACTATGGGCTTGCTAATTTAGAGGACAACCTGAGGCAATATGCCTATTACGGTTTTGGCGCAGTGTTTTCCGCTGGCAGTGATCCAGCCGGGCTGGGCCAGGAATTGCAGCAGTACATTGCTATGGAGCAGGATTTACCTGAATTTCTATTTGCTGCCGGCATGGCGCCGCCGGGCCAGGGACCTAACAATCAATTTCTGGTTCATACCAGCCAGGTTGAGGCGAAAACTGGCATGACAATACTCAGCGGTCTGGAAAATCCAGAGGAGGCCCGGCGGGCTGTTGCGGAGGCGGCAGAAAAGGGCGTCAAGTTCATCAAAATCTGGGTGGACGATCGCGGTGGAACGCAGCTCAAGCTAAGTCCTGCTATTTACCGTGCGGTGATCGAGCAGGCCCGAAGTTTGGACTTAAAAGTGTTTGTGCATCAGCAAACTGCGCTTGATATGTCGGATCTTATTGACGCGGGAGTGCATGGATTTTTGCATGGTCGTATAGGAGCAGAATTCACGTCTGCGCTCGCGCAACAGGGGAAAGTAGCAGGTGTCTTTGTTATCCCAAACCTCGGGCTGGGTGAGTTGCGAGGTGAAGCCATAGGTGACGACACATTCTTGCGACCCTTCCTGTCTGTTGAACTGCGGGAGCAACTCGGAGTCTCGGCTAACCGGAGTGCGTTGCCGGAGAGGGATGGGCGGGTTGAAACGGAATTACGCGCAGGCTTTGACAGAATAGAGGAGGCCAATCTGGACTTAGTATTGGGTACAGATGCAGGCGCCGTTCCGGGACACCCATTTGGCTACACTGGGCACAGGGAGCTGGAGATATTCGTGCGCTTGGGGATGACGCCCATGTCGGCTCTGATGACGGCTACTGGCAATGCCGCCAAACATCTGGAACTCGATGATCTGGGGCTGGTGGCAGTGGGCAAGCGTGCCAGTTTGTTGGTGCTAGATGCCAATCCGCTGACTGATATTCGAAACACACGGGCTATTCATGCCGTGTATCTTAATGGTCGCTTGATTGATCGCGATGCAATCGCAGCCAGTCAGCCCAATTAGCCTAGCTTTACTTGAGCATCGGATCAGCAAAGTAGGACATTGTGCTAATGACCCGGGCACGATCTTTATCAGACATATTCCATTCCTCGTCACGCATCATCTCTAGCAGCACTTTGAGCTTTAGTAAGAGTTCCGCGATGAAGTCCGTCAACTCCATGTTCATGGCGAAATCAACTATCTGATAGACTGCTTTCTCTATTTCTGCCCGGCCGCTAGTTGTCAGCGGCCACAGTCCTGGTTTTTCTGACTATGGTCTTGAAGCGTTCAAGGTATCTGTCACTCAAGGTGAAGGCGGTATCTAGAGGCATAGCGTGATTCGTTTATTGCGCGTCGCGTACTGATGTTTCGCGTTTATTCTGTTTATGCTGGTCTAATTATTGTCAGTAGCTGATGCAGTGTTCTGCGCGCGATGCAGGGTTTTAGCTTGCGGCCAACCTTTTTAGCAGCCTGACCTGTTAATCAGTTGGTCGAATAATATGATATTCCGTCTGCCTGGGAGCAATATACTCGAAATCCTGGCCATCATAAAACCCGTCTTCTTCCAGCTTCATGCGCATTGGCTCGTTGCTCCAGTCCGGAATATCTACCATAGCAGTGAGTTCGATGGAGTAGGCGGTGTTCGCCTGCATGGCGTAGTCGCCAGACCCGGGTACGCCTTCTTGCTTATCCCACATGCCAATGGTGGTGCCCGCTGCATGTCCGTGCAGTCCTATTGGGTGGGTGTAGATGATGGGGCCGATGCCCCGTTCAATGGCCTGCTCACGGGTGCGTCGCAGTATGTCATTGCCGGTTCGGCCCACCTGAAAGTTGTCGGTGAGGATGTCCTGCAACTCGTTGCCTTTTTTTAAGGCTAATTTAAGCTCGGCTGGCACGTCACTCTCGCCCTTACGCAGAATATAGGCGTTTTGCTGAGTATCGGTCTGTAGATTCAGATAACTAATCCCAAAATCAATATGCACGTGGTCGCCGCGGTAAAGTATTTCAGGATCCAGGTTATTGTTTGCAATGTCAGAGAGAGACCGATCTGAACGCTCGACCTCGATGCCGGTGTGAAACCATGTTTGCATGCCGAGATCATTAACTCGCTGTCTGAACCACCACTCGAGATCGCTGATGGATGTGATGCCCGGTTTGACCACCTCGCCGGAAAACCCTTCACGAATGATACCGTGGGCAATTTTCATCACATCTCGATAAACAGCCATCTCGCTTTCGATGCGGGTTTCCAGCCATCCAACAGCAACGGGTTCACTGGATACAATGCGTTCGCGCAATCTTGCAGGCAGGGCCGCGCTGAAGTCTCGTTGCTCGGAGTACGTCAGGCCGTCTGCTAGTGAATAAGTGTCGGAAAAATTCAACGCGATCTTCTGCGGATCATACTCGTCGAGGATCTGGGCGATTCTCGCATACTGTTCGGGCTGTGACTCCGGGTCCCAGACTCCAGGAAAGAGATCACCTACCGCGTAGCGTGCCACGGCCATACGCTCGACACCCCGTTCCGGGCCATGATCAATGAACATCATTACTGTGCGCCGGCGAGCGTTCAGCCAGGTTGCGGGCAGCATGGTTCTTAGTACTGGATCTTCGTTGTATTCCCGCGCAATCAGCACCCAGGCGTCGACACCGGCCCGGCGCATGACCATGGGCACGACAATGTCTAGACGCTCTTTGAGTAAGCGGTTGGTGATAGCGGCGCGTTCACGTAGCGGCAGCACGCGGTCGGCAAGTTCATCGGCCGACAGATTTTGCAGCAAGCTGGCAGTCAACAGCACCAATATGGTGTGTGGCCAATTTTGAATACGGATATTGCGCATAGTAGACAGGCCTCTTAATGCTCATACTATGCAGAGTACCATTTTGCTGAAGCTGGCGAAAACGCATTTGCAATACGGTATTATTATCAATCGTCACTGCAAGGAGACCATAAGACCATGACTAAGCAAGTCGATCCCGAATTCGATCCTATGCAGCATGTCCTATCCGAATCACATTATTTCGAAGATATGAAAGTTGGTCAGCGCTTTAACAACCCCTCGCGTACGCTGGGTGACGCGAATTTTGCCGCTTTTCAGCTTGCCTCGGGGGACAACCATCCTATTCATTATGATGTTGAGTACTGTCGCCGAAAAGGTCACCGCGACATGGTTGCCCATGGATTTCAGGTTGCGATTCAGACAGCTCCCGGCGCCGGCATGCTGCCCCATGTGCTAGAGGATAGTTTGATTGGGCTGATTGAGCAGAGCAGCAAGTTTCTGAACCCGGTGTATTGCGGAGACACCGTCTACCCGGCACTCGAAATCGTAGACCTGACCCCTGGTACTTCTACTGGTGTCATACATTTGCGCACTACGGTGCACAATCAGAATGGCGAACTGGTTCTGGAGGGCGAGCAAAAAATGCTGGTGCGCAAACGCCCGCAGGAATAGAACGTCTAGGGTTTGAAAGTAATCGTTTGAAAAATTGTTTGGAACCGGCCCCCGCAGGCAGTCGTCGATTTCGACCGAGGGCTAGCTGGCCAATTTGTAAATAGCAGTATGCTCAACTTCCAGCGCCACCTCATCTGCGACTAGAAACACCACGTACAGCCTGATGAATTCATGTCCCTTTCTTTCCCATTTCTTCATAGGTACCGCCTTGATGACGATGTCTTGACCAATTCTAAGACCCTGTCGCATCACCATTTTGCTACCGGTGTGAACCCAGGCTGACATCACGTACATATTTTTCAATACCTGGTTGCACATCTCCAGCTGATAATAGGGGTGGATCAAAGCTTCAGCGCCCTGATATAGCGTTGACCGATCGCGCTGGACTTCAACATGCCTCTTGTTTTCAGCCGCAGTGGGTTGCCAGAGCAGGACTGGGGCTGGCTGCTCAATCTGGATCACTTCCCAGCTGACTTCGGGGCGCGAACTGATTTCTGCTCCCGGTGTCATAGCGGCACGAGGATTAATTTCAGGCAGCTCGACAGGTAGCCAGCTTTCAAGTTTTGCCAACAGCGTACCATCCTCGTTGTAGGCGCTGGTGACATGGCTGCGCAGAGCCGATTCCTGGCTAAGATTTTCCGTACGGATGGAGAGCAGATTGTCCTGGTAGGCTGGTTTCAGGAACAGTACATCCGCCATTCCGCATTCCAGGAACTCTGCGCCGTAGTGCCGGACCAGAGGTTGACTCAAATAGCCGAAGACATTGACGCCACTAACCAGAGCACCAGAAAACCCATAACGCTGGGCAACGTCATCACTATGGATCCGATTTTCAGAGGATTCCGCGTCATTCAGGGCGAGTATCTGTTGCGGTGACAGTGAGTCGGTTGAAGCAGTTTGGCTATCGTTGATCAAAGTGAGTGCTCACGTAATCCAAGTGTGATTAGGGTAGTTAAATATTGCGGGAGCGGGTTTGGTGATACTTCTGTACTGCTAATTTAGAATGTCTAAATGCCCGAGTTTCCAATCTACAATGCCACTGGGGTCCCGCATGCGCAAGTCTCTCAACACAAGTTTAGCTGAGGGGTTTCAAGGCGCATTCTGGCGAGGCACTTGGCTGATAAAAGCAATAGCTTGGCGCCGTCTGTGGTAGCTGCTGGTCCAGTGAGGCCTGGCGCAAATGGTCGGCCCCTTAGTCCTCGCTTCGGAACATGGTCTCCCCGATGATGGTAGCGTCGCCCTCAGCCAAGAGGCACCGCAAATCTTGTGTGCTTCAAAGCTATCTCCGGGATAGAGGCCTCGCACCATGCCACTGTGGCTGAGTTTTTAAGAACAGTTGATGACAAACGCTTAAATTGCAGTTGGTGTGCCAGTGCAGGGCGCATGGCCAACCTCGTCAGCAGTCTGTCCTGGAAGCCTTATTAACCTCTCCCCATGGTGTGAAACTCTGTGTTTGGTCTGACAGAACTCATATTAGCCAGTCGATTTGACATGGCAAAAAATGCTGAAATGGCGCCAATATCCCAGATATCTTGTACAGTAAACCCGTGTGCTTTCAGTGGCACATGATCAGCCTCACTTACCGCATACGCGCTTTGGGAGACTTTAACGGCATAATCCAGCATCGCGCGCTGCCGTTCTGAAATATCTGCTTTGCGGTAATTTGTCGCGATCTGGTCGCTAATTGTTGGGCTTTTTTCTCGGATACGCAGGATCGCGCCATGAGCGACCACACAGTACAGGCATTGGTTCAAGCCCGAGGTAGCCACCACTATCATTTCCTTTTCACCCTTGGACAGGGCACTTTCGCCTTCCATTAAGGCGTCGTGGTAGTCGAAGAAGGCTCTGAATTCAGCAGGTCTTGCGGCGAGGGCAAGGAATATATTGGGCACGAACCCAGCCTTTTCCTGCACGGCGAGAATTCGCTCGCGAATGTCAGCTTCGATACTGTCAATTTCTGGTACCGGGAAGATGCTGATGGCTTCCGTTGTCATATGGTTCTCCTCCGCTTGCTGCTTACGTTAATGCCGGGTAATTTCATCCGCCCGGTACATCTCCAGCTCTGGCGCTACTACTGCAAGTTCTGCCATGGCTTGGATGAATTCTCCTGACTCAAGAACCTGGAAATGCTTCTCCAGGCTGGCCATGTGCTGCCAGTGCTAGACAAACACCAGGCGAATGCTGTCTTCACTGATTATGTGGACGACATGGCTGATGCAACCCGGTTCTTTACGGGAACGCGTCACATGGCTCTGGCTGAATGTGATTGCCTGCTCCAAAGCATCCTCGCGCACTGTGACACTGCCCACGACATGATCATGATTTTTTCCTGTTGGTACTGACCGAGCCCATCATCTAGGATGGCGACTATAACTCAGGCTGGAACCATTACCTAGTCAGGTAGAAGGTATCCACATCCACAACAGGGGTTGAGGTGTCAGGCGGAAGGGTAATAGGAAGAAGCGTTATGGGTAAGCAGCAAAATAAAATCTATGTTGTCACGGGGGCCAATTCTGGCATTGGATTCGCGGCCGCTGAAAATTTCGCCGAGCATGGTGCTGAAGTAGTCCTGGTTTGCCGCAATGAAGCTAGAGGCAGAGCGGCGCAGCAAAAGATCCAACAGACCTCGGGCAACGAGAACATCCATCTTGAGATTGCAGACTTCAGTTCCTTAAAGAGTATCTCGACCTTGGCTGATCGACTGCTGGCACGCTATCCACGCATTGATGTGCTATGCAACAATGCCGGTGGTGCGAATGCCGGACGCAAGCTGACAGCGGAAGGCTTTGAGCTCACTTTTGCCACTAACCATCTCAGCGGGTTTTTGCTGACGAAGAAGCTCCTGCCAAGCCTTTTGGGCCATGAGGCGGATCCTGCTCGGGTCGTATTTACGAGTTCGCTCGGGCACAGGAACAGCCCGCTGGATTTTAATGATCTTGGCCTGGAAAAGGATTACAGCACGCTCAAAGCCTACGGCCGGAGCAAGTTGATGAACCTTCTCACCGCCCTTGAAGTGCATAAGCGCTACGGCGACAGCAATCTCATCGCCAGCTCTTTCCACCCCGGTGCGGTGCGCACGCCGATCTGGAGCAAAGGCGGTATCCTGGCAAGACTGATCGGGCTGGTGATGTACCCCTTTATGTGGAGTATTGAGAAGGGGGCAGATACTTTTATCTGGCTGGCCAGTGCCAACGATGCCGAGGTATTGAATGCCGAGGGAAGCTATTTCTTCGATCGGCGCAAACCCCGGATCTCCGAATTCGCCACCGATGAGGCAGCTGCGGAATTATGGCGTGTCAGCGAGCAGCTGATCGAACCGTATCTCGAGGCCTAGCCCTCCGGGTCACCCAAACTCGAAACTAAACTTGTTGCTGATTCCTCTTATCCCCACCTGCAAGCCTGCAGAGCAGTCCGAAAAAGGGGCAGGTCTCACAACCTGCCCCTTACAGCATTAGAAATAACAGCTAGTTCCTGAGCCCGAAGGTGTACACGACGTTACCCGAGGCGATAGTCACATACTGCTGCCCATCAACGGCAAACGTCATGGGGGCAGCGTGCACGCGACGCCCCAGTGAGATATTCCACAGCTCCTCTCCGCCCTGCGCATCCAGGGCGAAGAAATAGCCGTCGGCACTGCCGGTGAACACGATGCCGCCAGCGGTAGTGGTGATGCCGGCAGATGAACGGGGCATGATCGGGAATTCCCATTCGATCTCAGCGGTCTCCGGGTTAATGGCGCGGATTGAGCTGTGGTAGGCATCCATAGGCTGAGTATAGCGGCCGCCGCCGCCGGTAAAGCGCTCGCCTTCCTCATAATCCTCGTCACGTTTGAAGAACTCCTGCTCACCGTCGAACGAGGTGACGTAGAACAGACCGGTGTCCTGGCTGTAACCCGGCGAATACCAGTTGGTCGCGCCGACGATTGGGGGAGACACCATGATGCCCTCATAGGTAGGCGCCATACCGGGTACCCGAATTGGTCGACCGGTTACTGGATCAAGCCCTTGGGCCCAGGTCTGGGCAGCATAGGGTTTGCCGATCAGGAATTCGCCATCAGTGCGATCCAGAGTGTAATAGAAGCCGTTGCGATTGGCCCACATCATCACCTTGCGCTCGCGTCCCTCAAACTCGATGTCCGCTAGAATGGGTATCTGGATCGAGTCATAGTCATGCACGTCGTGGGGCGTGAACTGGAAATGCCACTCGATTTTGCCAGTATCACCATCGAGCGCGACCACAGAATCTGAATAGAGGTTATCGCCCAGTCGCACATCCCCGTTCCAATCCGGACCGGGGTTCCCAGTGCCCCAATAAATCTGGTTCAACTCTTCATCATAGGAGCCGGTGATCCAGGTAGCGGCACCGCCGGTTTTCCATGAGTCGCCGGACCATGTGTCGTTACCGAATTCGCCGGGGCCAGGTATCACATAAGTGCGCCACGCCAGCTCACCGGTCTCCGGATCGTAGGCATCTATAAAACCGCGAATGCCGAACTCGCCTCCGGCGATGCCGGTGACTACTTTGTCTTTTACGATCAGCGGTGCGGCGGTTTTGCTGTAGCCGCTGTCATGGGGCGCCACTTCTTTATCCCACAGCAAATTGCCGGTTCGGGCATCAATGGCCACCAGGTGAGCATCAAGAGTCGACATGAACAGAGTCTCACCAAGAATGGCAACGCCACGGTTGTTGCGGCCACAGCAGATTCGCAGGTCATCGGGCATGTCGTGGTCGTAGCGCCAGTATTGGCGTCCGGTGCGGGCATCAACCGCGACCACGTTGCTGGGTGCCTCGGTGATAAACATGATGCCGTCCACCACCAGCGGCACCGTCTCGGCGCGGTCGATGACCGGGATCTGGTAGGCCCACTTCATTTCCAGCTGGTCGACGTTGTCCACGTTGATCTGGTCCAGCAGGCTGTAGCGCTGGCTATCCAAGGTGCCGGAGTACATCAACCAGTTCTCGGGCTCGTCGTCTGCATTCACCAGTCTTTCCCAGGTGATGGGAGAGAAGGCGGGCGTTATTACAGTAGAGAAGGGATCCTCTTGGGCCTGAAGCGGTGCTGAGACTAAAAAGCTGACGCCTAGTAAGGCAGCAGCGAGCGCAGAAGGGAATGGGCTGGTTATTTTTTTCATTGGGGCAATACCTCGCGGCGCAGGGAAAACAGGTAGGCGACCAGATCATCCAGCTCGTTGTCAGACAGTGCCCGGCCATAGCCGGGCATGGTGGACTGCTCACTGCGCTCATAAGATTCAATATCGCGCTTTTGAAACGACCACAGGTTGGCGTCAACATCCATGATGCGGAGAGAGAAGCTGTCCTCGTTCATGCGAAAGCCTTCTCTGACCTCCCCATCTCTTCCGGCAACCTGGATAGTCCACCAGCGCGGCTCCACTGCTGCATCTGGATCCAACATGGACTGCAGCAAGTCTTCGGGGGTCTGGTTCTCACCGACTCTGGACAGATCTGGGCCCAGGCGGCCGCCCTGGCCGTTTACCATGTGACAGTTGGAGCACTCGCCCTTGCCGCCAAACAGGTCAGCACCAGAGCTGGCATTGCCGGCCAAATCCACCGAGGCCGGGTCGTAACGGAGGGAGTTGATATAGGCGACAAGCTGCCACACCGTTGGATTTGGCACATCGGCAGCCACCGGCAGCATAGCGGTGCCGGGTATGCCTTCGCGGATGATATTGAAGATGCCAGCGTCACTGCTGGCACGGCGCAATGTGCCGGTGAGATCGGGCGCGCCGGTTTCATCATTGCCTCTAGCATCGAAGCCATGGCAGCGCGAACACTGGCGCTCGAAATATCGGTTACCCATGCGGATATCCACGGCGGTATTGTAGAGAGTGCCGCCGTCCTCGGCATGAGAGGTGGGACTCAGCAGTTCCGTAGCGGGGCTAAAATAGAGAACGAATGCGCCGGAGAGAAAGGCGGTTTTGGCCAGCCCCGCAAGTTTTCGTAGGGCCGTTATTGTTACATCAGTCATAAACGCTCCTCTATTATTATTGATATAGCGAGGAATAAGCATTCAGCTAGTGTAACACCGGCTCTAGGGGATGCAATTGGCAGGGATTTGCAGCCTAAAGAGACTTTATATCGAGTGCCGAATTAAACGATATGGCCGATCCAGCGGCCCGCCAGCATGACACCTGACCACAGCAACAGCGACAGGAGGCCGGCGGTTTTTACCGGGATTGGGATGGCTGCGGTGGAATCCCACTGGTCCACATGGCGATAGAGCTTAAAATGGAAGAAGCCCATGTTAGCGCCTGCCAGAGCCAGTAGCACCAGCTTGGACAGGAACGCTGGGTTATCGAGGTGACCGGCGGCGCGGGTG
>Ga0315330_10002059_pt1 | contig 13697 bp, 9 predicted proteins | sample M140m34915metaG_FD_203453 | JGI IMG/M metagenome (GOLD analysis project Ga0315330, IMG submission 203453) | Ammonia-oxidizing marine archaeal communities from Monterey Bay, California, United States - M1 40m 34915 | ecosystem: Environmental > Aquatic > Marine > Intertidal zone | place: USA...
GAAGTTCGGGTCGGGTTGGATGTCAGCGTTAACACACTTGCCTGAGTCATTAACCCGCGGCGACCGTATTTCGACATTGTAACTTTGCGGAAATTTTCCCCGCGAATGCCCGGAACTCCATAATGCTCGGCGAGCCGTTGGTTGATAAAAGAACTGTCTGAATCGAGGGCATCGAGAATGCTCGCGTTACGTTTGATCAGATCGGCAAATAGCAGCTTGGTTTCCATCACCATGTCTCGCTGCATCTCAAGATCAACGTTTGGGAATAGATCGGGATCAGGTTTGAAATGTTCCAAATGTCCGAGTTGGAGCCATTGCTCGACGAAGTTTTCGACAAGAGCATTGGCCTTCGGGTCTTTTAGCATTCGAACGATCTGACGCTGGTATTCGGCGGGATCGGAGAGTTGTTCGCGGGCAGCCAACCGAAAGAGCTCATTGTCGGGCATCGAACTCCAGAGAAAATAAGAAAGGCTTGTGGCAATTTCAAAATCGTTCAAGTTTCTTGTTTCACCAATCGCCGTTGGAGCTTCCACTTTGTATAGGAAATAAGGCGAGACTAAGATCGCTTGGAAAGCAAATCTGAGCGAGACTTCGAACCCCTCCCCTTCTTCGCGAGCTTGGTCGTAAAGTTTCATCAGCCGATTTAATTCGCCTTGGGTCGCACGACGGCGGTAGGCACGTGACATAAAAAGGTTGAGTACTTTTTCTGCTTCGACTCTTTGGTCTTCAGGATCTTCCGGAGAATTGGGGATTAGATTTGTGTGCGTTTTAGGAGGAGCACCGGTGGGGCCGCTTGCCGTTGCGCTCACGACGTAAAGGTTACGATCGCCCTTGTTAGCTTCATAAAAATCATTGAGGAAGGAAACATCAAGGCGATTTTCGCCCTGTTTAAAACGAACAGTCATCGCGAACGTTGCCGGTTCTTCTCGCGTTGCCTTGACGGTTTTAGAAACGGTGTTTTTTCCGTTAACAGCAACGCCCATTTTGACTGGCTCATCACCCCATTGGTTTCCGTAGGCGGTGATCGATAATTCATATTTCCCAGCCTCGGTGATTTCGAGGGGGTATGAAATGGTGCCGTTGGTTGAAAGCACGTGCTGAGATTGGAAAGGTCGGGAGCCGTTTGTTTTTTCGAACTGCCTTCCAGCGATTGTTTTCTTGAATCGTGGCACGGAAGGATCGATAATTGCGGTGCTCGTGACTTCCTCAGCGGCTTGAAGGTATTTCTCCATCAAAATTGGGGGAAGCGAGAGAACGTCGGCAATGTTGTCGAAACCATATCCGACATCGTCTCCGGGAAATTGATCTGCCGGGTCGTAATCGACTCCCAGCAAATCGCGAATCGTATTTTTATATTCGGTCCGGTTTAGCCGGCGGATGGTAACGCGACCCGGATTAATTTCAGTGCAATCGACGCTGTTAAGTAGGTTATCAACCCAATCGAGCAACGCACGGTGTTGGTCGTCGGGTAGCGGGGGATCTTCTTTTGGGGGCATTTCTTTGGCGGCGACGCGAACGACGACCTTTTTCCATTTTTTGCGCCCATTAAGAAGTTGATCGAGCGTGGCGTAAGCCTCGAGGTTAAAGTCCGCTTCCGCTCCGTCTCCCCAATGGCAATCACCACAATACTGCTTGAGTGTGGGCAATATCTGTTGGGTGTACTGTCTCTGGATAGCGCGTAAATCGTCTTTGTTATCTGGAAATTTAAATGAATTTCCAGTTTTCTCTGGGAAATTGGGCGATTCGTCGGATGGTGAGATTGGCCCCGTGCTTGCTCCGATACTTGCCAATAGGAGCCAGCTTGAATTAGCGATGAAAATTACGCAGGCTGCGATTTTTAGTTTGTTTCTCATGGACCTTGTAAGCGAAATTTTGGCTTTGGTCAGCGGATGCCGCGATCTCTCGATTTTAGCAATTTCGTTCCCTTTAGGGCACCTCTGAATCGGTACCGACGACGGAACCCTCCTGTTTTAAACCGTTGAAATATCCCAGATGTCTGGCGAAATGAGGGGGTATTTGCAAAAAAAACCGCCTAAAACGCATTTTTTGGGCAAAAATCAGCGTTTTCCCCGTGTTTTTGGGTAATGCTGTATTGAATTATTGGGCTAACTAAGTCTAATTTCCGCGTCGCGTAATTCGGAAGAACTTGTTTTCCCCGAGTTTCCGAGTTTTTAAATCCAAAACCTACACTCATTGGAGGCATCGTCTTATGGCGAAAAAGACTGGCCCAAAAGCCCCGACCAAATCAGAAATCATGAACAACATGGCTGAAGCAACTGGTCACACGAAAAAAGAAATCGCAGCTTTTTTTGAAGCCCTAACATCTGAAATCGCAAAGAATTGTCAGTCCGGTGGGCCTGGTCAGTTCACGATCCCTGGCCTTTGCAAAATTGTCGTTCAAGACAAGCCTGCAATGCCTAAGCGTGAAGTAAGAAACCCTGGAACAGGTGAAATGGTGTGGGCCAAGCCACGCCCTGCTCGCCAAGTCATCAAAGTTCGGGCTCTCAAAGGCCTGAAAGACATGGTTAGCTAGATCATTAAGTTTTGAGGGAACGGGAGTCGAAAGGACGCAATTTTTTCGGATCTCTGCTTCTCAACTCACAGCATCGAAAACCGCCGGAAATTCCGGCGGTTTTTTTTGTTGCTGTTTTTTCGTTGCTGTTTTTTCGTTGTTTATCGCTGCATGCGATTTGGGTTGGGAGACAAAATAGAGAAGGTTTTAACGCAATCATTGAATTTTCCTTTTCCATCCTCTGGAAATGAAGGCGTTTTCGTTCCATCATAGGCAGCGATGTTGCGAGTATTTCTGTTAAAAGCGGCTTCGTTTAAGCGTGTTCCATTTTGGGCGTATTCCAATTTGGCTAAGGCTACTTCGACGTGCTCGTTCACCCGCATTCCACTATCCCGGATTCGTATTCCATGCCAAAATTTTCTGACCGCGCGTTAACGCTGCCTGCCTCCCCCATTCGAAAGCTTGTTCCTTACGCCGAAAAAGCCAAATCGAAAGGAACCAAAGTATTTCACCTCAATATTGGTCAACCGGATGTAGAAACGCCCCCACAGTTTTTTGAAGCGATCCGGCAAGCTAATTTGAAGGTTTTGGCTTACAGCCATTCAGCGGGGATTGAGACGCTCAGAGAGCAGATAAGCGGCTACTACGGGAGATTAGGGCACCAAGTGTCTGAGGATCAAATTATCGTGACGACAGGGGCGTCAGAGGCTCTGAATTTTATTTTTACGGCGATTATTAACCCGGGCGACGAAGTCATAGTTCCCGAGCCTTTTTACGCTAACTACGTCTCTTTTTCTTTAGGGAATGACGGCGTCGTGGTGCCAGTGACCACGTCGATCGAAAGTAATTTTTCCCTGCCTTCGATTGAGGATTTTGAAAAGAAAATTACCCCGCGAACGCGTGCGATTCTGATTTGCAATCCGGGGAACCCGACTGGGATGCTCTACCCCCAGGAATCACTCGAAGAATTGCGGGACTTTGCGAAACAACATGATCTGTTTTTAATTGCCGACGAGGTCTATCGAGAATTTGCTTATGATGCCAGCGTCCACCATTCCACGTTGGGGTTGGAAGGATTGGAGGACAACGTGATTGTCGTCGACTCGATTTCGAAACGATTCTCAGCTTGCGGAGCGAGAATTGGCTGCGTGATTTCGCGAAATTCAGAATTAATGGAGGCAATTCTCAAAATGGCTCAGGCCAGGTTGTCCCCGCCCACTCTTGGGCAAATAGGCGCTGCCGCAGTTTACCAACTACCTCCCGAATACTACCAAAGCGTGGTTGGAGAGTACGCCAAGCGTAGGGATCTGCTGAAGGCGTCTTTGGATCGAATCCAAGGCGTGGTTTGCCCCGAGATAAACGGAGCGTTCTACGCGATGGTTCGGCTTCCTGTTGCTGATTCTGAGGATTTCTGTCGTTGGATGCTGGAGGAATTCTCACATGAAGGAGCAACCGTCATGATGGCGCCAGGAGCCGGTTTCTATGCGAGTCCAGACTTAGGGCACAATGAGGTAAGAATCGCTTACGTGCTCAATGAGGACGATCTCAGCGCGGCAATGGACTGCCTCGAAGCAGGGTTGGAGGCCTACGCCAAGAAAACAGCCTCCTAGACAATGGCGGAGGCCGTTGGTGTAAAGTAAATACCGGTGAGTGGTAAAAAACTGAGGCGAGCATGCCTGAGCGGCTATTTCTTTTTCTCTGCTTCCTGAGTCGTACTTTCGACCGCTTCATTTTCGACCGCTTCATTTTTTGCGGCGGTGCCGGTTTCCGGTGCCGTCAATTCGAGCGAAGCCGCGGGAGTTTTTTCCGCTTCTTTCTCAGGTGATTCTGGTTTGGAAGGTTCCTCAGAAGATGGGGATGCTGGAGGTTTGTCGGCGGGTTCGTCCCCGATGTCGGCATCTTTCTTAGCCGGCATGTCATCACCAATATCTCCTCCCGATTCCGAGTCGTCAGCACCTTGACGGCCAGAGCGACGTTCTTCAATGTCGTCGGTTGTTGGAATTAAATCATCCGCATAACCATTGACCGCCCGGTAATCGACAAACGACTGCAGCGGGAAATCATCTGGCCATTCGCGATTGGTGACATTTAGCATGTCCTGATATTCTTTCACGGCATCGATTAGTTGATCTGCAAAAGCCCCGTCTTTGAGTTCAGGATAATCGTCAAGAACCTCTGACCATTTGCTGAAGGCGGTAAGGTACAAAGAGATTGCTCCCTGGTTCGTGATCGATTTCGTTTTGGTTTTGTAGTCGAAGTCATATTCATCATCGTAGATAGACTTCCGCCACATTTCCCTCGCATCAAATAGTGACTGCCGAGCAGCGATGGTCATTTGAGTCGACTCTGAACGATTGCGAGCTTTCCAGTAACGATAGTTAATAGTACTGGCACTCTTGTCAGACGTGCGGATTTGTTCCAGCAGTCTTTGAATCTCGAGAGCAGCGCGATCCGCTCGCGTTCGGTCTTCTTCTTTTGCCTCGCGGGCGATTGTCAAATCAAGACCTTTTGCACTGTCATTCAGGAACTTTGAAATTCCCCTTGCGAGTGCATTTTCCTCGTCGTTTCTTTCAGCCGGATCCATTGCCATAACGGCTTTTTGTGAATCGGTTAGCTTGGCTTCATTCATGAGGTCATCCATGATTTCAGCACGGGTTCCGGGGGGAACGAGCTCGTCGATAATTCGTCGTTCCGCTTCAATGTCACTTTCGTAATCTGCGATTTTTTCCAGGGAAACGGTGATCCCCTGCGTGTTAGAGATTTCCTCGTTACCATAACCCGTCCACTCGTCGCTCGCTTCACGCCAGACTTCCTGCATGATTTCGTCGGACCGGAACTCTTCCTGAAGCGCAAGACCCTGGTTCCGCAATTGGGCGGGACGGTACATGTAAAACATCATGTCTGGTTCACGCTGCGGGCAACTGTCTTTTTCGACCATGTCCCGCGAGTACGCGTACCATTGATAAGCCATTTTCCAACTGTCGGGGCCGTAGCTCAATTGGTCGTAAAGATCCGGCGCGATGTGAGTAGACATCTCCTGATGGAATTCATCGTCTTTTCGGAACATCCGCCGAAAGGAGAGTTTCTCGTCTGACTTCCCCATTTTGTTACCAGTAAAGAAGCCTAGTTTGCTCGGCATCCGGTGGTCGCGTTTGTTAAACGGCATTCCTTGCTTAAGGAACGCAAGCCCTTTCTTGACCCAACTGTACCGGTATTCGTAATCATCGAACTCCATCGACACGTTGTAGGCTAGGTTGTGTGCCTGATACTCCCAGACCTTGACAAAGTTTGGCTGGATTTTGGTAAGTGCCTGAAGAGTCGAAGCGAGTTTGTCATAGTTCTCTTTCTTCTTGTGATCCATCGCTTGCATCCACAGCATATTAACTGCGACTCCGCGAAGTCCCAGAGAAGCAAGTTTCATGGTCTCACTGGCCGGGTCAATCTCGGACATTTTCGCCTGTGAGAGATTGTTCTTCTCCCGCAGCATGGAAAGCACGCCCCCGGCATCGTTGATATCACCGTCGGCATTTCGTGTTTCGGGACGCGAAACTAACGAAAGTGGAATCAACAGAGCGCCAATACAGGCGATGTAAATGATTTTTCGAATGAATGGATTTGAGTTATTCATTTGGCGATTTCTCGTGTTTTGAGTGCAAAGTAACCGAGGATGGTTAATCCGGCACAAAAGCCTATGGTGATTGTGAGTGCGACCAAAATTCGATCGCTGTCAATCGCGTAGCCGTAAGTTAGAAACTCTGAAAAATTTAACTGATTGAAGTTTGGAGCCAAGTAGGTCATGGCATTCAGTAGTTGTACGATTAAATTATCCAGCTGTTCGACAACCGTCTGAGTGACGCCGGTGTCGAGATCGAGGATCATATTTTTCTGGGTTACCACTCGGATCAGCGATTCGATTGGACCGCCACCCTCGTGCGACGCGAGTGTCATCTCGCGGATGAACGAGGTGAAGAAACCAATAATGATCATCACTGAGGTTCCCAGCATCGCAACAGGTGCACTCACAAAAGTACTGAATGCAACTCCCATGGAGATGATGATCATCATTTGACACCAAATGCCGACGTAACCTTTAAAGAAGTTGACCCAATAGACTTCGTCCTGTGCTCGGAAATACAGGTCGGCTTTGGCAACTCCGAGGTACTGATTGTAATCGCGGCAAGTTAAATTCAGCTTGAGCTTACCGTTGGCTCCTGCAAAATCATCGAACAGGTCGTACTCACCTTGCTCCAGAAGTTTTCCGTCGGGAGCTACTTTTTTACCGAGAATCTTTCGCGAAATGGGAAGCGTCTGAACGGCGTATTCATTAGTCTCAAAGTCAATTACTTCAGACACAAATTTTGGATCTAACTCGTTATTTGGAACGCTTTCGAATTGGATGCCTCCGGTGACGCGTTTCTCAACATCCGCTTTGTAAGTTCGAAACACACCGAGCGTCATTTCGATCGGAATTACGTCGCTAACGGGGAATTTATTTTCTCTGAAATCGTCGAAATCGAATGTCGCTTTCGAAAGAGAAAAGCGCGACATCGCATTTCCGCCGTCGACGTAACCACGGTATTCCCATTCTTTTCCAACATTGAGTCCCTTTTCTTTGAGGTTGCCCTGGCGGTCATAGAATGCAAGTGACTCTCCGTAGATCGGAACTCTCGCGCGGAAATAGCCTACGGCCGGTCCAAGTGAAATGACACCGTTGTCGATGCTGACTTCATGCGTATGTCCACCAAATGGGATGCAGACTACTCGTAGATACCGGGTTGAGCCGTTAGGAAGCACTTCTTCACTTAGAATGTTTGCTGTAACTCTTGGGCGTGGTGCCTCCTTGTCACGGATGTCTTCGATCAATTCAATTCGATGATCATGTCCTGAAACCTTATTCGTAACGGCTTCCTTGATCGCGTTGTCAGATACACGCCGGCCCGTGATGCGGGATATTTTGTCGTCAGGAATAGTTGAAAACGATGCGATGGTTTGTGTTTCTCCGACGATTTGATGGTCGTGAGACAAACCTCGCCAAACGAAGAAAAAACTAATCACGCCCATCACCACCAAGAGAGTGGTGCACAACGCTCCAAATCCAATGATCCGCCCCAACACAATCTCAGTTGAGCGAACTGGTTTGGTTACAACGGTATAGATTGTGCGATTTTTGATGTCTTCGGGAAGACTGAAGGAGCTAATCAACATTCCCATTAAGAGAACGAGCATCTGCGTGCCCCAGAGCACGAAGTTGACATAGATTTGATCCGGATGCTCACCACCGGTGTTCATGAACCAGCCGCCGAACAGCAACGAGGCGGCGAAGATGCCGAACGTGACTAGAATGACCTTCCGGCGTAATGACTCCTTAATTGCCAGCCTGGCGATGGCAATCGTTCGTCGTGGCGAGGTGAACAAAAAGTCCGGGACCGCTTGGCCAACGACCTGAGCAACGACGTAAAACGCCTCAAATGGACCGTGTCGAAATGCGGCAATGAGATAGCCTGCGAACACGCCCAGAAGAATAGCCGTCAGCACGATAAATCCAAATTGGACAATCCCGCTTGAGAGCCATTGTGAGTAAATTACAAAATCTTCGACAACCATGTTTGATTCTAATCCGTCGTCTGTTTGATTTGGGGGTGGGAACTGCTTTGCAAAAGATCCGAGTAATTTGTCTGGGTAAAATATCTATTCAATACGTGCGATATTTCATGCGGATCAATTAAAACCTAATCTTTCTTGTCGACGCCGGCCGAGCGATGCCCTGGACGTTGCTGACTCTCACGAACGATTCCAAGGAACAGGTCTTCGAGTGTGCTGGTGGGATTCTCAACCGAGACGAGATCTCCACCGTGCTTTTTGATGACCTCAAGAATTTCCGTGTGGGCGCTCTGGGGTAGTCCCTTCACTTTGATCTGTGTTTCTTCGCTGACCTTAAGAAGGCTATCGACTCGGCCGAGCTCTTTGAGGTCACCCTGGTAGAGAATCGCAATTCTGTCGCAAACGTCCTGAACATCAGCGAGCAGGTGCGAGCACATAACGATTGTCTTGCCCTGATCACGCAGTTTAAGGATCATGTCCTTCATGTCGCGTGTACCGAGCGGATCAAGTCCAGAGGTGGGTTCATCGAGGAGAATCAAATCGGGGTCGTTGATCAATGCCTGAGCAAGACCGATCCGGCGGGTCATCCCTTTGGAGTATTCTTTGAGTTGCCGACGTTTTGCGTAGGTCAGTCCGACTTGTTCAATCAGTTCGGCAGTTCTTTCTTTCCGAATCTTGGCTGGCATGTCGAACAGACGACCGTAAAAATCGAGTGTTTCTTCGGCGGTGAGGAATTTGTATAGATAAGATTCTTCGGGAAGGTAGCCAATTCGCTCGTTTTTGGTTACTTCGGTCGAATTTTGTCCGAATACCAAAGCCCGTCCGCTGGTCGGGAATAACAGACCGAGCAGCAGTTTGATCGTTGTAGATTTTCCGGAACCGTTGGGCCCAAGAAGTCCAAAAATCTCACCTTTTCGAACCTCGAGGTCCAGTGCGTTCAAGGCCCGAACCTTTTGACGACCCCAAAAGTCGCGATAGATCTTGGTTAAGTTCTGAGTTTCGATGACGATGTTAGGATCGTAATCGGGATTCGTTTGCTCTAATTTTCCGGTTGCTTGCGGGGCTTTATCCGTGGAAGTGTCGACAGACATTGTGAACGGTTTCTCCGGTAAGAATTTGGTTGAGTGAGGCTATGTGTTGCCGGGAACGCATTGTTTCCCGGAATATGAATGTTTATTTGTTTGATTTGCAGAGCGTACCCGTCTCAAACAACAGAATTCTTGAAAATCTGCTGCTATCTTTCGATATACGCGAGTTTGGAATCAATGGTTCGAGGAGTGCGCAAGTCAAACAATTCGACTCGGTTTCTCCCCCTAATCAGCTAGATTATGACCTAAGAAAACCAGGGCGTCGGACAATTTTGGTTCGATTTTACTGAGGCTGAGCTTCAATCAGTTGAAAAATCGGACTTGAACCGTCATCTTACGTAACCCCCATCTTAAATGCCTGTGATTTGATTCACCATGACTTATATGGAAAAAATCAAGTTAGTGGGCGTATGTCCTTCTCATAATTCATACAAACCGTTATCAAAAGGATTCGGGAGTTGCGGCGCTGAGTGGCGTCAGGCGACTCCTGCGACAATTAGACGTTTCAACCGAAATAACAGGCATTCTTTGACGCAATCGTAATGCAGCCTCTCAAAATGAATCCTCTCAAAACGCACTTTCTCAAAACGGAACTTCCGAATTTGTTGGACGAATACCTCTCACGACTTTACGAACGAATCAACTACGAAAGGCAGGATTCGGTAAATAACGAGCATTTTAAGCTCAATCAAATGCGGGAAATCCTCAGTCGCTTAGGTGAACCACAAACCAAATACCCAATCATTCACGTTGCCGGAACCAAGGGGAAGGGATCGGTATCCAACATGATTGCGAGAATTTTAAGCGCCGGGGGGAAACGGACGGGGGTCTACACATCCCCCCATCTTGAATCGATCCACCAGAGAATTGAGATCGATGGAAGTTACATTACGGACGAACAGCTGCTCGGTGTTTTTCAGCGGCTAGAACCTGTGATTCGAGAAATGGATAAACAGGCTGAAGCGACCGGATCCAAAAAATTAACTTTTTTTGAAATCACGACAGCTGCGGCCATTGAATTTTTCGCGAATCAAAATTGCGAGGCGGTTGTTCTCGAAGTTGGATTAGGTGGACGTCTCGATTCGACCAACGTCTGTGAGCCAGTGGCAAGCGTTATTACCAACATCAGCCTTGATCATACTAGGCAGTTGGGCGACACGTTGGGGGAAATCGCTGGCGAGAAGGCCGGGATCATTAAAACGGGTGTCCCTGTGATCAGCGGTACAGTGGAACCGGAAGCAGCGAAAGTGATTGAAGAAATCGCGAATGGCAAACAGGCTCCAATTTTCGTCTACGGCCGTGATTTTAAAGAGTGTTTAGATAAAGAGCAGAGCTTTCGGGTCAAAGGTGAAATTAGGCTTGGCGAAATAGTTCCCGCCACGCTGTCGCCCTCGGTGCCTTTTGATGTGTCCGGGTTGCGGCTGAAGTTGCTGGGGGAACATCAGCGTCGCAATGCGTCCGTAGCGGTGGCTGTCATCGAAACGTTAAACGCTATCGGCTGGGGAATCAAAGATTCGAGTATTAGAGCTGGTTTGTCGGTTGCCAGTTTGCCGGGGCGTACTGAAATTATTCCCGCGTCAGCGACGGTGATCCTTGATATCGCTCATAACGTTGCCTCTGTGCAAGCCTTGGTAAACGCGTTGCGCTCTGATTTGTCGGAATGGAATAACGCTTCACTTCGTTCGTTGATTTTTGCAACTAGTCGCGATAAAGATGCGAAGGGAATGTTGGAGGAATTGCTGGTGCATTTTGACCGCGTAATCCTGACACGGTACCAAGATAATCCCCGTGGGAGATCTGAGCAGGAGTTATTCAAATTGGCGGAAGAAATCGCTGAGCAAAAAAGATCAGACGGCCAGCATGTGGCTGAGTTTTTTGTCGAACCAACGCCTGAATCGGCCTGGAGGGTGGTCAATCGAGATCTCGATTTGGGATTGGTGGGTAAGCCGTCTGACGAGGAGAGTGGCAAACAGCTGGTTTGTATTTCGGGGTCAGCATTTCTCGTTGCAGAGCTTAGAAAAACCTGTATCGCAGCACGCATCGAAGGTTGAGTTGTTTTGTTTTTTCACGGAAAATATAGAACGTCGTGGCTGCCTTGCGTGGTGAGCTTAGAGGTTGAGTTGTCCCTCGAAGCAGCTAGTGTTTGCGATTACAATTTCGCTGTGTATTCGTTGTTTTCTTTATTCTTCCGGCAAGATTTATGAGAAAAATAATTACGATTGCCGCTCGGGAATATCGAGCGATGGTAGGCACCAAAGCGTTCCTGTTCTCGATCATCATGATGCCGGTTCTGATGATGGGTAGTTTGTTTGCAATCGAATTGATGAGGAATGCGATTGAAGTTCATGATCGCAAAATTGCTGTTATTGACCATTCGGGGGAGTTTCTTGAGCTGCTAATTTTGGCGGCGAATCAAAAAAACTTATCTATCGATCAAGGCTTGGAAGATAGCGTAGAGGAAGCGAGCGAATTAGAAGAAAAGCAAGGCGATTTATTGGGGGGAGCTTTTGATCGATATTTCTTTGAGAGAATCGATCCAGCGACGGCGACAGATGAACTTAAGTTGCAGCTTTCTGAGCGTATTCGCGAACAAGATCTGTACGCATTTGTGGAAATCCCGGCTGAGGTCGGCAACAATCTAAGCTCCGAAAAAATTCGTTTTTATTCGCAGGATTCTAGTCTCTCGGTTGCGCGAAGCTGGGTTTCAAATATCATCAATACTTCCATTCGTGAGGAGCGTTTTGCCAGTGCCGGCATTGACCCTGCGGTAGTCGAAACGGCCAGTATTCCAATCGAAATTGTTGGAATGGGCCTGGTGGATCGTGGTTTGGATGGTGGATTGAGCGCTGAAGAAGAGAACGATCCCATGAATGCAATTTTTCTTCCAATGAGCGTCATGATGATGATGTTCATGGTGATCTTTATGGCGGCACAGCCAATGTTGGAGAGCGTGCTTGAGGAAAAATCGCAACGTATTGCTGAAGTATTACTTGGGAGTGCGAACCCGTTTCAGTTGATGAGTGGAAAACTGTTGGGAACTGTCGGTGGATCTTTGACCGTATTTGTGATCTACATGACCGGCGCCTTTGGGCTGGCTTGTTGGCAAGGTTATCTGGATCAAGTGCCATTCCACTTGGCTCCCTGGTTTATCGTATTTCAAATCACGGGTGTGCTTTTCTATTCCGCAATTTTTATGGCGATAGGAGCCTCTGTTTCGCAACTAAAGGAAGCGCAGTCGATGTTGTTGCCTGTCTGGATGTTGATGATGAGTCCAATGTTCGTGTGGTTAATGGTCGTTCGTGATCCTTTGGGCATGATGCCGACCTACTTTTCATTCTTTCCTCCGGCAACACCGACGGTCATGATGCTTCGCTTGGCAACGGGGCAGGCGATCCCATGGTGGCAACCGGTCACGTCCATTCTGATCATGACTGTGTCGACGATCTTGATTGTAATCGTAGCCGCACGAATCTTTCGGGTGGGAATTCTTTGGCAGGGAAAGACGCCCAAGCTGGGCGAAATTCTTAGATGGGCGATTACTGGCTAGAGGTTTTCTAGACGTCCCCTCGCAGCGTTGGAAGCTCGCTTATTTGGATGATTCAAGGTTGATTTGCCGTGAAATCCATTCAATCGCTACGCCTTGAGGTGCCTGTTTGGCGACTAACGTTGGTCGAAGATAGCGGACTTCTTGCCGCTGTCCGGCGACTCGAAAGCGATCACCTTTTTGAAGGATGGGGCGAGGTTCCGGCATTTCTCCAAAGGCGTAGGTGCCGGCGGCTTGGCAGGGAAACCAAGTCCCGTCTTTATTAGCATCGGTTAGGTAAAACTCTGGATAGGTATGCCCGGGTATCCAAACTGCCCGGGCGGGAATCCCTTGAGCTCGGCAGATGGCGATAAACAGAGAGGACAGTTCTTCGCAGTCTCCATGTTTAACGTCCAAGGCTCGTAAACAACTGTGTATTTGTTTATCGAATTTATATTCAATGTTTTCGCGAACCCAAACGTAATTTTTTTCGACTTGAGACCAAGCGTTGAGTGATTCGTCTTCGAGTTCACTGGCGATCTTCCGAATCTCTTTTGAGTTACTTTCAATGTAGGGGCTTGGTTTTAGGAATTGCTTTACTGCGCTTGGCAATTTGCCACCGCGAGTAAATTCTGAAGTGTTTTCGGGACTCGTTATAAAGCTCTTTTTGATTTTGAATCGAATGACTGCCGTTTCCGGCTGACCTGCGGTCATTCGATTTACTGAAAAAGAAAACTGTTGGGTCTGTTTGGTCGGATTCTTGAAGCGGATTGCCCCAACGCCTTGAGACTTTTCTTCCGAAAGGATTTCAATTTCCTGTTCAGGCCACGTCATTGGAATTGGGACGGTAGCAGTAATCCCTTGAGCGTTGGCAGGAGCAGATAGTTTCAGGCCAAATTCCCAAACGCTCTCAACGGGTGTTTCGCTCATCATTTTTGAAAGTAATGGCGTAAGCAAACCGTTTTCACTTGGA
>Ga0315330_10002061_pt1 | contig 13696 bp, 17 predicted proteins | sample M140m34915metaG_FD_203453 | JGI IMG/M metagenome (GOLD analysis project Ga0315330, IMG submission 203453) | Ammonia-oxidizing marine archaeal communities from Monterey Bay, California, United States - M1 40m 34915 | ecosystem: Environmental > Aquatic > Marine > Intertidal zone | place: USA...
GAATGTTCTTGTCTAATATATCCATAATACTATTTATCTTTTTTTAGAGATTAACTCTTGTTCTTTCCATGCAGTTGCAAGTTTGTTACCAGGAAATTGTGATGACCAAGTCATAAGTTTTCCATATAGTTTACCTGCCTTGTTATCCAATGACTTTATATCATCATCATTTTTAACTTCTATAAAGTCTCTTTTAAACATTGACTTATATCCATTTGCATTTTTTTGTGCCTTTTCCCAATCTGCTTTTACAATTTCAGGTGGAAGTTTTCTTGCTCTCATCTCATTTCTTTTTTGTGCATTATCTAATGATGCAGAAACATAAATCATTTTGTATTCATAACCTAATGCATCTAACATCTTTTTATAGTTTGCAATCTTATCAGATTTTGCACTTGTTGTATCAAAGATAAGACCTAATCTTCCTTCAATGTATGCAGTTAAGTTTTTACCTGTAATCTTTTTGGCCTTGGCACGAATACCATCTCTGACATTTGCATCAATTTTTCTTAAATCTAGGGATAATCCTGCTTTCTTTAGGCCTGTTTCGAAAGCACTATCTGTATTGACAAGTTTTAATCCTAAGGCTTTTAGACCAAGTTTCTTAACAACTGTAGATTTACCTGAACCTGGACCTCCCATTAAAAAGACTGCTTTAAATGTTCCTGGGTCATAGACTCCTTCCTGAATCAAGTCTTCAATCATATAATCAGGCATAGTTTCTTCTACAATACCCATACCTTTTCTGATATCTTTATATAGATTCTCTATATCTCTTTTGTTCTTTGTTGGAACTCCTTTAGAGAATGCTTCAAAATCTCCTTGTTCTGCCAAGGCACGAAGTTTACTTGCACTCATTCCTGATATATCATCTGCATCGGGGTCTCTCTCACCTGCAGATATAATTTCTATTTCATCAAAGTTATAATATCCATGCCTTGCTTTTACACCATTGTATTTCTTTAATAGAAACTCAAACTCTTTAACTCTATCTGAACCAACAACCATTCTAACTCTGTTAAATTTCTGTCGTTGTAGTTCATTACAGATATCAAATACAGTTCTTGCATCAGCATCTACTATGATTTTGCCAAAGAATTTTCTTAGATATGATATTTTTTGTTTGTGTGAAAGTGGATTCTTTTTCTTATCGTTTGAATGTGATGTGAATAAGAGTGGTTTATATCCACCACTTGATGCCTTTTTAAGTTTGTCTACTAACTTTGCATGACCTGTAGTAGGTGGATTGAAACGACCAAAGGTGAATACTACACCTTTATCTTTTCCCTCTCTTAAAAATGAACTTAACTTTTTCATTACTTGTCCCAATTCTTTTGTGCTGTGAAGTTATTGAATGCAAACTCCATTCTATCTACTAATTTGACGGCACTTCCTGTTTTATCGATTGCAACATATCCTTCGGGATTTACCACCTCAAAACCTGTTGCAGTCTTCTTAAAAGTTCCTACACTCTTTACTCTATTTAGTGCAACGATGATAATCTGTTTTGCAATGACTAGATTCTCCATGAACTTCGTTAGATTGGTTATGAACTTGTTTAGTGAACGAAGTTCTGCATATAACTGTTCACCAATCTCTCGTTTGATGGCCTTTGTCTTTTCCATTTTAACTGCACCAACAACTTTATCTCTCCAATAGTTCTCAAAGTGTTTCATATAACCTGCATATGTTGGTTTGTAAGAACCACCTCTGATTTGTGAATTACAATATGTCTTATATGATGCACCTGCACCTTTCTGTTGTATAGTTGATTGTAATTGCATAAACTTCTGTAAATCTTTTTTAGTTATGCCATGAAATGCTTTACCTGTTGCAGATAATACTTGTGTAAGTTTAAGTGTTTCTTTGGCAGTCATGGTAGAATTTCCTGATACATCTTTATATGTTGCATCATCAACCCAAACATCTGAGGAACTTCCTAGACCTCCTGTTTTTGCACCAAAACTTGCAGATAAATCTTCTATAGAACCACCTGAATATGTGGTGTGAAATACAATCCCCATTTTAGAGTTTGCAATTTGTTTACCTAAGTCTGATTGTATATCAACTGCATATAAGATTGTATTTGGTTGAAAGGTTACATAAGATTTACCATCTATCTTTTGCATCTTCTTATCACTTGTATACATTAAATCACCTTGAAGAATTGTATTCCAAGATAGTTTAGATAGATATTTAAATGATGTTAGAAACTTTTCTTTTAATTGACCTGAGAGTTCAGATGCATTGTTTATTTCTGATTCTGATGTGTAGTAAAGTGGTGTTTTGTTGAAAAGGGATTTCTTTGCAACGAAGAATTGATTTGTTTCTGGATGTTTTCCACAAAAGATTGCAGGTGCACCATCCCATTTTACAGTCATGTTAACAGAACTGTTTGAGTTTCCTTTCAACATATCTCTTAGACCTTGAAGAAAGTTTATGGCACCACGACCTCCATCAATCCCTTGATTAATGATTTCGTCTTCTAAATGTTCTAAGTGTAGGTTTTTTGCGCCCATAATAGTAGATTATACACCTTTTTAATGTGTTTGTCTACTATTTATGTGTTTTGGAAGTTCTGTTTATGCAGGTTGAACGATTGTTGCATAAGAAGTTGTATCATTTGCATCTGATTCTTTGGCCAACCATACAGTTTTCTTTTCGTTTAATGCATCTAAATCACCTTGTAAACTACCTGTTCTCCAAGCATTTGTTGAAGAATCTCCTTTAGTTGTGAAGTCTTGGTATGCTGTTAAAGATGAATGAGTTCCTAACAGAACTTGTATTTTATCAATCTCTCTATCTATATCTGCTTGAACTTCTGAATCAGCAGCTGAATCATCAGTTCCAGTTCCAAGTGCTTTAACTTCATCAGAGGCGTGAGCCGCACATGCAGTTTTAAAATCTGCAGTTGTTATATCAGATGCTTGTGCTTGTAAAAAAGTTAACATAGTATTAAGAGTTGCAATATTAGCCGTTAACTTATCTATCATCGGTTGAATATTGTTTGTAATTTCGTCTTGGTATACGCCCATTTTAATCCTCGTATTAGGTTTTAATACTAGTATTTAGGTTTTTGAGAGCGGAGTGGAATGTAATTTAGTTTCTATTTTAGAGATTTTTTTAGTAATTTTATCAATCTCATTATCATCTGACTCTTTTTTGGCCGTGCGAAGTTCTTTTTTCAAAGATATCTTCTTCGAAATCATACTGATTACTTCTTCACTTTTTAAATTCTTCGCCATAATACTAAATACATATTGTATACATCTATTTATGTATTTATTGACCTTGACTCATACTCCGTATAAGTTTCTGTATAGAAAATAGGGTCATTATCATGTATATCCATACCACCATTTTCAAATTTCTCAATGAAAGTCCAATCTGGATTCTCTGTTAAAACTTGATTATACTTATCTTTCTGTAAGATTTTACCGTTCATGCCTCTTAATTGAGTATTAATCTTATCTGATACTTTAATACCATGACACATAAAATGAAACCATGCAACAAAGATGTGGTCTCTATTGAACTCTCCTGATAAGAACTCATCTGAGTATTCAACAATTATATCTGAGTGTGGACCTGGTGAGTATACATGGTCAAAGGTTGCTTTCTTTGACTTATCTGCAGTAGATAATATGTATGGTAATTCAATACACATTGACTTACATATTGATTGATACATAGTATTTCTCCAGATTGGTTGATACACTGGTTGGTTACTCTTCCATAATTCCATTTGAGCATTGATTCCATGCCAAAGTGATAATGCCCATGGTTCAATTCTTGACCATTGTGCATCTGTTATTTCGTATTTTCTATATTCTGACAAATTCATTTTTACTCTCTGATTTAGTTTTTTGTGGTAAGTGAACAATGTCTAACCATTCAAAATATTCATTATCAACATGTTCATTGTTCTCACCTTTCAGTATGTTTAAGTTATCAATACTATTGTTTGCTTGTTCAACCATCATGTGATTAGTTTTAAACTCTCTCAATACATCTAATTGTGTTGTTGATACTTTATCATAGTGACATATCAAACAAACATTTGTAGTAGGATTATTCTTTTTCATTTTCATAATGATGTTGTATACACGCGGGTCATAATCTCTATCAGAACCCACACTATCACCACCAACACCGTTAAACTTTGCAACATAGTAGATAGTATTATCAACTGCTTGAATCTTTGATGGTGTAGATAAAACGATACTTGGTTTTATTGTTTGAGGAGTGTTAGTCAATTCATGTTTCTGATAAACTTTAATAGTTTCTCCTTTACCAATCTCTGCATAAACAGATTCAACCCAATAACTCTTTTTATCTCTTACTTTTAAATCTTGTAAAACTCTCCAGATAACTTTAGTATTTTCATCAGTCTTTTGTGCTTTCCCTGTTGGAGTTAAGTCAACTAATAAATTGTTTTCTTCAATCAACTTTGAAGCAGAAAAAGAAATATCTGCTGTAGTTCTTGGTGCTTTTATATAATCTTCTGTCTCTTCTGCATTTGAAGTAGATGCATAAACACCTGCCCAATAACTTCCTGGTAAACCGTCATACTCAACAAACTCAACAACTGCAACAAATATCTTACCTTTCTTTGCAAGTTTGTGACCATTGTATCTTGTTCTTCCGTTATCACAAATATACATACCAGTTTTTTCGTCTTTCATGACAACAGGTGGTTCATAGTTAAGAGGTTTATACTTTCCTTTTCTTAACATGTCTGCAAATCCTTCAGCATTCTGAACGATTGCACCCTCTTTCCTTGCTAAGTCTTCTGCAGAACCATCATAATCAATTTTACTGATATCTAATTCAATAAAGTATAAGAAGTTCATTCCTTTTGCACGAGGAATTATATCCTTAAATTGTGTGGAAGTTTGACCTGTAAATTCTTTATTGTATCTTTCGTCTTGGTATAACATTTACTTGTTCTCTTTTGCCCAATTTGCCCAAAATTCATCTGTTTCTTTTTCTCTAAGTTCAGATGAAACTCTTAATTGTTTAGGTGTAATCAATAGTGCCTCACATAAATCTAACAACATGTCACCAAATGGTATCTGATTGTTAGAGTGCCATCTTACGATGCCTCCTGGTGCAACATAGTATTTGCCCTCACACCATTTAACTGAATCATCAGTTGTTGAGAAAGTGCCTGTCACACCCCACCTTTTATAAGACCTGCCTGCAACATTTACTCTATCTTTAAATTTCTTTGGATATTCTCTAAATTTCATTATGCAACCTCTATGTTTAATACTTCGTATTCTTTGATACTAAAAATAAGTTCGTCAAAATCACCTTTGAAGTAGGCATCATCATACTGACCAATGCAATCAATGGCATCAACTGTTTCTATGTTTGTAATGTAATCAAATGAACCCCTAAGACCATTGTGCATGTTTACATGTTTCATGACCTCAGCAGCTACTGATGCTTCAGTGACACTAGGGCATTCGTAATAAGAATGTTCACCAGGACCATATGCATCTTGCTCATATACATTAAGGTCTACATCAAAATAGACCACATAAGTAGAACCACCTTTAAATTTATGGTAATTCTCACCATATTCTTCAAGATTTTGAGTGGTTATTATGTAAGCTTTTCTTTTCAATGTAATCTCCTTTTCTTTATTACTGTTATATAATATCAAAAAAGCGACCGCATTGTCAACGCTTTTGTTTAAGTATTTTCTTACAATAAGGACATGTTAAAGGTATATCCAAGAGTTTGGATATTGCCACATGTTTGTCGAAGTCCTCTTTTTCTTTCTTTGGTGGGGCAAACATTTCAGACGGAAGTGGAAATCCTATATGACTCATTATCTACCTACTTGTGTGAGGTATTTCGCCTTAGTTTCTTCCCATGTCATGAATGCTATATCATCATAGAAGAGAGTATCATCTAATCTTTGTCTTTCTGAATTCATAAGATTGTTGATTCTTTTAGCAGCGTATTTTTCTTTCCATAGTGTAGTAAGTCCTTCTGTAGAGAAGTCTTGTGAACGAACTAGTTGGTCTTCTTTAATCTCACCTCTTAGAAACTCTCTGGAGTTATCATATAAGGCAGACCAATAGATACCTCTTTGATGGTCTGAACGAATAATGTTCTTAGGTATTTCTAATTTAGGGAATAGAAAACTTCTGAATCTATTTCTATGGTCTCTTTTCCAAGGTTGACCATTCTCTCTTGTTGCAACATATAATGAGAAGTATCTATCGTTATAATTCTTTTCACCATACTTCAGCATTTCTCGTTCAGTGTCTTTGGTCAATTCATATGTCATAGAACCATTTGAGTATCCACATTTCTTCCAATGTTTGAGTCTATCATATTGTGATAAACCACCTGTTTTGGATTTACCATACAATGATGTAGTGGTTACACTCACTAGTTTATTACCATAATTCTTTTCCCATTGTTTCTGTATATCATCTGATAGACATAAAAGTGCAAGTAGTTTTCCACCTGTATAGTTATACCCTAGTGGTTGCAATGGCACAATTGTAGAACCTATACAAGAATGATTTAGAATACCACTATTAGTTTTGTATTCTCTTTCCCACCCAATCCAATTATCACGAGGAGTTAGGTCAATGAAATCACCTGTAATACAAATAACTCCGAGATATTTTCCTGTTGGTTTATCTCTGACAACATAGTGTAGATTTCTACCGATGTTAGAAGAGTTCTTCATAGTAGATGTAAATGTTCTAATACAATTCCAGATTTCTGACCATGAACCTGCTGATTCTCTATCATCAGATGTCATAGATGTGTATATCAATTCAGGTTCTAGTTTCTCAAAGTCTTCATATGAATTAGGCATCCATATATTGTTCTTAACTTCATCAATCAGTTTGATATGTTTCTCATCTTTGAATTGTTTCTCTGAACCGAATAAAGTTCCTATTTCATGTGTAGGATATTTACGATGTATCTCCTGATACTTTAGATATAAAGTGTATTCTTCTACTGACATTTGAGATACAAAAGATAAATCTTCTGTAATTCTATCTCTCATCATAGACCTACCCAATGCATCAGGTTCTACATAGTTTTCTGTATACTCTTCGTATTGTTTTTGTATTAATTTATCATCAAACATTAAAGTCTTGGAATTTCTCTGCACCTCGGTTTCTATCAAATACTGGTGTATCATCACCCTCTATTGCACTATCAACTAGTTCTTCTTGTGCCTCTTGTTCACAATCGTATAACTTCATACGACTTCTATCAACACCAATTACAAATCTTTTAAATACTGTAGGGTCATTGTATCTGTTCTTTAACTGTTTGACCACCATTTGGTCTAACTCTTCAAGTTCTTCTGATGTAATTAATGCAAACATCATATCTGCAGTTGCAGGCAAACCAAAAGATTCAGAAGTGTCTTCGAGTCCAATATCTGTGGAACCATAACCACTTCTGGTTGTTTGAGTTGCACTCATAATAGGCACATCAAATTCTACTGCAAGACCTCTGAGTTCTTCTGCAATACTTTTTACTAATGTGTATGAGTTTGCACCAGAACCTGCTCTGATTCTATGTGATGCACAAATGTTTAAGTAGTCAATAAAAATAATGTCTGGTCTGAAATCTTTCTTGATTTCTAGTTCTTGTAAAAGATGTCTGAAATGGCCAACATGTGCTGATGCAGTTGGATATTCTTTGATGATTAATTTACCTTTTGTCTTTGCACTAATCTTATCAACCTTTTTAGAAAACATCTTCTTAGATAAATCAGGAAGTTCTTTCATTGGAATGTTTAGAACATTTGCATCGATTCTTTCTGCAATTCTTTCTTCTGACATTTCAAGTGTAATGTATAATACATTCTTGTTCATCATAAGACCAGCAGATGCCATATGGCACATGAATAAAGATTTACCAACACCTGTTCCTGCAAGGCAGATGTTAAGTGTTTTGTTTGGTAAACCACCTTTTGTAATCTTGTTGAAATATTCTAAGTCAAACGGAATCTTCTCTTCTTCTGTATGATAGAATTCAAACCTATCATCTGCATCTTCAATCTGGTCATGACCAATGTTTGTGTCAAATGAAACTGACAATGCATCTTTTAAAAGTTCAGGTATTTCACCAGTTGACCTTTGAGATTTCTTATCGATAACCTCAATTGAGTCCATGACTGCAATATAGATTGCTCTATCTTTGCACCACTTCTCGGTCTCTTCTGTCAACCAATCCATTGGAGTGGTTTCTTTATCGAATTGACCGATTACGGTTTTAGACATTTTCAATTCATTCTCATTAATAGAAGTATTGTTGTCTAAGTTTATGAGAAGTGCTTCCGTGGTAGGTGGTTTAGTATACTTTAGGAAATAATCTTGTATTTCCTTGAATACTATCTTCTCGTCACTTTCGGTGAAATATTCTGACTTTAAGAAAGGTAGAACCTTTCTTGTGAATGGTTCATTCTGAATCAGATTCTTCAGGATTGTCTGTTCTAATCTCGCTTGTTCCATATTTAAACTCTTTATTAACTGCTAACTCTAATCTCTCCATTACATCTTCTGTAAAGTATTTCTCTGGATTATTATTGATTGTTTTACCAAATTCTGTTTTACCATTTGGTAACTTAACTCTTGTAGATGCTTTCTCAAATATACCATGTGAAAGTGCAAGGTCTAAAAGACCATAGTATCTATCGAGTCCTTTATCGTATGTCAATCTGACATCAACAACTTTGTTCTCAACAGTAAGTCTTGACTTTGCATTCTTACAGTGAATTATATTACCGATAATCTCTGTTCCTTCTTTCTCTTTTCTTTTAGAAAGATAAATGATTGATGAAGCAGCGTATTTAAGACCACTACCACCACCCATTTCTTTTTGTGGGAACATAGAACCGATTACATCATAAGTGTGATTGGTTACAATCATAGGGACTTTTGCACGACCTAATTTCAAAGTCAACACTCTGAAAGCACCCTTTACAATTTGGGCACGAGTCATATCTCTAGTCTCTTTACCGTCTGCAGTATCTTCTATCTCTTTTGTAGTAGATAACATGCCAAGTGAGTCTAAGACAAACATCATTGGAGGTCTATCAGATTCATCTGACTCCAAGTATTTGTCTAAGATGTTTATTGATTGAGTTCTAAACTGTTGAACAGTTACAACTGGTACAATAACAATTCTGTTTGAATCTATTCCTCTATCTTCAATCATTTCTTTTGTGATTGCAGATTCAGATTCAAAATAAATTACGGCCGCCTCAGGATTATCTTCTAAGAATTGTTTTACCATTCCTAATGCAAAGAAAGTTTTACCTGTCGCAGATTCACCTGCAATGGCAGTAATTTTGTTTTTGGGAAGTCCACCGTGTAGTGAACCAGAAAGAAGACCATTGAAGATATAACTGCCTGTGTCTACAAACGAGTCTACATCTCCTGCTTGGACTCCGTCGGCAACAATACCTGCGTATTCGTTACCTGTTGATTTAATTAATTCGTCTAAGAATCTTGCCATAATTTCACACCTCTCATAATGTATTTAATCATATCTCTATTATAGAGGTAGTTATATGATTTGTAAAGTGGTTTTTTAGTCTTTTTTGGCGTGAAAGTGTTTAGACATATCTTTGATAGAATCATCACATTTTACATGTTCTTCCATCATAGCTTTGATTTGGGATATCTGAGATTCCATGAAGAAGAAGCCTGCATATAGACCACCTATCAAGAACATGTATACTAGGTCTATAGTTTCAAACTCCATCAGTCTTCTAATACCACCGTGCCATTTGCAAGTAGAACTTGTCTGTTTGCCATATGACCTGCTTCAGTTTCTTCTTTATTACCACCTGTATATCCAACTGCATGATGGTCTGTAATCATTTTCATATTGACATTAATTCTTTTGTCTTCTGTATGAACAAATAGTTCACCTAATATTCTTCCGAATTTTCCTTTGTCGTGAGATATTAAAGTTATTGATTCTGCAGATTCTAATAATCCTTTAAGATGTTTTTTAGATGCCTTACCAAATTTCTTTTCTACTAAATCTCTTGTTCTGGATTCAGGAGTATCGATGCCTAACATCCTTACTCTTTGTTTTTTATAAATCATTCCAAAACCAAGGTCGATATCTACATCTACTGTATCTCCATCCACAACCTTGACTACTGAAACATTGTATTCATATGTATTTTTCATAAGACTATTTAGGATAATTGTGTCTTCTAAGTGAAGTTTTCTCTTCCCAATCTTCTATTGCTTTCTTGATTGAGTCTTCTGCAAGAACTGAACAGTGTAATTTGATTGGAGGCAATTCAAGGATTTCTGCAATTTCTTTATCTTTGATTTGTTTTGCCTCAGTAATTGTTTTGCCTGTAAGTAAGTCAACGAACAACGAACTACTTGCAATTGCACTTCCACATCCATAGGTTTTAAATTTGACATCTATGATTCTCTCATCATCGTCTAATTTTAATTGAAGTTTCATTACATCACCACATGCAGGTGCTCCTGTCATGCCTGTTGCAACCATTGGGTCTTTTGGGTCGAATCTACCAACAGAATGTGCTTGAGGATTATTTAAGACATTCTCGAATCTATCGACTACTTTTTTACTATATGCCATATTATTATTTATCCAAAGAAACTATCAAGACTTGCAACTGGTTCTACATTCCAGTTAATAAGATTAATAATTCCTTTCAGTGGTTCAACAAATGCCTTGTCAAATTGTAAGTCATAATCAACATACTTGTGTATGTCAAACTCACGAGGCAGAACTGATAAGAATGAGATAACATTCTCTTTGATTGGATTTGGTGTTGTAAGATATGTAAAGTGAAGTTTATCTCCGTTCTTTATCAACTCATATCTTTTATCTAAGTTTAGTTTCTCTAAGTGATGATTGTAAAGTAAAGCACCACGGACATGTATGGGTGTTCCTTTTGAATAGATGTTTGTATTGTCATGATACTGTTTAATGTTATTGCAACCTCTTGGTGATGCAATCTCTTCTGCAGGAAGATTTCTGAATTCTTTTCTTGTTGTCTCAACAAAGTCCCACAATTCACTCTCTGTTTTAGTCATTACAATATTCAATGCTTCTGTAAGTTTCTTTCTTACCCATTGTGGAGTAGAAGACTTTGCAGTTTCAATACCCATCATTTTTAGTTTTGGTGTTCTAAGTCTTACACCCTCATTGTCATACACATTAAGAATATATCTTTTCTTTGCAGTCCAGATACCTCTGTCTGCAATTACTTCACGACCCATTTCCATTTTCTGTTGAAATGCATTCGTGTAATCTTTGAGTTCATCGAATCCTTCTCTCAATGCATTTTCAATCTCTGTTTCAATCTTACATAAGAAGTTAATAACTCTTTCTCTATCTTGTTGTTGTTCTTTGGTAAAGATTTGACTTACTAAATCATCAAGTGTGATATAGATTGAGTCTGTATCCATGGCAATGATATAGTCTTTATCTGTTTTGAGTATCTTGTTTAGATAATCGTTTGCAGTTTTCTCTGACCATTTGATTACTAACTGACCTGCAGTAGTAACTGACTCTGCAAGTTGTGGGTCAAAGAAAGCAAACCATTGATTTGCAAGAACACCATATGCACTATTCAAAGATATCTTTCTGACCTGTTGATTGTTGTATGCCCTTTTGATTTTAACTTCGAGTCTTTTTCTTTCGATAGGGTCATCACAAATTTGTAGTTCTTTTTGATATGCAATCATCTTTTGTTTGTATTCTTTTCTCTCATCGTATAATGTTTCCATGAGTTCAGGAAGAAAACCTTGTTTGTCTCTTTTGAACTTAACACCATTTGGTGTAACTGTAACATTTTCTTTTTTGAGTTCAGACAAATCATTCTGTTGATTTAACATCTTTTCAATCTTAGTATCCATCAAACCACCCTTTATCATTTTCTCAGGTGAGATATTGAACTGCATGATAAGATGTGGATATAGAGAGTTCAAGTCAAAAGACATAACCCAATTATGACCACCAACGATTGGTTCTTTTACATATGCACCCTCAATACGATAGTTCTTTTGGTCTCTCTTCAATGCCTGAGGTGGTGTTTGAATACCTTGTTTCTTCAAGTGATTGTAGATGATTGTTTCCCAATACTTGACCATACCGAAAGTATCATTGTAATTACACTTGGCAGAATATGCCATGACGATTGTAAGTTCTAAGAATCCAAGTTTCTCTTCTAGTTCTTCAACAAGAACGGCATCTTTAACATTATATGCAAGAAACTTTGAGTAGTCTTGTTTGTAAAGTGTATGTAGATTACCATACTCTGAGTAATCAATCTTACCTTTGTTGAGTTCTACTTGTGCAATGTGTTCTAGTTTGTATGACTCTTGTGTTTGTGGTGTATGTTTACGATACAGGTCTAAGTAATCAACAATACTTACACCATAAAGATTATATGTTTGTTGTTTCTGACCAAAGTTAGATGTGTATTCTCTGACATCTGACATTTGCCAAGGAGATAATTTCTTATGTTCTCCTTCACCGAAAACTTTATCGATTCTATTACAAAGATATGTGATATCAAATGAGTCTACATTCCAACCTGTGATGATATCAAAAGATGCCTTTCTCCAGAATTTTATGAACTCTGTTAGAAGTTGTGCTTCATCTACACAATCATAGTAAACACAATTAGCAGGTTTATCATCCCAAGGACCAAGACCGAAAACATGTGTGTTATGACCGAAAGGTTTAATTGCAATTGCATTTACTTTCTCATCTGCTCTCATTGGTTCTGGAAAACCATCTTCACATTCACACTCAATATCAAGTGTGGCAATTCTTACTTTCTTTGTATCGTATTCGAAGTCTGTTGGAAACTTATCTGAGATATATGTATAGACATATCTATCATAACCATGAATTTCAAAACCTTGTGTTTGATGATATTTTTCTCTGAACTTTCTTGCACCACCCATTGAGTTGAGTTCTACAACTTCAAGTGGTCTACCGTCTAGTGATTTGTAAGGTGTATCACCTTTTCTGGAGGGAACAAAATGTTTAGGCCGATAATCGACTTTCATTTTGACTTTTTTGTTGCCTTGATAACCTGTGACTAGAATTTTGTCGCGAGTTCGACAGACATTTGTATAGAAATCCATAATGTAATTATACTACAGTATGGTCTATTCTGTCAAGGTTCTTTTGTTCTCGAAATCGAAATTATTTATAGCTGCCGCTTTGATGTCTGTCCAATGTGCAATTTGGGCTAACTCATCTTCAACAGTTTTCATTGTGTCTGGATGTTCTGCTACACCACTTGCATTCTTTGTTAAAACTTCTACATTTATTTTGTGTTTTTCAATCATTGCCTCAGCCTGTTTAACCTGAGCATTGAGAACTCTATTCATAAAATCAACCATTATTTATTTCCTCTTTGACTAACTATTCTATTACCAGTTTCTACTTTATAATTTTGTTCTAATTGTGGTTTTGGTTTGAATACAGATTGAACTTTGTCGTGTCTAATTTCAAAAATATATTCTTGTGCAAATGGTATATAAGGTGCAAGTTGAACTTCCATTCTATTCTGTTCTAGTGATACTAAACATTGTTGTGCATCTACTAATTCATACTTTCTTTTCCACCAGAGGTTTTTAAAGAAACCAATTAATACTTCACCTGTATCTAATCTTAGACATCTAACATC
>Ga0315330_10002064_pt1 | contig 13693 bp, 9 predicted proteins | sample M140m34915metaG_FD_203453 | JGI IMG/M metagenome (GOLD analysis project Ga0315330, IMG submission 203453) | Ammonia-oxidizing marine archaeal communities from Monterey Bay, California, United States - M1 40m 34915 | ecosystem: Environmental > Aquatic > Marine > Intertidal zone | place: USA...
ATATACTCACAGTTTTTCAGACACATTGTTTACAAATGTTGGTGCTACTGTAAGTCAAATTGATGTCAAAGCATTTGAAGAAACACAAAGCACACACAATGTTCATGTAAATGCATTTGACATGGCTGTGGGAACTTTGTTTGCTGATATTAGTAAAGTGTTTTATTCTAAATTAGGCACAACCTACTTAACATTAGGTGCTGAATATTATGAAACCAGAGAAGTTGATATTGTGTTTTCTGATATTTTAAATTATACACACAAAGCAGATATGACTGTTGGAAAATTTGGCTTCCATCATAAATTTAATATTTTTTATTTTAGTGCAGAGTTAGATACTGAAAATAGAGAAGTTTATCAATTAGGATTCCGTTGGAATCTGAGATGATGGATCAGGTGCATCTAATGACTCCCAGTCATCATAACTAGCACCTTTATCTCCACTCTTAATTTTATTATAACGATTTAGTGTCTTGATTAAAGTTTCTCTTTCGATAGGACTCAGTGCCCATGCTTCTGTGTAAGATACAGCACCTTCGCTAAAGATTGCCAGCTCTGCAACTTGTCGAATGATTAACTTTTGTTCTTTGTCGAGTTTACCTAGGAAAGCCGTAATTTCCTCAGGCTCTGCTGTGCCTAGGAACCCGTGAAAAAATTTACAGGATCAAAGTTGATAGGAGCATCGAATGTGTTATCGCATTTTTCTGCTTGACACTCGACCCTAATATCTTGCTTCACTCCTTTAGAATTTATATCGTTTACAAGTTTTTCTATTTCTTTACCAGTTGTGTTGTCTGTGTTTTCTAAAAATTCTCTTAACTGATTTCTTTCAGTAACTTTTTCCTCTGTACCTTCTTCATTCATATAAGAAACACTATTGATACTGTCTAACATCATTTCAAAATTTAAGTCTGCTAATTTTACAAAACTTGTATTGAATGCTTTTAGTCTATCCATATCATCTTCTAGTTCTGATATAGCCTGCATACTTCTTGTACTTTGGAAACTGGCAATACCTGCCTTAATTGTGTTACCATATGTGAAAGGTAAAACTGTAATTTTTAATCCGTTAGATAAATTTTCTGTGTAAGCATCTTCGATACTTTCCATTGTTGCTAATGAACTATCAATACTAACTGTAACAGTACTTGTTTCTTTACATTTAGGACATTCAGCATTTACTTCAACTTCATCTCCTGCACTAGCACCTCTGATTGCAATTAAAATTGCATCTACATCAGCACTTAATAATTCTTTTGGCTTTTTAATTTCAGGTACACAAGATTTAACTAGACTTGCTACTGCTTCACCATTAAGTAATGCGTCTGGATTTTTAAGACTCATTTCATCTTTGGTAGTCATAGGATAAATTGCAAATTCACCACTGTCTGGTTTAGTAACCACATCATCACTGTAGTAGTTTGCACCACTAGGTAATTTTAAATACATTTTAGGTGCTCTAAAATAGGCACTTAATGGATTATTTTGGTTTGTTATTTGTTCGCTCATTTCCGCTCCATATAATTCTTTCTGAATTAACTATGTACTTATTTATCTTCATTAACAATAGTTTTAATGAAAACCAGTAATTTTTGATTAAACATAGTTTTAATGCTTTCAGATAAATATTGGTATGGCAGTTTCAATTAACATAGACGGACAAGCATATACCTTCCCAGATTGGCTATCAGAGTCAACAGGTGAGCAGATGCTTGACACCTTGAAAGGTATTCTAGAAGCCGCAAAGGTAGATAAAGCATCACAAGATAAAGTAGCAAATTCAACTAAAGCATTACTAAAAGAGCAACAAGACCAAGGAAAAGAAGACAAAGCCAATGCTGATGAACAAAAGAAACGTGATGAAAAACTGCTAAAAGCCAGTGAAGAAGCAGGAAGAGACTTTAAAGAAATAAAACAAAGTCTTGAACAGTACAAATTAGACCAAGCATACAACAAATCATTCTTTGGAGGTTTAGTAAATGCATTTGAATCAGAAGGTGAAAATGTAGGTAAAGCAATATTCAAATTCGGTGGAATGATATTTAAAGCAGGTTCCTATGTTGCAGGTACATTAGTAGGTTATGCAACATACATAGGTAACACTATGTTGGGAGCAGGTGATAGTTTAAATGAATTAGCCGCAACTGGTGTTGGTTTTAACACAACATTCCAAGGATTTAGTGATAGTGCAGGACTTGGTGTAAGTGCATTAAGTGGACTTACAGGTGGATTTAAACAAAGTGCCGCACTTATAGGTCAATATGCAAATGTTGTTGCTGTAGGTGGTATAGGTAGATTTGCAAGTCAAATGGAATATGCGGCGGCTATATCACAAGACTTGGGTATGGCAATGGAAGATAGCATGGAGCAATTTGGTGATGCTATCGCAAACAGGCAGAAATTATTAAATATTGGCAACGTAAGCCAATCAAGAATGAACCAACAGGTTCAAATGACAATCAAATCTCAAATGGCATATTCTACAGCACTTGGTGTTAGTACAGAAGAATTAAGAGCATTTGTAGATAGTTTGATACAAGACAATGGATTATTAACAGCATCATTATTGCAATTTAGCGACACAGTTAGAAGTGATGTTGTTGCAGGTATAGAAACATTTGCCAGCGGAATGGCGGCAATGGGTGGTAAAGCAGGACAAGATATTGCGGCGGCATTTTTAGAAGCCGGTTCTGCAGGTGCTATTGGTATGTCGGATGCGGCAGTTGGCTTTGCTACAGCATTGCCTAGTTTAGCAGGACCAATGAATGAGTTCACAGAGGCTATGCGTAATGGTACACTGACTCAGAAACAAGCACAAGAAATGACAACAACAGTTACCAAGTCATTGGGTAACTTGTCAGCATCAGAAAAACAACGTATATTCTTAATGGCGAGAACAGGTGACCAAGCGGCACAAACAATGGCAAACGCAATCACTCAATTCGAACAGAGTGAAGAAAAGATAGATGAAATTAATAATATGTTTGGAACAGCATTTGATATGGATGCAGTACAAACAGGTACAAACAGATTTAATAAAATAATTACACAAGTTTCAGGAGGTTTTTCAAATGCCTTCTACAGTTTATTTGCAAATCCAGAAGTAGCAGGTGCCCTTGAAGATGGCATGAAGGAAATATTTGGTATATTTGGAATAGGCATGGACGAAATTGGCGGCAAGGCAATGGACTCCGCAAAAATGGTTGAGCAATTTATACCTGCTATAAAAAGTTTTGTATCAGCAGTTGTTGATGTTGCAAAAGACATAGCAGGATTTTTTGCACAATTCCAAACAGATGATGGATTTGACTTTGGTGCAATGTTTGAAGGTCTTGTAGGTAAAGCCACTGGATTACTATTTTCAGCAATAGGTTTATTCATTAAAGCATGGTTAGGTTTAACAATAGCAACGTATGCCGCAAAAACATATTTACTACCAGCAATGAAAGGATATGCTTCACAGTTTATGGGTAGTGCTATGGAGTTCGGAAAGAACATGTTTGCAAAATATGGACCTGTAGTAAAAGGATTAGCCGTAAATGCATTAAATTATTCAAAAAACATGTTTGCAAAATATGGCCCGGTAGCAAAAAACTTAGCCATGAATGCAATGAACTACACCAAAAACATGTTCGCTCAAGGTGCCCAAGCAGGCAAAAATATTCTTAATAATGCTATACAATTTGCTAAGGCAAATTTCCCAATGGCTCAGGCTAAAGGCCTAGCATCTAAAATAAGTGGGTATGCAAGTGTGTTTGGACAAGCAATATTCAGTAAGTCGAAAGATGTAGCAAGTAAAGTTGCATCTATGGCATCTGGATTTATGAGCAAGATTATGGCAGGTGGGGCACCAAATGCCGTTGGCAAAATGGCTTCATCAGCCGGTGGTATGTTAGGCGGACTTAAAGACAAAGCCGCAGGTATGATGCCAACGGGACTTAAAGAAAAAGCAGGTGGCATAGGCAAAAAACTTTCAGGCATGATGTCAGGTGACTCTAAAGTTGCAGACAAGATGACTGCACCTATGGGCAAAAGTGGTGGCTTCTTAGGCAGTATTGCAAATGCTGTTAAGAAATTTGGCGATAATAAAGTATTAAAAGGAGCGGCGGCTATTGCATTGTTAGGTGCTTCTGTTGGTTTAGCAGGAGTTGGACTTAAACAATTCAATGAAGTTGACTTTGCGGCAATTATAAAAGGCACAATAGCACTAGGTGGTTTAGCCGCATTGGCTAATGTGTTAGGCAAAGGCTCAACTGCAATGATTAAAGGTGCGGCGGCAGTAGCCATATTAGGTGCTTCAGTTATACCGTTGGCATTTGGACTTAACATTATGAAAGGTGTTGGGTTTGAAACAGTTGCAGTATTGGCAGGCTCACTGATATCAATTGGTTTAGCAGGTGCAGTACTAGGACCTATATTATCAATATTGTTACCAGGTGCTGTAGCAATAGCGGCATTGGGTGCCTCTATTGTGCCATTAGCATTTGCACTTAACATGATGAAAGATGTAGGTATAGAAACTGTTGGAGTACTTGCAGGTTCATTGATTGTGTTAGGTGTAGCGGCGGCTGGTATGGGATTTGCATTACCATTCATACTATTAGGCTCAATAGCCATTGCGGCATTAGGCGCCTCATTAATACCATTTGCCATTGCGGCATTAATATTTGGTAAAGCAATGGGACCGTTAGCAGAAGGATTAAAAGCAATAGGTGATTTACCAATGATGGATGTAGTAGGTAGCCTACTCGCATTGGGTGGAACAATGACTATGCTTGTACTTGCAATACCAGGAATGATTTTATCAGGTATTGCATTAGCGGCTCTGGGTGTTGCATTAGTGCCATTGGGTATATTTGGCAGTATGGCAAATGCAGGATTAGAAGGACTTGCAGAAAAACTTTCATTACTAGGTCAGGTAAATTACGCAAACTTATTATTGGCGGCACCTGCCTTGTTAAGTTTAGGTGCAGGCATGATGGCATTAAGTGCCGGTGGTCTAATTAGTGGATTATTAGACGGACTAGGAAAACTATTTGGTAGTGACTCACCTTTTGACAAACTAGCCAAAATAGGAGATAGTGCCAAAGATATTAATAAGATGGCAGACAACATGAAAAACATGGGTGGCACATTGTCAACATTTGAAGATGCATTGTCCTCACTTAATGCAGAAGCAATAGCAAGAAAATTCTTAATGATTGGTGCAAGTATAGACAAGATGAGAATGTCTGTAGAAAACTTAGGTGCAGGTTCTATAGCAAAATTAATGTTGTTGAAAGCATTTGCTCCTACACCAGTACAAGCACCTCAACCAGCACAACAAGATGGCATGGCAGGTTCTTTAGCAAAAATAGGATCAACACCTATTTCAGCAGACCAAGTACCAACTACCAATATGGTTGGACCAGAAATTCCGGCAGGTCCAATTACATCACCAAAACCAAGCATATTGGATGAGATGAAAGATGGTGCTAAACAGGTAGGTACAGAAGCCGGAGAAGCAGTAGAAATGCTACTTGCAGAGATCAGAGACCTACAAAGCGAAAACAACAGATTGCTCAAAAAAGAAACTAAAGCAATTGGTGAATTAGACTTATAAAAATAATCCAATTCCGTTTTAGTTGACATAGATCCAAGAAAGTGATAAATATACACATATAAAGAGAGATTTTATGGCAACTTGGCGAAAATATTTTAACAGTTCAAATTCCGGTTTACCTGCAAACGTTACAGGTCAAAACACGGATGGATATAGCACAACCCATACTAGGTATAGCAGTTGGTTACCAGAAGTTTATGCTGGTTCTCCAAATAGATTAATGCGTTATGTACAGTATGACCAAATGGATAATGATTTAGAAATCAATGCGGCACTAGATATTCTCGCAGAATTTTCTACACAAGACGACGATACAACAGAACAACCATTCACTTTTTCATTTAATGAAGACCCAAGTGAAACTGAAATGAAAATTTTAAGTAAAACACTAGAGCAATGGTGTAACTTAAATGACATGAGACGTAGAGCATTTAAAATGTTCCGTAGTACATTAAAATATGGTGACCAATTCTTTATTAGAGACCCTGAAACTTATAAACTATATTGGACAGATCCAGCAAATATAGAAAAAGTTGTTGTAAATGAAAGTAAAGGTAAGAAGATTGAAACATATTTTATTAAAAACCTTGAAGCAAACTTTGAACAATTAGCGGCAACATCACCAGCGGCAATACATACCAGACCATATGGTGCTGGTGGAGGAATGTTAGCAGGTGGTAATATTGGTGCCCAAGCAGGAAACTACAAATTACAAAACGATCCTAGTCAAGGAGCAAGTCAAGGCATGCCTGTAGATGCACAACATGTGGTGCATGTAAGTTTAACAGAAGGTATGGATCATAACTGGCCCTTTGGTATTAGCATATTAGAGCCAGTATTTAAAGTTTTCAAACAAAAAGAATTATTAGAAGATTCAATTATTATTTACAGAGTGCATAGAGCACCTGAAAGACGTGTGTTCTTTATTGATGTTGGTAACATGCCACCACATAAAGCACAACAATACTTAGAAAAAATAAAATACGAAGTACAACAAAAACGTGTTCCTAATAAAAATAAAGATGGAGCAAACGTGGCAGACGCCGCTTACAATCCAATGAGTATGTTAGAAGATTATTTCTTTGCTCAAACGGCAGATGGTAGAGGTTCAAAAGTAGACACACTACCAGGCGGTACTAACTTAGGTGAAATTGATGACCTTAAATACTTTAACAACAAATTGTTAAGAGGTTTAAGAGTACCAAGTTCTTACTTACCTACTGGACCAGATGATGGAACAGCACAATACAATGATGGTAAAGTAGGAGTTGCATATATTCAAGAACATCAGTTTGCAAAATATTGCCAACGTTTACAAAAACAAATTATTAGAAACTTAGATAGAGAATTTAAAATGTACCTTAGTTATAAAGGTATAGAAATTGATAATAGTACATTTAACTTAGACTTTAGTGAACCACAAAACTTTAGCAGTTACAGAGAATTAGACTTAGATACACAACGAGCAACGTTGTTTACTAGTTTAGAAGCAGTTCCGTATTTAAGTCAACAGTTCAAGTTGAAAAAATACTTAGGTTTAAGTGAAGAAGAAATGAAAGACAACGAGCATTATTGGAAACAAGAAAACAAATATAATACAAATAATGCAGGTGTCGAAGAATTAGGTCTACGAAACGTAGGTGTAAGACCTGGACCAAGTGGAGACTTGGACTTAGACAGTCCAGTAGATGACATTCCGGATCCTTCAGAAGAAGTAGTAACTCCAGATGTGAATACAATGTCACCTGAAGCACCAGGCACAGGAGAACAAATATAATGAGACTTGACGAATTTTACAATCCGCAAAATGATAGGTCTGCCAAAAGAGATATAGATGATACTCGTAAGACTAAACTTACTTTAGAAACTTTAAACAAATTACGCAAGTATAGAGAATTAAAGAAACAGGAAAATATCGAACAGGCAGAATTTGCATCTATCATGTATGCCAAACAACAACAGGCTGATACTGGCGGCTTTTAATGAAAATCGCAGTATGCGGTTGCAGTTGGAGTTGTCGTGATATCAATATGCCAGATATCGAGTTTGGCAAACTAATTTCCGATTATTATAACGCAGAATATATTAACTTGGCTAAACCAGCCTGTAGCAATTCTGGTATTGCTATGCAGGTTGATTATCTTATAGACCAAGATATAAAGCCAGACTTAGTTATTATAAATGCTACAACAGTCACAAGAACAGAACTTAAACTATTAAACGACAAACGTTTTGATCCTACTAAAAGTTGGGATAATGTTGACTATAATATGTTACAAGGTGAGAAGTTTAGAGACGAACATGCACCTGGTTATGGTAAAGGATATGACCCTACAATTACCATAGATAGTCTTTCTACTATATTTGGAGAAGATTTAAACAAAAAATTTGGTGAAGGACATTTCCATGAAAGATACAAAGATGTGTTCTCAGAAAACTCCTATGAAGCATTCAAAAAATGGTTTTTATACTTCTTTGATGCTGATTTAGAAAGATATAAACAACATCTTATCTTACTTGGTGTCTGTTTAAAACTGCAAAATAATGCCATAAAATTTATTTTTTGCCCAAATACATTCGATTGGGCAGAGGATACTTTCATAGATAAACAGAAGGAACACACAGAATATCCTAATAATCCTACACCTTGGTTAAAGTATTTAAAAGAAGAAAATGTGTTAAATTCTGGTATATCTGAATCACTGCATTTAGCAGATGAAATATATGGCAGTTGGGAGAACAGCCCAGGCAATTGGTGTGATAATCATTTATCTGTTGAATCTCATATGGATTTCTCTTTTAAGGTCATTTCGCACATTAATAAGCATAATATGGCTAAATAAAAGCATACAAAAACCTTTCACATATCACAAAAAGACTCAAAAAAACAGTCAAAAAAGCCTGTTTTAATCACAAAAACACATCTGTTAATAAGTAAACATACATTATATTATGTATATGTCCACGAATGTGTACACTTACAATAACTTATATATTAATATTAGGAGCTCATAATGTCAGAACGCAGTAAACTAGAACAGGTTTTAGAATTCCTACTTGCTGAAGATAACGAGCGTGCCGAAGAGCTACTTCATGAATATGTCGTTGAAACAGCTCGAGCAGAGTACGAACGTATTTTAGATGAAGATGAAGTAGTCGAAGAAGAAAACACTGAAGAAGAAGCAGTTGAAGAATCAGAAGAAACTAACGAAGAAATGAAGAAGAAGTCCAAAAAGGACGACAAGGACATGGACGAGTCAGTAGAATCTGAAGAAGATGCTGTTGAAGAAATGATAGACCAAGCAGACCCAGAAGCAGATTTTGTTTCAGATGTTGAAGAAGCAGATGATGAAATCAGCATGGACGAGATTGGTGAAGAAGATGGTGAAGAAGAAGGCGAAGAAGGTGATGAAGATTTAGAAGATAAAGTCGATGACTTAGAATCTGAATTAGAAGACCTTAGAGCTGAATTTGAAAAACTACTTTCAGACGAAGACAAAGGCGACGACGAAGAAATGGACATGGAACCAGAAATGGACATGGACATGGAACCAGAAATGGAAGAAGAGTCAGTCGAATACGATTTAGATGAAGAAGTTGTTGAAGAAGAAGACGACGAAGTTGTTGAAGAAGCAACTAAGTTATCTGATAACGTTGCAGAACCAAAAGGTGGCGACGCTGATAACAACGAATCACCATTAACAAAAAAGCCAGCAGGTACTAAAGTTGAAGGCGCAGGTGACCCTGTAGCAGTCAAAGACGGCGGTGAAGGTAATAAAGGCGAGGCGGCTAAAGCCAACCCAACTACTGATAACATCAAAGTTGAACCTAAAAAGGCTTAATTGAGTTTACTAGGAGTTTTTAACGGTGCGTAAATTATACGAATACTTAGGTCCAGAACAAAGTAACATCCAGATAATGGAAGGTAACGATGGAAAAGACTTATTCATGCAAGGATTGTTCATTCAAGGTGATGTAAAAAACCAGAATGGACGAGTTTATCCAAAGGATGAAATTCAACGTGCTGTTGAAAACGTCACTAATAGACTACAAGGTGGTGAAACTGTGATGGGAGAATTAGACCATCCAGAAGAGTTACAAATTAACTTAGACCGTGTAAGTCATATCATTACAGAAATGCAATGCGATGGCTCAAACGGTTTGGGTAAATTGAAAATTATTGATACACCAATGGGGAATATTGCAAAGGCTTTACTCAAAGCAGGTGCAAAACTTGGAGTATCCAGTCGAGGGAGTGGTAACGTAAACGAAAGCGGTAAAGTTTCCGATTTTGATATCGTTACTGTTGATATAGTCGCCCAACCAAGTGCCCCGGATGCCTATCCAAAGACCATTTATGAGTCTTTGTTTAACATGAGAGGCGGTAGCATGATATATGATATTGCCCAAGACTATACAGAAAACAAAGGTGCAGAAAAGCATCTTAGTAAACAAATCATTAATTTTATTAATGAACTAAAATTGAGGTAGGAGACTACTATGGCAGTAAATTTTAAAGACCTTATCGAGTCTAGCGATATTAACGAAGAAGTTCGTACAAGTATCGTTGAGGCCTGGGAAAGTCGTCTTGCCGAAGCCCGTGAGGAACTTACAGCAGAATTAAGGGAAGAGTTTGCTCAAAGATATGAGCATGACAAAGGCTTAATTGTTGAAGCAGTTGACGGTTTTATCAAAGAAAGAGTTGAGGCAGAAATGCAAGAACTTGCTGAAGATAAACAAAAAGTTGCTGAAGAAAGAGTTACTTACAAAAAGGCTGTTAGCGAACATGCTAAAAAACTAGAAAAATTTGTCGCTGAGCAATTAGCAAAAGAAGTTAAAGAGTTAAGAGCAGATAGAACTAACGTTCAATCACATGTTACTAAACTTGACAACTTCGTTGTTGAACAATTAGCAGGCGAACTTAAAGAGTTCCATGAAGACAAACAAGCACTAGTTGAGCAAAAAGTGAAAATGGTTAGAGAAGGCAAAAAACAACTTGCTGAATCAAAATCAGACTTCATTAAAAAAGCCGCTGACAAAGTTGAAACAGTTGTCAACAAGATTGTAAAAGAGAATGTTGCACAATTTAGAGACGATATCACAGCCGCAAGAGAAAACGATTTCGGTCGTAGAATATTTGAATCATTTGCAAATGAATATCGTTCAAGTTACTTGAATGAATCTTCAGATGTGAAAGATTTAGAAAAACAAATTGCTGAAGTTAAAAAACAACTTGAAGAAAGTAAAGCAGTTGCAGAAGCGAAAGCAGATGAAACTAAACTTACTGAAAGCAAGTTGAGAATAGCAGAAGACAAGTATGCTCGTAAAGAACAACTTGATAATTTGCTTAAACCTTTAGCAAAAGGTAAGAAAGAAATAATGGTAGACCTTCTTGAAAGTGTTAAAACAGAAAACCTAGAGAAGCAATTTAACAAATATCTTCCTAGTGTTTTAGACGGCGAAACACTTAAAGAGGATCGTAAACCATTAACAGAATCAGTGACAAAAGAACACACTGGTAATAAAGATGTTCAGCCTTCAACTGAAGATGAGCAGACGGTCGTCGAAATAGACGAAATCCGTAAATTAGCCGGACTTTCAAATTAGGAGAAACAAAATGGCAGAATTATTTGAAAGCAATTGGTCAGCAACTAAGGATGCACTACTTGAGGGTTTAAGTGGTTCAAGAAAAAGTACACTTGACGTGGTCCTTGAAAATAGCAAAAGATATCTTCAGGAATCATCCACAGCGGGTGCTACACAGGCTGGCAACATTGCAACATTAAATAAAGTAATGTTACCTTTGATTAGAAGGGTTATGCCTTCGGTCATTGCTAACGAACTTGTAGGGGTACAACCTATGAGTGGTCCAGTAGGACAAATTCACACATTGAGAGTGAGATATGCACAAGCGGCAACAGGCGTTAACCCTGGTGACGAAGCATTATCACCGTTCAAGATTGCAAATTCATACTCAGGTTCACCTGATGCTACAGCGGCTTCAGAAGGAACTGCGGGTAACAAAATGAGTATCCAAATCTTGAAACAAACTGTTGAAGCGAAAACAAGACGTTTAAGTGCTAGATGGACATTTGAGTCAGCTCAAGATGCCGAAGCAATGCACGGACTTGACGTTGAAGCAGAAATCATGCAGGCTCTAGCACAAGAGATCGTTGTAGAGATTGACCAAGAAATTATTGGTTCTCTTAGAACACTCGCTGGAACAGGTACAGCTCTTGATTTTAACAGCATTAGCACAGACTACAAACCAGCATACGTTGGTGACAGACATGCGTTATTGGCTATTGAGATTAACAGAGCGGCAAACAGAATCGCGGCAAGAACAAGACGTGGTGCTGGTAACTATATTGTTGTTTCACCAGAAGCATTAACAATTTTACAATCAGCGTCTACTTCTACTTTTGCTAGAACAACTGAAGGTTCTTTCGAAGCACCTACTAACACAAAACTTGCTGGTGTCCTTAACGGATCTATCAAAGTTTTTGTTGACAGTTATGCGGCTGACGGTACTAAAGTACTTGTTGGTTACAAAGGTTCAAGCGAAACTGATGCACCTGCATTCTATTGCCCATACATTCCATTAATGAGCACAGGCCCAGTTATGGATCCAAGCACATTTGAACCAGTAGTAAGTTTTATGACTAGATATGGTTATATCGAACTTACAAATACTGCTTCATCTCTTGGTAATGCGGCAGACTACGTTGACGCAATTACATTGTCAAACGTTGCATTCCAGTAAGAACTAAGGAACTTACTAGATTTAAAGCACCACCTCCGGGTGGTGCTTTTTTTTGACTTTTTGCCGAAAAAGATAAATACAACATATAAGTTTTAAACATTAGGCGATTAAGGTATATGGGTAACAAAACAAATTTCAATCCAGATGGAAATCTATTTGTAAAGGGCGGAGTATCGTCCACAAGTTTTTTAGACGTAACAGGAAATGCCACATTTGGCGGTGACGTAACAATTACCGGAGCCTTACAAGCCTCCGGCGCCATAACATTTTTAAACGATACGCAAACAGTTAATGTTGCAGACGGTTATGTTATTAACAGCGACAGTGATGTAGCAAACGCATATTTACAAATAAATTCAAACGTAGGTAACGTTAGATTACAAGTTAATGGTAACGCACTTACTGTGGGTTATAATGACACTGATAATATTACCCTAAACGCAAATTTAGTAACACTAGATGGTGTTGCTAACATCACAGGAAATTCTACATTATCCAATGCATTAATTACAGACGATTTAGAAGTACAAGATAAAGTAACTGTTGGAGGTAACTTAGATGTTACTATTGGTAGCCTTAACATAGGAACAGGCGCAACGGCTAATGTTTTAACAAACGCAAGATTTACAGGTGTTGCCAATACAGCAGATAAATGGCACACACCAAGAATTATTACAACCACACTAACAGGAGATGTTACTGGTACAGGTAACACTACTATTGATGGTAGTGGAAATATCAGTATTAATATTGGAACAACAACAGTTGAATCAGATGCAGTTGCATTAAGTAATGACACAACAGGTAATTACGTTGCCACCCTAGCAAATACTAGTAATGTATCTGTAGCAAATGGAAATTCAAATGTAGAAGGTGCAGATTATTCAATTGATTTAGTTGACTATTCAGGTGCACCTGCAAGTACAACAACATATGGTAATGCAACGCACCATATGGTATTTGATTTAGATACTAAAGGTAGAGTAGGAAATGTTGCTCCAGTATCAGCCAATATTGCAAGTAATCAAATGTATGACTTTACAGAAAGAGTCAGAGCAAATGTTAGTGCTTCAGATGGATTAAATTATAACAGTTCTACAGGCGTATTTGAAGTAGATAGTACAGTAGTTAGAACTAGTGGTGCTCAAAGCATTGCAGGTGTAAAAACATTTAGTGACGATGCTATATTCAGTGGAAACATTACAGTAGGAAATATAGCAGTTGACGGAATCACACTTGGTGATGATGAGAGTATTGTATTAGGTGATGGTAGTGACTTTAAAATACATCATGATGGTGTAGACTCTATTGTAGAAGATTTAGGAACT
>Ga0315330_10002067_pt1 | contig 13675 bp, 16 predicted proteins | sample M140m34915metaG_FD_203453 | JGI IMG/M metagenome (GOLD analysis project Ga0315330, IMG submission 203453) | Ammonia-oxidizing marine archaeal communities from Monterey Bay, California, United States - M1 40m 34915 | ecosystem: Environmental > Aquatic > Marine > Intertidal zone | place: USA...
ACTTGAGTATATGTTATTTTTTTATATTTTATCATCTTACAAGAATCTTCTTCTAATTCATTATCTGAATATTCCATGGGACCCAATTCATCATAATCGGTGAAATCGATTTCTGCTGGATTTATTTTTAATTTTATAGAAGATTTTACAACCGTTCGCACACTTTCTGGAATATTTCTAGAAATATCTACTAATTCTAATGCTTTATCTATTATATCATCGTGAACATCTACTGTTAATCTTCTTTCCATTGGAGAACGTTCTTCTGTTTTTTCTACAACATCTAAATTTATATTATTTGGGGTTATATCATCACTCATATAATATATGAAATTAATTTATTTTTTCGGCATTGCTTCCTTTATATTTATTACCTCCGCAATATTACGTGCGATATTTTTACTTGCTTTTTCCTTACCTTCTACCGCCGACAAGTTCGCCATCATGTATTGCCATTTATCTAATAAAGCTGGATCATTTTGAAAGTTTGGATGGTCTTTTTCCCATTCTGTTAAAGATTGTGCTTGTTTGATTTTTATATTTGTAATTGTTCTATCAATCTTTTCATTATTTAAATCTTTCTGCCATACATCGTCTTCCTTAACATAGAACTGTAATCGCTTTTTATCACTACAGTGTATTGGACGTTGAGTTGGGTCCAAATCCTGTAATTGTTTTGTAAATATATTTGTAACTCCTTTTACAAATCCGTTGTCTTTTGAAAATTCCAAATCTTCCAAACTAACATTCATATTTTGTATGAAATCGGTCAAATTCATCGCATTTTTACAATTTTCATTCAAAAACAAGTTAATTGATATAGTATTGTTGTTATTATTACCTACATTCTTAGACATATTTTCATTAGCTCTCATAGATTGTTTTAATAGTTCCATCGTTTCACTTTGTTGTTTTATCATAGTCATTATTAATTCGTCTTTTGAATTTTTTTCTTTATCTTTTTCTAATTCTTCGATTTTTTGTTTCATTTCTTCCAAATTCTCATTTTTGGGGTTTTTTGATATAGCCGAAAATGCTATATTTTTTAGCATTTTATGCTCCAATTCAACGTTTTTAGTATAAACTTCCAAACATTTTGTTTGATGACGGGACCAACTGCTCTGGTGTTTATATTTTTTTTTACAAACAACACATACATATTCAACAGACGGTGCCTTTTTTGGGGTTTTTATCCCCTTATTATGTTTCTTAGTTTTTTGGTGTCTAGTATAATCTTTTTTATTAGACGTTAAGAAGTCACATTTTTCACAATAATATTCTACTTTTTTCTTACCATAATTTTTTTTGGGGTTTTTTTTACTCATTTTGTATATATATAATGCTATATTAAAAAACCCCTAAATCGTTTTTTTACTTATAAATTTTGGGGTAAAAAAATTTGTCGTCACAAAAAATTATAGAAGAAAATGAAAAATTCCTACATAATGCTCTGGAGTGAAAAAAGTTGTAAAAAAATGAAAAAAAGTTTATGAGATTTTCGAAAATGGACATTTTTAAAATGTCCAAAATGCAAATATAGAAAAAGTTTTTGTTTTTTTTCTGAACCAAACTTAGTTCCTTTTTTTAAGTAGTTGAAAATAAGACGCTACTTTGATTTAAAGAAAAAAACTTAATATTACCTATATGACGGAAACCCAGCAAATAGTGAAAGAATTCTTGAATAAATGTGGAATAGTTTTTGAAGATTATAAAATGTTGGATGGGATGTTAATTCCACGAGATACTTTATTGAGTCAAGAAAAATATGAAAATATAAAAGAAGATTTGACTAAAATAAAAAAAATGTATAGTAGTGGTGCATTGACGGCTTTACAAAAAAGCGCGGAAAAAAAGCAAAAATGGCCACTTTTAAATCTAGTAAGACAAATACTAAAAAGCAATAATTATAATATGGATCCGATTAGAAAAAGCAATGGGTATACAAAGGAAGGTAAAAAGAAATATTTGAGATTTTTTATTATCAAAAAAATTAAATCAACAAAAGAGGTAGAAGTAGAAGTTAATTAAAAATAATTTAAAATAATAATCTTATATTAAATTATAAATGTGGCCGTATGACAGAAATGTATCAATCGCCCTAGGGGTAGGAACCGTAGTTAGTGCTGTAGCTTGTTATTATATGTATAATAATGAGTCAGGTGGTGGAGCAGCAGCGGCAACAGTCGTAGCTACCGAAGGAGTAAAAGCCGTTAATAATGTTGAATCTAAAGCGTGGGATATTTCACGACTTTTTGGATTTGGTAAAGCTATTGCTGTAGCAAGTGCGACAGCCGGAACAGTAGCAAATGCAACCAAAGATGTTACAAGTCCTTAAATAAATATAATTTAAATATAAAAACTATATTTATATAAATGAGTATAATGGAAATTGCACGAAAAGTTTCCCCTATGGGATTGATGGATGGTTTTGTTGGTTTTACAGGATTTAATACACTACACGGTGTAATAAAAAACCAAACACAAAATGGTCATATGGCGAATAATTTTACGGCATTATTTCATGCAGGAATGGCTGCACCAATAGCATTATCTTATATTTTGTCTGGAAATGAAAAAATATATTACTTATTGAAGAAGTTTTGTTCTGGATATTTTGCGTATGATACATTTTATACTGTAAAATACAGAAAATATAATTTGACTTCTGCTATGTATTGTTATCATCATTTAGCAAGTATTTATTATTTACATCAAAATCCAGCATTATATATGGCGGATAAGGTAATTTTTTGGGGAGAAGTATCAAATTTGCCATCTTATTTCGTATATTATTATTTAAAAACAAATAAAGATCCAAAAATGCTAAAATGGTTGAAAACATTACAATTTTGTCTTTATTCATTTATTAGATTACCAATAATGAGTTATTTAACTTATAACGCATTATCAAATGTAGAGAATAAAAAGCCTATTTATGCTGTATTACCAGTGTATATTATGGGATTATTTTGGAGTAGAACACTTTATAAAAATCTTTAGACGGTGTTACCACTGTTATCAGTAGTATTATCATCTTCTTCTTGTTCTTCAATTACAATAGATATATTTTGCGCATTTGGACTAGCTAAAGGACTAATCATATCTTGTCTTGAATTAATACCGACTATACTCTCTTCATCACTACTATAACTACTTACTTCTTCAACATTGGTTTTAAGAGAACTTAATAAAGTTTCCATACTGTCTTCAATACCTGAAGAATTAAATTTGCTTTTAACAAGTTCTTTTTGAGTTTTGAGTTTAGTGAGTTCAATCATAGATTTCATTTTTTCTTCTCTTTCTTGGAATTCAGCTCTAATTTTTTTGTGAATAGCCTCTTGTTCTTTCTGTTTCTCTTGTATTAATTTTTTCTCAAGATTTCTTTGAGTTTCAATTCTTTCCAATGCTTCCTTTTCAGCTTTAGCTTTAGCTCTTGCTAATTCTTCTTCTTTATCACGATAAATAGTAATAGGTTTAATATCAAGAATTTCAGGTCTAAAGAAATTATAACCATTGGAAAGATTACCACTAGCATCTTCTACAGGTTCTGGGAAACGTTTCATAAATCCATTAACAATTTTTTCTGGAATATTTGGACTTTGTTCTACAAGTCTATCCAATTCAGCTCTACAAGATTGTAAAAATTCTGAACCATTTGCGGTTCTTTCTTTAACGGGCAGACTAAGTTCAACGCTAATATTTCTGGAAAACTTAGAGTATGCTAGACTTGCTGCTCTATGACCTTCGAGAAGTTCACTTACTCGTAAGAATTGTGAAACAGTAGTGATTAAACCGGCTGATAAATTAAGAAATCCAATACCTAAAGGAACATAAGTTTTCCATGAATCAGGAAAAGAACCTTGGGCAAAATTAGCAGTACCTGTAATTGTCGATATAACAATAACTGGTAATGCGAACCATAAATTTTGTCTATTGAATTTATGAAAAGCTTTATCGTGTAAATATCTATAACTGGAACCTATTTCGCTCCATCTTTTGAGAATAAGTTCTTGTTGTTTATGCCATTCGGGAATGAAGTTAGGGTCGGCTTTGCTTTTATCATTAGACGCGGATGCTTCTGTCTTTTGAGACATTTATATAATATTTTATTAAAAAAAATAATTTTAAAAAAGAACGCATATAATTTGCTAAACCCTAAAAAATAAATGAAACTGACTTAGAAAATACTAAACAATATAAACCAATAATGTATTGGGGAAATCCAGACGCTTCTGTGAGTTTTTGCGAAGATAAATATAATGTTCTTCCATATGTAGCAGAATATTATAATACTATGAGCGCAATCAGTTACCTAATTGTAGGTTTAATATTAAGAAATTTTACAAAATTAAAAAAAATTTCAAATAGTATTTTATTTTTAGGGATAGGAACAATGTTATTGCATGGAACATTGAGAAAATATGGTCAATGGGTGGATGAATGCGGAATGTTGAGTTTTAGTTATGATGTAATAGTTGAATTCCGTAGACGAAGAAATAAAACAACAAATTATCTTTATTTTGTATTATTAATTGGAAGTTATTTTATGTTGGTTAAATTTCACCTTTTTGTATTGTTATTTTTAGGATTACAGGTTTATATATTCATATTATCAAATAAAACTTATAAAAATTATCGGGAAAAAATATTGATACAGTCATATGGAGGAGTTTTTATAGTTTCAATGGTTTTGTGGTTTTTAGATCAGTTTTATTGTGGTTATACTAAAAGTTACCAATTTCACGCTTTGTGGCATGTAGGAACTAGTTTATCAATATTATTAGGTTGTTTAACTTTAATCTAGGTGTATTATATATATGTGGCAATTAATGATGGGGTTCGGTTTAGGCGTGTATGTAGGTACAATGTATGATTGTAAACCTACAGTAACATTTATATCAACATGTATAAAAAATAATATACCAAAGGATGCGTTACCAAAAAGGAAGGATGAAAATTAATGTATTTTAATAATATATATGGAATCAAAAAAAGAGGATGCTGTTATATTAGTTTTACGAGAATTATTAGATGAAATAAAACCTTTATCAGAACAATTGGAAATGATGATTGATGATAAAGCAGGAGCAGGAGAAGATGTGGCTATATTTAAAGATCAACAACTTGAAGCAATAAAAAAGAAAAGGAAAAAAATACAAGAACTACTTGGAATGATAGATTCAATTGAGAAAGCTCATTATAGTGGAGGAAGAAGAACAAAGAGAAGACGAAATAAAAAGAAACGTAAAACAAAGAAAAAGAGACGTAAAAGGCGTAGAAAAAAATAATTTATTAGTTAAATAATTCATAAATTATTTGAAGAATGCGGGAATATTATAATTATCATCTTTTTTTTCATATTTTGCGATAACTCTAGGATTAATAGCTTCTCCTAGTATATCATCTGTATCATATACATTACCTCCGTCATCTATATAATAAATAATACCTTTAATTTCCTGAGCCCAACAAGTTTTCTTGGTATGTGTTTTTGGTGTTTCAGATTGAGTGATTTCTCCGTGAGGAGTTCCCTTTACGTGAGTTCCACAAAATTTAGGATGATTTTTTTTGCGTCTAGTGCATTGTTCTCCATTTGCTCTTAGAGCACAACATCTTTCAAAGAATGGAACAATATTTTTAACACGTTTTCTTTTTTGAAAATCTTGTGGTAAAAATACTAACTGTGGATAATCATATATATATTGAACAAGTTCGTTCATATAACCATTGTCCATTTTTCCATCAGCGACAATTTTATTTTTTAATTGTTCTTTAAAATTCTGAACATAAATACGAGTTTTGGATGTGATTCTCTTTTCCATGATAGTAATATAATATAATTTTGTATAGATATATTAAAATCAATTTTTAATATATATTGAAAAAGAAGTTAAAAGTTAAGAAAACTTGCTACTCTAGTGGGTAAAAATAGTGCTAAAACTAAAATCATATTTAACCACAAAATAATTGGTAAAACTTTATCTTTTGGAATGCTTGGAACTAAATAACCTATAAGTGACCCCATGCCATTAATAAACAAGAAGGCTAATAAAATTATCATGAATTTATTCATATAATAAATATAAATATTATATTATTGAATACTCTTTGTAAAATGGGTCCCAAACGGGTTTAAGGGATTTTTTATTAATTAAATGATAACTAAGGGATGTAAAACTTTCAAATGTCTTTGTAACAAAAGTAGAATTTATTTGATAATATCCTTCTATATTTTTATATTTAAAGTTACTAATAAGAATTGAGTCATATTTTTTCGCCCATTTAACTTTTGGTATTTTAGAGGGTGGTTTATTAGTATCAAGTGTTTTAATATACTCATAAAATGGATCAGTAGGTCTATTTAATACAACTCTTGGTTGATTGTTAAATAGAGCAAATCTAACGAATCCAGAAGATTTTAATAATCCATTTTCATCAGTAATAATTTTTTCATCTATTAATCTTTTAGAATAATTACTTGTCCAAGCTCCTCGAAAACTGTTAGTAAAGTCATTGAAATAATAATAGGGTCCAAATGTTCTACTTGACGATGCTTTAATACCCATAATAGATATAAATGGTAATAATTGGGAGGTTTCTGTAAAATAAACCGTGGTAGGTATTTGAATATTTACGTTTTTTTTATTTTTTAAAAAAATAAGCTTTGGATTATTATAAAATAATTTTGTAACAGAATTGTGTATGGGAAAATTTAATAGCTTAGTTTTATTACAAATTTCGTGTACAGTAGTCCACCATAATTGATTATTTCTTTTTAATAATGAAACTTTATATTTTTTGTATGGAATTTCGTAAAATAGAAACAATCCTCTAGAATTTTGTATGTAACCTAAACAATCAACAGACGGGTATAAATCTTTCATTAATTTTTTAGTGGCTTGTTTAATAGAGTCTTTTCCAAGTATTCTAAAAGGAAAAACACACAAATTACTATAATTACTTGTATTAGTTGGATATTTAAACAATAAATATTCTAAAAATGGACTCTGTATAATTTTATTAGGCTTACTGGTAATAACTCTAAAACAACAAGCATAAATAAATAATTTGGGATTTTTTTTAATTTGTAGAAAATCGGTATTTAAGACGCCATTCAAGTTATATTTATAATAATTATCTGGGAAAAAGTCATCTTTTTTATTATATTTGATAGTAATAACTTCATTTTCAGCAACAGATAAATTTCCTGGTTCTGTGTTTTTAATAGATATATTCATTTATATATATATTAAATAACTATTATTAATTTAAGTTAATTTTTATTTTTTTTAATTTTACGCCGGATACTTTCTTTTTCTTTTTCGGCGCGACTTTCCATGATAAATTTACTTAACTCGTCAATCATACGCTGGTCACCTTTAAAGTATTGTGTTAATGAACCAATTAAATGTTTCTTACTAAGAGGTGCTTTGCTTTTAGATTTGTTATAAATAAGTTCACCGTCGGGTACATTAAGAGCATCTATATCATTACTTTTCATGGTGCTCATAAGGTTTGTTGTGAGTTGTTTTTTTAGTTTTCTACGTTCTTTAATTTCTTTTTGAAGGGCTCTAATTTCATTATCAATAGTAAGCCATGATTTTACATTTTCTAATAAAGCCTGTTGGGTTTCTTGACTCATCAATATATAAATACTTATAAATTATTTAAATTGATTATGTAATATAATATTTTATAAAATCAATTAGACTAAATAGTAATAACAATATTTTGATTTTTAATATAACCCACTTTTACATATTTGGTTTTTATATTTGGAATTACTTTTTCTAATTGTTGTTTCTTTTTTTCAATAGCTTGAATATGTTTTTTATAATGAAATTTACAAAGACCATCTTTATGTATTTTTTTACACTGACAATTTTCACCCTTGCTTTTTCCCTTTTTAAATTTATATGAACAAGTAATTACCTGTGATTTAGTGTTTGGTGTATTTAATACAATATTAATCATTGAATTCTGAAAATTTGAATCTGAAATCTGTTTTTCCAATTTTTTCTTTATTTTTAGTGCTTTTTTCCTCTCTTTTTCTTGTTCTTTTTCTTTTCTCTTCTTCATAATTCTTTGATGTGATGAACAATATTTTCCACTACATTTTTTACCACAAGCTTGTCCTTTTCGTTTACCTGAACTAAATTCATAAACACATTGATCTGGAAGCATCATTAATGATGGAGGCCAGTTTACATATTTAACTTTAATACTATCTTCTCTATATGGAAGTATTCCTTGTTGAATATTTCGACAATATGGACATTTCAACTGATGACGTTTAACTTTATTTACTTCACTATGCCACGGTTGTGTTTTCTGTTTATAAACTTCTTTATAAATATGGTTATAATTAAATTTATGATTACATTCTAATGTAATATGATTATCTTCTAATGTTTCTCCGGAAATCAAACAAGTTTCAATATTACCATCGTTGCTGTCATATGATTCTTGTAACATTTTCATTAATTCCTCATTAAAACTGTTAGTGTCGTTCATTTAATTATAATAAATTATTCTCTTTATATTTTTTATACTAATGTCTTTTACTTTAGGTAATATGTGGAATAAACCCAGAAAAAATAATGCACAGATATCTTCTAAGAAGAATGTTTTTTTACAAACAATGAATATAAAGCAAAAACAATCAATAAAAAATACTCAAAATATTCGAAATACTCGAAATAATCGCGGAACAAAAAGTTTTTGGGGAATGCCTACTTGGATATTATTTCATACTTTAGCTGAAAAAGTAGATGAAACAAAATACAAGACACATTATATAGTAGTGTGGAATTTTATAAAGGATGTATGTGGTGGATTACCTTGTCCATTTTGTAAGATGCATGCTTCTAATTATGTTTCAAAAATACAAAACCATCAAGTGAATACGAAAGAAAAATTAAAGAATGTATTATTTAAATTTCATAATAATGTAAATCTACGAACTAACAACCGACAAGAAACAAAAAATGTTTTAGAAAAATATAAAAGTGCTAATTTAAAAAAAATATTAGAACTTTTTATGAGTCGTTTTTTTGTATCTTATATAGGTACTCGCCAGTTTAATGATTGGTATAAGAATAAATTGAAAGAAAAGGTAAATGATTTTATGAAATTTTATATTAAAAACTTAATTTAATTATCCATAAACACATTTAAATTTAGTTTTACCTAATTTACATTTTTTGTCTTGTTTATCAGAGCCAAAAAATAACCAATCTGGTCTAGTTGCTTGAATTATAGCCCACCACGCTGCTCCAAGACCAGAACCAACAATAATACCAATAAGGGCTGCGGGTATGGTGTCGCACATCATTTTATATCTATAGAATAAATTTAATAACGCATTAAATCCTAACATAATTAGGAATAAAATACCTCCTATAGGTTTATATGGATTGGTGCCTACGGCAATAGCTATATAAGTAAGTGTAAATCCATGAAAAATGGCACTTAATGAAGGAGTTGATATTTTTCCAATGGCGTGGTTATCAAAGGGTCCCTCAAATACGGAACAATAATCAGGCATAGCTTGAGAAGTCCAACCGGGTGGGGCAAGATTAGTTATATTAAATGATTTTCGGGACCATTTTCCTCCCAATTGTCCGCCATCAAAAGTTAAAAACAGTGCTTTAAGAAGTAATCCTAAACCATACGCAAGTGTAAGTCCAATAAGATAAACTGGTCCTTTTAGATTCCAATCCATAGCAGAGGTAACTAATAAAAATCCTGATATAAAAATAGGCGACATAAAGGTCGCAAACTTTCCAATATTACCAAGTGAAAAAGCTAAAGGCATTCTTAATATAATATATAATTATATTAAAATAATTATTCAAATACAATTTTTAATACTTGATTAATATTATTAACATTTATAAATTTGATATCATCTGGTATTATATTTTTTGGTCCATATTTTTCCATAAATTTTTTGTGATCTTTTAAATTATCTTCAGGAAATATGAAAGTTTTAACGCCAGCTCTAATACCTCCTAAAATCTTGAGTTCAAGACCTCCTATAGCTGTAACACGTCCTTGTAAATTAATTTCACCAGTAATAGCAACATCCTTTTTTATAACTTTGTTATTTAATAAACTGTAAATGGCGGTAGTAATGGCGGTTCCAGCCGAAGGTCCATCTTTGGGAACAGCTCCTTCTGGACAATGAATATGTATTCCTTGTAATTTGGTTTTTTCAAATTCCTTAAGTAATTTAGTTTTTTTAGCTTTTGATGTTAATTTCCAAGCTAATGTTTTTGCGACATTCATGCTTTCCTTCATAACATCTCCTTGAAGACCAGTAAGTTTAAAGTCTAAGAAATTATTAGAGGGTAAATAAAAACATTCAATAGGAATAATACCACCCATACCCAAAGCATTAGCCCATAATCCATTCATAACGCCTATACTTGATTCTTGATGAATTTTTTTGTGTATCATTTCATGTCTTTCTTTTAGATATTTATTTTTAATTTGGTCTTTTGTAACAACGATTGGAATATTTTTCTCTCCATTTTCATGATTAAGAATCTCTAGATTAATTTCAGAAATAATTTCAAATAATATTTCTTTTAGTTTACGAACACCAGATTCATTAGTATAATTTTCAATAATATACTTGATAACATCATTATCTAATGAAATAATATCATTTAATCCAACTTTATCGAAGAGTTCGGGTAATATATATTTATCTGTAATTTCTAATTTATCAAATAATGTTAAATGATCAAATTTAATTCTATGTATTCTATCTAATAAAATTCTATCTATAGAGGAAACATCATTATACGAGAATATAAATAAAGCTTTACTCATATCTATATCAATTCCATTGAAATATTTATCTTGAAATCCTTCATTTTGAGTAGGGTCAATAAGATGTGTTAATATTCCAATAATTTCTTTACCGTTTTCAGTTCTACTAACTTTATCAAGTTCATCAATAAAAATGATAGGATTCATGCATTTTTGTTCCATTAATATATCAACAACTCTACCCCAAGTAGACCCCACATATGTATAATTATGACCTGAAAGAGTGCTACCATTACTTGAACCACCCAACGCAATAAATGAAAAAGGTCTAGTAGTTCCATCTTTATCTTTCAAACAATTTGCTAATCCCTTTCTTGCGAGTGAAGTTTTACCTACACCAGGTGGACCCTCAAATCCAAAGCAATACCCACTTTGTTCACCTGTAATCCATTGACCAATAACTCTTTCTATTTGTCTTTTAGCTTTTTTATGACCATAAACAGATTTGTCTAAAGCACCTGTAATTTGCTTCATATTATTATTTATAGAAGTCCAATCATCATTGATAGTTTGAATAGATTTGATTAATTTACAGGTATTTTCATTACAAGAAGTAGTTTTGTTTTTTTCACATAATTCTTTAATAATGGTATCTTCTTTATTTACGAAAAGTTCCTTAATAATTTTTTGAATATGTGTTTTCATATAATCTATTTTTTTTCCGGAATGTAATATTTTGTATTGTTTTTTATTATGTTTTTTGATAATACTGTTAATAAAACATATATTACTAATTAAATTGTCTCTCTTACCATAACAAAAAGTTTTAATAAGGTCTTGTGTATATTTATCTGCGATTGTTTTTACATATGTATTTTGTAAATAATCACAATGTTTTTCAATTTCTAATATAGAATATTTATCTTTTTCAGGAATATCAATATTTTCACCTTGTTCTTTTAAATTTTTAATAATTTCAATAAAATTAGTGTTATTGTTATCCATAATGGATAGTAAATGTTCTTTTCGATAAATACCAAATGGAATTTTAAGAAGCCCTTCTAAATATTGTCTAGCCTTTGAACCAGAGTCTTCGGATTTTGCTTTAACTTCCTTAAGTTTTAACATAGCTTTTTCTTTAATAGTATCACTTGCTTTCATAAGACAAATTTGTTGTTCAATTGGTATTTTACTGGTGTCGAAGTTAGTAAGAGATTTCGTATATTTAACAGTATTAGTCATTGCGTCCCTAAAATATTTTTTAATAGACCACGGAAGACTATCAAATAGGACAGTTTGATCTAATGTATCAAAATTACCACTAGTTTCATTAGATAACAAATCATAAAGTAAATATGCTAAGTATTGAAATTCTAAATCGTCATATTTCATTAATAATTGAATCAATGTTTTACGTTGACCAAATAAATCATCTGAAATAAACTCTTTTACAACTTGTGAAATAGTTTTTTTTTTAATTCTATTAATTTGACTAACATATCCAGTATATTTTTGATATAATTCTTTATTATTATAAACAAGTAGCAGTTTTAAAGTGAGAGATTTAACAAAGCGTTTAAAATCTTCATTTTGGAAAATATCATCTTTGGGTCTATCTTGAAATAAATTTTCTATTTTTTCTTCTATACATTTATCATTTAAACAATCAATAACCATTTCGTCAACAATAGCAGAAATAATAAGTGTTTTTCTTTTTTCAGGATTTTGAAAACAAACCTTAATTCCATAAACTTTTGTTTGAAAATTTTTAGTAGTTCTTGCTAAATCAAAACAATCTAAACTATCTGCTGTTTCAACCAGCATAAAATCTTCAACAATTCTGTTTTTGGCTAATTTTTTATTTATCTTCTTGTTTTCAAAACTATTTTTTTCCTTCCAATCCATAATTTTATAACTAATTGGATGAGTATATTTTTCGATGATATTATATAGTCCTTCTTTTGGAGTATTCATAAAATATTTATTAATATAATCAGTCCCAATACAAATATCCAATAAATCTTTTAAATTACCAGTTCCATATGATTTAAAATTAATAGATAATTCATTATTGATAATTTGAAGACGATTAGCAACATCATTTATATCAACATTAGCCTTATCCTTTATTAATAATAGAATATTTTTACAGCTTTCATATAAATTTTCCATATTTTGGATACATATATTGAGATCTCCCGCATCAATTATATCCAACGTTTTATATTTTTGTATATAAAGAATAGTATTTTGAATTATTTTTTGATAATTATTAACTTTTTGAGAAATAATAGAATAAGATGATGCTTGTTTCTTGATTTTCCTTTTTAAAGAACTATTAATTTTGCGATTTTTCATTGTATTCTGTATATATTAAGAGTATTATTATTATTACTAAATATTTTATAACTTTTTATTGTAATAATCTTTGAAAAATGAAAAACATTTCATTGGTGAGAAAAATATAGTACTTACAGAAAAGTAAGAAGCTCCCAAATTTTTATATTTTTCTAGGATATTGTAATTATAAATACCGCCTCCTGCTATTACAGTAACATCTTTATAATTTTTATTTATATAATAAACAATATCACTTGTATATTTTATTAATATTGGTCCACTAGCACCACCAGTTGGCGTAGGTAATGTATTACTACAATGAAATTGGCGAAAACCTTGTTTATAGTAACTATCAATTAATTTTTTATCAACTAATGGTGATAATTTAACAATGCACCATTTTCTTTCAGGATTTAAAAAAACGTGAATACCATCATTAATCATATGTTTATTTGTGTTTGGACAACTAACATTAATTTCAAGATTAGTATCTTTTGGGATGATTTCATTGAATTTTTGTATTTGTTCTTTTTCCATAATAGCTATACTAATAATA
>Ga0315330_10002071_pt1 | contig 13666 bp, 33 predicted proteins | sample M140m34915metaG_FD_203453 | JGI IMG/M metagenome (GOLD analysis project Ga0315330, IMG submission 203453) | Ammonia-oxidizing marine archaeal communities from Monterey Bay, California, United States - M1 40m 34915 | ecosystem: Environmental > Aquatic > Marine > Intertidal zone | place: USA...
ACTTTCTCCAAAGCATTATCTAGAGTTTTTTGAAACCATATGCCCACTTTGGTGTCTTGAAACCAATTATAGAAACTGCTACCTACTATGGAGCCTAATATGGACTTAAGGATGAAGTAATACATTTATTCTTCTGCCACCAAGTGACCACGAAAGGTCCTCCCTTCTTTTGACTGAGCAAAGGATGAGGCACGAAGTCGTGCTTTCTTTTTGTCTTGTTTGCGATAAAATTTTTGGCTGTCTTCCCACGTTCCATATCCTTGTTCCTCATATATCCAAAATTTTGCATTGTATGCGTTATGTCTATTCATTTTTCTCCTCGCGGCTTCATTTTGATCCCAACATTTAGATATGTCGGATTCTTTTTTAAGTACGGACTGGTCTTCTTCTGCTAATTCTACTAATTCTGCTTTTGCATCGTAGTAACTTAACTTCTCCCGAGTAGTTTCTTCTTTCTCTCGCATTTTTTCTACTCTTTTTGCCAGTTCTTTATCTTCTCCATCATCCCACCAGTTCCATCGTCCATTCGGCATAGCGTCTACTTCTTCATAGTGTTCACCAGTATTTCCATTTTGACCGATTATATCAATTCTACTTTTCTTTTTCACATTGTCTCCCACTCTTTCTTCTAGTTTTTGTTTAGTCCTCTGCTTCATTTCGGTCAAATACTCCTTATCCCCTAATATTAAGCTTAGGTATTGGGATCCTAAATCCTTTCTCCTCCGGCTCTATTATTTCAGTTTTCTCTTCTAATTGTTCCGCACGTAATTCTTCACTCTCTTCTTCTGGTGTCTTCGGCGCTGTCATTTTCTCATAGTACACAATTATTTCGTTTTGTTGCAGAACGTAACGCCTTATTTCTTGTAGGTTATAGGACATTTTCTCGTAGTCCTGTGGAGTAAATGCAAAGAACACAGGCTCATCACTTTGTATCTTCTTTACTTTCTCTAAAAATTCTTGTAGGTTGGAGGAGTTGACCACAAACCACTCCGGTCTCTCCAGTTTGATTTCCTTAGGGCGTTCGGGCTGTGCTATCTCAATTTCAATAGGTTTTGTTTTGATTAGTACTTCTGTAACAGGCGTACTAGCACATCCGCCCATTATAAATAGTAGTACGAGTATAGTTACTACTACACCTAAGTAAGCTCTAGCCAATTTATTCTTGAACCAATTTCGTATCATTTTCTATCACCGTAAATATTTCATCTGTCCTTTTATTAGCCCGTGTTTCAATCATTCCGGGCTTTGCGCGCGCAAGGCGCGTAAGGTCGTGGTCTTTAAAAATCTTTAAGTAATCTTGCATTTGAGCTTCTACAGCAGCAGCTCTATCATTCATCTCACTTAAAGATTCTTCTTGTAGTTGCATTACTTCTAGCTGTCTTTCCATTGCAGCTTTTTGTTCTTGAAATTTGACTTCCAAGGCGGCCTTTTCATTAGCTATTGATTGCATTCGATTCATAGTATCGGTATACATCTTATAACCAAGGCCGCCAAGGGAGCTTAAAAGGGCAATTATGAATATATACTGCATTACGCTTCCACCTCTAAATAATCTTTCCAGTTTTCACCTTTAAATAGTAGTGCTTCAGCGTTTCTTCGTCTAGTTAGTCCTAACAACGGCTTACCTCCAGCTTTGTCCCATCTTTTCATTTGAAAAGGAACTTCATCGAGCTTCCCCTCATTTAATACTTTTAACATAGTACTAGAAGCTAGGTTGGTAGGTCCGAGATTATAAGTCCAGCATACTAAAGCATCAAACTGATGTTGTTGCAGTAGAATATTACACTTATTCTCGACATAACTTTGATACTCCGGTAACTCATCCACTAACATCTTCTCAGCTTCCAATTGAGTGATCTCTAGCCCTTCAGTAACTCCTTTGGTGTGTCCATATCCTATAGTCCATACACCTACAGAATCTTGATAGGCTTTTAACTCACAGCCTTCGAAATGTTTTAGTAATTCAATACCAGATTTATCTAATTGCATATATACTCCTTAGACTCACATTGTTAGGGCACATACTGCATATATTGGTGCGGCTAATGCCATTAACAGTGTTCCAGCTACAGGTAAAGTACCCGTACCAGAATCCCATAAGTCTTTTAATTTTTCTTTTATTTTCTTGACGAAATCCTTTATAACAGAAGGGTATACTCTATATACGTCTAGAGGATCTACTCCCATTCTCCAGGAATCTCTCCATATCGTGGGGTCATATTCCATTTTTTCACTTCTCCTTAAAGCGAAAAAGGCCCTACGTAACCAAACGCAGAGCCTTCTTTTTGCCTGATAAGTTATTAGCTTATTCTATTTCTATAACTTGGGGCTGTAGTTCATCAGGCTGATTTAATATTAGTTCAATTGTCAGCAAACCGTCTTCTAGTTTCGCACTATTTATTTCTAAGTGCTCCGCTAGTCGGAAGTCTCTGGTAAATGATTTCCCACTAATTCCCTTATGAACATAAGACTCTTCGTTCTCTGCTTTTGGTCTCTCACCTTTTATGTAAAGGCTACTATCAACCTTAGAGTAATCTATATGGATCCATTCCTTCTTCCAACCAGGAAGGGCCATTTCAAGGATATAATCTTGACCGTTTTTGGATCTAATATTATATCTTGGGTACTCTGTAGTGTTGAATTTGGCCACATTCATCATGTGGTCGTGGATGTGGTCGAAACCGAGCCACATTCGGTTGAACGTATCGTTCGACAGTGCTTGTACTGTAGTCATTGTTTTCTCCTATAAGCTCCCATACGGAAAGCGAATTGTGATCCTTACGGAATCACGGATTGATTATGGCGTAAAGCCCATATAATTAGTCGTCGTCGTTGGAGTGTAACAACTAATTATGACCTGCCCTCCCAGTTAGATATCGGTCTAACTCACTTACGCCGTACTAGAATGGAAAACGATTTTCCACTCAATGCGAATATTATACAGGTTTCATATGATAATGTCAAGAACTATTTTTAACGTGGTAATATGAGATATTATTTAGGGGATAGTTAAAAAAATATCTTGACATTTATACGTCTACTGTATTATAATACTCCTATCCTCGATAAAAGTAAAGCAAAATGCGTTGGACACACGAAGACAGAATTTGGTTGAAGTTCAACTACTATTTATTACCAGTAGAACAGTGCTCCACACACTTAGGACGCACGCCCAACGCAATAAGACTTCAAGTTCAATACTTGAGGAAGCGTGGTTGGAAGTTTTCCAAGCCACCTAAATGAGAAGTAAATGGATAACATTATAGAGTTTACAGGCGAATACTATACACGCCAGAAAAGATCACAAGAGTTTGCAGACCAGCTAGCTCTTCAGTTTGTAGAATATGCACAGGATCATCTAGATATAGATGTTCACAATCAACAATTTATGTACGACATGGCATGGGTCATGAAGTTCACAGAGGTACTAATAGACAACCAACTAGGGGTTGCTAATAGATTATCAAAATTCATGGAAAATTTAAAAGCGAGTGAAAGTGGAAGTAAAAAATAATAATATAGATCGGGCCTTATCGAAATTCAAGAGAAAAGTAGAAGAGGATGGGAAGCTACAATTAATTAGAGAAAGAACTCATTATGAGAAACCTTCAGCTAGAAGAAGACGACAAAAGATGGAAGGCACGTTGCGTGCTAAGAAGCGTCAACAGTTGAGGGATGCACCACCTAGGAGAACGTAGTATTAGAGGTTATAAGTATTATAAGGCACAGGGATTCCCGAGAAAAGAACCCCGTAAAGAGCCTAAAAAGAACATACCACTTGAAACCATATCGCTATTGGATCTATATCCAAGGGTAGACTTATGCCCACAAGAATTGCAAGCACAGTATTTAAGTCTACTCTTCACTTCGTTTAGCGACTCCCTTTAGATCATAATCTATAACACAGTCATCGGCCCAGTACTCAGCCATACTTTCATTACTAAAATGCCTAATCTCCTGTACATTGTAGTTCACTGATGTAACTACTGTATATACTCCTTTCTCTTCTAAAAACACTTTAGCTCGAAAATCTTCATCTTCGCTAATATACTCGTGCAATTCTGTACTCATTATACCACCCTACATTCACATAGTTGTTTACCGTTTTCGCTCTTACACCAAACAACTTCTCGCGATAAATCGCATACAAACTCTGGTTCCCAGAGCATTTCTTTCATCGTACTACAACTAGTGAGTAATAGCAGAGAAAGTATTACTAATCCTCGTAACATATCTTTCCTCCAAATAGTTTCGATACTCAACTATGTATTCCTCATAGCCTAGTAGCTTCTCGCCACCAAGTGGCTGTTTATTTTCTTCACAATAGTCTAACCACATTCTGTGGCAAAAACTCTCATATGGTGTCATCTCATCTCCTTCTTTTCAAACCATTTTTTAAACTCCGTATAGCCTCCCACAGCAACGTCGTTCACAAATATTTGAGGGAAAGTTTTAAACTGCACTTTCTCAAATAATTCTTCTATAGCATAATCCTCATCTAGCTGATGATAATTATAGTTTACCTTTTCTACTTCACACAATGTCTTCGCTGCCTTACAATAGGCACACTTTTTTCTCCCATATATGTCTACCCGCATCATCTTCGGTTCTCCCGCTGAATCCGTTGGACCAGTAGTAAAAGTACTGAACGACAGTTCTGGTCCGATAATTCCACCACCGCTCGTTGGCCCGATAGTATTTCTTCGAGCAATTTTTCATTCATCCTAGTCATAAATATAAATAATTTCCGTTAACTTAATCTTACACAACTCATCTAATCATCCACATAAGCAAAAAAGATAGTTTACATATGTTGAAAAGTGTGATAAAATATTTTATAAATTTGTTAATTACTACAGTCAACTACATCAACAGAATAAATCGCTGTTATCGAATTTCACAGTTGATTGAGTATAACCTCTCGACTGTTGCGACCTCAGGAGCAACAGAGGAGAGAGCATATATCCAGTCAGGTGAAATGCTAGATAAGATTGATTTATTCGATAATACGCTGAACAAAACATGACCTATGTAATTAACTATAAAGCAAGCTATATCAACTCTCTCCAACATGGTGGGGCCATTCCATTTTTCGCCGGTTTCGCGATATTTAAATTTCATACGAACCTTTACGGTTTGTAACGAACCTCTTATGCCCTTCTTTCCTGTTATTATCTTTAACAATTATTTCCTCTTCCCACTCAACTTTGTGCTTTATTAGAATTTCCCGTAGTTTTTCCAGAACTTCTGGTTTTAGTGTCGCTTTTAGTTTCACTTTCATCTTTAATCTCCTCATAATGCACCTCCATGCTCTCCAAATCAATAGATCCCAACTTCAATTTTCCTATTAGCCAACTCTCGGGTGTTTGATTAGGTGGCAATTTAACGTGCAATGCAATTATATATTGTCGCATAATAGCTTTAATACTCCTTTTGGGGCTTTTTCTAAGCCCATTAAATGTGTTTCGTCTAGATCCAATTGTCCTGCTATCTCGCGCACAATCTCGATCTTCGTTATTGGTTTTTCACCAGTCTTAGAGATATACTCTACTTTCTGGTACACGCCTTCGCGTGCTAGCTTTCCTATGATTGATTTCGGACTTTTACTTAATTCTTTCGCTAAGTCCTCTACTGTTTCACGCGAAGGCGTGGAGTTGTATTTCTCAACCATGTACTCAACTTGTTCGTCACTATAGTTTGCCATCATTGTACTCCAGTTGGGCTACCCAAAATAGGAAACCGAACTTAATTGTAAAACCATACCACCACTCTATTGTGATGCTAGGTAATAATACTACAGTTTTGTCCTCCGTGACGCAGTTATAGAATTCATACTTAAAACGTTTCAATATCCCCTCCATAATCTTCATCTGTACCAAAGCCTGCACTAGCCAATGCTTCGGCATCGTCTTCATAGTTATCAGGACCATAGGCTTCGTACTCATAATCTTTTTCATTAGCTCCTGATTCCTTCCATAGTTTCCATACTACTTCATCAGCGGCGTAGTCGCTTAGATGGAATAGCTCTTGCACATTTGCTAGAATTCCATCAAAGGTATTGCCATGATTTATCATATAGTTTACATACTCTTCTAAGTCTAGGTTAAATGCTCCCATCTTGCTCATCGTCCAATATCCTCCAAATTATCCTTACCTATTACTTGATAGGCACCTTTGTTGTATGCGGGTGCTATAGTATAATTACTACTTATAGCCCTTCGTTCCGCCAGGTAGTCCTCAGTTGCTCGTCCGACTTGACCTTTAAATGGACTGTTAGAGTCGTGAGACCTAAAACTATCCCTATCGATACTGTTATTGCTGCTACTACTAAGAATGCTTCCATCATCTTTAATTTTCCTTTTAGAATTGTAACTTTTCTTCCTGCGGCCGCTGGCCGTATAACCCATACTACCTTTAATTATCATCCAGATCGAACTCCGGTATAAAATCAAATATTAGAGGTTCTTCGTCCTCTCCCAAATCTAATTCAAATTGAACGGCTACTTCCTCCTCTACTAGCTCCCTATTCATCCCTAGACGTTGTTCTTTCAGACCTTCCATCCAGTCGTCCACTCCTGACTCCCTTATACTCAAGGCGACAGAAATGCCAGCCATATAGTTTGTCAACTCAAGAATATACTGAGTCAACTCTTCCATACTAGCTGTAACATCATCAAGCTCTATGTCAGCGATATCCAACTGATCTTCCACCCATTTGATTTCGTTTTCGATACTGAACTCGTCATCTTTTAGGTTGGAAGATTGTATTCGCTCTTTAGCGGCTTGGAAGTCTATTACTTTATCAGCCATACAAAATTTTCCTTATAAAAAAGTTAGATTAATTTTTGAAAGTGTATTATAGCAATATTTGAGGTATTTTGTCAAGAAATAAAAAAGGGCTGCCTAAGCAACCCTCCCTTAAAGTTTGTGTTATTTTCCCACTAATCAGATACTTCGAGTATCTGTAGTTCGCCTTCATCCATTCCGAGTCGGCGGCGTTGAGCTTCAACCATGTCTTTGAGTCGTTCTTCTAAGAGTTTCTCATTACCTGCTTTTAGCGTCATTCGTCTCACTCGCTCGTATGTTTCTAGGACTTCTACTTTATATTCTCGCATTTGTACTCCTTTCGTGGAAACACCCCCGACCCGAAAGCCGGAGGTGCATTACCCACCTAACTAGTTGGCAGTAGGCCCCACCAACCTACTGAATGATTACCCCAGTTCCTCATGCTGATAAGGCATGGATCACTTTATGATAATCGCCCGACTCTATTCGATTTTTTCGTATGCTTCCAACTAATGTTGGGAAATACTGAGGATATATCGTGATTAAAAACATATAACCTACCTAGTCGATGCTGCTACTCGGTTATCAACCAATATGTAACGTCTGCTAAAGCTAGGGTTTCTCCTTTTATTCGTTGATGCAGGGTACCGTGTCCTGCGACCTCTTTTGTTCGAACTGTAATCCCAGTAAGGTCAGGTACTGATTAACGTAGTCAGCCGTACCATTCACGAGTAGTTATTGTACTACTAAACATCGAAGCTGAGGACTCCTCACCGCTAAGTGAGTCGGATTGCCCGTTTTAAGCTGCGGCCCTTTGACAGGTCGGGACTTATTCTCACAACGCCTCCGTCGATATACTACTACTTCTTTTGGGGTTAGCCTTCGGCGAGTAGTATATAGCTCCCTTTTTCGGTATGGCCACCACGCCGGGGTGATTAGCCTCGTGTAGTCCATCTCGCGCCTAGGACGGGAGGAAGGGTACTCTCAGGCTACAGTTTTCCGTTGATTATACAGGTGTTATCTGTTGCCCCTATCTGTACCATACCTATTTGTCGCTGGGACTTAGATTTCTTACTAATGCCCATTAGCCTTGACTTTGCCATCTCTGACGCGCGACACTTACGTGCAGCTCACCAAGGTTACTAATGTAGGGCTGGGGTTAGGCACTTTTATCTTCTCCCCGATCTTTATTGACATATGTGTGTATATATTCACACGCCCGATCTTCCCTACTGTACTCTATCGTACTAGAAAAGATACTGTCACATAGGAATTATACCAATTTGCGAAAACAATACCTTTTCTGGTAAGCCCTCTATATCCCCGAGGGCTTGGGTCGCAACTACGAAGTAGCTTTAATAATAGCGTCTTCGAGCATAAGAAGGTCGATTTTAGACGCTTTGACCAAAGTTGGAGATTCCAACTCGACACCGAGGTGTCCTGCAATCCTTCCTACAATGTCCGACTTGCGAACGATTGGCATACCAGATTTGGTGGTCTTAGGTTGCGCTACGTAGACACCTTCGCGTGATAACTTCGCTATGATGCTTCGTGCTGACTTCCCGAACTCTTCTGCTAGCGCTTCAACTGTTGCGCGAGTCGGGGTTGCGGTGTACTGATCGACCATGGAAACAACCATTTCGTCAGTGTAGTTCTTAACTTGTGTGTCGGTCATATTAGTTCTCCCAAACTTAAATAATTTTTTTAATTTCTTTCTCAATTCCATGACAACTATTATGAGGCATTTTAAGGAAGTTGTCAAGATTTATTTTTTACTTCCAGACCAATTCGCCTAATGATTTATAAGGCAGGGGTCTACCGTCAGCCCCTTTTATGGACTCACCATCACGTCCTACTTGTCCACCGATGATGTCCCATTTCCTGCCCGCCTGCGTAGAAACGCACCTTACAGGAGTTACTACTTCGCCTTTGTACACACGCACGTGGCGTAATACCTTTTGTGTTCTTCTTACTGGTCTCCGTCCTGCCATTTGTTCTTTCTCCAATACTTTGTGCGGTCACGGTGTGTCACCGCACGATTAAACTTTCTAGCAAACTTCGCTACTGGGTTGCTTCTCTTGCTTTTTCGCTTGCTCTTACGTGGTTTACTAGCCATAATATGTTCTCCGTCGACTCACCCATTAGTGTCATATAAGCAATCGCTTCTGAAGAGGCTAAGCCGTCTTGCAACATTCCCGAGTGCATCATAAGGATGTCAAATTGTCGATCTGTCATTTCTTTCCTTTTCCAACTTTTGAAAACATATTATGCGGGAAATTAAGGTAATTGTCAAGAATTAAATTTCGATTGGTCAGGAACGCAAATGAACTCTCGCGGGCCGGACGCGGCCTCGAAATGTCAAGAACTTTTTGCAATTTGCCCTAAATTCGTGTAATTTCCCCATAAAAGACTTGACAAACCATTAAAACAGGCGAAATTGAAAAAAGTTCTTGACAAGCGCGCCCAGCTTGTGGTATAATCGGCGCCCGCGCAATTTTACCTTCGTTGATTTACTACTGCGGTCGGCGCCGTTGATTTACTACTGCGGACTTCGGCGCTTAATTTAATTTCACCAATCCTTAAAATTTTTCTTGACATCGTTGTTGCACTACTGTATGATCGGCGCGCCTTCGTAATTTTACTACTTCGTTGGTCCACTACTTAGGCGCAGCGCGCTTTTTTCTCTTTCGAGGGTGGCCCAAATGCGAATGGTTCTCAAATGCGAATGAGACGCATTCCGGCCGAAAGGCCTATGTTTTTGGTAAGTTATTGATTTATAAGGTATTTTAGGAAAAAAAGGCCTCCGCGCGGCGTAAGTTATTGATTTCCCTAGCATTTTTCGGTGCCCGCGCGAAGCGCGCCGGTCAAGCGCGCCGCGCGTTGGCCCGCTTGTTAGCGAGCCTTGCAGCTTGCTAACAAATCCGCGGACGGTGACGGATAGTCACCATTCTCTATCGAAAAACAAAGATGGCGAAGAATGCCCGCCTCTAGCTTTTCAATGCGCGCGCCCTGTTCCGCGATTATTGCGGATTGCTCGAGCGAGCTATCGTGAGCGGTATTGATAGCCAAGGCAAAGCCGAGTCCTAACAAGCCGCCGATTACAAAAGAAATATATTTATGCATATTATGCTCCTAGTTGTGTGTTAAGTTTTGTTAGTAATTCTAATCTGCCTTGAGCTTTATCGTTGAAGTCGATTGTCTCCCAGCCGCCGCGAGAAATCACCTTTTCTTTTAAGAGGGTCATTTCGTCATAGTAGGAAAGTGCGCGCTCGTCATTAGGCGATAGCTTCCAATATTTCAGAGGCGAGATTCTACGCTCCTCAATTCTTCGCGCTTGTTCGTCTTCAGAAATCGAGAGCCAGAATTTAACAAAGTTTACGCCCTTGTTAGCTTCCCATGCTTCGATTGAATTCATAAAATTAAAGTATTGAAGATCAGAACACCAACCGTTAATCTTTTGAACCAATGCGCGAGAATACCATGAGCGATCAAAGAAAACGATTTGCTTTCCCTCGGGCATTTTACCCGCCCAATGGCCAAGCCAGTTTTTCATCATGCCGTCCGTTGGCTTGGTAGATAGAACAACCGAAAAAAGCCGAGGCGGTAGATATTGAGTTAATGCGCGAATGGTTCCAGATTTGCCAGCCGTATCGCGCCCCTCTAGGACAACCGCAACGGGGCCGGTGAGCCCCTCCGCGATTTTGTTTAGTCGAGCTTGTTGCTGCTCGAGTTTGTTTAGTTGAAGATCAACCATAAGATTCCTCCGAGGATTAGTAGATCGGCAGATATGGAATAAACCAGATAAGCCGTGAGTAAGATTTTTTTAAGTTTTTTCATAGTGTGTATTATCCCAAATCAGTATGCAGAAGTATTGAAGAAACAATGGAGATATGATGGAGATTCATTTAAGCCACCCCACCCTCAAGCCCAACTTGTGGAGCGAATGCTGGTACCCCATGCTCCTCACGCTGTCTCTTACCTTGCATAATCTCGCGCCCTATTTCTAGGTTTCGTTTTCTCCATGAATTAGCGAATCGTCCTAGAATCGTTTTTTCTTTAACAGCATAAAATTCTGTCTTGCCTCCGAATCTCATCCAGCGTTTGTGCATAGCAGGATCAAGGTTGTTCATAACCTTGTCACCGTCATTGTGAAAATGGACAAATTGCTCCGCGCTCATTGTTACGTCCCAATCATCGCGCTTCATATAAACGACCCTCGCCCTTAGAGATAAGAAATCTAACCCAAAAGCTTTTTCAATATCTCGCAACGTTTGAATGATTCGAGATTGGCCGCCATGATAGAAACCAGTGCTAGATTTGCTATTCTTATATGCCGCCCTTGCGAATCCGTCCTTATACATCCCCTCAAAATCTCGGAATTGAGAATAGTGAGATTCTAAATCGAGCAATTGCCAGAGATAGTTAAAAGAATCGCGCCCTTGGTAGTCTAAGGGGCTGACCTCTTCGGGTGTTGATCTGCTTGTTAGTGTTAAGTTTTCCATAGTAAAGGTTCCTTGTGGTTTTGATTTAAAAAAGTTTAAGATATTCATTATTGATATTTCCTCGCGTCAATTGTTGTTAGTCCATTGTCAGACAAGGTGTCCAACACATCATCATTATCATCGAACATTACAGAATGTTTGACGAATTCACCCCAAGCTAAACCCATGCGAGCAGCAAAGCGAGAGAGTAGATCAAGTTTCATTGCACCGCATGGCGTGTCATCACCATGCGCTCTGTGTAGGATATAAATCGGGTTGAGATTCTCAACCACAAATTCATAATCCGCATCCGTCATCTGGCGAGAAGTGCAAACCATTGTTTCGTCCCCTCTTTCGTTACGCATCTTGAGATGTTCCGCAAGTGGTAACAAACCATCCAACGCTATGTTATCAGGTGTGTTGTTAGCAAACCAATCATCGAGTGAGCCATCGCCGAGGCGGTGAGAGCTATCGATAACAGTGCCATCAAGATCATAGATATAAAGCATAAGTGTAGCCTCCGATTCCGATTATGTTTAAGAAGATCAGATTATAGCATTTGGTTGACCATGCTTGCAAGCAGAGAATTGCCAAGCCAGACATAGCTAACCATTTGCCAAGATCCGAATCGATGATGAATGGAGCGACGCATAGAAGCGCCGCGCCAATCCATCCGCTGACGTTAGCCGCCATGTTAAGGAATCTCCCTTAACAAAGCGATCAACGCTGATCGAGGTGCCTTAGTCAATCCGTCAAGATCGTCTAAATCCATATCGAGAGCTTTGGCTATTGCCGCCACCGTCTCGATTTTTCGAGAGATAGCAGAGCCATCCTTTCTAACAGGACGTTGGACGGCATAGGGTAACCCCATGCTTTTGATCTTAGCGATCACAGAGCGAGGTGATTTCTCAATCCTTCTCGCAATGTCTGTGGCGATTGCCTTGTTAAAGGGTCGCTCGTTTGTGCCTTTGATGACAGCGATCATCTCGGGCGTGTAGTTAGGTTTCCTCATAAGAGTCTCCGTTAGTTAAGTTAAGTGCGTATTATCTCAAAATATCGGGCTGGTGTCAAATACCGTTTTGGTATAAGCTTATAACCTTATGGCCGCTTCGTCCATGCTATTAGGAATAACAAGGTAGTCATGCAAAACGCTATGAACATCATACCATATCCCATGATTTGATTGAGCCAAACCGCACCCTCGAATGTTACGAATAACAAGCCAGTGTACGCCATGCCCCAACACATCAGCGCCCAGAATGCAGCGCCTAACAAAGCGCCGCACGTTTTAGCAATCTTGTTAAATGATTTCATATTGCTTGCCTCCGTCCATAGCTTGGATAGTGCAGCCAGTGATCACGTTATAGCCAGCCTGACGTGCGCGCTTTACAGCGGCATCGCCTGAGCCAGCCTCAACGCGGCAGATGAGCGCGCCTTGCTTGGTCTTGATTACGTAGTCGGTCATAGTCGGTCCTCGATTAATTTATGTAACCATTATAAGGGATGCATCACCTTCTTGTCAAGACCGTTTAGTTATATGCTTATAACAAACGGGGCGGTTCATTGACTTGACAGCCGCGCTTCGCGCGGGCGTCCCTTTCACGTACAACTTGGGAATTTTTGAAAAAGAAAAATAATGAGAATTTTGACACGTTATGTCATAAAACTGTAACATTAGGGTGATATAATATACATGAAATTGAATAAGATTTCAAGTTTTATTTTAAGGAGAGCTTAATTGAGAGTACTCATTGCCCTGATACTTTTTACCTCACCAGCCGCCTTCGCGGCACCCTATATAGAATATAAAAATGAATACAAGTTCCTATCTAAAGAAGACATACATCATCTTAGATTAGGATATAAGACTGAAAAAAATTTTTATATTGAAGCAGGCCCACGAACTGAGGGATACTCCTCCGAGTTAGGGTATAAGATAAAACGAGGATCTTTCACTTTTAAGGGAAAGTGGGAAGGTTCTAAAACCGAGGACTTTAAACATAAACTAGAGACGGAAGTACGGTATGAATTATAGAAGAAAGGAACTCCCACAAGTTAGGGAATGTGATTTAGATAACTTTGACTACGTAAAATTCGATATAGCCCCCGATAGGTTGGTACCTTCTCAGCACGAGAGGGTACCTTCCTTACTTTGTAAGGCTATAAAGAAGTTTCCAACCCCAAATCCTATAATTGTGGATATAACCAACAATATAGTGAACGGACACCATAGATATTCTGCAGCACTTGCCCTCGGAGTTGCTGAAGTTCCTGTACTTCAAGTACAAACTACTCTAGAGGAGTTAATCATACACTTTGTTAAAAATAAGTCTTGACATTTTTTCCTTTCTTTGATATACTACCCAACAATGGAGAAAAAATGGAGGGAACATTTATTT
>Ga0315330_10002077_pt1 | contig 13653 bp, 18 predicted proteins | sample M140m34915metaG_FD_203453 | JGI IMG/M metagenome (GOLD analysis project Ga0315330, IMG submission 203453) | Ammonia-oxidizing marine archaeal communities from Monterey Bay, California, United States - M1 40m 34915 | ecosystem: Environmental > Aquatic > Marine > Intertidal zone | place: USA...
ACCACACGCTTATTTTATCGGGGAGTGGCGCAGTCTGGCAGCGCATCTGGTTTGGGACCAGAGGGTCGCAGGTTCAAATCCTGCCTTCCCGACCAAGGAAATACGTTGAAAGATTACCTTGTCTGGTACAGAAAGCCGTATGACACACACGATAGGGTTTGCGGCTCAGCTGGCAACTATGAAGAAGCAGAGAATCTCGCTGATGCAGTCTTTCTGGATCTTCGTTCACGAGGAAAAGAAGTGATAGAGTCAGGAGTGAAGCGATCAAGTCCCGGCGTCTTGTACCAGACAGAGGACTTTGACCTACGCTGGGTCGTAAGAAAAAGATAAATAGTTGTTGACAAACCATTAAAACTTTGATATACTGTAAGTATAGAAAATAAAGAAATGCCTCGGTAGCTCAGCTGGATAGAGCAACGGCCTTCTAAGCCGTGGGTCATAGGTTCGAATCCTATCCGGGGCGCAAATATTAATTGGAGAAGTAAGTGTTAGATTTTTTTGCAAGCGTTGTCACAATCGCAGCAGGTTTGTGGGTAGGTCAAATTTTAATTGACTGGTACAGGAGGTAGTGATGTTTTTGGAAACTCATACAGGTGAATATATTAGCGTAGATCGACGTTATCTGGAAAATGCAACAAGAGCAGAGCTAGTTTCGTTTTTGGAACTCAGAGGTTCAGCATGTTATGACAATGAATCAACCGAATTGTTGCGAGAGAGCGCGCTCGACGATTATGATGGAGAGTACGATGGTGCACCAAGATGACGATATCTAATAGAGAAATCGGTGACTTGTTCGACAAGTACAATCCAAACAACATAAAAACAGGAGATAGGGTAGTTGTAAAAGTGGGCTCATTACCTTATCAAGCACGCGTCATTGGTCTTGAGATGGACATCAAGAATCAAAAAGTGTTTGCGAACTTAAAACTGTTCGACACAACAAAAAGAAATCCAATACGCGTTGACGTTGCGGATTGTAAAATGCCTGGACCACTGTATCCTGGGCACCACGATAACGGAGTATAGCAAAGTGAAAAAAGAGAAGAACGAACATAGCAATGCAAGCTGCCGCCGCACAGCGCGTCAGCTTGTGGACATGTCAGATCCCAAGAGAAAGGAAATGCTCAAGGGTTTTCCATCGGACCTACGCTGCAAAATTGTAGAAGAGATGGTAAACATCCGACTCACGAGAATGAGAGACAAAGAAACCGGTGCGATACGCCCACCGATGGCGGAAGAAAGTAAGAGATAAGATGAAACCAGTAGTAAACTCATTAGTAGCAGAAGCATGGGCACTTGGCAAGCCAGCGAAGAATCACAAGGGAACATTCCACACAGATGGAAAGAAGATTTATTCTTACGAGTTGCAAATCGGAGATACTTCAGAGGATGGAAAAAAGATTGTGAAAGACTACACAGCAAGAGGTAGTTACGGCTTCAGGACTATGACGACATCCCAACACGTCGGGTTACTTCGATATATCCACGGACATGATACCATCGTGGTTTAGCGTTCGGCGGTATTTTTTTTATGAAACACGAACTAAAGCCGGGTGAGCTAGTACAAATCTGGGATCACTCACCTGATGAAGTGTGTGGTCCAACAATTACAGAACACGGCTCTATAGGCTACCTTGTTAAGCCAAGCATACAAAAGGATTCTATTATCAGTGGTGTAATTTGGGAGGTGATTTGTTTCGGTCAAGATCCACCAACAAAACACCACGTTCACGAGGAGTGGCTTAACCTCATTCACAGCCCGATGGACATAAAAAAAAAGACATAGACCCCTAAAATAGTTCTTGACTTTTGGTTAAAACCTTGATACTATGTATATAGAAACAATGAGGAATTAACCAAAAACAAAGGAATTTATTATGAAGTGGTTATTTAAATTGGAACGCGACCTTGATCTCAACATGCCAACAGCTTGGAGTGGATTCGTTATCGCGAAGACGAAGAACGAAGCACATAAGGCAATCTTAGCGAAGTTGGGTGTTGATAAGATGCCGACGAATACCATCGTAGCAACCCAAGCGGATTTAATCGCAGGTAAAGCACCGAAGAAGCTTCGCAGAGTGTCCAGCGCGAAACCAGCGCGCAAGGTCAAGGCATTTGAGGATGTTGGTATGACGTTCGACCAAGCCGAAGCACTCTTGAAGCAGTTTGGATTGAAATAATGAGGCAATGGCGAACAATGAAAGGCAAGACGATGTTAACTTATCCGTACACAGTGTTCGTGGGTAAGGTTAGAGATTGGGGCTTTTCGTATAAGCGATACAGCCTGGTATTAAGCGAAGACACGACAACGCCATACAGCATCCTGCACGTAGGCCCGTTCGAGTTCTTTGTGCGCCCGCGCGCGTCGGAAATGGATTGGTTTTAATATGTGGTTGGACGTTTTGGGTATCAGCATCATCGTGATCACTTGTGCAATGTTCGTCTACACTATCAAGATGAACCCTTAAATGGACGCGTTGACGTTAATACTTATTTGGTTGGCGTTGTGGATGATTGCAGAAGTTTGACGATGCCAATCGCCGGTATTTTTTTTGCAATTTAACTAAAATAATACTTGACAAAAGCGAATAAACCGGGTATAATGGTAACATAAACAATTGAGGAATAACAAATGTTGAAGATGGTTTTGATTGTAGCGTTACTTGCTTCAGTTGGTTGCGATGAAGAAAAAATGTCATGCACTTCCACAGTGGATTGCACAGATGATAAAGAGATGGTGTGTGACTTGCCAGTAACACATGAATACCCTAATGGCGAAGTGATAGAAGTAAGAGCTTGCACGTATGTCACTTATGAGAATTGCCTTGAACAAACGATTTGTAAGCCAAAGGATAGCAAATGAAAACAGTTGAGGAGATGGTTCAACACTACAGCGAGATGCGTTCAATCACATCAGCCACAACAGCATACAACGAAGTTAAGTGGCAGTATGTAAGCATGGCTAAAGGTGGCGATGGTGGTGACATGGGATTCACTAAGAATGGCGAATCAACTTGTCGTGGTATCAACTACAAAGGATACCCCGATTCATTCTTTCAAGAGGTAAGCGCCCGTATGGGTTGGTTGCCACGTAAGGAAACCATCACGCTTGAGGCTTATTCAGCCGACCCTATTTAGGGTCGCACCGTGGGGGACATAGGCCAGATGGAATGACAGTAGGGTCGCCAGTGGTTGCGTAAGCGTGGTCGTGGATTCGACTATTAGGCTATGTTCAGTTGTGGGAAGTTGGGAACCCACAGCAGTTGTGTCGGTCGGGACACTAAAATAAAAATGCACTTGACCTTAAAATAGTTCTTGACTTTTGGTCGAAGTCTTGGTATAATACTTGTATAGAGAATGAGGGATTGGCTTTCTTTCTTTATAAAACAAACTACCTCGAAAGGGTAACATCATGAAGCGCATCGTATCAAACATTCAAAACCTAGGTTTCACCATCATGAACGCGGAGAGCAACGATAAGAAGCAATCAGCCGGTGGAATCATCCTTGACCAGACGCTCGTCAATGGTCACTCACAGGGCGTTAGCGTCCGACTTATCAACGGAGGTCGCAAGTCGGCAGCCGTGAAGCTCGACAAGCAGGCACTAACCAACCTGCTTGAAGCGGTAAATGAAGTGCTCGCAACAGAGCAGGCTTAACCTAGGTCGTACAAGGCTTATGGCGTTGTGCCTTGCTTTCACAAAACAACGCCACCATTTGACTTGAACCAATAATAATCGCGGAGCATAAAAGAAATAATGTTTAATACATCATCAAGATTAGTAAGAGACCAATCATTCATTGCGAACAGAGCAGTAGTAAGAATGACAACACGACCATGTGCACCAGCACCAACCGCGAATAAAGGAAATAAATAATGTTTATACAATCGAATGCAGCAACTCACCCACGCCATAAGAATGGTTTGGCACTCGAACAACGTAAAGCTGGAAAAGAAACTCTTATCCAGTGGAGCAATGGCGATCAACAATGGTGTGAAACTAAAGACCTAGATTATCAAGGCTCTACCATGACCCTTATCGGCGGTGCGGAGTATGTTAACAATGGCTAGAAGAAAGAATAGTTCAGTTAGTTCGTCATGGTCTAAAACAAAGAAGCGTTAAGGTGTAGTGATTAACCCCTAAGTGTCACAAGGTAGAAAAACTGTTTTAGAAAATCCTTTTAGGGGTTTGAAAAAAGTGTTTCCTTGTGGGCTTAGGTGGTATAGGGTGTAAGTGGGTGTGATTAAATACATAGACGCTGTAGTTTGTCAACGTCAAAAAAAGAACGGCCGCGTTAGAAAAAAAACACTTGACAAATAAAAAACGTTAAGATGTTAACAGCTTAGGGAGGACACACGGAGAGTATGCCGTGATGTAGTGAAAAGACCTACACGCCAGGCACGTAGCCGGTGTAGGCAAATGTGGGTAGGCGCAGCACTCCAGGTGAGTGTGGGTGTTGAACCTACATGTGGGATAAGGTAGTTGCATGTGAGCACCCAGGAGCGCTGGCCGCCGGGCCTTGCGCACCTTATCCCACATGTAGGCAGGTGTAGGTTTTGTCTCGCCTTAGGGCGAGTTAAACTAACCCATTGAAATCATTGAATTTTTAAATTTGGGGTTTTTATTGTTTTTAATGTAGGGTAATGTAGGTGGAGCACATACAAAGATGCCCCATGGCGCCTGGCGACGCACATGGGGCTTGGTGGGATCACATGAGGCTGTAGAAGTGTGCGAAGATTAGGCCAGCGAGCGCGCTAATCGCAATGAAGCGGCGCCCGGTCTGGTTAAACAAGCCCATACTAGGACAAGTCATCTGTCATCGTGGTTGCGATTTGCGCAAACATATCACGCATTGCGATAACATCCTTTCGCGATAGGTGGAAGTGCTCGTTTGACTGCCGGCCGGATACAAACACTTCGAAGTTGACAGACTTAAACGGCTCGTTGCCCCGGTCGTGATCGGCGGTCACCTTGAAGTCACATTGATCGCTACCATGGTACGTGCGATAGTAGTGTACACTTGATGTTTCAGTGTCATGCGACCACTGATTTGATCGGAACGTGACAGTGTTAAAGTTTTCGACGGCTTTGAATGATACTACGTTTGACATAATTTATAACCTTGTTTTGTTTTAATATACTTTATTTACGTTTGGTCTTCGACCATGATGATGATACTGTCTTGCGCCTAGCCATGATTGAAACCCCAATCGAAGCGGCTTGCTTTCTTGGTCCACGTGCGAGGCTGGACAAGCCAGCCTTCAAGCGAGGTCCGAGTCTCGCCTTGTCCGCGTCCGTGAGCGAGTTGATAGGCAATGCCGGGAGCCGACACATCAATATAATTTCTGTTCACTAATTTCTTCAAATTCAATCCTCAATAGCGGCCCAGTCATAGGCCGGCAACATACATTCTGCGAATGCTAATATAAAACTAACTAATACAAATTCTAAATACACTTTTCTATCCTATACGGTCACGAGTGTTTAAATGTAAACCCCGAAGGGCCCGAGGGGACTAGAAGTCCCCATCGGTAGCAAGAATCTCTTGCAATGCTTCAGCAAGATCCATGACCGCTTGCCGGTCCAACTTTGCAGCGGCTGACTTTCGACCGCCGTTGATCAGTCGGAAGGATACGACCGCCGACTTGCCATTCAAGATGGTCTGGTCGATAGTCATGCCAGCCTTCTCGTCCTCATTGAGAACTGTGAGACCAAGATTGATAATGTTGCTTTTCTGCTTACGTAATGCCATGATAGACACCTTTCATTTTTTGCGCCGTAGCGCGGTTAATACCCGTTACGATGACCACCATCGTTTCCAGGTTATACCTTATTATACCAAATAAGGTTGGAGTTGTCAAGAGAAAAGTGAAGTTTTTTCACTTTTTTTTCACTTTAATTTTTTCTCTCTCTTGCCTCCTTATAGTACTATTATAACATTTTCTGAAGAGAATCTCAAATACACGCCGTAACTATGCGGAATCATTAAGCTTTAGCGACTCGACGCCAAGACCACTTTGTGACCGTAAAGACCCTAATGATTTCAAGTACTTAGAGCACCCACACCAGGGGAAAGGTAGGCAAAGGTAACCGTTACACCTACACATACCGACATGTATCTCGACTTTTTTTATTTTATTTTGATTTTTTTTTCTTTTTTTTTCATGTAGGTAAAACACTTACGTGTAGGTAGGGGTACCCCCTCCCCCCCGGTGTAGGCATAGGTAGCCGAATGTAAGTCTCACACCTACATGTAGGGGGATGTGCGCGGGCAGATACACGTTAAACGGCTATGAAATTTTGCCAGATTTGGAACTCCCAGACTAATTATTACCAGTGAGGGTCGAGAATGTACAAAACAATTAACGAAGCGCACGGTTTAGCACCGGCCGATATTAAAAGAGTAGAAGATTTAATCGAGAAAACAGAGGACAAAGAAATCAAAAGAATTTTAAAGTTCTTAGTTAAGTCGAATGTAGAAGTAGATAAGACACAAGATGTAACAAAAATGAAAAAAGAAAATAAACATCCCGTGAAAATCACCAAGAAAAATTTAGAAAGAATCATAAAAGAGGAAATTGCTAGCATTTTGCAAGAGCTGACAGAAAGCGCCGCCAGCGCGCTGACTGAAAAGTAACAATCTACCAGGAGGGATAACCATGAAACTTCGCTTGTACATACCAATCTTGGCTTCTATGATAGCTTTATCATGTGGCTCGTCGGGGCCAACCTCTGGAAATTCCAATACTGAGGTAGTTGTCACGTATAACGGACAAGAAGAACTCAGAAAAAATTCGCGTTACATTAGTGAAAATCATTTGCGGTCGTTATTAGACCGAGGTAATGATACAATTGTAATTTTTGGCGCGGACTGGTGTGCTCCTTGTCGGTTAACACGACGAATTATCAAAGAAGCAAAGCTAAACATTAAGGTATATCATCTTGATCTTGACGAACCTTGGGTTACACAGCTTGCTGGTATCATGGGAATAAAAACAATACCTGTTATGTTTCATACTGGAAAGGCAAAAGAAACTATTGCAATTAGAGTAGGGCCCGAAAGTATTGTTTCATATTTAGTTAGAACGTTTTAGCCTCCCGTTGCAAGCGCTAGTGCAAAAAAATACCGCAAAAAATCGCCGGAAACTGGGGTTCGCCTATTTATTGTAAGGGAGAATACCTAAAATGTTTAAAAAAATCTCGATTTGCGGCGCCTTGCTTGTCCTTTCCTGTGCCGCTGAAGAAAACCCAAGCTTCCACGATGCTGACATGGGCCCGGATGCATCCGATGTTGCTCAATTGCCGGATGATGATGTGTGGGTCTGCTATAGTCCCGGTAGCCAGTTTCACGGAAAGCAATGCGATGAGAAACAAGAACCCGGACAATGCTTGACAAACGGTGATTCAAGTAAATTCTGTTGGAGGCTTGATCTCGAAGAGTGTATTTCCAACCCCCGAGACCTTCTTTATAACGAAATTTGCGAACATTTCTAGGTTGATTTTCAGAATCACACATGATTCACTGCCCTTAAAAGCTTCAAACACTATTTATTATGTTGGCTTAACCGCAAAAGTATTATAATTTAACGAACCCAAGGAGAAAACGCCGTGATAACCACAAAAATCGAAAACAAAAACAAAAACAATTTTAAAATGATGATGGAAAACTTCCAGAATTGGAATGACTCACAAGACAAAATAAAGACTATACTTGAAAACGAGTCTGATGAAAAAATCTGGGAGCTGGCAACTTGCCATGAAAATGAGATCAGTTCTCTTCTTATGGAAAAGATCCTGGATATCAATCTTTCTCTGTTTTTGCGTAAGTCTTCCTTGCTAGAGGAGAAAGATTTAATTCGATTAGTTTTAGAGTCAGATGCCAGAATGTTAAAAGTTGCAAACCTTGTCAGGAATAGCGGCGCCGCGGCAGGAGAGATTCAAAATGGCACGAAAATCTTGCAAGCTTGGCTGAATAGTGCTAAAGCAGCTGCGAATCCTCAACTTGCAGCCCAATTGAAAGATGCAATTAGCCTCGGAGCGAAAAGATTGGCGTCTTTGGGAGCTTCCACAGCTTTGGCCACAGCCGGAGGCAGCGGCGGCAGCGGAGCTGCCGGGCAAGGAGCTAAAGCGGCAGGGCAGAAAGCAGGAGCCGAAATTGCTAAAAAAGGAAGTGCGGAACTCGCTAAACAAGGTGTTAAACAAGGAGCCAAGCAGGCTGCGTCAAAGGGTGGCCAACTAGCAGTGTCGCAAGGTGTCAAACAAGCTGCCGCAAAAGGTGGTCAACTCGCACTAACCCAGGCTGCGCCTCAAGTTGCAGCTAGAACCGGACTTTCGCAAGCTGTCGCAAAGAAAGGCTTGCAGCAACTTGCCCTACAAGGTGGAAAGCAAATTGCTGCACGTGGAGTGTTGGCACTTCTCGGGCCAATCGGATGGGGCATTACCGCGATCTCGATAGGTTACAGTCTCTATCAAATGACCCAAGACGGAGAAGATCCTAAGAAAGTTGTTCCAAAGATACCTGAACCAACTGAAGCTGAAAAGCAAGCATTGGCTAGACAGTTTTCTGCCAACATGAGTGTAATGCAACGAGACGTTCTTAATCGAAATGCAATGTTAAGAGCTGCTAATTCTCTTAACATGATGGAGGAAGACATCGCGATGGCCATCATGTATAATCCTAAAAAAGCTCAAGGTATGATTGCAAAGCTTAAGGCCGACGAGAAAAGTATGGGAGCTGATGGGTTCAAGGAGTTCCTGGAAATTGTGGAATTTTTGAATCCGGCTAGCATGCCCGGTGCCGGAGGTTCTGAAGGGATGCCCGCGGTTGGTGGTAATAGCAGTGGCAGCAGTGGCATGAAGGACTTGGCTAAGAGGCAAGCAGAGTTAATTAGAAGAATCAATAAAGGCGTAACAGGACTCAACGAAGAAGAGGACAGAAAAGTCACACCGGGGACAGAAGAACAGTCTGTTAATCTTAAGATGTTGCAACAATCACTGATGCGTCTCGGAATAAAACTTCCTCGTTTTGGAGCTGATGGCGACTATGGCCGCGAAACTTATAAAGCAATCAGAACATTTCAAAAGAATAATGGCTTGAAGGTTGATGGTTTAATCGGACCTAATACATTCGCAAAGATGAGAGAAAAAGACCCAAAGATTATGAGTCAATCGGCAACAATGGGCGCGAACATGTCTCAGGATCTTTCTCCTGTTTTAGATAAGGTAGCTAAAGCGCCTCGTGGACTAAAGAAGAAGGCTTACGTACAAGCTATAATGTCAAATCCAGATGAAATTAAAAAAATAAAAAGCACCTTTAGATCCAAAAGACAAGAAGCAATGAGGGCTTCGAAAGAAGCGGAGAGAAAGGGCGATAGGGCTGAGGCAAACAGGTTAGCAATTAAAGCAAACAAATTAGGCGCTGCATTTAGGAGCGTCACTAGTGCCGAGGATGAGTCTAGAAAGATAAACACACGAAAGAAAATTGTTGATTTTGCGTCAAAGTCTGCTGCTTTACACATGGATAGCGTTGAATATAATGCGAACAAAGAAACTTGGAAAACCATAGCTCCATATGCGGCGAAAGAATACTTCATGGAGCAATTCGCAAAGGGTAATGCGTCACTCCGCACAGGGGCTCTTGGCGCCGCTGTTCAAATCTACAGAACCGGCAAGGATTCTAGCGGACAAGATGCGGCACGAGAACAAAAATTGATGCAACTTGCAATGAAAGCTTACATGGATGAATATAACAAAGGATAATGTGTATAATTTGTATAGAAATGGACAAAAATAAGCTTACACCATGGGAAGCCAAGAGAAATCTTGGTGAAATGGTGAATAGTTTAGATGAAGAGCACGTCAGAGAAGTAGAGAATAAGATTTCAGACGCAATTTTTGATGAGATTAACCTCAATTACGGAGAAACTATGCAAAAAACTCTTGATTTTTGTGATTTTTGTGATTGTTTCCCTTGCGACTGCCATTGGAGAAGTTATGAATGACCAAGTTTGTTAAAAATTATTTAATTTTTTGTCTTTTTTGTCTTTTTTCTGCTTCCGGGGCGTTGGCCAGCCCAAAATCACCGGACACGAAGACAAAATTTTATGATTTTGACGATTTATTGATAAATGGCCAATATCGCAAGCCTCAAGTCCTCTACATTGACTCTAGAGAGAAGCTTAGGTTTGAAAGGCTCTTGAAATTAAAGAAAGATTTCCTTCCAAAATTAAAAAACACTCAAAAAGACCCTTCTTTGCGTTAAAAAAACTATTTATTAGGCGCACACCTCTTGCAAGGAGTCATAATGAGTAAAATAACTACTGCCGACAAAAAATTTCTAGAAAAACAAGTAAAAATCGTAATGAATGAGGTTTCCGATCAGGAAAGACCCAGCAATGACCAGTTGAAGCGGTTTTTTAGTCAGCTGTACAAATCCATCAAGCAGAGCGGAAAGAACGCAATTCGATCAATTGATAAAGCGCGTTATAAAGATGATAGAAGGCAAGCAATAGATAATATCGACTCCGACGACTCGGACATTGACTTCATAAAGCACTTTTTTAATTTATTCCCAAAAACATGCTACAAGTCTAGTAGTTATGCTTCTCATTACCAAGACGCTTGGACTTTCGAAGATCCCGGGACGTATTGCTTATCCGACAATCAAAAAGAGATTATTGATGAATGGTATAAAGAAAATAGGCAAAAATCTATAAAAAAATTAATGAAAGCTGAAACATTAGATGATCGCATCGATATCTTAACGAGCTTTTCAAACAATTTTCGAATGAGATTCTTAAAAAATTGGAATCGGACTCCCATTCTAGTCTCTAGAGAGCGATCTGCTAAAATTATCAACATTTTGGCTAGTGATGAAAGATTTATAAATAATTGGAGGGAGCAATGGCATGGTCATGATGTTTCTGCCGTTGATTGTTTTATTTGTTTATTTTCTTTTGTTGATTCCTTATACTTTGGTGAAGAGCAAGAACCAACGGCGAGACGCATCCATAGACTCGGAAGAATAGCTTCAAAAGCCGGCGATTGGTCAACAGCCATCAGTGCCGGCCTAGAGTACATAAAAAATAGAAAATTTGTAGGAAAGCTACGAAGTTCCAGAACTCTTAGATCTAAGTGGTCAGGGTTTTGCTTAAATGTCCTTTTCGACCCTTTTGGGGATAAAGGTTTGGAATATTGGATTGGAAGATCTGATACTTGGAAGAATCAAGGTAATCTTGATTTCCGGGCTGAATTAGTGAAAGATGCCATGGGGTGGACAGCGCGCGATTATGCGGCAAGAGCCGCGGCTGTTCGCGGGTTAAACGCATTGGTGGCACGTGGGGTCGGAGGAAGCGCTGCATCTGGTGCAGCATCGCTCTTGGCGCGCCCTGTGGCGGGTCTGCTTGTAGTTGGCCTATGCATCGCTGCCGTCGAGGCTTTTCTATGGTGGGATCCGTTTGAATGGTTTAGTATAAGGGATGAATTAGAAGAAGAGTTTAGAAAAATGCTAGAAAATTTAGAAAAGATCCAAAGCATGTTAGGTACTCCAGCGGATTCTAGATCCACAAACACGGAACAAATACAAAAAGACTTCTCCAATTCCATAGGTATCGTAGCCGGACTAATACATAATAAATTGGCAGAGACATTGCAACAAAACACATCTTCAGAATTTGACAATATAGAAGCTAAAAGAGCCATAGCTTTTGAGATACAGGGTCATTTAAGCAAGATTTCAAAACTTCGAAATGTTTCTTTCGATTTAAACAACCTAAATCAGGGTGACATTTCTTCTTGTATAAAGACTGTTCGTGAGTTTTTGTCTCAAACATCAAAAAATGGTAATAAGCTTAAATCTTTAAATAAAAAAGTAGGAAGAGAAATAGGACTAGGAACCGGTGTTGACGCGATGCAGAAGATGAATGAAAGCATTGATGAGAATAACATGAATCTAGATCAGGAGCATGAAAGGTTTAAAAAGCTTATTGAAAATTTTTATGGCATCAAAATTGGTGATGTCGACGCACTTGCACGTGCTAGAGAAATCCGTGATGGAGACCAAGGTGGAGTTTCTCTTGATCGCGTCATCGCAGCTATAAAGAACGGCACGGCACGGCAAAACGAACAAGCGAAGAGTTTTGAGTCTTGGTGGGAAACTCTGGCCGGCGGCGACGGAGGAATTGAAATTAACCCAAACATCACTTCAGAGTATACTATTCTTCATAGATCTTGGGTTAACAACCCGAACGGGCTTAAAAGTGCCAGGCCTTATAGATTAGGCGGTGGTGAAAGAAGTTCACTGCGCCCAGCGACTGGTGCGTTTGCAGTCTGCGGTGTTGGACTTGGCCACTCACTAGTTAACACTAGTTTCTATTATGGGTCTTCCGGAAATTCGAATAAGATCTGGAGTCGGATGAAGGAAAGGTCCAAAGTTATAATTAATGGCGACGCGATTGAAGTAATTGACAGAGGTCCGGAGATAATGAGAATAAAAACAATTATAAAAGGTGACTACCAAGCATCTTCAAAAGCAGACATGGATCAAATAAAAAAATATGTTAATTGGCTAGTTGAAAGAATCAACCCAAACACAGAAATTGAAACCTCTCCGGAACTTAAAACAGAATATCAGGCGGCGAATCTGCTGATTCACTTATATTACAAAAAAGAATTAAGAAAGAGATTAAACTTAATAAACATGATAGTGACAAAAGACGAAGAATATAGTTCAGAAATGGAAAGTCTATCAAGAAGATTGGCCTCTATCTCACCCGAAGAGCAAAACACTGCTACGCATGCAAGTCTGCAAAGTAGTTTGAGGGTCCTGGGTGCAAAGAAAATAATGCTTTTTGAAGCATTAGCTAGGTTAAATTAATGGAGACAAACACATTGAAACATAAAAAATTAAAAAAAGAATTTAAAGATCCTTTCTCTGGAAACAATACAGGCTTTGCCCCGGCTACCGTAACTGGGGCGGGTGCAACAGGCTCGGTTCCAAATACGCTAGCTCCGGCAGCGCGCCCAAGGCCTGAATTCGCCTCTGATCAAGAAGTTGTGCAATTTATGGATTTTAAACCAGGAAACATAGATTGCATGGAAGACTTTTTAAACAACTGGAAGACCTATACAGCGTTATCTGCTTTTCTTGCTTATTCACTTAAGTCTGTTTTGCCCGGCATGGTGAGTTTGGCCGGTAAAGGTATTCGTGGTGGCTATGAGATCTTGCGCGATTTAAGCAAGGGTCAGGGTAATGCAATGAAGAATGCCTTAAGCAATTTGAAAAATCTGCCTAGTGGTACTGTCAGTAAGATAAAAACTAGTGCACGCGGGGGATTCGGAGCAGCAGACGCGATGGGGGACCTTTATAAGCTATGGTCCAATGCGCAATGGAAAAATGCATCAAATGGGGCGCGCTTTTTATCTGCGGCGAAGATTGGCTCTAGAGGAATAATGATTCCAATAAATGCGCTGAAAAATGTCTTTGTTTTAGCAGCGGTTGCCGCTGGAGTATATTATTACGGCGGCGGAGAGAAGTTTTTAAAATGGGCTCACGGAAACACTGAGCCGGGCCCCCTTAATGACGCTATCTATATTATGCAGCAAAGTATTGAATTTTTTATAATGAATGAAGCTTCCTTAGAGTGGGTGCTTAT
>Ga0315330_10002078_pt1 | contig 13652 bp, 13 predicted proteins | sample M140m34915metaG_FD_203453 | JGI IMG/M metagenome (GOLD analysis project Ga0315330, IMG submission 203453) | Ammonia-oxidizing marine archaeal communities from Monterey Bay, California, United States - M1 40m 34915 | ecosystem: Environmental > Aquatic > Marine > Intertidal zone | place: USA...
GGAATTTGCTTCAGTAATTGGGTGATGTCGCTGTATCGGCCAACGAGATCAAGCTGACGGAAACTAAGTTCGCTTGGTGCAAGCAACTGTTTGAGCGTTCTCAAAGATTTTTCTCGTAACGCTGAGACTTCAACACCGGCGAGGTCCTGCTGTTTGACGATGCCAACCGAGTATTGCCTGCACAGATCGCCAACGGCCATCATTTGCTCGGTTTGAGATGCACCGGTGAAGATCGCAATGGATGCATTGATTCCTTCTTCGGTTGACCGGATTTGTGTCTGCAATTCCTCAAACGAAGTTTGAGCCTGCTTCTTTTGGATCAAGGAGTTGGCAACCATGTCAGGAGTTACAGCATTCTTGGCAACATCACCAAGCTCCTCGTTCAACTCTTTGAGTTTCCGATTTGGGCCCAATGCGTGGTAGACGAGGTACACGGCTAGAACTGCTACCGCTGGTAACAATGCTTTGACCCACCGTTCACGCCTACTGTTTGAAGATGTTTGAATTGCCATGTTTAGTTGCTCTTTCCCTCTTTACCGAACGCCTGGTTAGCTAAGGTGCTCTGAAAAGTTTCTGTCAGGTGAGCCTCGGGTGTGATGTCTGCCAGTTCTAAGTGGAATTTCCAAGGGCCGCCGTTGACCAGCTTGTTTTCTCCTGTCAAGGATGGGGGGGAGACGCTCCATCCCATCTGAAGTGCTTTGGGTCCCAGAGCAATCGCGAGCATGTTTGGTGATTCACTCTTTAATGCACGGCCACTCAAGCGTATACCTTTCACGCTTGGTTTGATGTCGTCGACGACAATATCTTGATCGCAGGTGATGGCGAGTTGTTTTAGTAAATCAGCGTAACGATCGCTTCGCTCTGTAAGCAGTTGCAATTCCCTTCGTTGTATAACCTGCTCGGTAAGAGAGACTGTGTTTTCTGCGATCTGTTTGGTCAGTTTGGCAATGTCCCGCTCGAGTGCCAACTTTTCGTCACGCGGTTCTCGTAGTGAAACGATTTTCTGTTCCACACTCTGTATCTCATATTTTGTCCACAGGAAGTGGCCAACACTTGCCATAGTGATCACCGTCGCAGCAATGACTCCAACTTGGGTCATGAAAGCAGCTGTCGTCTCCGGAACGGGGGGAGCCACGACTGGTATAGGGGTGGTGTGGTAAAGCCTACTGGCCAAAATGTTGATCCAGTGTTGGATCTTTTCTTCCGTGTCGATCCTCTGGAGGTTTCCGGTGTATGCTTCGGGTGGGGCTGATGAATCCAACTGCCACCCCTCGTCAGGCAGTTCCGAGCCAAAGTTGAGTTCGAATGCCTTGTACCAACGATTAGACGTTTTGCTACGCGGTGCGATGGACGCCCGAGGCAGACCATCACCGCCAATCATGTAGGCGCCCGCCAGGTTCTCTGTGAATTCTACCCATGGAATGCCTCGCATCTCTGGGTTGGCCATCCCTGCAGGGTGCGTGCAGAACTGACACTTCCCGCCCCGCAGCATGACGGCTGCATTGATTCCCGCGAGCACCTCCGAAGCAATCGCTGAGCACCAAAAGCGTCGTGTGTCCGGTGGAACAGGCGCCAATTCGAGAATACCAATTTGGCTATTCATGGGGTCAAGGTTTGATAATGTTTCGGTTTCAAACCTCAACATCTGATCCAGTTCATCACCCTCGAGACCTGCGATGGATCGCTCGTCGACATCAATGACACCGGTCCAAATTTCATCAGCGATGACAATCGTCTGCTGGGCTGGTTTTTCCTTGCTCAAGCTGATTGCCAGCTCAACGGCTGCTGGCAACGGCGTGCGTGCCGGACGATCTGACCGAAAGAAGGTTCGCAGGTTCCCGTTCTTTCCGTCAGCGCGTAGGACCTGATCACGGGTGATGACCAGCAATGTGATTGGGCGTTTGGGTGATCTGAGCATGATTCAGCTGGGGTGATGGTTACATCAGAGCGTGATCGACAACCAGTTCGGGATTGACGGTGTGGTGTGCGTGAAGGGTGTGACGACGCTCTGGCGTTGTGATGCGGTGTCAATTTTGTAATAGGCTCGAATCACGCGGGGACCGATCGGAAACACCAGTTCGTCTCCGTTTTCGTCGTGGAATTCAAATGCAAAGGATTGAAAGCCTGTGGCATCAGCGGGGGTTGTTTCGATTACTTCAGCACCCCCAGAAGCTGAGGCTTCGTTGGCAGCTTGTTGCACCATGACAGTGTTACTCAGGGGGTAATAAACCTGCACAACAATGTCGTCTGCTGTAGCGTCGGTTCCCGCGTAGGTAACTGTTCCGTTGACCACATCTTGAAGCTTTGATGTGTTAAGCAGCTGACCTGCGACCGCGCTCGGAATATCATTTTCGTAAGGGTCGCTTTGGTTGTTTCCCAGATTGTCAACATTGCTGCGTCCGAAGCTTCTCAACCCGTAGATGGGTGTGTCTGCTGCCGTGATGGCAGTGTCGCCTGTCGTTCGCAGGTGCGACACGTCTGCTGAGTTTATTGACGAAGTCAGAGGGTGCCCGAAACCATCTTTTAGTGTGGTCGCTCCTGACGCAAGTTGCAGGTACGGCCCCCGCCAACCACACCTCACCAGGACATCATCGTCTGCAAAAATATTATCTCCGTCTCCGTCTTCCTTGTTTGAAGCATTCGTTGACGAAATGTTTGCGTCAGAGGCTTGGACGGCAGCATAGAGGGGCAAGGTGTCTTGAAGCCAAAGTTCTGATGCTGTGAGTTCCGTGATGTTGTGCAGGCGTGTGTTGGGCAGGCGTCCCATGTCGATAAAGAAGCCGGTGAGCAAAATGTTGCTGCTGTCGATTTTACTGTGGTTGATGATTGCTTCGTTGAAGTGGCTGATGGTCCGTTGGGTTGTTTCGTACCTCACCTGATCAACTTGTGGTTCAAGTGTGTTGAGCGCGAGCGTCGCCAGAGCAGTCAGAATGACCAGAACCAGAACAAGTTCGATCAGCGTGAAGGCGTGTATTTGATGAGTGCCTGGTTTCATGTTCATTGCCTCATGTCTGCAACTCGTAGAAAAATGACAATGTCATCATCACATTCGGCCATGGAAATCTGGTTTAAGTCTGTTCCGTCCCCGGGGATAAAACCGTCACTGATAGTGGCGTCATACACCTGGTTGGGGCCTGCCGATACGAGTCGTGCATAACGTGCTTCTTGCAAGCTTCCCACCTTGTCCACATTGCCATTGCCGTTGAAATCTACCTGCATCAAAATGTTGTTTCCCCAGCCATCAAGCAATGATGTTGAGTTGGACAGGTAGGGACCTCGCCATCCAATTCTGGTGGTTGGGTCAAAGGTACCGATGGAACCGTACTGTGGTACAGAAGTGATCTCGCCATCTGATAGAAGCAGATAGTCGAGCGAGAGTGGAAAAAAACCTGGTATCTGACCAAGGTCAGCCCAAACTCCTGCGGTATCCTCGCTGCCAAGAATTGCATCGCGAATTGAATTCATGCTGGCTTCGGTGACAATTTGCTGACTCGATTTTTCGTTGACTTCGATGCCCCCAATCAGTGGCACGAGTAAAGCAGCGAGTGCCGTCAGAACGATCAGCACTAACACCATTTCAATCAAAGTGAAGGCTGATCGTGAGTCGCGGTAGGTCGCGTAGACGACTGTATTCATCTGCTTGTGATTTGGCACGATGCTGTAGTTGAGAATTATTTTCAGGAAGCGATTGATGACAGCTTTTGTCCCTGGTCGGAGCTACTTAGTGCTGTTGTAAGGGGTTGCAGCTTTACGATAATGAATCTGTAGAGAATGGTTCGTTGTTCTGGCTGGACGAGGTGTGTGATGCTTTGGAAATGGTTTCTGTTTTTGGTGACGCTGGCTATCATCGATGGTGTGCAAACCGTGCTGCTGTTATCCGATTTGGGGCTTCGCAGTGAAGCCAATCCAGTAATGCGAGGCCTGATGAACCAGTTTGGGTTTGCGGGCATGTGGGGTTTGAAGTTGTTCACTCTGTCAGTGGTTGGGTTAACCATGCATCGCTACAGTCCGCCAGTGATGCCGATTCTCAGTGCTTTAATGTTGTGTGTCGTTGTTTCCAACTTCTACCAGCTCAATGTTGCTTCGCCTGCACTGTCGCCTGCACTGTCGCCTGTGATAACCACTAGTTCCGAGGGTGTTGGAGCTGGGATCTATATTCTCGATTCTTTTGATCGCTACCCGGAGCAATGAGGTAGACCTCGCATGCCCTTTTCGGCAAGCGAGGTCCCCCGGTGCGACAACCGAGACGGTTCCCGTGACACTTATTGACTACTCAACCACGTTCTCGAAAACTTCGATGACTTCCTGATTGAGGAAGTCCATTGTGCTGTCGAGAGCACCAACGAGTTGTGGTCTCTTGTCGCCTGTGAAGCCGTCGTATACGGCGAACATGGCGAGGAAGCGGTTGTAGTCTTCGATGCCGTTCATGGCGGCGTAGGCTGGCGGCGAGACCATCGTTTTGCCAACAGCATCGCAGGCAGGGCCAACACCTAGCACCATCACTTGAGCGGTGCGGTGCGTGAGCGCTGATCCGCCGAGCGCTGGCCCGATGTTGACCGTTCCTGTGGTCGCGAAACTCGACGCATAGTTCGGGTAAACCGAACTGTCTGCAGCGTTGGTGCTGCAGCCTGGGTAGATCGATTCGAGGATATCGTCGTCATTGATGACTCGGAAGTTTTTCTGCGTTCCAACGGCAATGCGATTGATACCACTGTTTCCAGGCCAGTTCCGATAGCCACCGCTAGCGTGCTGCATAACGTTGGGAATCAGGTCATCCGTTTTGTCCAATGCATTTCCGGTGCTGAGGTCAACGATCACTGTTTTGCCAGTGATTTTAGAGCTGAGTCCCATCACGTCATTGGATGTCGCGGAGGCATCGGCCGTGCCATCACCCTCAATCAGGCTGTCCATTCCGCCAGGATAGGTGCCATTGAGGATTCGGTATTGGGACAGGTTTTCGACTACCTGTGAAATTGCGAATGAAGCACTCGCCTTGTCGCTGGTGCGGCGGATGTAATCAATCACTGGAATTACCAAGGCAGCCAGTGCTGTGATGATCACCAGAACCATCACCAACTCGATCAGTGTAAAACCAGTACGAACTTTCGTTCGCTTGTTGCGTGTAGCAAGCATGTGAGAAATCTCCTTCTCAAGCCAAAAAAATAGAGAAACATAGAAAGCGTCTTGTCCGCGATCAGGTCGGCGACTCGCTGGGAAGCGATCGCGTGCGTGATTGAGCGGCGCAGGTACACCTTGTTTTCCCCAAGTTGGATTCGCGGAGCCGATCGAAACGGCATCTGCGGACTTGTGGGCCTCGACGGCGATCTGGGCCGCGGGGACCATCCATCTGGCTCGCGGTTTTGATCGTCAATCGAGCAAGGCTGCCTGCCTTGGTTCCCCGCCCACATTCTTGGCTTGCTGCTTTGCTTGCTATTCAAAGCGACGAAGAGTATTGTTATTGCGAATCATTCGCAACAAAGGTAATTATGCCCGGGCTGTTGATTGTTGCAACTATCAATATCGAAAAAATCAACAGTATTTGTCCCTGTCTCGCTGGATTCCAAGTTGAACCTCGGCTCAGAACAGACAACAGTGCGAATGGGATCCCAGCCAGCAGACGCCAGCCAGATCTTCTGATTTCTGTCCAAGTAAGCTCCCCAGTCACCCAATTAGGTTGATCGATGATGATCACGCGATACGTCTGCTGCTGCTCGTTGCTCTGTTTGATTACCCCCACGCTGTTGTTAGCCCAGAGTCCAGATGAGGGCCTGTCACCGTCGAAAGAGCTCGTATTGAAAGATCCGACAGTGGAGTCGCCGGAATTAAAGCAATCGATGGAAATGGTGCGTGGGGTTCAACAGCTCAAGGTTCTTAAGGAACGTATGCAATTGCTGCAGGCACAGAACGCTACCCTTGAAAATTTACTCAGCGAGGAAACAAAACGCAGTGATTTGTTACTTCAATCGCTCGATGATCGAAACAAACAACTGGAAAAGACTCGGGCGATTCCACGCCTGGTTTTGAGCCTGCTGGTTGAAACTGCTGATGCCACTCGGGCTGTCATTGAAGCGGGGGACTGGCGATACCCGATTCGTGGGACGCACCCCATTCAGATTGAATTGAGTGATGGTGATTGGACCGAAGCAGTGCCAAGTTTTCCCGGTCAGGGAGTTGTGGTTTTGAGTTTCACGGACTTGGATGTGAAGCGAACCCTTGTTTATGGCATCTCTGCGATGACATCAAAACCAACGTCGCGGTGAACAGCAAAGTCTGATCGCTTTGAGTCACATTGAGGGTTTTAGTGTGCCTGCGGCGTTTGGTTCTCGGCTCTGGATTTTCAGCTCGCAGTGCCCTGCGGTTTGACCGCCAGTCGTTGCTGAACTGCTGCGTGAGTAGGAATAGCGGCGAAGCGGTAAAATCGGCAGAGTCGTTAAAGTCGGCACTGATGAGAGTCCGATCTGTACATCAACGCAACCCTTCACCAACGCATTGTGTTAGTTGGCCCAGCGGCGTAGCCAGGTAAGACGGGACGCTCTCAAAAACTCGCCTCCTCAATTTCGGACATTGTGAGTGCCGGGACTCATTCGCCAAACAAGCCGCGTCGTGACAAGTGTCTGCATCGCCGCAGCAGTTACGAGCAGTGGTTGTAACGTTTTCTGGCAGCGAGTCGACACACCACCGGTAGCACCTGGCCGTATCAAGGTGGATGCTGTCTGGCATTCACCGGAGATCACTGGAGACATGATCGAAAAGGTCAAGTCCGCGCGTTTGCAGCAGATTCAAGCCGTCGAGCTTGAGCGAGGCGAATCGCGGTCGGTTGATGTGGACCGCACCATGGTGCCAGCATCGAAATCCAGTGGCGAGTCATCCAGATTAATGAGTTCTATCGAGAGATAGCCAGCTAGTTCTGTCGTCCCGGATTCAATCTTGCCACCTTGTTTTGGGCGGCAGTGAGTGTGTCTCGCCTTTTTCAACAGGCGATGTGTCGACCTAAGCCAGCGCGGAGTAGAACCACAGGGAAAATCAGATAGCCAAGGTGTGGCATTCTGGTCGGTAAGGGTTTCAAACAATGACTACGTTGCTGATAAAGAGAGATACGCCAGAGAAGTTGGTGAGGGCAGGCATCGTTACGATTCTCTGTTGGATCTTTACCAACTCACTGTATGCGCAGACTCCGTCCAACACTGATCGGAAAAAAAACCAACAACTGGAGAGTATTCAGGTGGACGATCTCACTGTTCGTGAGGTCATTGAGTCCATCAGTGAGACATCTGGATTGAACATCGTGGCCACCGCAGAGGCTGCAGAGGCAAAAGTTACGATGACGTTGCGAAATGTGAGAGTCATCGATGCTATCGAGATAATGGCGAAAATCACGGGGTTGTGGTACCGAGAGGAAGAGGCAACCGAGACCATTCGTTTGATGACAACAGAAGAATATCAGGAGGACTTGATTGTGTTCAGAAATGATACAACGCGAGTCTTCACTTTGTTGCATCCCAATGCATTGTCGATTGCTCAAACCATTCGCAGCCTCTACGGACCACGCGTTGTTCTATCTCTACAGCCATTCGACGATGATGTGCTGGTGGGAACTCGCGGGATTCTTGGGCTTGGTGGCGGAACTGCGGTCGGTGGCAGCGGAGGCTTTGGTGGGGGAGGGTTCGGTAATGCCGGGGCTGGTGGATTCGGTAATGGTGGCAGTGGTTTTGGCGGTGGAGGATTTGGTGGCGGTGCCTTCGGCGGGGGTAGCGGTGGCGGTGCCTTTGGCGGCGGAGGGTTTGGGGGTAACGGAGGATTCGGCGGCGGTGGGCTCGGTGGCAACGGAGGATTCGGTGGAGGTTTCTCTGCCGGAGGAGCAGGTGGTCAGAACGGCATCACGTTTGGGGCCCCTTTATTTGAGACCAAGGAGTTGCCGGGGAATCCACTCACCCCTGATCAGGTAGTGGCCTTGCAATCGAGGATGATCATGTCCGAGAGAGGGCAAGAAGGAGTGACAGCTGAAGACGTGCAGGATGTCACCTCTCGCGAGCCTCTGATTTATGTTGCCCATAACAAGACGCATAGCTTGGTAATCATTCGCACAAGTGATGAGGATGCGATGAAGTCCATTGAGCGTTTGGTAATCGATCTGGACCGACCAACACCGGAAGTCTTGTTGGAAATGAAGATTTTGAAAGTACGCTTGACTGACAATTTCAGATCCATTCTTGATGTTCAGTACACTGCAGGACCGCTAGGGCCAAGTGTGGCCGAGCAACAAGCTCGCAACCCCTTCGTGCAGAATCCAGCGTCAGCAGTCGAAAATGTGCTTGGATTGGTGAACTCGCCAGATATCGGCGGTGCGACCTCGTTTGTGTATCAGTACCTTAGTGACAACTTACGAGCGCGACTTGAGTTATTGCAGCAGCAGGAGTGCGTGACGTCGATTGCATCTCCTGTTCTGCTTTCGAGTAATAATCGCCCTGCCCGCATCTTTGTCGGTGAGCAAAGGGTGATGGTGACAGGCGTCGATACCACCGTAATCACGCCTGGGACCGGTGCAGCAACGAGCAATGTCACCCCTCAAACAGAGGTGGTGAATATTGGCACGACTTTGTTGATCTTGCCCAAGATCAACGCGGATCGCAGCGTGACGCTGTCGCTTTACGAAGACCAGTCCGAGATTGATCCGAAAAGTCAGGAATTGCCCGTGTCTGATGGTAATGGTGGTGTTACCGAGTTCAAAATTGACTCGATTAAAACATCCAATATGGAAGCGACGGTTGTCGCTCAGGATGGTCTCACCATCGCGGTGGGCGGCCTGATTACGGATGACAGCCGATTGGTTGAACGAAGGGTGCCGGGTTTACATCGACTGCCCTGGATCGGAAATCTGTTTCGCCAATACATTGATGAAAACGAGAAGACGGAGTTGATCCTGCTGATCACTCCTCATGTCATCACCACACCGATGGAAGGGCAGTACAAATCACAGGCTCGGATTCAAGCGTTATCTGATCATCCTGTCATTCGTAGTCAGCCATCTTGTCCCGATGACGCGTTGAACTATCGGGGATCGCTTTCCGGCCTCGGGGCCAGCCTGCATGAATGGGACGAGACGGAAGTGCCTCAGTGGCGCTCTGAAGAAGTTGTTGAAGTAGTCGAGGAGATTCCCAGTCCTTGATGGGGCCGGTGACTGACTGTTTCGTGTGTTTGACGGTCGCGTGGGCCAGCAAAGTTTCGAATCGAGCAGTTGTTGCCTTCGGAAGAAGGTGGACGCCGCGATGAAACAATTTTTTATGAGCGTACCGGATGTTGCAAATGAAAAATCCGGGCATCAATAATCCAACTCTTCAAGGTATCAAGGTAATGAAAACTACATTCGTGAATACTGGTTCGGTGACGCTGCTGCTGTTTCTGTTCCAAACTGCTTTGTGCTCAGGTCAGGATACTGGCAATTCAACGACTTTGGCTCAAAGTAATGTTGCTCAATCATCTCAAGGTGTGACAACTGAGACTGTGGTGTTGACTTACGGTATGGCAAGAGAACTAGTGATTCAGGAGCTAGGGAACCCGAGTTTTGAGAGCATCGTTCGGTCGCTGCAGCGAGCCAGAGTGATTTACGCAGATAGCACGCGTTTGGTCTTTGACAGAGACTCTCTGGTTCTGGTGAAAACCGTGATCCCCGCGAAAATGGACGGTGATGGTTTTGCTGTCGCTGAAGGCGCAGGCGAAGTTTTGAAGATTGATACTCGGTTGTTAGCAATCCAGCCACAGTTGCCGAATCCCGCAGATGAGCATCGCTTGATACGGGATCAGGCTTTTTTCTATGCTCCAGGATTGCCAGTCGCGATGAACAACGGGATTCAATTCTCACCGGTCAGCGGGTGTTTGCTCGGACCCGTTTGCCACGCGGTGGCAGGAAATTGTGTCACATGTCCGCAAAACGCACGCCGGTTTTCGGGTTCCAGCGATCCGATCAGTCGTCTGCTGCTCCGCATTAAGCGTGATGTCTGTCACGTGTGCCCTTAGTGTTGCTAGGACAAAGAGCGACGTGCGGTTCTAAGCAACCTAATGTGATGACTGTCGAGTCGATGCATTGGCTGTTTGCAAACAGCTGGTTCTACTTTGTGAGAACCAAACGTCCGCCTCGAGTCAACGTTAGCCGGTAATATTGGTCGCCCATTCGGATGTAGACCATCTTTTCACCACCGGCGAGATCCTTGAAGTTCAGAACTTTGGCGGTCCCGATCATCTCTGGGGCCGCCACCTCTTCAGGGGCAGCTTGATCTGCCGGTTGTATGGGTTCCTGAGGCGATTTGTGTTCGGAAGACATTTCAATATCCTCCGCCAGACACAAGAAGTGGTTTTCTGCCAGCTTCACCATACGCGCGTCGCGGTGATGGCAGTGCGGTTTGTCTGGTGAGTCGAGGTGCCGTGTGTGCCCCGAAGATGCGGTGGCTAAGGATAGTCTTGAGGGGATGTCGTAAGCGAAGTGAATCAACGAGGCGTCGAGCCTTGCGAGACGCAAGGGACTCACCATGAATGGTGCTGTCGGGTTCCGGATGGAGAGTAGCGGTGAATTTGATTTTTAACATGAATGAACCAGCATGCTCGGAAAGCGTTGGAAAGAGGCCATCAAGGACTCGTGAATTTGCTGGCTGTTGGGTGTGACTTTTGGCCAAGCTGGCCGATCACTGTCAAACCGTTTGCTTGCTCGATCCCGCTATTGCGAATCGTTCTCAATAGGATCATGCGATTGGCTGAGGGATGCAAGGGTGTTTCTAGGTGAAACTTGCTGTTTCTGAATATTTGTTCAGTGAACCGAACGGGGGGGCGGCATCCGCCGACCGTTTCGCGAGAGCGACAGTTGCTGCTGCTGAATGAGAAACAGTGTTCTTTGTTCCGCCTGACATCGGTGGATCTGATCTTTCTGATTCCTTCTCGGCAGGGATTGACGCGACGGGATTTCCTATTAACATCCTAATTGAGAATCGTTCTCAATTAAGAAAGCCAGCTAATGGCTCGCTCGCCTTTCCCAGCGAGCGTGTCCAGTTCCGCCCGCCCTCAACGTCATGCCAATCGCCTCGCTTGCTGCGAGGCGATCCGTGCAAGTTTGACGCTATGCACCAGTTTTCTGGGGCTTTGCGTATACGAAAAGGAGCTGAAATAAGATGGTTTTTTCAAGGCTCACCACTGAAGGTGACAGTAACAAGCACTGCCAGAGAGTCGTCGCGGATATCGACGCGAACCAATTTCCCCAAGAGTGGAATTCCACGATTGGTCACAACTTGGGGCAGAAGCCGTGCCAAGTTGATTCGTTGGTGTTTGAAATTGAGCAGCGATATCGAGGGCAAATTGCGGATGCCGTCGACAAGATAGCATTAGGAAACGTCGATTCCGCCAGGCAACGCCTGTTGGCGTTGATGTTTGATCCCTCCTTACCGGCTGCCGTCACTTTGGAGTTGGCCGCGGCGTTGAGCAAGGTTGATCTTGCACGTTTCTCACTGACTTTGTGCGAACGTTTCAGCGAATCACATCAAGACGCCGCTGAGCTCGCACACGATATGGCGATCTATTCTGTGATGTGTCGTAAGCCGCCGTATGTCAGCGAAATGAATTTGTTGAAAGCCTGTGAACTTGAACCAGAAAACGCCCGTTACCGGGTCGCATTCATTATCTGGTTGTTTGCGAATCAGCGAATCTCAGAAGCTGTCATGTACTCTGCTATGCCACAGCAGCTTGACTGGAGCATGCCGGTATGTGGCTGTTGTCTTTCCTGGGTGGTAGGCAGGTTCAAAGAGTCTGGAAATATCGCCTTGGCCAAATCGTGGAACAGTTGCAATCCTCAGTGCATTGAAATCTCAGATTGTGCATGCTGCAAAAATTTCCGAGGCACTGGAGACACGGGGAGGGCATGGTGATGAGTACTCTCTGGTTATTTGTTTTCCATATCGGATTTGTCGTTGGCGTTTTTTTGGTCTCGCTCATCATCGGGACGTTGGTCATTTATCTACGAAAAGAGAAATCACGAGCGAGCATGCATAAAGTATGGGACGCACCGCCCGGTGCAAAGCAACCAATAAAACCGCTTGTCGTGATCCGACACGAGCCTGACGGCGGCTCGCAAGACGTAGCCGGGCAGCCCGCGGAGGAATTCGAAGCGGTCGAAGTGATCTTTCCATTGAGGCAAACGACCGGCACGCCACGGCATGTCTTCACCAGCAGTCATTCGGTGTAAGGAAACAGTCCCGATGTGCGAAGAAAGACGATTGGCAGAGCTCGAATTTGAGTCAGGCAACTATGTGCTGGCAGCAAAGTTTGCCAGCTATGCTCTCGCTAAGAACCCGGACTGCTTTGTGTCTTGGGATTTGTTGGGCCATGCGTCATTGAAAACAGGATGGCTTGGGGAGGGGGTTGATGCTTTTGAGCAGGCAGCATTGCGAAAACCGTTGTCGACGGAGTCTCGAATCGAGCTCGCGATCGCCTATGGCGCTCTGGGACGGGACGAATTGTCGAGTGACTTGTTGATGATTCTCGCTGTCTCGGGTGAATGCTCGCTGTCAGCCAGTTTGAGGATTGCATTCGGACTAGATTTGATCGGTCAACCAAAGTTAGCAGTTGAGATTTGCCGAATCGCGGGACGATCTGCGCCAGACTCTGCGGAAATTCAGCATCAAATGGCCGCTTACCTGCTAAAAAGCGGGCAGCCTGCGAATCTCGCAGAAACCTTACTCTGGTCGGCTGTTCGCCTTGAGCCAGCCAATATCAATTACCGCATCTCTCTGGCATCGCTTTTGAGCAGACTTGGGCGGCAGCGTGAAGCGATTGAGTGTGTTCGTGATGCGTGTTCAGACCAATTGGGAAGTGTGTGTTGCCTGTGCTGCCTGAAACGTCTCGCAAATCTGTTTTTCGATGGCGGAGAGCTTGAACTTGCGAAGCAGTGCGCGGCCCAGGCGGCATCGCTGCAGGACGCTTGAAAATTCTCCCACGATTTTTAAGTGCATTCGCAATGCAACGCTTGGTGGAACCATCATTCAAGACACTAAGCAAGCAGACTTAGCTGTCCCTAATGTCCAGTGAGCTAGTAGATTCGAGTCCCTACGCTTGAGTCACCCCGGCGGAGAAGGGCAGTCCTGACTGTTTGTGACATTTCATGTCCCGCGGTCTGAGTTGCTCGATCAGTTCATCATGCAGATATTCAGCTACTTACTCGTTGACTTCGCTGATGAATGGCTCGTTGTCAGCTAGCCACGCCGATTCGATTGCTTCGCAGCAGCGATCGATTGACTCTCTTTTTTTCTGCCAACATCGAATTGGAATTCCGTTGCTTGTGGCTTGGAAACATACGGGAGTCAATCGCACGCCGACAGCGTCGACCTGCAATCCAACATGCAGAGCGGGCCAACACGAACGCAATGAACGCGAATACCAGGGACTTCGGGACTCTTGCTTGGTCAGCGAGTGAAATTGTCATGGAGACTCAAACCTGAATCCACGCTCTTGGGAGCGTCGCGTACGACAGCCGCTGATGACTGAACCGAGCATCCGCAGGTGTGGCTAGGCACAAGCATGCGATTGGTTGAGTTTGGAAGCAGTGTTGAATGTTGTTGATGTAGGCGCATAAAAAAACTCCCTCGCTGTAAACAACAAGGGAGTTTTAAAAATCC
>Ga0315330_10002080_pt1 | contig 13642 bp, 11 predicted proteins | sample M140m34915metaG_FD_203453 | JGI IMG/M metagenome (GOLD analysis project Ga0315330, IMG submission 203453) | Ammonia-oxidizing marine archaeal communities from Monterey Bay, California, United States - M1 40m 34915 | ecosystem: Environmental > Aquatic > Marine > Intertidal zone | place: USA...
AAAAGTCAATGTTAAAAAAGCACTTGTTTTCATTTTTATAAAATTTAAACAAGAACAAGGGGCCAATTCTTATTGATTAAAATAATTAATTAGCTCGGTCATCTTCCCTGCGCAGGCATTATCCTACAGGTTCAATGGGTGTGTTCTCAGCCTTTCGGCACCCCTTAGAGACATTACAAAATTAATTATTTTTTAAAACAAGGCTGTGAAAGATGAATAAATTTTAATTTAATGACATGAATTGGAAAGAAGCAAATGGAAAGCTCTTTAGAAATGTAAAATGCCAGGACTTTGCAGAAGCATTGGAATTGTTGAATGAAATTGCCGCAGTTGCTGAAAAGTTCAATCACCATCCAGATTTGAAAATTCTCAACTATAGATTTCTTCGCATTGAAGTATATACCCATGATACAAATTCCATTACGCCTAAAGATCATAAATTGGCAAAGGAAATTGACATTGTTTTAAAACACAAATAATTATTTGCTCATTTTCTTTGTTTCACCATATCAAAAAGCAAAACCAACACCGAAGTATGCCTTTGGAGTAAAGCCCTTTACGTAAGCTGGTAATTCAATATTTGAGCCGTCACTCAAAGAAATAAATTGTTCACCTGTAAGCGGTGTATTGTATTGTATACCTAATCCGAAATCTATCGAAAAAGCGTTCCATCTTTTTTGATACCCTAAATTGATACCAATATGACCCACAATTGCCTCTGCAGTACCTCTTGCATAGACAGGAACATCTATTAATGTAAAGCCAAATAAAACCTCCTCCGTGCCAAGGTACCTACTCCCACTTGCCTTAGCTGAACCAGCACCTAGCTCACACTCAATATAAAAAGCACTTAAGGTCTTAGTGGGATGCAGATAATTCCTAAATCCAATAGTTAAAGCATAGGATTCCCCGTTTGGAAAATCAAAATTATCAGAGAAATCGTGAAGTCCATATCTTACATTAATTAATACACTTTTATCCTGCTGAACCGCTCTTTCATATCCTAATTCGAGTATAAAAGGGTTAGAAAAACGAAATTTTACATGATCGCTTGGTGTCTGAGCATTGATGAAAAATGGAAATAAAAAAAGTAACACCAGTTTACTCAATTCGAATCATGTTTTGTAGTATTACAGACCTGTTCCGATTGTTGATTTGCTCTTTGTAACATTGAAACCTACATTAATTCCAGCGATTCCACCGCTTCCTCTTGAGGAATAAAAAACGTTTACCGGAATATTTAGAGCTCCTGCTCTAAAGGTTCGTCCAAATGCCATAACAAACATAAATGCTCCTTTAACGCTCGCCCGTTCATCAAGAGTCTCTTCCGCGACATATCCTTGATTCGTGTAGTCATCGTCAGATAGCATCTCTGTATTGTTCGGGTCATCATTATTTTCATAAACGTAATCAGAAAAGTCGCTGTTCCATGACCCTACCGAATAATAATCTCCGGCGTTACCGTAATGGCCTTCGGTATCAAAGAATCCGTTAGAAGTTCTAGTCAGCGTAAACCCTGGTCCAAATGCAAATTCCCAACCGGCAGATCCAAAACGAAAACCATTAAGAATTGATAGCGTAGGTAGGAACTTTCCCTGTTCTAAACCATTTACATTAAGAATGAATTCAGCCAATGCTGAAAAATTACCTGTTCCCACGTATTGAGCTTCAAGCTGATACCCGATCATACTTATTGCCGGAACAATATCCATCCCACCCTGTTGCTTAGAACGAGTAGCAAATTCATAGAAAGAACCCGTCATGAAACCAACGCCTACACGTGGTCCTGAATTACTCACCTTTCCGACATTGGATTTCGTAATGATATCATTATCAAACTTCAATCGATCTACCAACTCTGTATTGACAGGAATAGCAAGCATTTCTTTCATAACTATTTCGGTCATGCGTTGAAGTTCTTTCTCTTGATTGGTAAATTCTCGCAAACCGGATTTGTAAATAGTACCATTTTTGACATCAATCATTTTCAATGTTATTACGATTTTATTTGCCAATAAATCATAACTACCCGTAATCATGTAGTCAGCTTTTAATTTGTTTCCAAATTCAATGAGGCATGATTTACTGAGACAATTATTTCGGTAGCTAGAATCTTGGTCATAGACTTCTTCCATATCAAAAGCATCATAAACTGAATATTTATTAAGTTTTGAAAGTTCTAACCTTATTATTTTTGCACAAATACTTGGTGTTGCATATAAACCTTCTACATTCGGATTTGCAACGGCTACTGATGAATTGCCTTGGGCATTAATGCCATTTACAAAAGCAATTGTAATTAAAATAAGTAGTGTTTTTTTCATTTTATTTAGTTTAAATTATTAAAAACCTTCGATAATTATATACAAGACAAGCGCTTGAACTGCAGCACCTATTGCCGTACCAATTCCGGAATTCCGCCAACGTTTCGCCCTCACACCTTGTTTCACATCATATTTTTCTAAATCTGTAGCCTCAGGATTTTCCTTTCGATAAGAATAAGAAATTTTCTCTTCCTTCCCCTGAAATGGAATGGCTGTAATTATTGGGACAAAAAGTAAATTCAAAAGACCTACACCCGGAATGGCAACTGCGAAAGCAGGTGCAAAAACACCTTGTGGAGAAATGTGGTTGTTATAACCATATCTGAAAGCATCACTTCTATGTAGAAACTTCTGCTTGACTAAGGTACTTTTAGACGTCTCTTCTTTACCAACATTTGAACCCCATGGATTTTGACCACTTAAAGATTCCGATGAAGATTCCGTTTTTTGGTTTGATTTCCATGGATTTTCTTGCGCCAAAGACGAATAACTAAAAAGCAAAACAACAATCAATAATCTCATATCACCACAAACATACGATTAAAACCGTTACGGGTGAATCACCAATGCCATCTAAAAAGGACATCTCTCACAGGCTACAAATTACACAAATTACTGTATTGCAATGATTTAACACGTAAAAAAAAGACATTAAAATAATTTGTTTAATTTTAGAATCAGCACATTCTTATCGAACTAATTAGATCGTTAAGAAATTTACCAATTGTAAGCAAAATCATGGATTTAATCAAAGAAATCACACTGACATTATCAGAAAATGATAAAAAAGAATTTGAATCATTTTTAACTAGAAAACGACCTGGTGCAAATAGAAAAGATTTGGAGGTTTTTAGGGACTTATTCGCAGCATACAATGGCAATAAAAAAAACAAAAACAGCTATTTGGGAAGTCCAAATTACCATGCCATTAGAAAAAGATTAAGTAAAGAATTAACCAATTTTTTAATCTTAAAAAAATCTATTTCAGAAAGAAAAGAAAATAAACGAGAAGGAATTATTCTCATGATTTTATATTTCATTGAAAGAAAAAAATATCAAGTGGCGTGGGAATTAATCACCAAAGAGGAGAGTAAGGCTGAGTTGTATAACAATATAGATCTAAATTTAAAAATTCAGCGCCTAAAGCTTTCTATTCTACCATACTTCAATCAAGAGCTGTTTCCGGAAATAAAAAAGAAAATGTTGAATCTTCAGTACAAACAATCGCAAATCGATGAATTTCAGCTCTATTTTATTCAAATCAAAAACGACCTCAAACAAAAAATTGCTCAAGGGAACGTTGAATCACCTACTGCTATTATTCAGGATGCCTTAGCTCAGTATCAAAATATTAAAAGTGAAACCAATAACCCAACCATACACCTGAAAGTAATCGAAATGATCAGGGCGGAATACATTCTCAATCGAAAGTTCAAAATATTTGCGGAGGTTGTTCAAAAATATTACAATGATTTTTCGAACGAGGCATTTGATGATCTGATGTACATCAATACCTATGCACAGATCGAATACATCATGTCCTACACCTTTTTAAATACTAGAAATTTTGCAAAATCTCTTTTTCATCTTAACCAATTAGAAAGTCTTATGAACCAAAGCGATACGGTTCGTTTAAACTTTATGGGTAAGCGAATGGCAATATCAAGCTTTATAAACGTATTTGACTACAAAATAACAAATGCCATAGAAGAAACAGAGTATTTTCTTGCGCACGAAATCAATAAAATCACAATCCAAGAAAATCTCAACTTATCCCTCAACCTCTCTGGTTATTACATCATTGTTGGTGACTATTCTAAAGCAACTAAGATTTTAAATTTTATGTCTGAATCAGATAAGTACTACCAAAAAGAAATGGGTCGAGAATGGCTGATTCGAAAAGAAATGATTTTAGCCATTGTACAGACCTCACTAGGAAATACAGAATATAGTTTAAAAATAATGCGTGGGATTGAAATCAAACATAAAGACATGCTAGAAGCAGAACAATATGGAATGGTTAAGCATTTTATCGACACCGTAAGAACCTATATTAAAACCCCTTACGAAGCGGATCAAAACGCATTATTAGAATTTGAAAATAAAATAGAATTGAATAAAGAAAGAACATTTAGAGATCCAAGATTAATTATTTTCTATGCTTGGATGCGTTCTCGATATGTTAAAAAAGATGCGTACGAAATTCTAATGGAAGAATACAAAAGAATAGAATAGTCTCTCTTTTTTGAATCGAGCTGGTTACAGCTCAGCAACATGAGCTGCGATCTGAACGGCATTGGTTGCAGCACCTTTCCTAAGGTTGTCAGCTACAATCCATAGGTTTAATGACTTTTCCTGAGACTCATCTCTTCGAATTCTTCCTACGAACACATCATTTTTACCTTCAGCAGTTAATGGCATCGGGTACACATTATTTGCAGGGTCATCTGAGAGCGTAATACCCGGCATTTCTGAAAGAACCTTTCTTACCTCATCAATATCAAATTCTCTTTCAAATTCAATATTTACAGATTCAGAATGCCCCCCAACAACAGGAATCCGAACAGCTGTTGCCGAAACATTTATTTTTGAATCCAATATCTTTTTGGTTTCATTGGTCAATTTCATTTCTTCTTTGGTATAACCATTATCCATAAAAACATCACATTGCGGTATACAATTTTTATCGATTTCATATGGATAGGCCATATCTCCGCTAATATTGCTGCGCTCATTCTCCATCTGCTCTACCGCTTTCACCCCAGTTCCGGTTATGGATTGATAGGTAGAAACTATTACCCTTTTAATCTTATATTTTTCGTGTAATGGTTTAAGTACCAGAACCAATTGAATCGTACTACAATTTGGATTTGGTATAATTTTATCATTGAGATCTAGTAAATGGCCATTTATTTCTGGAACTATAAGTTTTTTAGATGGATCCATCCTCCAAGCAGATGAATTATCAATAACAGTGGTTCCACAAGCTGCAAATTTAGGTGCCCATTCAAGAGAGGTTGATCCTCCCGCAGAAAAAATAGCAAGTTTAGGGTGTTTTAGTAGCGCTTCCTCCATGCCTACAACCGTTAATTTCTGTCCACAATAGCTAACTGTTTTACCAATTGATTTTGAGGAGGCTACAGGGATGAGCTCCGAAATCGGAAGACCTTTTTCCTCCAAAACGCGTAAAACAATCTGCCCCACCATCCCGGTAACACCAACTACTGCAACTTTCATTTATGAATATTTAATTATAAAAACTTTAAATCAAGAAAAGATGAATGTAAATTTAATATATTTGAGTTCAGGACCGTATATGAGTATAAGATTACTTTTCCCATTTCTATTTATTTGTTCGTTCACCTTCGCGCAAGTGACAGACGATTTTTCCGATGGGGACTTCATAAACAATCCCATTTGGACCGGATCAACAGATGATTTCGTTGTAAATACGAACCAAGAAGTACAACTGAACAATACAATCGCATCCACCTCTTATTTGAGTACTCCTCACAATATGTCCACTTTAGATAATCAAGAATGGAGAGTATGGACGAAACAAAGCTTTTCTCCTTCTTCAGGAAACAATGGCAGAATCTATCTCACCTCAGATAATGCCGACTTAACAAATACACTTAACGGATACTACATTCAGCTTGGAGAGTCTGGATCAAGTGATGCGCTTCGTTTATTCAAAATGGAAGCTGGCTCCTCAACCCTCCTCTGCTCTGGGACAGATGGACAAATTGCTTCAAGCTTTGAAGTAAGTATAAAAGTGATAAGAAGTGACGTTGGAGAATGGACTTTATATGTGGACTACACTGGTCAAGAAAATTATACTTTTCAAAATAGCGCAACTGATGCAGGGGCATTAACAGGTAGTCATTTTGGCTTCCTTGATACCTACACATCTAGCAACGCCACTAAGTTTTACTATGATGATATCTACATTGGCAATCAAATTATCGATACCGAACCGCCAGTCATGCAAGAAGTAAATGTTGTCAATTCTACATCTATCGACTTGCTTTTTGATGAAGAACTTGAAGGCACATCAGCTGAAAACACCTCTAATTATGAAATCCAGCCCTCTTTTGTCATTAACGCTGCCGTTCTTGATTTAAGTAATCCTTCCTTGGTACACATTTCATTGGTTTCTCCACTTCAAAATGGAAGCTCATACACGATTTCCTCAAACAATATTGAAGACAATTCAGGTAATCTTTCCGCTTCGCAGTCACTGAGCTTTGAATTTCTTATTGGCGAAACCCCTTCTCCTGGAGATGTTATTATTTCCGAGATTTTTGCGGACCCCTCGCCGATCATCGGACTTCCAGATGTAGAATATGTAGAAATTTATAACAGTAGCGATAAAATTTTTGACCTTAATAATTGGAAATTAAATGATGCATCATCTAGCGGAACTATTGGCTCAGGATGGATACTACCGGACAGCTATGCCGTTTTAGTATCTACCTCCAATGTAGATTCGTTTTTGGTTTCAAACATACCTGTAACAAGTTTTCCAAGCTTGAATAATTCAGGCGACGATGTCGTTCTATTTGACCCAAATGGATTACAAATCGACATGGTTTCTTACACTGATGATTGGTACAAAGACGATATTAAAAAATCGGGAGGTTATTCATTAGAAATCATCAACCCAAATGACCCTTGTTCTGATATCAGTAATTGGATGGCATCTATTTCTCCTACAGGTGGAACTCCTGGACTTGAAAACTCAGTTTATGACAATACTCCTGACGAAGAAGCGCCGTTTATCAATCAGCTGGTCTCATTGCCCCCAAACTTTCTGGAAATTTATTTCAGTGAAGCAATGGATTCCTCTTCGCTCGTTAATGCCTCAATTTATACGGCTCCTGGGTTAACCATTCAAAACACATATGTGGAAAGTTCTCCTGCTCAAAGTATGATTGTTGAATTCAATGAAAACATCGAAACAGGAACATTATATTCAATAAGCGTTCAAAATGCCCAAGATTGTTGGCTAAATTCCAATGAAATGTTTTCCACCTTTGCGATGACAGAAATTGGAACATTCGGAGACCTAGTGATTAACGAATTTGTTAGTAACCCATACAATGATGGTAAAGACTGGGTTGAGCTTTTCAATAATTCAGAAAAATACATTGATCTGCTGAATTGGCAATTTGCCAATTTTGACAATGACACTATTGACAATTTTGATATGATTAATGATCACTATGTCCTCCATCCAGGAGACTACGTCGTTATTGGAGAAGATTCAAGCTTCATTATTGAAAATTATCCCTCAAGTGTTACTGGCAAGTTTTTAATCAGTGACCTTCCTACCTACTCTAATGACTCAAGCACCATTTATTTAATGAACGGATTTAATTTAATTGATAAAGTCTCCTATACTGCTGATTGGCACTTCTCTCTTTTAGACGATACCGACGGAATATCACTAGAACGCATTGACCCTAATGGACTATCTAATGACTCTTTCAATTGGCACTCTGCTGCCGAAAACATCGGGTTTGGTACTCCAGGGCGTATCAACTCGCAATACATTCCCGCCGTTTATAATGGGGAATACATCTTTACTAACACTGTTTTTTCTCCAGATAATGACGGTTTTGAGGATGTTCTGCAAGTAACATACGAACTCAATAAGGAAGGTCTTTTAGGACAAGTTTCTATTTATGATGATAAGGGCAGAATTATTAAAGATCTTTTCAGTAATGAGTTGCTAGGAACAAGCGGCTCATTTTCATGGGACGGAACGACAAATGAGGGTGTAAAAGCGAGTATTGGGGTTTACGTTATGCTTTTTGAGGCTTTTTCAACAGACGGTAGTGTATTTTTCACCCAAACAAAAGCATGCACACTTGCAGGTAAAATCTAAATTTGAAGAAATTAAAAAAAACATGAAGCTAGTCTTAACATTATCAATTCTATTTGTTTCTTTTTGGTCTTTTGGACAAAATTATTCTACTGCAGTCGGATTTAAAGGGGGATATCCCGGATTTGGTACACTGAATGCAAAACACTTTATAGGTGCGAATACGGCTTTTGAAGCCAGTTTAGGCGGTTTCACAAACGAGGGAGGCTCAGGTGGATTTGTAATGCTAGACTATGAAATCAACAGTGCTTTAGAAAGTGGTTTTTCGTGGTATTATGGAGGTGGAGCCTTAATTGGATTTACAAACAATCTCGATGATAGAGCATTTTTACATACAGGCATAAACGGCGTTTTAGGGATAGAATACACTTTCGAAGAAGTTCCAATCAATTGCTCACTTGATACTGGTCCGTTCATTTTCTTTACACCTAATGTGAGATTTGCATGGGGAGGAGGCCTGGCAATTAGATATGCAATTAGATAAGAACAGAATTTCTCCAGGGTCGAAAAATTGGATTTCATTTTTCTTTCACCTGCATCAGCAGGGAGAGCTTAATATTGGATTTAAATTCAAATCTCATTCTTTAGAGGACTGCTTGCATTACATATTTAATCAAACAGGTTTATTATACGGCTATCCTGTTTCTAACTTATATTGTCCCGAAAAATATGTTTCACATTTAACCAGTGAAGAAAAGCTAAAACTTCTTCTATTTGAGAACCTTTTTTTTACCTACAGCTATTACCATACAAGCGAAGATGATTTATATGAAAGTTTCATTAAATCACTTGGCTCATTTTATGAGCATTACGGAAGTAGAATTAGCCTTTGGGATTTCACTTTTGACACAAAAAAGAAAACTAAGATTGAAAAAATAATCAACGAACGTGTTAAGTTAAAGTCCAAAATTGGTGATGGTACTTATTGGCTCAACCAAAGCTCAAATGGACTCGTTTTTGTCGATATTTTACTTTACTCCACATTCTTAAAAGAAGATAATTTTGATCCCAAAAGTCTGCACGAAAACATTGTTTTCAATGTAATTTTTCATATGACTAAATCGGCTCAAATTGATGGCTTAATTGAGGATAAGGAGATGCGCTTACTCATGTATCTGCTTCAATCAAGCAACCTTGACGAGGGTAGAAAGAATCAATTAGAAGCACACATTAAAAATACTCTTGACGAAAACATCGAAATCAAATACCCACCAAACTTATTGCATCGAAAGTTCATATTTGAATTGTGTGTTTATTTAAATTACGGGACTCATCAGGTCAAACCAGATGAAGATCGAAAGCTCCGAGAAATTGGAAAGAATCTTAATTTGAATCAATCAGAGATTGAAGAAGCCTCACTCTTTAGCCGAACTTTTATTCTAAAAAACAGATCAAACCTCTCTATCATTAACCAAGACAAGTCTCTTTCGGTTTTTTATAAGAACATTCAAAGTAAATGGACGCGAATACTCGGAAGAAATAAAGAAAAAATCGTTGGTGAATTAAGGGAAAGTAAAGAATTCATGGATTTATTGACTAAATCGACAGTGAAAGAATTATCCAATGATGAAAAAGAATTAATGAAAAAGCATTTTTATGACATTTTAAAAACGATGCCATCACTTGCCATTTTTCTTCTTCCTGGCGGGGCTTTTTTATTACCTATGATCTCAAAACTATTCCCTGAATTGCTTCCAACTTCATTTCAAGAAAATACGATAGACGAAGATGAAGACAGTGAAAAATAATGTGCTTGAAGTCAACAACATCTCCTTAAAATTTGACTCGACAATACCAATATTAAACAACATTAGTTTTAAAATAAAAAAAGGCCAAATCATGGGATTGGTCGGTAAAAGTGGGGCAGGCAAATCGTCATTATTAAATGTATTGGCGGGTCATTTAACACCCAACAAAGGTGAGGTCTTTTTAAATGGTGAAAAACTTAAGGACCCAAGAGAACTTTTAGTTCCAGGATATGAAAAAATAAAAATCGTTTCACAGGATTACAACTTGGATCCACATCATACCGTGGAAGAAAATATAAGAGAAGCACTGATCTCATTAGCTGAAGCAGATAAAAACAAAAGAGTGAAGCAATTGATGCGACTTCTCAAGCTTAATGATATTTCTAAGACTAAAGCCATTCATGCATCTGGAGGAGAACAGCAAAGGCTCTCAATTGCCAGAGCTATTGCATTAAAACCAGATCTTCTTTTACTGGATGAGCCGTTTTCAAATTTAGACTCCCAACTTAGAGCAAAGCTATTTGACCACATATTAAAGTTAAGGGCTGAAGAAAACATGTCAATCATCATCGTTTCACATGAAGGTCAGGATGTTCTTGGGTTATCAGATTTTATTTATTTTTTAAATAAGGGCAGGTTGAGCCCAAGAAAAACACCATTAAATGCTTACTACAATTTGGCCCATTTAGGCAATTCTAAGTTATTTGGCATCGTGAATCAATTAAATATCGAAGGGAAACAAATTAGATTTAGGCCTGATGAATATCATAAAGCCCCCGAGATAGAAGTCATCTACGAAAATTCAATCTTTTTAGGAACCCATTATTTAAATTACTTTTTATCGCATACCAATGAACAAATAATTCTATCGAGTACTGAGCCTTTGAAAAATCTCAATTCAATCGGCATAAATAAAAAGATTGCTAATTAATTGAATTTCAGTATTGGTATGGATTTAAAAATTGATTCACATTGAGGTATTAATAACATTTATTTAATTGTCTACTTTCAAAATAAGTAAACCTTATTTTTAAAAAAAACATTATGAGAACTCCTCTTTTTATTTTTGCATGTGGCATTATTAGTATCCTATTTGTAGGATGTGCATCAAACAAAACATTAAGAAAACCACTTTTTGAAACAACTACCTATAAAGGAGAAAAAGGGGATAAAGGGGTTACCAATTTAAACAAAAACAGGGCGGAAAGAGAAAAAGAACATTTTATGGCGCTAGAAAAAGCCGATGAAGCCAAAAGAATCCTTGAAGCAGAGCAGGTTGAAATGAATAAAATTGATACCACCGAAAGAGTTGGAGAGATTGAGCTAGCTCTTCAAAAAATCTATGAAAGAACAGAGAAAATCATTGAGGAATTAAACTCTACCTCCCCCTACTCGTTCAATGGTCATGAAAAAACACTAAAACTAGCTGCTGAGCTAAACGATTTAATGCAAAATTACATTGAGCCCTTGACGAAAATGATTGAATCCAATAAAGAGGTTAAAAAAATTGGAGGGGACATCAGTTTTAACGTAGGAAGTTCTGACTTAAACAATAACGGCAAAAAAGAAATTTCCAAACTGATTAAGTCTATTAAAATAGATATCAAAAATTGGGGCGATTATCTTGGTGACCACAACGTGAATATATTTAAAGATTCAGTTTATCGATTGATGATTATTGTAAATGGTTATGCTGATGCACAAGGTGATGAACAAAAGAACCTTCAGCTTTCAAAATTACGAGCTGAAGCCGTAGCAAATGAAATATTAGAGCAGGTTAACAAATACGATTTTGGTCAAGAATTATTAATTGATGTTGACATTAAAGGTCGAGGTGAAGCAACACCACCGAATTTGGATGAAAGCGAACTTAAAGCAAATAGTCCTGAAAGAAGAATCAGTAGAATTAGCATGGTTGTTGGACCAAAAATACTATTGTACGAAGACTAAAAATTCGTCTCTAACTCCTTTCAAAATTATTATAAAAATGATGGAGGCTTTCTGAACTCTATCTTAGCATCCCTAAATATGGCAGAGGTATTCCGAATACTCAACAAAAAGCTTTTGTTCCCCCCTACAGGCGTCCAATAAAACGATAAAGCCCAGCAATGCATATTCCTGTTCAATGAAAAATTGGCATTCGTAATGCTCTTATCTATGATATTTAGATTGATGTTGCCCGATAAATTCCAGCGTTTTGTAAAGCTTACATCCCCCCTAATACTTAATGACTGAATAAAAATCAATGGATCAGGATTACTTGTAGAGATATTCTGATTGGCTTGAATAGAGTATATATGAGACATTGTCATCTTCCATGGAATATCAAAAAATATTATCTCCTCTGGATGAAGAGCGAAGTAATTAAAATCTGCATTCCAAACGTCGTTTCTTTTTGACTTCTCCTCTTTTATCTTTTCCCTTGATTTTTTGGGAGCCAACAATAAGGTTGTTGATAAATTCACATTTAAAAATCGACCTAATCCTTGATCAGTAGAAATGGCATAATCACCAATTGTTTTTCCAGATAGGCTATCCCATGCATATGGACTAAATGAAGCCGTAGCCACAAAATTCAAGTAATCTTTCGGACTCACCCGCATATTTAAATTAATATTGGATAATTTCATCGAATCCTTTTTAAAGTTGTAATTCCCTACAATAGAAAATTGATCTAAAAGTCTAACTTTTTTAAAACCAGTAACCGTATCCTCGTCTGATTTAAACTTGAGCTCCAGGGTGTTGTTGATTGCAAAGGTCAAAAAGGACGACTCCGAAGTATTCGCAACATTATAAAGACTCCTCTCAAATTTAGAATATGAAATGGTTGATTGATTCACTCCAGCATCAACAGAAATTAGTGGATTAAGCATGGGCACATACCTGTAACCTATCGTAGGTGTCATAATATGTCTCATTTTAGCTTTTTTCTTGCCTATAAAATCAAAATAAGAATACAGCATGGTCGTGGCATTCACATTCAAATTAAACTCATGAGATAATGAAGCTTTCTTGAGGGTGTCAATTTGAGTATTATTCTCAACAACATTATATGACTTCGTTATTTCTTGGAAATTTAATTTGCTTGCATAAAAAGCACTCGGTGTTATTTTAACAATGTTTTTAAACACCCCCCCAGTCGTTTGGATGGTCATTGACTGTTTCATTCCATACATAAACTGATCAGAAATACGCGCAAAATCACCTTGATTTAATAACGAATCTGAAAAGTTAGATCTATTTTGACCGTCAAAATTATACGAGAAACCCAGACGCTCTATCATTTTCTTAAATTCATTATTCGACCTTTTGATGAACTTTTTAAACGGAAATATACGCGTAACATTTGCGGTCAATATTGGACTCACTAATGAAATACTCTCAGCTAAAGAATTTTGTCTTAACGAAATCTTCATACCCATGTTAACAGGTTGACCAGGAAAGCTCTTATTCAAATTAATATCTGAATTAAAGGAATTATTAAAATAACTTGGATTTATAGGATCAAGATTATTCTTGGATTGATTATCAGAAATAAAGTTTACGTTTGAAGAAAAAGCCCAACTAGGATTGGATTTAGGCGCTTTCCGATGAGACCAAACAACTGTTGCCTTATTTTGGCTTTGGTTGTCTGGAAATCCAGTTCGAAATTGTTGAAACCCAAGTGACAATCTACCTGTATA
>Ga0315330_10002082_pt1 | contig 13639 bp, 13 predicted proteins | sample M140m34915metaG_FD_203453 | JGI IMG/M metagenome (GOLD analysis project Ga0315330, IMG submission 203453) | Ammonia-oxidizing marine archaeal communities from Monterey Bay, California, United States - M1 40m 34915 | ecosystem: Environmental > Aquatic > Marine > Intertidal zone | place: USA...
GTTTTCCGCAAGAAGTGCGCTGGATAAGTCGGCTTATTGGCGCAGTCTTTTTCCTCGTCCCAACCTGCTCGGCCTCCAGCGCCCGGGAACCGGTTGAATCCCCTGCATTGGGTCACTTGCGGAGCGGTGAGCTGGGGTCGATCAGTGAATATTCTTTCTAGAGTGGCCCATGGCCATCAGCCGTTGAGCGGCCAATTGGCCGATTTCGGAGTCCTTGGAGGACTCGATGATTTGCGCGTAGATATTTTTTGCTGAATCCAAATCACCCCTTAGTTCCCGAATATTCCCCAATTGCAGGTTCAAGGCGGGTTGATGGGGTTTGAGCAAGCGTTGCTGGTCGAGGCACAGTTCGGCTGAAGACCAGGTTCGCTGCTGCCAAAAGCATTGCTTTAGGTTTTCGAGCAATCGCATCATGAGGTCTCGGCGATTGGCGGTCGCCGTATGCTTGGGTTCGAGTTGTGCACGGGGGCCTTGGGTTTGTCTGAGCAGCGTCTGACAATCGGATGCGCTTAATGTGCGTCCGGAGAAAGGATCGAACAAGCCGTCAGGGTCGGTTTTAAAACGAAGTAAAAAGTGTCCAGGAAAACTCACGCCCTCGGCGGATAGACCAATGCGCTCTGCAATCGATAGATAGACCAGCGCGAGGGTAATCGGAATGCCTCGCCTGCGTTCGAGGACGCGATTGAGATAACTGTTCTCTGCGCTGAAATAATTCTGAGCGTTACCCTTGAAGCCTTCCTGATGAAAGAGAAACTGGACGAGGTGTTCTTCGGAAATCGAGTGATCGTCGGCACTTAAAGCATCGGCAAGACGATTGATCTCATCGAGATTCTGTTCTACAGCGATCAGTGGAAGATTTTGATGCTCGACTGCGAAGAGCAGTGCAAGGCGGTCTAGTGGTAGGTCCGAGTCGTCAAGCAGGCAGACAGCAAGCAATTGGTCCCGGGTCTTAGTCATTATTGCACTTTACAAGAGTTCAGGGGCTATGCAAGGCTGAAGATCGGAAATGCAGGTTTGCAAAACAATGAGGAGGGCTGATGCCGCTGACGATCTACCATGTGGCAGGGACCCGATCTATGCGGGTAATTTGGCTTTGCTTGGAGCTCGATATTCCCCTCGAGGTCGAGGTCATTGATTTTTCTCCAGCGTATCGAAATACAGCTTCCTGGCGTGCGCTCAGTCCGACGGGCAAGGTACCAGTCCTGCGGGATGGAGAATTTACGATGTTTGAGTCTGGCGCGATGGTTCAGTACTTGCTGGATGCCTACGGCGATGGTCGATTGCAACCTCGACCCGGCACAAAGGCTGCGGCGCTTTTCCAACAATGGAGTTGGTTTGCTGAGGCAACCCTGGCTAGACCTCTGGGAGATATTGCTCAGCATTCAGTCATTCGTCCTGAAGCGGAGCGAATTCCGGGTGTGGTTGAAGATGCCAAGGTACGGGCCTTGACGGCCTTAGGTGCGGTCGAAAAAGGACTTGAGAATTGCACCTACCTTATGGGCGAGGCGTTTTCAGCAGCGGATATTAATATGGGTTACTCCTTGATGTTGGCTGAGCGCTTCGGATTGTTGCATGAGGATTTAATGCAGACTCGGGCTTATTTCAGTCGATTAAAAGATAGGCCCTTTTATCAAGAGGCGATCTGCTGAGTTCTTGGTCGGCGGGCAGAGGCTAAACAGCTTTATGCTCAAAAATTTTGGGTCATACCCGCTGAGGGCATCCTATGCCGCAATTGTGAAGGTTCAAGCGTTACCTTCAGTTGGGCCTAGCCTAGCAGGCTGTGGTTAAGGAAGTTCAAGAACTTCCAAGAACGATCAAGCATCTTGGAGTAATGTTTGACGGGATAAGCGCGTGGACATTGAATTTAAACACCGACGTCAGTGGCGCCAGTCCAGTGGGCTTTTTAGGATGAATCTCTAGTAGTGCGCTGGCGTCTGGCCTTGTATTTGGCTGATTTTCGGGCGGCTTGCGCGATTCGGGCGGCATCACCGAGGTGGGCTTCACCCCGATTTTTGGCCAGTTGAATTTGTTTTTCCCGTTCGGCAAACCTGACTCTCTGGTGATCGGTTACCTGGTCAATGCAGTAACGACATGACAGTCCGGGTGCGTAGGATTCGAGGGTAAGGTCTTCTGGGGTTAGCGGACGACGACAGGCATGGCACTGGACAAAGTCAGCCGGCTCGAGCCCTTGATCCACCGCCACACGCTCGTCAAAGACAAAGCATGCCCCTTGCCAGAGTGATTCTGAAGTGGGGACCTTCTCGAAGTAATTTAAGATTCCGCCCTCTAAGTGGTAAACATCTTCAAAGCCTTGAGATTTTAGAAAAGCAGTTGATTTCTCACAGCGAATTCCTCCGGTGCAGAACATCGCTATTTTTTTGCTTTTGTAAGGGTCGAGATGTTGAGCGGCGTATTTAGGGAACTCGCGGAAGGACTGCGTGTTTGGGTTGTTGGCGCCTTCAAAGGAACCGATCGCCACCTCATAATCATTTCGGGTGTCGATGACAATCACGTCTGGGTCTTTGATCAAAGTATTCCAGTCTTCTGGACTGACATGGGTGCCTGCTTGATTTTCTGGATCAAGATTGGGTTGGCCGAGTGTGACAATTTCATCTTTGATTTTGACTTTGGCTCTTAGAAAAGGCGCCTTTTGAGTTTGAGACTCCTTGGTCTTGAGCGCGACAAAGCGATTATCAGCACGCAACTGCTCAAAAAACAGGTCAGTGTCTGATCGGCTTCCGGCGATGGTTCCGTTAATGCCTTCGGCGGCGACTAAAATGGTGCCAGTCATGTTGTAGCGTGCAACCTGATGCAGAAGGGTTTTGCGCAACTGCGCTGGAGATCCTATCGAGCAAAAATGGTAAAAAGCGGAGACAATGACATTGTCGGTTGCGGTCGGATCAATCACAGCTAAATGACTCTCCTTGAAAATGGTCGACGGTCGTAAACTCCGAGACTGGCCGGCGTTTGAGCTTGGTCAATTGTTTTGTTGGCTCTCCAATGCCCACCATTGCGGCAATCGCATGGTGGTCTGGAATTCCAAGTAGCGCCTTAGCTTGAGGTTCTTGGTGCGCAATGAAGGTTGTCATTACACCGCCTAAGTGTTCGTTCCGAGCGGCCAACAAAATATTCCAGACAAAGGGGTAGATTGATGCACCGGGAATGACGCCGACACGATGAAGGTTTTGATCAAATGCAGTGACCTGCTTTAAATCAACCGTGACAATCAGGACCACCGGCGCTTGGGATAGATTTCCTGCAAAGGGTATGTCCGAGGAGGTGGCATCGATGGTTGCCTGGTCAACCCCAGAGGCATCGATGCTGTTAAATGGCGTTTCACCCGCCATTGCCATGGCTTTGTAGGCGCGAATGGTAGGTGCCATTAGCGCCTGCAACTGGGATTTGATGTCGCTGTTTTCGATGATAATCACTTTCCAGCCTTGACGATTGCCGCCGCTTGGCGCGAACCTGGCATGGTCCAAAATACGGTGCAACGTGTCTTGCGAGACCGGTTTTTCGGTAAAGCTCCGAGCCGCGAACGTGGTTGTCATGACGTCATAAGTTTCCATGGGTCGCCTTGGTAACGGTTAGGCGGATTATGGCGTAATCCGCTTGAAATGGCATCCCGGCCGCGGCAAGAAGCGACTGAGAAATTGTCGATTTTTTGAGACTGGTGATAACATGAGAGGAGCGGTCGTGATCGAATCTTGGGTTCTTGTTCGAAGCTCAAAAGTGCCGGAAATCGAGTAGGCATCGGTGTTGTTTTAGATTTATCGATGCCTTGTTCGATGCATTGATATAGCGCTGCCGGTGTAAGATGCAGGATGAAGATAAGAGCAGTTGGAATACAAGAGCAGTTGGAATACAAGAGCAGTTTGACTTCAAGCATCGATTGGATCTTGCCAAGGGTTAGAGTGGCTCATGCAGAAGGATAGAAGACGTTATGCTTAAGATTGGCGACTTAGCCCCGGGCTTCTCGCTGCCCGACCATCATGGTAAAGCGATCGGGTTGTCTGATTTTTTAGACAGCGCTGGACTCGTGTTGTATTTTTATCCCGCAGACTTCACTCCCGGCTGAACCCAGCAAGCTTGTGGCATACGTGATATGCACTCCGATCTAGAACGACTCAAACTTCCGGTTTTAGGGGTGAGTCCTCAGAGCCAAGATTCGCACCAACGCTTCGCTCAGCAGTATGATTTGCCATTTCCTCTGCTGGTCGATGCGGACAAGCGAGTCATTCGTGACTATGACGTTGATGGCCCAATGGGTTTCGGTGTGCGCCGAGTCACTTACCTTATCGGACCGGACCGAACGATTCAGGCTGTCATGAAAGCCGATTTTCGCGTGAAGAACCACTTAGAATTCATTTCCGATTTTATTGCGCGCCAAAGTGTCTGAGTCAGCCATTACCTTTATGTCAGCCATTGTCCCATTAAAGACATCTCAGCCCGTCCTGATCAGCGCTGCGCCTGTCACGTCGCGATCGCTCTTGTGGATGAAGGTTACGGTTCGCTGGATCCTCGCAATGTCTGCCCTGTCTTGGCTTCCGCTTGCCCAGGGTTGGTCTGAAACGGGTCACCGACTAACCTGTGACGTCGCTGAAGCGCATACCTCTCATGGAGTGAAAATACAGATTCAAAGGCTGATGAAGTCTTTACCGGACGAGCAGCGTGAGGAGCTTTTTGGGGGCGCGGCGCTAGAATTTTCCGACTTGTGCGTTTGGGCGGATAAGGTGCGACCACTTTCGGCCTATCGGTCAGTATCTTCCTGGCATTACGTTAATTTTGATCGGGATGATCCAACGGTTGACTATGATGCCTGTGTGACCGGTTGTGTATTAACGGCAATCGAAACTCACCTGCACTTGCTGGCTCAGCCTGAGGTTTCGGGGTGGACGAAGTTACAGGCTCTGATGTTCTTAAGTCACTGGGTGGGCGACCTTCATCAGCCGCTCCATGTTAGTTTCGCCGACGATTTGGGTGGTAATCGGGTGAAAGTGAAAGGTTATGAGAATTGCTCTAATCTTCACAGCGTCTGGGATGATTGTCTGATCGATGAGACGAAAATGAGTCGAGCTGCGCTCAAAGATCAATTGCTACAGGTCGCTGGGTCCTATACCCCCGACTCTCGCTCAATTCTGGACTGGGCCACCGAATCTGCTCGGATCGCGATTCATCCTAGGACGCAATATTGCAGGCAAACCGATAAAGCTTGTCTGCCCTGGGCGGCTCGAAGCTACACACTGGATTCAAACTACCAGGCAATGAATTGGCCCGTTGCAAAGGAGCGGCTTGCCCGGGGGGGCTATCGATTGGCGGGTCTCCTGAATGCGGCACTGGGGCCCTAGAAGTTGGTCTAAGTGTGAATGAATAGACTGATCAGGCGGCGGAGCGGTGAGCTTTTTCGGCCAAAATGATGGGCGCTTTTATAATTCAAACAGATTATGGGGGCTCGCATAATTTGAATGCAGCCACAGGCTGGGCAAAAATGTTCAGCTGGGTTCTGAGTGTTTAAGAATCAGTGATGGCCGAATGTGGGTCTGGCCAGAGCGATGACGCGACGCAATCGATGCACCAACGTATTGGGGGTTTAAATGTCAAAAAATACGGTCTCCCTAGTGGGAATTATCGCAGCAATAGTTTTGGGTTTTGGCATCGCCGTGGCGGGGTCTGAAGCCGGCTTTGTCTATCTTGGTTGGCCACTGTTTGCACTTTGTGTGGGTAGCAGTTTCTTAATCCAATGGTTGGGCTTTGTTCCCGCTTATGTTCTGAAGACAGAGAAATTTTTTGACTTGTTTGGAAGTCTTACCTACTCCGGTTTGGTCTTGTTGGTTTGGTTTTTGCTCCCTGAGATGTCCCCAAGGGATTATTTAATCGGTGGTTTTGTTTTGATCTGGGCAGCTCGATTAGGTCAATTTTTGTTTCGAAGGGTGTTAGCGGCGGGAGAAGATCGACGTTTTCGAACAATGAAAACCGATTTTTTGCAGTTTTTGATGACTTGGTCGTTACAAGGTCTCTGGGTTTCGATCACGCTGTCGGCGGGGCTTGCTGCAATGACAGCCTTGGCCAAGGTGCCATTAGGTTTGTGGGCATTGCTGGGTAGTTTGTTTTGGATACTGGGATTTGCGATCGAAGTGATCGCTGATCATCAGAAATCGGTCTTTCGAAGCGATCCTGCGCATCGAGATCGTTTTATCACTTCGGGCCTTTGGGCGTGGTCTCGCCACCCCAACTATTTTGGTGAGATTTTGCTTTGGTTCGGGATCGCGATTATTGCTTTCCCAGTTTTAAAGGGCTGGCAGCTTGTGACCTTGATATCACCTGTTTTCGTGTTTGTCTTGATGAACTACATCAGTGGCGTGAGGATGCTTGAGGCGCGGGCTGATCGTAAATGGGGGCAAGAAGAGGATTACCAAGCCTACAAGATGAGCACGCCATCGCTTTGGTTAAAACCTCCTAAATCCAAGTAATCATTCGAGTTAGGCAATAATTTGACGAGTCTCCAGAGCGATTTAAATCCAGCTCGCCGAATAAGCCTTGGTCTTTAACTAGAATCTGCGGGCATTTGTCGACGCGTGTGGGCTAAATCTTTACTAAAAGGTAGTTTTTGCTCGAAAATCGTATTCGTAGTAAATTAACGTCAGGTTGGGCTGTGATCATTTTTAAAAACATAAAGATAATTATTCGAGTCGTCCATTTTTGACAAGTGATGAGTCAAATATTGAATTTGAAGCTTTCTCAGTAGTTCTGGTCTGGCTAAGGAGAAACTAAGATAGAAAGCGTAGAACCCAACTTGAACTGATTTGAGGCGCAGCGCCTAGGGGGATTTTCGAAAAATTTGTGTCTCTGATAAAAAGGATTCTATCCGAGATAATTACCGATCCGATCAATTTTGACGGTAAGAGCTGTATATAGTGCAGGGATGTGATTAATCATGAAATCGATCGTGTAGAAGGTTCCTCTTTGGCGAATTCTAAAAAATTAACAGGGTCAACAAACCCGGTCTGGTTCGTCGGCCCTGCAGTTTTAAGCATTTACAACTTTGGAGGAGAGCAAGGCTTCTTACCGAAAGCTCGCGCCGAGGAACTATCAAAAAAAGCAAGCGAAGCAGCATCCCGTGGAGAGGTTTATAGCCTTAACTACGAGGAGGTGAATCGGGACATGGAAGTGATTCTTAAGGTCGCACCCGGTGCTTTGGAGCTCTTTTGGAGGAGCCAGCCTTCCTCGAACCGTCAGCAGTCGGGGGTGATTGTTAGGGCGAGCTATACCGTTTCCCAACCCACGCTCCGCGAATGTTTACGGTGTTTTGCGGCGACGACATTGATGGATACGAACTCTGTTTATAATGCCTTAATCGAAGGGGAGCGTGAGTCTTCCATCCGGCTGATGCCAAAGATTGCAATCTATGATTGGCAGCATCTTTTTTTGGTGAAACAGTTTCTGCTTCCATTTTCTGAATTGGGTCAGACCGGTGAATGCCCCATTGAAAGATTGATTTACCAGGGGCGACCCGTAGAGCCTTCGGAATTTATTAATCGTCTGCCCGAGATTGGCTTGATCAGTGATCAATGTACCGAGATGGTTTGGCGCAACGATGTGCTAGACCAGGCTTCTATATTGGCAAATGCGGCTTCAGCGCAGAGTTTTGAAGCGATGGTTGGACCCATTTTAATGAGTCGTCAGCTTTTTGTTGGATTACAAGAGCGAGCTCTTGTGTTCATCGATGAGCAAGTGCGTGCAGGGCGAGAGGTGTCGATGCCCCTAGCCGCACAAGCTTTTGGTATGGAGGCATCGACTTTACGAAGGCGATTGGTCCAAGAAGGGGTCAAATTTAGTGAAATTTTACAGGATTATCGCCGGAAAGAGGCGATGCGGCTTTTGAGCCACGGCTTCTCGGTTAAAGCGGTCAGTAAGAAATTGGGCTACGCAGAAGCGAGCTCCTTCCAACATGCGTTCAAAATATGGTACGACGCCCCACCAAAACGTTTTTACCGTTCGGCTGCCCGGTAAAACACATTCAAATGTGCTTTGAAGATCGCTCTGAACCTACTCTGGTTGTTGCTGCGCGGTAAAGTGAAGCCCCAAACCTGAGGCTTAAAGCAGATAGAGCCTGGGCGCTGTCTGGACAGTTAAGCCGCGAAGTTCTCAAAAATGCGTTTTCAAAAATATTGATCGCAGATCAGGCAGCAATCGGCGTCGATGAGCGCGTATCGCCATCAAGCCCCACCCAACTAATGCGTCTCTGATGAGACGCCAATGCTTAGATGTCAGTGCTTAGATGCCATTCACTGCGTCCCTTGAGAAGGCGGTATCATTGAACGATCCGTTGGGCCGAAAAAGATTCCATGGACCAATCTATCGATTCAGTCATCGATCACACGGCTTAAAGAATATAAAACCCGCCCTAACCGAAGCGGGATTTTTCGGAAATGACTTTTTTAAAAGGTGATTTCAACCATTTTTGTTTTAAGAAGTTAAATAACGGTTCTAAAAAGTAGAATCGTGTTTAAAAGTAGAAGAAAATGTGATTCGGAAGTGTTGATGAAGCGTAGTTAAGCAAGAATAAAAATAATAAATGAAGCCAGGCTGAGATCATGAAGGACTTGAGTCCACAGTTAGCCAAGAAAATGGTTTGGTTCGTTGGACCCGCCAGTCTGAGTATGTATAACTTTGGGGCAGCCCAGGGATACCTTCCTAATACGCGCGCTGCCGAGATCGTCGAAAAAGCGAATGCGGCTTCGGCCAGAGGCTGTGTCTATACACTCTCATTAGAAGAAGTCTATCGAGACATGGACACGATACTCAAGATCGATCGGAAGGCCTTCGATCAGTTTTGGGGCACCGTGGAAGGCGCTTCTGTCGGCGAAAACACCGCAGGGATTGTCAGAGCGACCTACGCAGTCTCCCAGCCTACGATTCGAGAGTTGGTTCGGTGCATCACTAAGACTACCCTGATGGACACGACCACGGTGTTTAACGTTTTGATCGAGGGTGATCAAGAGAGCTCCATGCGTTTTATGCCAAAAATTGAAGTCCCTGACTGGCAACACCTTTTCCTCGTGAAGAATTTTCTCCGAGGGGTTGCGTCATTGGGGGCCACGAGCAAGATTCCGTTTAAGCGGTTGATTTATCAAGGGAGACAGGTAAACCCTGCTGAGCTTCTTACTCGACAGCCCGTAATTGGCGCTTTTAGTGATCAATGCACTGAGATGGTTTGGGATAACCAACATTTAGATCAGCCCTCGATCATGGCGAATCAGGCCCGGGCGCAAACTTTTGAGTCTATGGTGAGCCCCACTTTGAAGAGCCGGCAACCTTTTGCAGGAACTCATGAACAAGTGCTTATTTTTATCGATACGCATCTGCGCTCTGGACGAGAAGTGTCCATGTCACTAGCCGCAGAATATTTTGGGTTACAGGCCTCGACTCTGCGGAGGCGATTAGCCCGAGAAGGCGTTAAATTCAGTCAGATTCTGCAGGACTATCGCCGAAAAGATGCAATGCGCCTTTTGAGTCATGGCCATTCCGTGAAAGAAGTCAGCCAGAGGCTTGGCTATTCGGAGGCGAGCTCTTTTCAACACGCTTTCAAAATATGGTTCGACACGCCTCCGAAACGCTTCTACCGAAACGCTTTTGCCGAAAATCTATGACATCGTAAAGCGCATCTCATCAAAGCCTTTGCGAAGCTCGCTGACAAATATTTCAGGTTGCTCGAGGGCGGCAAAATGCCCCCCCACCTCTAAGGCGTTGAAGTAAAGTAGGTTAGAGAATCGTTTTTGCGCCCAACGCTCAGAGCTTTTAAAAATTTCTTTGGGAAAAATACTGATTGCCGAGGGGATGGCGACCGGCGCCGAGGAGAGCGTATTGCTCCCAAAACTCTCCCAATAAATGCGGGCCGATGAGGCGCCAGCGTCAGGAAGCCAGTAGAGCATAATGTTGTCGAGCAGCTCGTCAAGGCTAACAATGTTCATTGGGTCGCCTTGACAATCCATCCATTGATAGAACTTCTCCAGGATCCAAGCTGCTTGGCCAATCGGAGAATCTGCTAGACCGTAACCGAGGGTTTGGGGCCGGGTGCTCTGCTGCTTCGAGTATCCCGAATCATGATTCTGGTAAAATTGGGCGGCAGCAAGGCTCGCCTGCTCCAATTCAGAAAGATCGTTCAGCGTATTAGGATCTGGACCCACAATCGGCATGGTGATGTGAATGCCTTGGCAGTGCCCGAGGTTTTGAACACCGATCGCTGTGGTGACGATAGCGCCCCAATCTCCACCCTGAGCCAGATATTGATCATAACCAAGACGGACCATGAGTTCGTCCCAGGCCCGGGCAATCTTTTCAATGCCCCAGCCGGGCTCGGTGGGCTGATCGGAGAAACCAAATCCGGGTAACGTGGGACAAACGATATGGAAGGCCTGATCAGCGGTGCCTCCATGGGCGGTAGGGTTGGTCAGCGGTTCAATCGTTTTTTGAAATTCGACAATGGAGCCAGGCCAACCATGGGTCATGAGTAACGGGCGCGCGCCCTCATGGTTAGACCGAATGTGTAGAAAATGCACACCCAAGCCCTGCAGCTCAGTTTTAAAGCCGGGCCAACGATTCAACAAGGCCTCACGGTCCGGCCAATGGTAGGTGTTCTGCCAGTAATCTTTGACCTTGCGCATATATTCAAGAGGAATCCCTTGCGACCAATCGGGGGGTGTTTCTTTGTCTGGGAAACGGGTTAATGAAAGCCTGAGTTTGAGATCAGTAAGCTGAGAGTCGGGTATCGAGATTTTAAAAGGGGTGATGTCTGACATAAGTTATTCCTGTGTAATAACGACTTTACCAATGGCTTTGCGATCGAGCATTTGAGTCATTGCGGCGCCGGCCTGGCTCAAAGTAAAACATTGGCCTGCTTCAGGGCGTAAGCGGTGATCGCTGATCCGCGTAAGCAGGTCTTGGGTCACCTTTTGGGAAATCTGCGGATTGATTGCAACGTGCGCGCCCCAGTTTACGCCGATGATGCTGATCTGCTTGAGTAAAGCTAAATTGGCCGCAAACTGTGGAATCGCCCCGCTGGCAAATCCAACCACCAAATAGCGGCCGCCGGGAGCTAAGCTCCGGAGCGCGGGGTCAGCATAATCACCGCCCACAGGATCATAGACCATATCCAGCGGAGCGCCGTTGAGAGCGGCTTTTAAATCGTCTCGCCAGGATGGATTACTATAGAGAATGCCTGTGTCGGCGCCTGCAGCCAGAGCAGCGCTCAGTTTTTCTTGGCTTGAAACTGCCGCGATGACTCGACTACCAAGACTCTTGGCCAAGTCGATGGCTGCCACACCAACTCCGCCGCTCGCACCCAGAATCAAAACGGTCTCCGACTCAGCCAAAGCACCGCAGTGGATCAGTCCATGGTAGGCGGTGCAGTAATTGACTAAAAAAGAAGCGGCTGCCTCAAAGGATAACTGTTGCGGAATCTCAAAGCAGGCAGCCTTCGGGACCGCAACTTGTTCTGCGAGGCCCCCTCTTGAAGGCATGGCTAAGACGCGATCGCCGGGTTTGAGGGATTTAACGCCGCTGCCGGTTCCGACCACGGTGCCGGCGATTTCGCTACCCGGAATAAAAGGCAGGTTAGGTTTGATCTGGTAGAGCCCCGACACCATCAAAGCGTCGACATAGCCAAGCCCCGTCGCAGCAATGTCGATTAAAACGTCGTTATCTCCAAGGTTCGGAGCCTGAACTTCTTGGACCATCAATTGGTTTGGGTGATCAAAGGTTTCGCACACAATAGCTTTCAAAGCCGATTCCTCAAAAATTGTTTCCGCCTCAGGATACTCGAAAACTCAAGTCCAGTGCGACTCCGGTTGATGGCAAAATTGAGATACCATAGGTCTTTGAAATATGGCGCGAGTGGATGGCTGAGGTTCAAAACAAGCGCAAATCAGCCGTTAGTCGGGCCGCGGTGCTTTTCATCGTCGCGACGCTTTTCATAAATGGGGATATCCGTATGTTATCTGACGCCTTGAATCAGGGGAAATGCTTTTCATTGCCGGGCGTTTTTGATCCCTTTTCTGCTCGGATCGCGGCACATTATGTCAAAGGGCCGCTTTATATGACGGGCTATGGCGTTTCGGCAACGCTGCTCGGGAAACCCGATGCTGGGCTGGTCTCTTATTCTCAAATGGTCGATCGCGTATCCATGATTACAGCGTCGATCGATGTGCCCTTGGTCGCAGATGGGGATACGGGTTTTGGCGGTCTTGCTAATGTGGCACAGACCGTTGCCGGCTATGAGCGCGCCGGTGCCTCGGCGATCCAAATTGAAGATCAGGAGTTTCCGAAGCGTTGTGGCCATACTCGGGACCGGAGGGTGGTCGATGCCGCTGACATGCAGAAAAAAATCAAAGTCGCTGTATCCACTCGCGATCGTTCGGAATTTATTATCATTGCTCGGACCGACGCACGGACACAATTCGGTTTAGATGAGGCGCTAAGACGCGCTGAGGCTTACGCGCAATCAGGGGCCGATGCGCTGTTCGTTGAATCCCCTGAATCTCCTGAGGAACTCAGAAAAATCAGCGAGGCGTTTCATGGGTTGCCGCTGGTCGCCAATATGGTGGCAGGTGGTCGAACCCCGCTGTTATCCGATCAAGAACTCTTCGACATGGGTTTTCAACTGGTCATCCATCCCACGTATCTACTGGGAGCGATGACCCGAGGACTCGAATCGAGTCTGCAGTATTTGGTTCAGGAAGGGCGTCAAACATCAGAGGTCGCGCAGTTTGATGTGCTCAACGATTGGCTCGATTTCGAGTCGGTTTGGGCATTGGATCAGGAGCACTAAAATGGCAATCGGTATTGGTATCGGGTTGGGCCGCTTTCCCTTGGATCGAGGACCCGACTACTTTAAGTGGATCGCCCAATGTGAGGCAGGTGGCATTGATTCGATCTGGCAGACGGATCGATTGATTTCTAAGGAACCCAATCTGGAAACGCTTTCCACGATGGCGGCCCTGGCGGGCGCGACCGAAAAAATTCGTTTTGGGATGAATGTTGCCAGTATTGCGCTTAGGGATCCGCTGCTCACCGCAAAGCAATGTGCGACCATAGACTTTCTGAGTGGTGGGCGCCTGTTGCCTGCTTTTGGCATCGGTAGTGCGCTCAGCCGTGACTACAGTGCAACAGGAACGCCCACGAAGGGCCGGGGCAAGAAAGCGGACGAAGCCCTGCATCTCTTGCAGCAGCTTTGGACCAAAGATGAAGTGTCTTTCGAGGGTGAGTACTTTCAGTATGACCGCGCAAGTATTTCACCCAAGCCAGCGAACCCCAGACTCCCTCTTTGGATTGGGGGCACCTCTCAAGCGGCGATCGAGCGCACGGCTCGAGTGGGGACGGGGTGGCTTGCGGGGATTGATACTCCGAGCCATACCAAAACGGTTGTTGCGGGAATTAAGGCGGCATTGCCCAAATATAAGCGAACCATCGACGAAGACCATTATGGTGCGACTTTTTCATTTCGTTTTGGCAGTGTCGATGAACCCATTGCACAGCAATCGATTAAAGGTCTTCAGGCTCGGTTAAAGCAAGATCCAGTTGACTATTTGGCCATTGGATCCGCGGAGGATGTTTCCCGGCGTCTAAAAGAGTTTATCGATGC
>Ga0315330_10002085_pt1 | contig 13634 bp, 10 predicted proteins | sample M140m34915metaG_FD_203453 | JGI IMG/M metagenome (GOLD analysis project Ga0315330, IMG submission 203453) | Ammonia-oxidizing marine archaeal communities from Monterey Bay, California, United States - M1 40m 34915 | ecosystem: Environmental > Aquatic > Marine > Intertidal zone | place: USA...
CGACGCAAATTCATCATACGGTCATGGCGCGACAATCTATTGTGCGAGAGACAACAAAATCCATTTATGATGCTGCTAAAGATAAAGAATCATATAATCCAACACATAAATTACAGACGATAGACGAAAATGGTCATCACGTTGAAAAACCTGTCGGTGAATTTGATTTATGGGACGAGCATCCTGTAGAAAATATTGGACATCGTTGGGCAATGACGATTGATCTAAATGCCTGTTTTGGATGCGGGGCTTGCCTTATTGCATGTCAAGCTGAAAACAATGTTCCTGTTGTGGGTAAAGATGAGGTGCGTAGGGGTAGAGAAATGCATTGGTTGAGATTAGATAGGTATTATGCAAGTGACGAAGAGGCTACTATAGGTACGCGAAAGGATAAAGACACTTTTTCTTTTAGTAAAGCAGAACTAGCAGCGGCAAATCCTAAGGTTGTCCACATGCCAATGATGTGCCAGCATTGTAACCATGCTCCTTGTGAAACAGTTTGTCCTGTTGCTGCAACTACACATAGCAATGAAGGGCTCAACCAAATGACTTACAATCGTTGTATTGGGACACGATATTGTGCGAATAACTGTCCTTATAAGGTAAGAAGATTCAATTGGTTTAATTACCCTTCATACAAAAAGTTTACGGAGATCAATCCTGCACAAGATGATTTAGGTAGAATGGTTTTAAATCCTGATGTTACTGTTCGAACGAGAGGTGTAATGGAAAAATGTTCGATGTGCGTTCAAACGATACAAGCAGCTAAACTTAAGGCTAAAAAAGAGAACAGACCCCTCACAGATGAGGATACTAGTGCGGTATGCGGTGACTCTTGCCCTGCAGGTGCAATAACATTTGGCGACTGGAATGATATAAATTCTGCTGTAAGAAAAAGTTCAGAAGATAAAAGATCTTACCAAGCTTTGGAAGAGGTTGGGGTTAAACCTAACGTATGGTATAAAGTAAAAGTTCGTAATGAAGACAACGACTTGTTGGCAAAACTGCAAGGGGATAAAGAAGAACATCACGAATCAAATCACAAACAACACTAAGAAATAGCTATGCAAAAGGAAGCTGCAATAAGAGAACCCCTCATACTTGGTCACAAGTCATACCATGACATCACTGAGGACGTTTGTAGACCAATAGAAGATAAAGCGCCCAAAATGTGGTATATTCTTTTTGGTATTGCATTGGTTATTGGCCTCTATGGTATAGGGTGTATTTTATATCTTTTAGGAACAGGAGTAGGTGTTTGGGGATTGAATAAGACTATTGGATGGGCTTGGGATATCACAAACTTCGTTTGGTGGGTTGGGATTGGACATGCCGGAACTTTAATTTCTGCTGTTCTTCTGCTATTCAGACAGAAATGGCGTATGGCAATTAATAGATCTGCAGAAGCAATGACAATTTTTGCTGTATTTATGGCAGGTTTATTTCCATTGATTCACATGGGTCGATTATGGGTTGGATATTGGGTAATGCCAATTCCAAATCAGTTTGGGTCACTTTGGGTTAACTTTAACTCTCCGCTACTTTGGGATGTATTCGCAATATCTACTTATCTTTCAGTTGGGCTTGTGTTTTGGTACATTGGTTTGATTCCTGATTTCGCGACGATAAGAGATAGAGCAAAAAAACCTGTCTCAAAAAAGATGTATACGATATTGGCCTTTGGTTGGTCCGGTCGTGCTAAACAATGGAATCGTTTTGAATTGGTTTCGCTAGTTCTTGCTGGATTAGCTACGCCTCTTGTTTTTTCCGTTCACTCAATTGTATCTTTTGACTTTGCTACTTCGGTGATACCCGGTTGGCATACCACAATTTTTCCACCTTATTTCGTAGCGGGAGCTGTATTCTCTGGATTTGCAATGGTTCAGACCTTGCTTTTAATTATGAGAAAGGCGATGAATTTGGAAGCTTACATTCATACAAAGCATGTTGAATATATGAACATCGTAATCATGGTTACAGGGTCTATTGTAGGTACTGCATATATTACAGAACTTTTTATTTCTTGGTATTCAGGAGTAGAATATGAAGCTTATGCCTTTATCAATAGGGCTACTGGTCCTTATTGGTGGTCCTATGCTGCAATGATGACTTGTAATGTTGTTTCCCCTCAATTGATGTGGTTCCGAAAACTGAGAAGAAGTCTTTTGTTTACGTTTTTCATTTCCATTGTGGTGAATATCGGAATGTGGTTTGAACGTTATGTTATTATAGTGACCTCAATACATAGAGATTATTTACCATCTTCATGGAGCATGCATTATCCAAGTCCTATTGACATAGGAGTATATATAGGTACGATAGGGCTCTTTTTTGTATTCTTTTTATTATTTGCCAGATTCTTCCCGGTTTTGGCTTTAAATGAAGTAAAGTCAATATTGAAAGGTTCAGGACAGTCCTACAAGGAGTCACCAGATTATTATAAAACCCATTAACAAACAGAGCTATGTCTGAAAAAGTAATTTATGTGATGTATGATGATGACGGAGTGTTGAAAGACGGCGCAAAAAAACTCGTCTCAAAAGGGGTTAAAATATCAGATACGTTTTCTCCTTTCCCAATTCACGGTATAGATCCAATTATAGGTGTTAAAAATACTCGTTTGGGAATTATGTCCTTTTTGTATGGTCTTACCGGACTTACATTAGCCACAATTGGAATGCGTTTTTTTATGATTGATGATTGGCCGATGAATATTGGTGGTAAGCCAAGCTTTTCATATTTAGAAAATGTTTTATCCTTTGTGCCAATTTCATTTGAGTTTACTGTAATGTGCGCTGCTCATGGTATGGCAATCACTTACCTTCTGCGGAACAAAACACTTCCTGGAATGCCAGCTCAAAACCCTGACCCAAGAACAACAGATGATAAGTTTGTGATTGAAATCAGAACGTCTGAAAACTCAATTGAGGAAAAAGACTTAGATAAGTTGATTAAGGACACTGGTTTTATTGAGATTGACAAAAAGACCATTTGAGTAATATTAGAAACGCTTTGAAAATGAATAAGAAATTAAATTTATATACAGGTCTTTCACAACTAATGCTTTTGTTGCTGCTGTGCTCCTGTTCTTCTAATCCAGATAGCCCTGGATCGGAATATATGCCAGACATGTATCGGTCTCCGGCGATTGAATCATATGTAGATTATGGAGAAATAAGAGGTCGTGAGAATATGGAAATTAAAACTCAGCTATCTGCTCGTCAGACACCTAAATATACAGTTCCTTATTATGGTACAAATGAGAGCGAAGTTAAAATGATGCTTCCTAATAAAAGGAAAGCTGGTTTAGCATGGAGGGAAAGCCATGGGTTATTTGGTTGGGATTTGGATACTGAAAGTGCTTATGACAAAGCTAGGCTTGATACTATTAATCCTTTGACCATGACACCTGAGAACGCAGAAACAATTTTGGAAAAAGGAGAAAAGCTATACACATCTATGTGTGCGCATTGTCATGGTGAAAAGGGAGACGGTAATGGAACCATGATTCAAAGTGGAGCCTATGGAGATATGGGAGTTGTCCCCGACTACAAGGCTTTGGACACTCTGTCTGAGGGGAAAATTTATTACAGCATATATTACGGTAAGGGATATATGGGTGCACATGGTTCACTTTTGAATAAAAAAGAAATATGGACGCTTGTTCATTATGTTCGTCAATTTCAACGTGATGGATATGGAAAATTTGATGAAGTAGGGGAGGTAGAAGAATCGGATAAATCTGAGGAGTAGAAGTAATAAAATTTAGATAAATGGAATTTCAAATAACACAAAAAGCCAAAAGAAATATATATATCTTGATGGGCGTTGGTCTTTTATTGACCCTCATAGGTGTGATTACTGGCATGGATAGCCATCATTTTTCGACGCGTCTATTGACGAATGGATTAATAGATACCTTTTTCTTCTTTGCCATGGGCTTAGGAGCGCTATTCTTTTTAGCACTAGCTTATGCTACTGAAACTGGATGGTATGCGTCAGTGAAGAGAATAATCGAGGCTGTTGCGGGATACTTGCCCTACGGTATGTCTTTGATGGGCCTTGTACTTCTAATAATTACGTTTATGGATGGTGCTCATGTTTACCAATGGATGGATCCTGAAGTGGTTGCTCATGATGAGATTATTCAAGGTAAAACTGCCTATCTCAATCCGGTATTCTTTTGGATTAGAACAATCATCTATTTCGCTTGTTATTTTATTTTCCTGAGGGGTTTTAAAAGAAGGTCGTTGGAAGAAGATAAAATAGGAGGTACAGACCTTCACTTTATGAATTATAAGAAAGGTGCACTATTTTTAGTATTCTTTGCAGTATTTAGTTCGACATCATCATGGGATTGGTTGATGTCTATTGATGTGCACTGGTTTTCTACGCTTTTTGGTTGGTACACCTTTGCAGGAATGTGGTGCACAACCATGGTCGTCTTGATTATGGTTACCTTATACCTTAAAAAGCTAGGATACATGGAAAAGGTGAACGACCACCATATTCATGACCTGGGTAAGTGGGCTTTTGCAACATCCTTTTTGTGGTCATACCTGTGGTTCTCCCAATTCATGCTGATTTGGTATGCCAACATTGGTGAGGAGGTTACTTATTTTCAAATGAGAATAGAAAACTATAAGTTACTTTATTTTGGGATGTTCATTATTAATTTTGCATTTCCCATGCTGATTTTGATGTCTCGAGATGCCAAAAGAAACGCGGGTATCTTGACGTTCATTGGGTTGATTATCATTGGAGGTCATTGGGTTGATGTATATATTATGGTTACGGCAGGATCTCTAGGGCCTACAGCGCACATAGGTCTATTAGAAATTGGAATGGCTCTAACGGCCTTGAGTATTTTTATATTAGTTATACTAAGAAATTTAACAAAAGCTCCGTTGACCCCGGTCAATCATCCCTTTTTGGATGAGAGTATACATCATGAAATTTAACCTAACAAGTCGATAGATAAAATGGAAAAAATTATTATTCTTATTGTCCTTATAACTGGAGTTATCGCTATTGCTCAGCTTGTAAGAGTATATGAGCTAACCTATAAACTCAAGAATCGTGGCGAACATGAAATTCCAAATAGAGACAACAATTTAAATGCTAAATTGATGTTAGGTTTTATGTTATTCCAATTTTTTGGTTTCATATATTTAATGTTGAAGTATGGCTGGACTGGACGAGGTGAACCTGCATCTATTCAAGGTGTAGAAACAGATTGGCTATTGAATGTGAATTTTGTTATTATTATCGCCGTATTTTTCATAACAAATTTCTTACTTTTCTTTTTCTCATACAAATATGTAAGAAAACCTGGAGTCAAAGCAACTTACTATTCTCACAACAACAAACTTGAGATGATTTGGACGATTGTTCCAGCTGTTGTTCTTGCAGTGATTATTATTCTTGGATTACAGTCTTGGTCGGAATTAACAGGCGAAGCTTCTAAGAAAGCAGAGAAGGTTGAGCTATTTGCCTATCAGTTTGCGTGGATTGCGAGGTACGGTGGTGAAGACAATACATTAGGTAAGTTTGATTACAAGCTAACAAATGGAAGCAATGAGCTAGCTTTAATGACAGAAAGCACAATCGATACATCTCTTCAAGAAATGGGTAAATCCATTGAAAATGTTGAGCTTAAGTTGAAGCGGATAAACTTTGACTATTTGGCTTCGGAGTATAGGGGTTTAGTGGCTACTTCAGATTATAAATCAGAGGTGGACGCGCTGGTAAAAGACCTGTCTGCATCTGACTTTAACCTCGTAAACGTAGAGGAAAAGTTAAATCATCTATACGCTAAATATTCTGGTGGTCATGGTCATGGTGAAGAGCACGGTGATGGTCATGTCAAAGTTGCCCTGAACGAACCAAATGCAGAAACACAGTCTATTATCGGTGATTTAGAAAAGGAGCTTTCTACCAAAGAAAGATTGTATAGAAGCTTGGTTCAAATGAAACAAAACCATAACCCGGATTTTGATAAACTGGCGTTAAATGATATTATACAAAAGGATACCTTGTATTTATGCAAAGACCGAGAATATGAATTTTCGTTTAGAGCAAAAGACGTAATTCATTCGGCTTTTTTCCCTCATTTTCGCGCACAGATGAATGTCGTTCCTGGTATGCCAACGAGATTTAAGTTCACCCCGATATTGTCTACCCAAGAAATGAGGGAGTCGAAAAAAGACGAAAAATTTAATTTCGTTTTAATGTGTAATAAAATTTGCGGAGGCGCACATTACAAAATGAAAATGATTGTTGTTGTTTATCCTGAGGATGAGTACGATGATTGGATGAATTCAAAGAAATCAGCAACTTTTAAGGATCAATATTTCCCTGCTAAAGAGGAGGAAGAAACAGTATCGAAATAGAAATTATAATTAAAAAAAACTACTATGTCTTCAGTAGCACACGACACTAATAACCATCACGATGATCATCATCATGAGGAACATTTTATATCAAAATATATCTTCAGTCAGGATCATAAAATGATTGGGAAGCAGTTTTTAATGACTGCGGTATTTATGGGACTTGTTGCCATGATGCTTTCCATTTTGTTTCGAATTCAATTGGCTTGGCCAGGCGAAGAGTCGACTTTTTTGAATTTATTCCTTGGAGATGCTTGGGCGCCAAATGGTATTCTCAAAGAAGACATGTATCTTGGTTTGGTAACACTTCATGGAACAATTATGGTCTTTTTCCTGCTTACTGGAGGCTTGTCAGGAACCTTTTCTAATATTCTTATTCCCCTTCAATTAGGTGCTAGGGATATGGCTTCAGGATTTTTAAATATGCTTTCTTATTGGTTCTTCTTCATATCATCGTTATTGATGTTTGCATCTTTGTTTGTGCATGAAGGAGCGGTATTTGGTTTACAACTTGGTGACCCTACAACCTCTCTGCCCGGTGTTTGGGATGGGTCTGGGCCGGCCATGGCTGGTTGGACAATTTACCCGCCTCTATCAGCTTTGCCGCAATCTGTTTCTGGTTCCGGTTTAGGGATGACTTTGTGGTTGTTCTCAATGACAATATTTATCGCCTCTTCTCTGATTGGTTCCTTAAATTATATAGTTACTGTTTTGAATTTAAGAACAAAAGGGATGACGATGACGAGAATGCCTTTGACGATTTGGGCATTTTTTGTAACGGCTATTTTGGGGGTATTGTCTTTTCCAGTATTACTTTCTGCAGCCCTGCTTCTGATGATGGATCGTATGGCAGGAACGAGTTTTTATTTGTCTGACATAATAGTAGGTTCAGAAATGCTGGCTAACCATGGTGGTTCTCCGATACTCTATCAGCATCTATTTTGGTTCTTAGGACACCCTGAAGTATACATTGTACTTCTTCCAGCATTGGGATTATCTTCTGAGATTATTGCGACTAATTCAAGAAAGCCAATATTTGGTTATAAGGCAATGATTGGCTCTATTATGGCGATTGGATTTTTATCCTTTATCGTATGGGGGCATCATATGTTTATTACGGGAATGAACCCGTTTTTGGGTTCTGTTTTTGTATTTACAACCTTACTTATTGCCATACCTTCTGCCGTGAAGGTCTTTAATTATCTCACAACATTATGGAAAGGATCTTTGGTTCTAACTCCTGCAATGATGTTTGCGATTGGTTTGGTTTCCACGTTTATCACGGGTGGAGTTACTGGTATTATACTAGCGGATTCAGCTTTAGATATCGCCATTCACGATACATATTTTGTTGTGGCTCACTTCCATATTGTTATGGGAATGTCTGCCGTATTTGGAATGTTTGGCGGGGTTTATCATTGGTTTCCCAAAATGTTCGGTAGAATGCTGAATACTCGACTTGGATACGTTCATTTTTGGATCACAATTATTGGGGCTTATGGCGTGTTTTTCCCAATGCATTTTGTCGGATTGGCTGGTGCGCCTCGGAGATATTATAACTACTCTGTTTATGAAGAGTTTGATCAGGGAGCTTTGGATATGATGATGGATCTCAATGTCATTGTTACATTCTTTGCTATTTTTGCGGCCATAGGTCAAGCCTTATTCTTGTTCAATTTCTTTTATAGTATATTTAGGGGTCCAAAAGCGCCTCAGAACCCCTGGAGATCGACTACGCTTGAATGGACCACTCCTGTTGAACATATTCACGGAAACTGGCCTGGAGATCTACCAACGGTTCACAGATGGCCTTATGATTACTCTAAGCCAGGATCAGATGTTGACTTCATTATGCAGACTGAACCCCTTGCTGAAGGAGAGGAAGAGCATTAAGTTTACTTTTCTTGATTCTTTAGTTCAGCGTCAACTTTTTCAAGTTCTTTATAAAAGCCCTCACCGTACGCGCGGGTTAACGGTTCTTTGAGAAACTTATATACAGGTAGTTTGAGTGATGCGCCTAGATCGCATGCAGGGCTGCATATATTCCAGCGTTCATAATTTAAAGCAGTGAATTCATTAAAGTCTTTTGTCCGAATAGGATATAAATGACATGATATGGGCTTGTTGAATGAGATCGCACCTTGCTTAAATGCATGCTCTATAGCACACATTGCGTGATTATTCCCTTTATTGAAGTACACGAAAACACATTCTTTTTTATTGACAAGTTGGGTTGCTGGCAGGTCTTCCTCGTCTTCGTAGTAGAAGTCTTCTTTTTCTACGGTATCAATTCCTTTTTTATTCATAAAAGGTTTGATTTTCTCAAGGTTTTTTTTGATTAAAACACGTTCAGATTCTTGAAGCGGTGCTCCTCCGTCTCCTTCAACACAACATGCACCTTTACATTTTGAGAGATCACAAACGAATTGTTCTGAAAAGACCTCAGTTGATATTATTTTATCATTAATTTCTACCAGCATAATTATAAATGTAAGGCTTATTCCTTTTTTATTAGAGGAAATGTTATATCTTTGTGATCACAAATATGAGGTTTATGCAAAGAGGGGACGAAAGTCCCCTCTTTTTTTAAGCAAGATTGACATGATTTCAAAAGAGCGAATAACGGCTTTAATCGATGAACGGATTCAAGAACTAAACAAGAATCTTTATGTGGTTGATATGACTATATCATCTAGTAATGTTATTCGCGTTGAGCTCGATAAAGTAGATGGCTATGTTGCTGTTGAGGATTGTATGTCGGTCTCAAGAAATATTGAACATAATTTAGACAGGGATGAAACTGATTTTGAATTGCATGTTTCGTCTGCAGGTCTAGATAAACCATTTCGTCACGAGAACCAATATCTTAAAAATATTGGTAAAAGAGTGAAGGTGAAACTGAATGATGCTTCTAAAATTGAGGGAGAACTTATTTCTTTTGACCCTAAAGAAATTCAGCTAAAGGATCGAGTCAAGAAAAAAGTGGAAGGCCGAAAGAAGAAGGAGTGGGTAGAGGAAGTCTACAATATAAAGATGAAAGAAATAAAAGAAACAAAAATTATTATATCATTTAAATAATAGAATATGAATAGTATTGAATTGGTAGATTCGTTTTCAGAATTTAAGGAGCTTAAAAACATTGACAAGCAGACTATGCAGCATGTCCTAGAGGATGTTTTTAGGGCGATGTTTAAGCGAAAGTTCAACACAGATGAGCACATCGATATCATTGTGAATATTGACAAAGGAGATGTTCAAATATTTTTAAATAAAGAAATTGTAGATGATGGCGAGGTTGAAGATCCAAATACAGAAATTGCTTATTCTGATGCGATTAAAATAGAGCCAGATTTTGAAATTGGTGAGGAGGTAACAGAAGAATTTAAATTTGCAGATTTTGGAAGGCGAAATGTACTTTCATTAAGACAAAACCTAATTTCTCGAATTTTAGAATTAGAGAAAGATCATATTTATAAGAAGTATAAGGAGCGCGTCGGTGAAATTATGACTGGTGAAGTTTACCAAGTTTGGAAAAAAGAAATTCTTGTAATGGATGATGATGGGAATGAGCTTATCCTTCCAAAATCGGAACAAATCCCTTCGGATTTCTTTAAAAAGGGAGAGTCTGTAAGAGCTGTCGTTTCGAAGGTCGACATGCGTAACAGTACGCCAGTAATTATCCTTTCTAGAACAGCGCCTGAGTTTTTAGAGCGCTTATTCGAGCTAGAGGTTCCTGAAGTATTTGATGGGTTGATTACAATTAAGAATATTGTAAGAGAACCAGGTGAAAGAGCCAAAGTGGCTGTCGAATCATATGATGATAGAATCGATCCAGTAGGAGCGTGTGTAGGAATGAAAGGTTCCAGAATTCATGGAATTGTGCGTGAGCTTCGAAATGAAAACATTGATGTAATTAACTTTACAACCAATAACCAACTTTTGATTCAAAGGGCTCTGTCTCCAGCAAAGATAACGTCTATTGAAATAGTTGAAGAGGAAGGACGCGTTAAAGTATTTCTTAAGCCAGACCAGGTCTCTTTAGCAATCGGTAGAGGAGGTAATAACATTAAATTAGCTGGTAGATTGTGTGGCTATGAAATTGATGTTTATAGAGATGGGGAAGTGGATATTGAGGATGTTGATTTAGAAGAGTTTGCAGATGAAATTGACAGCTGGATCATTGATGAGTTGAAGGCTATTGGATGTGATACAGCGAAGTCTGTTTTGGAGATTAGTATTGAAGATATGGTACAAAGAACAGATCTAGAAAAAGAGACCATTGAGGAAGTATTTCGTATATTGAATGCGGAATTTGAATAAATTTGGAAATCGATTGTAAATCGAAAATAAATTATGGCAGGAAGACCGATTAGATTAGGAAAGGCAGCGGGAGAGCTCAACGTGGGTTTGCCAACTATTGTAGAATTTCTAAGTTCTAAGGGAATTACGATTGACACAAACCCGAATACCAAGCTCGATAAGGAGCACTACGAAATGTTGTGCGACGAATTTGCGGCTGATCAAGACCTCAAAGAAAAATCGAAGGGTGTTCTTTCAAATCGCGAAAAAAGAGAATCCCTGTCTATTCAAGACACTAAAAAAGAGGAAGCTCCTGTGGTAAAAGAAGAGCCTCAGCTTAATGTAGAAGAAATCAAACGAAAGGTTGCTGAGGAAGAAACTCCAGAAAAGCCTGACGCGGGGCTCAAGGTGGTCGGAAACATTGATTTAAACGCATTAAAGCCAAAGAAAAAGGCTGAAGAAAAGACCACTGAAACTTCTACTGATGCACCTGATGATGTGTCCAAGACAGAAACTCCGAAGGCTGAAGAATCGAACGCAGAGCCTGAAAGTGCAGATGAAGTAAAGGAAGAAGAACCTGCAAAAAAAGAGGAGATTGAGACCATCAAGATAGAACGTAAAAAGATCACTGGCCCTACTGTTTTGGGTAAAATTGAGTTGCCTGTTGAAAAGCAAAAAAGCTCGGGTAATTCTAAGGTTGATAACGCCAATAAAAGAAAGAGGAAGAGGATTAAGAAAGTAGAAACTCCTGCGCCTGGAGCAAAAGGTGGTAATTCTAAATTCCAATCAAATAAACCTCAAAAAGCTGAAATTTCTGAAAAGGATATTCAGAAAGAAATTAAAGATACCCTTGCTCGACTTTCAAATAAAGGAGGTAAGTCGAAAGCATCAAAGAATAGAAGACAAAAAAGAGAAAGTGTTGCGCAGCGCCGTCAAGAAGAAATGGAGGCAGCTGAGCTTCAAGAGAAAATATTAAAGCTTACTGAGTTTGTGACAGTTTCGGAACTTGCCGTAATGATGAGCATTCAGCCGACTCAGGTTATTTCAGTTTGTATGTCATTGGGTATTTTTGCATCAATCAACCAGCGGTTAGATGCCGAAACAATTCAAATCGTGGCAGATGAATTTGGCTACGAAACTCAATTTGTAAGTGCTGAGGTACAAGAATCAATTCCTACTGTTGAAGACCGTGAAGAGGATCTTATCGATAGGCCACCTATTATCACTGTAATGGGTCATGTTGATCATGGTAAGACGTCTTTATTGGACAGAATTCGCGATGCGAATGTTACAGAAGGTGAAGCAGGAGGAATCACACAGCACATCGGTGCATATTCTTTAGTGCTAAAAGATGGTCGTAAAATGACCTTCCTAGATACACCTGGTCATGAGGCCTTTACTGCGATGCGTGCAAGGGGAGCTCAGGTGACTGATGTTGCCATTATCATTGTTGCAGCTGATGATGATGTTATGCCTCAAACGAAAGAAGCAATTTCCCATGCTCAGGCCGCTAGTGTTCCTATGATTTTTGCCATTAATAAAATTGATAAACCAGGTGCAAGTCCAGATAAAATACGTGAACAGCTTTCAGCTATGAATATTTTGGTTGAGGATTGGGGAGGAACTTATCAGTGTCAAGAAATTTCTGCCAAGCAGAATTTGAATATTGAAGAGCTTCTTGAAAAAGTCTTGTTGGAGGCGGAAATGCTAAACCTAAAAGCCAATCCTGCAAAACCAGCATTAGGAACTGTGATTGAAGCATCTTTAGATAAGGGTAAGGGGTATATTACAAATATGCTCGTGCAAGCAGGTACTTTGAAGATCGGTGATGTCTTATTGGTTGGAAGACACCATGGTAGGGTTCGTGCAATGCATGATGAAAAAGGTATTGCAATGAAGGAAGCGGGTCCATCTCAAGCCATATCTGTTTTGGGAATAAATGGAGCGCCTAGTGCGGGTGATAATTTTAATGTCATGCTGGACGAAAAAGAAGCAAAATCTATTGCTACGAAGAGAGAACAGCTATATCGTGAACAGGGCCTTCGAACTACCAAGCATATTACTCTAGATGAAATCGGAAGACGTTTAGCGATAGGAGACTTTAAAGAGTTGAACCTTATTATAAAGGGAGATGTTGATGGTTCTATCGAGGCACTTTCAGATGCCTTATTAAATTTATCTACACAAGAAATCCAAGTAAATATTATACACAAAGGTGTAGGTGCAATATCTGAGGCCGACGTTAATTTGGCTTCAGCTTCTGATGCAATCATACTTGGTTTCCAGGTAAGACCTACAATGGGAGCAAGAAAGCTTGCTGAAAATGAGCAGATAGATATTAGACTTTATTCTATTATCTATAAAGCAATTGAAGAAATTAAGGCCGCGATGGAAGGAATGCTTTCTCCGGATATTGAGGAGAAAATTATCGGATCAGCTGAGATTAGGGAAACGTTTGACATTACAAAAGTAGGTACTATTGCTGGTTGTTTTGTACTCGAGGGGATTATAAAGCGGAATTCTATGATTCGAATTATTCGTGATGGAATTGTTGTGCACTCTGGAGAGCTCGGTTCCTTGAAACGTTTTAAAGACGATGTTAAAGAGGTCAAGAACAACTACGAATGTGGTTTGAATATTGATAAGTATAATGACATTGAGGTTGGCGATATCGTTGAGGCTTATGAGGAAGTTGAGGTGGCTAGAAAGCTTTAAACTGATGCTTTCTCAAGGGTTTATAGCTACGTTTTATTCACTACATTTGTTTGTAATTAAAAGTTAAGTTTATGTTTTATTTCGTGATTGGTACTCAGCAAGTTTTAATTATCGTTTTAGTAATCGTTGTATTATTTTTCGGGGGCAAAAAAATTCCTGAATTAATGAAAGGACTGGGTAAAGGCGTTAATGAATTTAAAAACGCTTCAAAAGGAGACCAAGAAGAGG
>Ga0315330_10002088_pt1 | contig 13618 bp, 10 predicted proteins | sample M140m34915metaG_FD_203453 | JGI IMG/M metagenome (GOLD analysis project Ga0315330, IMG submission 203453) | Ammonia-oxidizing marine archaeal communities from Monterey Bay, California, United States - M1 40m 34915 | ecosystem: Environmental > Aquatic > Marine > Intertidal zone | place: USA...
AGCTTGGCTTTCCTTTATTGTTAACCACTACAAACTACCATGTGTCAACCACGTCCACGTCCAAAACACCACAGCTATTCGATGGCTTAAGTGGTGTGGTGCTGAGTTCTCCGATGACGACTCCACCGACTTCCTTTCATTCCAAATCAATCCCTCTTTATCTAAATAACAATTATGTGTGAACCTATCTCGATGGGTATAGCTAGTGCTGTATCATCCTATGCTGGGCAACAGGCTGCGGCAAGCGCCCAAGAACAAGCTCAAGCGCAAGCCTCTGCTGCTGAACAAGTTAGAGCGCAACGTGCTAACACGGCAATACGACTTAGAGAAGCTCAGGAGAACACCGCCCGGTCACAACGCACCGAAGCCGCGCAAGTTCAGACAATGGAGGCAAAATCACGTGCGCGTCTAATTGCTCTTACGGAGTCAGGCATTGCTGGTATGTCCTTAGAGAGGTTGACCGATTCGTTAACAGCTAAACAAGCACGGTATGCGTTCTCTGAAAAACAACAGCAGAAGATGCAAGCACAACAGACTGGATTAGAATTAGAGGAAGGAGCCATACGCTCACGAATGAACCAGCTTAGAATCAACCAGCCAATCAAACAAGCCAGCCTATTGGAATCAGGGTTACAAGGAATGCAAACCGCAATGCAAACCGCTCAGGTGTTTCCAGTTAAATAACAATTTTAAATGACAACAGAAGATCTTAAAAAAGCACTCTCTCAGGACACACGGGAGAAAGTTGATGTTAATCTTGGTCAAGTCTCACTGCGATCAACAATCAGCCGTGGCGGTCAATATAACGTAGTAACACAAGAAACTCCCAAGGAGAACTCGTTTACCCAATTATCGAAAGCGTTAAATCAGTTTCCTCAACTTGCTGGTCAATTTAAAAACATTCAACAACAAGCGGGGATCGAGAAAGTCCAAGGGATGTCCCCTATGGAGATTAAAGAGGAGCTAAAGAAACGAGCCGAAGGCGGCGACGAATCAGCAAAAAGTTTTATCTATGACTTGTTCCAAAAAGAGGCCGTTGATGAAGAACTGTATCGTCAGGTGTTAAAGACGGAGGTCATTCCAAAGTTACAGACCTTAGAGGCTGAGTTATCAAACGCTTCTCCATCAGAGATGAACAAAATCTTAAACTCTGAAGACCCAATTGCAGAGCTTGAGAAGCGTTACAACGACGTGATACCAGGTGAAGTAGATGCAATGGTCGCGAATTCCTCTCACCAAAAAGCGTTACACAATGAGATGTTACGTAGAATTCCGGGACTCGCTGGTAAAACCCATGCTACCTTAATTGAAAAACAACATAAATTTACTGAAGCATCTGCGATTGATAACATACTTTTACCAGATGATTCTAATGTTTTCACGTCGGATGAACCACCTGCTCTTGAGGTTAACGATGACGGAGAAATACCGAGTCTTCCGGGCGATCCGGTGCCGGGTGTGGCTTATATTGAAGCAGCAGGGGGAACACTTCTTCCGTCCGATGATCCCTTTCAAGTGGAGCCGAAAGATCCTATTGTTAACGAAGAGAAACCTAAATTACCGAGAGTGCCTCAGAGTGGTCCAAGGATTCGTTCAGCAGGGCTTGAGACAATCCAAAAGGAAGCAGACAGCGACTTAAACTCTCTAGAACAATTTATGAGCGGAAGTGCTGATTACGTAAGCGTCGCTGGTAATCCCGCACAATTAGGTAAAGAGAGCGTTCTTTCTCAGGTCTCACTGGTAGATGAAACAGGTAAGATATTTAACTTGGAAAACGTTCCAATCAAAATTGAAAAGGCTTCAAGCAAGACGACCCCCGAAGGTGTGTTTAAACTTGTTAGCGAAGGACGGCTTCAACCTAAAGGAGATGGTTCCTACATTAACGACGGCGAAGACGGAGCGATAACAAAAGACACCAAACCAGTTAAGCTGACTCCAAAACAGGAAACAGAACTCTCTGTCAACACTATAACAAAAGAGAGGACTGATAAAGCTAAACAGCTTAATGCGATAGACAATGCGAAATACACTGATGGTCTTAACTCAATTCAAAAAGGAATTATAAAAAACCACACTTCTACAACATGGAGAAAGAAAATTGAAGAGAGGTCACTCGATAACCTTGGAGCTAACATCCAAGAAAACCTAAACACTATCGACACGTTCTTGGAGCAAGTAAAAGAGGGAAAGTTGTTATTAAATGGTAAACGATACACTAACGACTACATCTCAAAACTACAGCGACTAATCGACACGGAAGAACGGCGTAGGGAATACGCGGATGACCCCTTAGGAGATGACCTTGCTGATAAGCATAAAATCAACATCGCTAACATCTTAGTTCAAACGGAAGATGGGGAGTTCACGACAGACAAAGCAGATGAAGCGTTGTCAAAAGAAATAGTCGCCGCATACAAGCTTTACAGAAATTCTCAGATTGGAGAAAAGGAGCGCGACGAAATTATTACCGAAGCGTCACGCGTAAAGGAGTTAATTTCGAGGTTTGACATCAATGACGACAATGTCGATTTCTACGCCTTGATTGACAACAGAAGACCCATCTTTGAAGGTCTTGGAGCGGCTGATCTTAAACGTCAATATACAGATCCAGACGCTATTGTTGCAAAATGGGAGCAACTTGGAAAAGATGTATCAGGATTGAAAGTCACGAAAGAAGACGACTGGGGAACCACGGTCAAGGAATCATGGAACAAGATCCTTTATGCGGCTCCTTTAGAAGCTTGGCAAGACGCAAACGCCCGAGCCGAACGAGATGTTATTAAAGAGTTTGTAAAACGAGGTTACAAGAAAGCCCGCGTGTTTGACCTTATGAACGAACAAGGGGAAACAGTAGGAATAAAATCGTATTACCGTGATCTAGTAGAAAAATACTACACAGAAGAAGCGGGAAAAATATCTGATGACTCCTTGGCTGCGTTACGAGAACAAGCTAATAAGTTCCGAAGTGGAAATAACCTAAGTGATCTACAACGAGACGCAGGTGTAACTATATTAGATACACCGGAAAGGGCCGCCGCAAAAGTTGCGAAAGCCTTGGAACAACAGCAGCAAGATAATGACCTTCTAGACGAAGACGGAAAGATCGTTCCAACGCTGCCGGATGAAACAACGGAACAAGCTCTAGACCGCTTTAACAAAACTATGGAAGATGAGGCGGCTAGAGAAGCGATGTTAAATAGCAACCCTGATATAACTAAACGTCAAAAGTTGATTGAGCAAGTTTATCGTAAAACACTGCTAAACGAAGGATCATACTATAAAAGACACGCAATCAATGCAGGTCATTTCGCTCGTAAAAAACAGTTTGGAAAAGAAGAAGAAATACAAAAACAGGCTATAGCACGTTCAAAAAACATCGGCCTGCCTATGGAAATACACCGAAACGGGGCCGCCGTTAAACCATCAAAATATGCCTCTTACTCGCTCGACTTAAACCCAGAAGGTGTTTCTCCTGACGGTAAAAATAGAACTCCTCCACTTTACGAAAGAAAAGAAACGCCTAAGACGCACATCTATAGTTACTATGCAGCACGGGAAGGAGCTTACAACGTGTTCGATAAATTAGACGAATTGTTTAATATGTATTTTCCCGGTGGGAGCGAGGAAGAGCGGAATCAATTCCGAACTGATCAAGTAGAACTAGCGCGTAAGATAGGCTTCGGACTTCCCGCAAAAGAAGATAACAATAAATAATTTTACCATATGAATATATTTCCAAAGACGGTTAATTCTTTCACATCAATGTCGTCGCCCGACCTCACAATGCGGGCTTCACTAACTGACCCTGACTACGAACACTTAGACATTCCCGGTGACACTGAACAAGACGATCCTGGTATTCTTGAGGATGTCGCAGTCGGCGTTGCATCAGGGTTTGAAGGATTTGGCAGGTCTCTGGTAGGTGTCGCAGATATGGTTCTTGGTGACATGTTTGACATGGACGAAGAGTTCTATAACAAACGAGCCTTCGGAAGACCGACGGGAATTGCTGGAGGACTTGCTGAAGGTATTACACAGTTTGCTTCTGGATTGATTCCAGGTGGATTCGCCGTGGGCTTGTTAAGTAAAGCAGGTAAAGCTGCCACCGCTCTTAAATTCACTAGCAAAACAGCTAAAACAATTAAAGGAATATCAACAGGAGCCATAGCAGACTTCGTCGCCTTTGACGGCCATGAAGCTCGTTTAAGCGACTTACTGTCGGAACATACGGATCTTCTTTACCCGGTAACAGAATACTTGAAGTCTAACCAAGAAGACTCCGAGTTTGAGGGTCGGATCAAGAATGTTATTGAAGGAGGAGCCATCGGAGGCGCTGTTGGAGGCTTAGTGTGGACCGGCGCTAAATTGTTAAAGTCTCTCAAGAACTTTGATGGAACACCCGAAGCTGCCCAAAAACTAAAACAAGCAAAAGACGATCACGATGAGGCGCTTGTAAAAAGCGGAACAGAAACTCCCGAAGGACAGGAGATGTCTAAAAAAGTCGAAAAAGAGCTTGAGGATGTTGATGTTGATAAACTGATTGCCGGACCAAAACCCGGACAAGCGGAACCTGAGGGGAGTGTCGATCCTTTTGAAACCGATTTACCAGATGAGTTTGAACGTGTAAGTGGTGAGCAAGCCATAATGGCAAACGCCCGTATTACGGAAGCCATCTTAGGTTCCCAAACAAAAGCGGAAATGGACGACATCTTTAAACGGTTTGTTCCTGAGTTAGTAGCAAAGGACGTTGCAAGCCCGGAAAAGCGAGCCGCCGAAATGATGACGATTCTACGGGCAAGCGGAATGAACGCGGATGGAATTGATAAAGCTATTAAAGGCGGTCTTCTGGACGACGATTCAAAGCTGGCAGCGATGAAGGAAGCACGTGCCGGACAACAAGTTGCGTTGTTTGGTATGCAAGCCTCAGTCGATCAATTAACAACACTTGGAGCCCAATGGGACAAACTAAAAGCGAGTGGAGCGTCTCAGGTAAAACTCGACCGTATAAAGATCCTTGCTACACAAGAACAACGTAGGTTGAAATACTTTACTGCTGTTCAAGCTAACTATGGAACCGAATTCTCTAAAGGATTACTAGATCGTAAGACTGGGTTTGTACAAGCCATGCAGCAGAATCTTGGAATTAAAAGCGCAGCTACAAAACAAACCGAAGACTATGATGTAGCTATGGCACAGGTCATTGCTGACGATGACGACCTTGCAGACGCGGTTGCAGAGATAAATCTGCAAGACATGGATGAGACGGTGGACGAGATATTAAATGAAGCTGACCAAGCCATTGACCCTTCCTCTGGTAACGGAACTAAAGTTAAACAAAAAGAAATCAACCGTAAGCGTTTAAACGAAAAAGAACGTCTTGAAAAACGTAAGGCTACTCTAGAGAAGCAACTAGAACTTAAACGTAAACAATCAGCAGGTCTGTCTGGTAAAGATCCAGATGAAATAACAGGAGAAGCAAAGGCACCTAAAGATGATGACGCTGATACACACAAGCTGAATAAGGAGGTGCGTTCGTTAGAAGAGAAAATTAAGTATCACGACCAAGCCTTTAAAGACGAACAAGACATCATTACCTTGCGTGAAGAGGAGTATTACGTTGATACGATGGACGCTAAAGATTATAAAGCTCGCGTTAAAACGAAAGAGCTTGAGAGACAACGTGCATCTGAAGCAAAGAAAACCACAACAACTACGGTTGCTGAACTTCGAAAGATTGTTAAATCTAAAGCAGATCGGAAAGTTAAGATTGCCAGCGCACAGGAAACCTTGGATGGACTCCGTAACAAACTATTGAAAGGAGATGAGCCAGCTAAAGGAAAACCACTTCCCGATGAAATCAAAGCTGATCCAGAAATGGAGGATATACTTGTTAGGATTGATTCGGCTAAACGGATGATCCGAGAAGAGAATGACATCCAACAAGTCATTGAAGAGGTGCAGTCTCTTTCGAAGTTAACAGACCAACAGTTTGTGGAACTCAGTAACGCTCAAAAAGCCCGTAACCGTCTTCTTAAGACTCCCGCTAAAACACGTTTACAAGAACTTCGAAAGCAAAAAAGCGCGTATGTGAAGCGCAGAACCGAAGCCATTAACAGCACTGGACGCGGTTTCACGACTAAAAAGGCTGTTAACTCATGGTTAAAATCTAGACCTGGCGACATGGAGAAAGGATTCGACACCTTTATGAAACGCATGATGTTTGCGGCTGATGGAGAAAGTCCTTTGGATGCGTTTGTCAAGATTAATGAAATGTCGCAGATGAGTCGGTTTGATAAGTTTACGAATTTTGGTATTAGACTGTTTCAACGTAACCTTCTATCTGGACCTGCCACCACTACACTGAACGTGTCTATGCCATTGGCAGTGAGATTCTTAACCAAGATGGAACGCATCGTAGGGGCAGGGGTTGGCGCACTGAGAGGAGACGAGGCTCAAATGCAAGTCTTTAAAGAAGCACTAAAGTTTCACCAACAAGCCGAGGACTTCCGTATGGTTATTAAAGCAGGGTCTAAAGCAACACGGACAAAATCAGATGTTGTTACAGGTGGTCCTTCGCCGTTTACCGAGGCAAATGGGAGACCTAACATTGACGCGCTCGACCCCGAGCTTTATGGAATGAACAAGGACAGCACCTCAGGTAAAGCGATGGGATGGGTTAACACTTGGTTTAACCTTCCTTTTGCGTTGAACGCTGGTGGTGATTCCATGAACAAAGCAGCAGCCGGTTTATCTAACCTACGCGAAAGACTGGCCAACCACGTTTACACCGATCCAAAATGGATTAACAAACCAGTTGAAGCCAAAGAAGCTTGGATTAAACAGACAATGGAAAAGTCGTTCTTGGAAGATGGAGCGATGTATAGCGAAAGCGCAATAATGTCTAAGCTCGCAAAACAAGCACGTGAAAACGTTCTTAAAGGAGAACGCGCTGGTGAGGCGATAGACAACCCGATGTTGATACCCAATGAACTACGGAGATTAACATTAGAGAATAAAGATAAATTCTTGCGAGATCAAGACGCGCTAAAGCTTCTGGAAGAGACCAAACAATACACACGGGAAGTAACCTTTACTGATCCTAATCAAGGGGAGTTCGTTAGTCTTGTGAACAGAGCGAGGGAGAAATTTCCGCCATTAACACTAATCCTTCCGTTTGTTAATACGCCCGCACAGATCCTTTCATTTGGGTTAAAGAGGACAATGTTTGGTGCCGCTTACGAACAGATTGCACCAATGATGTCTAAACGCGCAGCGCAGAGACGTGCTGAAATGGCAGCAATGAGTCCAATGCAGAAAGCTGAATACAGTGGACGCATGGCTACCGCTACAGCAGGAAGCGCCGCATTGCTTTATTACGCTTACTTAAACAAAGATAAGATTACCGGAAGTGGACCACGTAATCCTGCTGAATTAAAAGCACTTAGAGCTACGGGATGGCAGCCTAACTCATTTGTTATTGGTGATGAAAACAATCCAACATATGTAAGTTATCAAAGGCTTGATCCATTTGCGACGATGATTGGAATTGCGGCTGACTTTGCTGAACATATGTCAATGAACCCAAAGATAGAGCAAGGAAGCCAAGAGTCGTTTATGGCGCTCGCTTTTGGAATGGCTGAAAATATAACAGATAAGTCTTTCCTTCGCGGTCTAAACAACGTCTTGAATGCAGTGCAACAGCCTGACATCTACGGTCCTAAGATCGGTCGAGATATTGTTAGTGGCATGGCAGTGCCTATGTCAGTTAACCAATTTAAAGACATGGGTGAAAGTGAAGTAATGATTCGTGAATCACGCAGTGTATTAGATGCGGTGTTACGTAAACTTCCTATTGCTGATGAAAAGATACCACCCAAAAGGACATTCTTAGGTGAGGCTATTTATAAACAAAACCCACTAGGACTTCTTGGTGTTATGAATCCTATCTACATATCAAGTAAAAAGAACGACAGCGTAGATAAGACCTTACAAGAGCTAGTTCACGGGTTTGATATGCCTTCGCCAAACTTTATTGGAAACAAAGAAACGGACATGCAGACCTTCTATAACGCTGAAGGACGACAAGCCTACGACAGGTTTCTTGAATTAACATCTACAACAACTATAAACGGACGCACTTTGCGTGACGCGCTAAAAGGTTTAGTCAATTCAAGGCAGTTTAAAGCTGTCACCAAGACGGTCAAAGAAGCCGGAGGACAAGCTGAACTGGTCTCTAAAGACCCTCGTATTAAAGAGATTAACAGAGTTCTTGGCGCTTACAGGCGTAAGGCTAAACGTGAGATGAGCGCAGAGTTTCCCGAGCTTATTCAACGCGTTAAAGACATTAACACTAATCAACGACAGCTACAAAAATCTGTTTCTGAAGAACTTAACAACCCTATCCCAACCTTATAAAACACCATGCCTGACACAAGTGGACTATCATTCTACGAAACCGACGACGTAACAAGTAAATCAATTACCTATGGTTTTGACGTATTAAGCGCCGATGACATTACTGTTATTGCTATCGCTTCAAACGGAGCCAGAACTGTTTTAACCGTAGAAAGCGGGGACGGATACGGATACACGGTCAACCTCGATACCCAGACTGTTACTTATACAGGAGCATCGTGGGACAGTCACCCGTTGATCTATCCTTCTAGCTCAGTGCGCGTCTATCGGACCACCTCAGTTATACCTTCGATTGACTTTAAGTCAGGCGCTGTGTTAAGTGAAAGCGATCTCGATACTGCCTATAAGCAAGGTCTCTTTGCCGCACAGGAGATGACCGAGGATGCAGCCGACACAAACGCTGGTCTTCAAAGTGTAACATCAGGTGTTATTGCAGCCGGTGCTGTGACCGCTCCTAAGATTGCAACAAACTCAATCTCAGAAGACCGCATAATTAACAGCGCAGTCACTAACGCGAAGATTGCAGACAATGCTATTAACGCGGCTAAAATCCAGAATGGAACAGTAGGATCAGTTGAGCTAGCGACTGGTTGTGTTATAGAAAGCAAAATCGGCAACCTAGCTGTAACGGAGACTAAAATAGGCGATCAAGCGGTAACACAAAACAAGGTGACCAAAGCTACTAAAGCTAACATGGAAGCCCAAAGCGGTAGCTATGGTGTAGTAACACCTGACGTTCTTAAACACAGCCCGTTAGTTCCTAGGTGTTATGGATCAGTAACTTATGATACAGAATCGTCTCAGGTTGTTACACAATCGTATAATGTTGATATAACACAGACACAGAATGAAACTGTCACAAACTTTAAACGTAAAATCTATTTATTAAATAACGTAACTTCAGCTAATTACACGGTAATGGCGTCCTTATCTGCCGCGAGCGGAAATTCACACGATGACGGACAGGTTGTCATTGCTAGTAAAGATGTAGGTGAATTTGAAATAATTATTACCGAAGGCGTTGCTACGGGGCGTCAAGTTGACTTCGTTGTCTTCGGAAGCACCCTTGCCACATAATAACAGATGAACTCCTCAGTCAATACACCCTTAGTAGGTATCACCGGATTGATTGCAAACATAACACTCGAACAAGTTAACACCACTGTGGCTATTGCGGTAGGACTCTCGACGTTGATCTATATGTTAATAAAGATACGACACCTCTTAAAGAATAAACAAAAATGAGCGACGAAAAACGAAGCATCAAGATGGAGGGTTTACAAGACCTTCTCATCGACACATTCATCGACCAAATCAAAAGTGGTGAAGCACCTCCTGCCTTGTTAAACGCTGCACGTCAGTTACTTAAGGACAATAACATCACTGCAAGCATCACTAAGGATTCACCCTTGGAGGCACTTGTAAATTTACTTCCCTTCGAAGATCCGACTGATAAAGTTGTCAATGAATGAGTGACATCCCACCACAGCTTAAGGACTTCCGTAACTTCCTTTGGATGACATGGAACCACCTTACGCTACCCGCACCCACCCCTATCCAATATGAGATAGCCGAGTGGATGCAAAACGGTCCACGCCGAGGTGTTATCCAAGGGTTCCGAGGTGTCGGTAAGTCATGGATCTGTTCTGCCTTTGTAGTCCACCAACTCCTCCTAGATCCACAAAAGAACATCCTTGTTGTCTCGGCATCCAAGAACCGCGCTGATGATTTCTCTACGTTCACCCTTAGGTTGATCCACGAGATGCCCGTCTTGGCTCACCTGATGCCTGGGGATAAACAACGCTTCTCTAAGATCTCCTTTGATGTCGGACCAGCCCAAGCATCTCACGCTCCCTCGGTCAAGTCTCTTGGTATAACATCCCAGCTTACCGGTAGCCGTGCTGACATCATTGTTGCTGATGACGTAGAAGTCCCTAACAACTCAGCCACCCAGTCGATGCGTGACAAGCTCTCAGAGCAAGTCAAGGAGTTCGAAGCTATCCTTAAGCCTGAGGACAACAGCCGCATCCTTTTCCTTGGGACACCTCAGTGTGAGGACAGTATCTATAACAAGATGCTTGAGCGTGACTACGAGATGCGCGTGTGGCCAGCAAAGAAGATAACAAAGGACAAGTCCGAAAAGATCTACAAGGGTAACATAGCTGACTCCTGTATCGATGACGATAACGTCGGAGACCCTACCGAACCCACACGCTTCAATGACATCGACCTAGCCGAGCGTGAAGCATCCTATGGTAAGTCAGGGTTCGCCATGCAGTTCATGCTGGACCCTAAGCTGTCTGACTTGGACCGCTATCCATTAAAGATCAATGACCTTATTGTTATGGATCTTGATAACGAGACGGCACCCGAAAAGCTTGTGTGGGCGCAAGTCCCTGAGAACGCTTGGGACAGCACTGTGCCGAACGTCGGGTTCACCGGGGACCGCTTCTTTCGTCCTATGAAGCTTGTAGGGGACCACGTGCCTTACACCGGAAGTGTCCTTGCTATTGACCCATCAGGACGTGGTAAAGACGAGACCTCTTGGGCTGTCGTCAAGATGCTTAACGGCTACCTGTATGTTACCGATGCCGGTGGTATGCAAGGAGGATACGACGAAAAGGTTCTTAAGGTCCTTACCATGAAGGCCAAGATGAACAAGGTTAATGTTATTGTGGTGGAAAGTAACTTTGGTGACGGCATGTTTGTGGAGATCATTAAGCCCTATCTCACTAAGATCTACCCTTGCACCGTCGAGGAGATCAGACATAACATCCAAAAGGAAAGGCGAATAGTAGACACCCTTGAACCCGTCCTTAACCAACACAGGCTTGTTATCGACCCTAAGGTCATCAAGAACGACTACGACTCCGCCCAAAAGTATCCCATCGAAACACAGCTAAAATACCAGCTAATGTTCCAGCTCTCTCGCCTTACACGAGAAAAAGGGGCGTTAACACACGATGATAGACTTGATGCCCTTTCGATGGGTGTCTCCTACTGGACACAACAGATGGCCCAGGATGCGGACACAAAGATCGGAGAACGTAAAGAGGAGGCCATCCTACAACAACTCAGAGACTTCAAGGACACCTATTACAAGTCACACAATAATAAAAGCACATATACATCATGGATATAAAGACTGTTAACGACATTATAACGATGCTTGAGGAATACCGCGATAGTGGCCTTAGGATGGATTCTGAGCGGGTTTTGGATGGACCGGTAGGTGAGCCTAACAAACAACGCCTAGTGCTCGCTGTGGGGCATTCTAGGGCCAACGACAAGGGAGCAGTGAGCTGGGATGGGACTTACACCGAGTGGGCCTACAATCGAACCCTTGCCCACTTTATCAATCTTTACCTAGATGAGGCCATTGATGTTACCATTATCGACAAATACAAAGGGGACTCCTACACCGAAGCTATGGCTAACCTTAAGCTTGGCGTTGATCCCCTTGGGGCGGACCTTGTGGTCGAACTACACTTCAACGCCTACAAGTCCCAAGAGGCCAACGGATACGAAGCCCTTTACTGGCACACCTCCAAACACGGCAAACAAGCCTCCGAAGCCTTTATCGACTCAATGTCCTCCGCTTTTCCCAACAACCTCAACCGTGGACCCAAAGCCATCAAGGATAACTCCGAAAGAGGCGCACGGTTCCTCAGAATGCTTAAAGCACCTTGTGTTATCCTTGAGCCATTCTTCGGAACCAACAAAAAGGAATGGACCATGTTCCAAGAATCATACGGAAAACAACAACTCGGAAAAGCAATAGCCACGTCTATTAACAAGTGTTTTTTAGATTGGGCTAAGTAGTTGAATAACAATCCTTTACAAATAAGACCCATAATAGGGAGGAAGGGAATATAAGCCTATCTTAGGATAGCCCCGAAGGTGGATGGTCTAAGGCTTGATAATAACATCCTCCTCATTCTCTATCTTAGAATTACCCCGAAGGTGAGTCTTATCTAAGGATTAATAATATCATCCTCATTATCCTCCACCTAAGGAGATCTTATAATATCTTAGAATAAGGGAGGACTTAAGGTAGTCTTAGAATAGCTCTAAGAGGAGGAGAAGAAGGATACCTATATAGAACCAACCTATCAGTGTTTAATGCAACATAACTCCAACATCCATCACCAAGAGATACCTGAGGTCTCCCTAGACAACCTAGAGCATGCCTTAGCTATCTTACAGGAACACTTTGATGATGTGGTTGTAGCTGTGCATCACCAGGACACCAGGAACATTAAGGTAACATCATCTAATCCTTATGCTGGCTTAGGGATGCTACCGACCATCCAAACGAAGCTTAGGGGTGCCATAGAACACGCCGAGATGACCCAGTTGATTCATGAGGAATCCTATGAGATCGAGGATGACGATAGGCTGTAGGTTTTAGTTACAAAAATGTGAAGGGGTAACGTTATATCGACGAATCGATTTTACCCCCGAGCCCCCTCGAAAACGTCACAATAAGAGGCTAATTGCATATAAATAAGCAAGGGGGGTGCCTTTATGGTGGCTAGTCGCTTTATTAATAGCAAGGTGTGAAGACTTATTGAATGTTTTTGATCATGCTTTGATTGTTATATCGACCAAGGGGACTCTTGTTTGTTATTGCAAGTGAGTTGCATTTGTCCGTTTTTTTGTTGTCACCCCCCTTTTGACTTTTAACAACCTAGAGACAACCTAGAGACAACCTAGAGACAACCTAGAGACATCGGAGCTTACACTTTTCGATAATACTGCAAGCACCTCATAAAAACACGTGAAAACTTTTTTGTTTTTTATGATAGACAACCAAGGAAACCTACAGTAGAAGTAAGCATGTTCAAAAACATATTCAACAGAAAGCCGGTAACACTCAGAGAAACCAAAGAGTGGAAAGTGTTATTCAATGAGCTTCTCAAGCTTCAAAACTCAGCCCATCACGCGCACCAAGACATCTTGACCATTACGGGATTCATGAAGACTCTTGAAGAGCTAGAAGCACACGTGAAAAGAAACCGTAGATAGAAACAAGACAATGAACATCCTAGAAAACACCACCGGCCCGCTCTTTCTAATCCTTCTCTTGTGCGTATTGTTAATCCTCGCATACGCTTGCGTGGTTGTTAACTACGCCAAAAGCGCAAAGCGATACAAGCGCATGAAGGATCAGGCGGAATCCAAAAGATCCCGCGAAGATTTC
>Ga0315330_10002089_pt1 | contig 13614 bp, 11 predicted proteins | sample M140m34915metaG_FD_203453 | JGI IMG/M metagenome (GOLD analysis project Ga0315330, IMG submission 203453) | Ammonia-oxidizing marine archaeal communities from Monterey Bay, California, United States - M1 40m 34915 | ecosystem: Environmental > Aquatic > Marine > Intertidal zone | place: USA...
GCACCTGCCCCAACAAGGCGTGCAGCGCATTTCCATCGCCATCGGGTTCATTGGCCATGAATAATTTTCCCGTCAATCCAGCGCCATGCTATCGAATCACGATCTCAGCCGAGTCACGCTGATACAAAAGAAACTCATCGAAACTCAACTGCTGTTGCTCACTGTTCCGTAGATCTGACAGCTGCTGCGTCTCGCTGGCGCTCAAAGACCCGGCATCGCCCGGGGTGACGCGAACAAGCTGCACCAACGCATAACCTTCGCCTGGGAGCGCAACTCGGCGTAACGCATTCGCCTGCCCCTGAGGCATTGTGAAAGCAGCATCAAGAACAGTGCGTGGCAGCTGACTGGCTAACCGAGTGGAGGCCAGCTCCACCCGCCACTCCAACTCAAGCGCGTTGGCAACTGCCTCAAGTGGCTCACCCGCAGCCAGCATCGCTTCTGCATCGGCAGTCACCTTAGCCAGCGCAGCCGATTCAAGATCGGCCTTCAAACCCGCCCGGACAACCTTTCTGACTTCGCCAAAGGGAGCAACCTGCGGCACTCGGACTTCTCTCACTTTCACGACCACAAAGCGCTGACCCGATAGCTCAAGCACCTCACTATTGTTGCCTGCCTCCTTCACATCATCAGAAAAAGCAAGCTCGCGCAGCCGCTCGTCTGCAAATAAGCCGACGCCCTCATCGAGCGAAAACGGTTCGGACTGCAGCACGCGCGCATCCAAGGCTTCCGCAGGACCGTTCAAGTCGGCTGCGTTGAATGCCAGATCTCTTAGCTCCTCCACAGCCAGCAACACAGTGCGCTCGACCTCGGCCGCCTCGATCGAGGCGCGCAACTCCTCCCGAACCGACTCGTAATCGACAGCGTCCCCGGCGATCCGCTCTTCAAGCCGAATAAAGTGCGTGCCGGCATCAGTTTGCACCGCCGGCGAGATCTCTCCCGGCGCAACAAGATCAGCAATCGCAGACTCCATCTGATCCGGGAACGCCGTGCCATCGGTGAAGCCCAGCTCCCCCCCCAGACTGGCCGAACCGAGGTCGTCAGATATGTCAGCCGCTAGATCAGCGAAATCCTCTCCACGCCCCAGTCGCTCAGCCGCATCGGCAATACGCTGAGCATAGGCGGCGTCGGGCTCGTCGTCGGCTTGAATCAGCAGTATATGTGAGACTCTGGCCTGCTCAGATACCTCATACTCGTCCTTTACGGCCTCGTACTGCTCCTTGACCAACGCTTCGTCTACGGACACTTCAAAATCACTACCCTCCAGCAAGATATAGTCAACGACCACCTGCTCGGGGTTAAAAAAAGCGGCTTCGTTGTCGCGGTAGTATTGTTGTAGCGCGTCCATGGACAGGTCGTCATCAGAGACCAGATCCTTGTCGGGGATCATCATATATCGCACATCGCGCTCTTCGGCGATCAGGTTAGCGATGGCTGACAGCTCAAGCGGGGTTGTAAATTCAGTCTGATTGACCGCCGTCTGCAGTTGAGTGAGCACAATATCTTCTGCCTGCGCCCGACGAAAGCGCTCCGGGGTATATCCGGCATTAGCCAGCACACTCTTATAGGCATCGGGGGAAAACATGCCGTTTAGCTGAAACGCTGCTACGGAGGTGATCGACTTCGCGATTTGCGCGTCGGAGGCGACGAGCTTCAGCTCCGTCGATTTTTGCAGCAGCAGCGCTCGCTGAATCAGTGAATCCAACGCTCTTGGCTGTAACCGCTCATCGTCGAGCATAGCCGGGTCGATGCTATCGCCCAGGATACTAACCAATTGGCGCTTCTGTTGAGTGACCGCCTCCTGCAGTGCGAACGGCGTGATCTCCTCGCCATTGACCTCGGCCACTGAGGTGCCGGCGCCACCAGGAAGCAACGTCTCTAAGCCGAAGGCGGCAAACGACAGCACGATCAAACCAATAATGACTTTGGCGGCGGTACTCTGGGTACTCTGGCGCATGGACTGAAGCATAGTATTCGGAGCTCTCTTAACCGTGGCGTCGTAAACACCAGGTGCTAGACGTAAAGAAGGCGCACAAAGGCGCCTTCCTCAGTGCCGCCCCAAGACGGCAAAAAAGGTTCAATTACTTATTAACGGCATCCTTGAGCGCCTTACCGGCTTTGAACCCAGGCGTGTTCGAGGCCTTGATCTGGATGGTCTCTCCAGTGCGTGGGTTGCGTCCCTGACGTGCCGCTCGCGCTTTAACGGAAAAGGTTCCGAAGCCTACCAACGATACACCGCCGCCCTTTGAGAGCTCGCCGGTAATCGCACCAATCGCAGCATCAAGTGCACGACCGGCAGAAGCTTTAGAAAGATCCGCGTCTGCGGCGATGGCGTCAATCAAGTCATTTTTGTTCACGTTGTTACCCCTCGAGTGGTTTGCGCTAAATATTCATCGGCTCGTATCTCAGAGCCTTGAGGTAGCCTACTCCTGACGCCGACTTCGGTCAACGCGTGAAACGCCTGAAATCAGTGGGATCTGGGGCGATTGTCGCCTACGGATTCAGAGTCGGCTTCTTCGCTCTTGCCCATCGCAGCCGAACCATCGAGGTACGCCTCATCGTCCAGTGGCTCGGGAGGATGCTCAAGCGCAATCGCCAACACCTCGTCTATCCATTTCACAGGCCGAATATCGAGGTTTTCCTTGATGTTATCCGGCACTTCCTGCAGGTCTCTCTCATTTTCGTGAGGAATGATTACAGTGCCGATGCCACCCCGCCGTGCGGCAAGCAACTTTTCTTTCAAGCCGCCGATGGGTAGGACCTCTCCGCGCAGCGTAATCTCTCCGGTCATCGCCACGTCGGCTCTGACGGGGATGTCGGTAAAGCTGCTCACCAATGCGGTGCACATGGCAATACCCGCACTTGGGCCATCCTTGGGCGTGGCGCCCTCAGGAACGTGGATGTGTATGTCTCGTGAATCATGGCAACGCGCGGGGATTCCGAGCGTTTGCGATTTGGCGCGCACCACTGTGTTCGCGGCCTGTATCGACTCTTGCATGACATCACCCAGAGACCCCGTCTTGACTACGCGACCTTTACCTCTGGTCGAGGCGACTTCTATCGTCAGCAACTCTCCCCCAACGGAGGTCCACGCTAGGCCAGTCACCTGGCCCACCTTATTCTCTTGCTCAGCGGTGCCAAAATTGAATTTTCTCACCCCGAGCAGGTCTGGTAGGACTTCCGGCGTAATCGTTTGGCCAGGCTCCCGCTCTTGCAGGGCAAAGGCCTTGACCATTTTTCTGCAGACTTTGGCAATTTGGCGCTCCAGCGCACGCACGCCCGCCTCGCGGGTGTAATAACGAATGATGTCGAGGCAAGCCTCCGCAGAAAGATCGATCTCATCCGGCTTGAGGCCATTCAGCTTGGTTTGCTTTGGAATCAGATAACGCAGCGCTATATTCAGTTTCTCGTCTTCGGTGTAGCCAGGAATCCGGATAATCTCCATGCGATCGAGGAGTGGCCCGGGAATATTCATGGTGTTGGAAGTGCACACAAACATCACATCCGACAGGTCGTAGTCGACTTCGAGGTAGTGATCATTAAACGCATGATTCTGCTCGGGATCGAGCACCTCGAGCATGGCAGAGGCCGGATCCCCTCGGTGGTCCATACCCATCTTGTCGATTTCGTCCAGCAGAAACAGTGGGTTTCGCACGCCCGCCTTGGACATCTTTTGTAGCAGCTTACCCGGCATAGAACCGATGTACGTTCTTCTATGACCGCGAATCTCAGCCTCATCGCGCACGCCACCCAGTGCCATTCGGATAAATTTACGATTGGTTGATCGAGCCAGCGATTCTCCCAGTGAGGTTTTGCCGACGCCGGGTGGGCCGACCAAACAAAGAACGGGCCCCTTTAACTTACGCACGCGCTTTTGCACCGCGAGGTACTCGAGGATTCGCTCTTTGACCTCTTCAAGACCAAAGTGATCTTCATCTAGCACGGCTTGGGCGCGCTTGAGGTCATGCCTCACTTTACTGCGCTTGAACCAGGGAATGCTCACCATCCAGTCCAAATAGCCACGAACAACCGACGCCTCCGCAGACATGGGTGACATCATCTTTAGCTTGCCCAGTTCTGCGTTAGCCTTCTCAAGCGCCTCGTCGGGCATGCGTGCTTCATTAATCTTGTTCTGCAGATCATCAACTTCATTCGGCGCGTCGTCCATCTCGCCAAGCTCTTTCTGAATAGCCTTCATTTGCTCATTCAGATAGTACTCACGCTGACTCTTTTCCATCTGCTTTTTCACGCGACCGCGAATGCGTTTCTCGACCTGAAAAAGATCAATCTCGGCGTCCATGAGAGACTGAAGATGCTCAAGCCGCCCGCGCACGTCAGCGATCTCAAGGATCCGTTGCTTCTCCTGAAGGTCAACGCCCATATGCGCCGAAATTGTGTCTGCCAGACGCCCGGGCTCATCAATCCCCGACAGCGATGTCAGTACTTCCGCCGGTACTTTTTTACTTAGGCCAACATATTTTTCAAACTGCTCTACTGTCGCTTTGACCAACGCCACAGCGTCTCGCTCGGGCACCGGATCCGCCTCAATTTGGCGCACCGACGCAACGGCAAACTGCTCATCGTCATCAATCGCCAGCACGGCCGCCCTGTAGCCGCCTTCCACCAACACTTTGATGGTGCCGTCGGGAAGTTTGAGCAGCTGCAGAATATTGGAGACAGTGCCGACCTGATACAGGTCGTCTGCCGCAGGCTCGTCATCTGAGGCATTGCGCTGCGCAACAAGCAGAACCTGCTTGTTGTCGAGCATCGCATGCTCGAGGGCTTCAATAGAACGCTGCCGCCCTACAAACAATGGCAGCACCATATGGGGGTACACCACAACATCTCGTAGCGGTAACAAAGGCAATTGCTGGTCTTGGTCCGTCATGTCTCACTCCGTTGCTCTTGCCAATATGGGGCCTGCCCGGGGCCTTTTAAAGGCCCCGGGCAAAAAGATTCATAAATAAGTACCTGCGAAGGCGTAAAACGGATTGATACTTCAGGCCGCCGCGGCTTTGCGGCAGATGGCCGGCTAGTCTTCGGCGCCGGCTACCGCTGCGCTGGGCGTCTCGTAAACAAGCAACGGCTCTGTATCGCCCCTCACTACCGAGTCGTCTACGACGATTTTTGCCACATCTGGAGTCGAGGGAATCTTGTACATGGATTCAAGCAAAATACCCTCAAGAATAGACCGCAAACCTCGCGCCCCGGTTTTTCTTTCCATTGCCCGCTCCGCTACGGCCTGCAGGCCGTCTTCGCGGAAGTCAATCTCGACCCCTTCCATTTCAAACATCTTGGCATACTGCTTTGTCAACGCATTGCGTGGCTCTGTCAGGATGCGGATCAGCGCCTCGGCATCCAGCTCCTCCAAGGTCGCAATAATAGGCAGCCTGCCTACAAACTCGGGAATCAATCCATACTGGACCAGATCCTCCGGCTGAAGATCGGACAGGGTCTCTCCAAAGTTGCGGGTTTCGTCTTTGCTCTTGACCTCCGCCCCGAAGCCGATACCCCCCTTCTCGGAGCGATTGCGGATGACCTTATCCAGACCCGCAAATGCGCCACCGCAAATAAACAGAATATTACTGGTGTCGACCTGCAAAAATTCCTGCTGCGGGTGCTTTCGCCCTCCCTGAGGGGGCACCGACGCGACGGTGCCCTCGATCAACTTCAACAGTGCCTGCTGAACGCCCTCCCCCGACACGTCGCGGGTGATAGAGGGGTTATCAGACTTTCTCGAGATCTTATCGATCTCATCGATGTAGACAATGCCCATCTGGGCTCTATCCACATCGTAATCGCACTTCTGCAACAGCTTTTGAATAATATTTTCAACATCCTCACCCACGTAGCCTGCCTCGGTGAGGGTCGTAGCATCTGCGATGGTAAAGGGCACGTCCAGTAATCGAGCCAGGGTCTCAGCGAGCAAGGTTTTACCGGAACCCGTTGGCCCCACCAGCAGAATATTCGACTTGCTCAGCTCCACGTCTTCAGAGCCGTGCGCGCCCGGTCCTGCATTGCGGAGACGCTTGTAGTGGTTGTAGACGGCGACCGCGAGCACGCGCTTGGCCTTTTTCTGACCGATCACGTACTGGTTCAGAATGTCATTGATCTCTTCGGGTATCGGCAGCTTGGTGCTCTCCCCCTCGCTGCCGGTTTCCTGAATTTCTTCACGAATAATGTCGTTGCACAGATCAACGCATTCGTCACAGATAAACACAGACGGACCCGCAATGAGCTTCCGTACCTCGTTCTGGCTTTTGCCACAGAACGAGCAATAAAGCAGCTTGCCGTTGTCGCCCGAGGTGTTCTCGTCTGTCATAAGGTTTTTCCGCGAATTATCGTCTGGCCGCCACAACCTTGATACGTTTCAGACGCTTTTGCAAGTCACCTGAACGTGGGTATGCCTGCCCTTCAGCGACTGCTAATGACCTCGTCCACAATACCGTATTCAACGCTTTGCACTGCACTCATAAAGCGGTCGCGCTCGGTATCGCGTTCAATCACTTCCATGGATTGACCGGTATGCTCTGCCAATAAGCTATTAAGCCGCTCACGCAGGAACAGAATTTCTTTGGCCTGAATCTCAATATCGGTAGCCTGTCCCTGTGCGCCGCCACTGGGCTGATGAATCATCGTTCGGGCATTGGGCAAAATGAAGCGCTTCCCCTTACTCCCCCCGCTCAGCAGGAATGCCCCCATCGAGGCCGCTTGACCAATACACATTGTGCTCACATCAGGCTTGATGAACCGCATCGTGTCGTAGATCGATAACCCGGCCGTCACTGAGCCGCCGGGACTGTTGATGTAGAGGTGCACGTCTTTATCCGGATTCTCAGACTCTAGAAACAGCAGCTGTGCCACGATCAGGTTTGCCATATGATCTTCAATCGCACCGACGATAAAAATCACACGTTCCTTGAGGAGTCGCGAGTAAATATCAAAGGAGCGCTCCCCACGGGAGGTCTGTTCTATCACCATCGGCACTAAACCGAGGGCTCTGGGGTCCTGATCGAAACCTTGCTGGCTCATACTGATTCCTTGCTGTGGCGGGTTAGGCGGGAGCATCTGGACGGGCCTTGGCCAGAGCGTCCTGATAACTGCACTCGATTTCGGCGATGGCAGCCTCCGAAAGCAACTTGTCTACGACAGCGTCCTCCAGTACCCGTGATTCGATGCCGGCCAACTGTTCGTTTTCGGAATAATACCAGTTGATCACTTCTTCAGGGTCTTGATAAGTGGAGGCGATATCCTCAATGGCCTCGCGCACCTTGGCAGGCTCCGCGGTGAGCTCGGACTGGCTGATCATTTCCGCCATCACCAGCCCAAGCTTCACGCGCCGCTCGGCCTGCTCAGCAAACATCTCATCAGGCAAGATCGATGCCAGATCCATCTCTTGGGGAGCGGCTCCACCGAATTGTTGGAACATTTGCTGCCGCATCGCATTCACTTCCTGCGCGATCAAGGATGCGGGTAACTCAAGTTCTTGATGAGCCGCTAAGATTGCGTCCATGACCTGCGTCTTGACCGACGCCTCGACCGCATTGCGCAATTCGCGCTCCATGTTTTGTTTTACTTCGGCGCGGAAATCATCTTCCGTGCCCTCTTCCAAGCCGTACTGTGCGAATAATGCAGCGTCGACAGCGGCTAGCTCGAGCTCCTGTACTTCGCTCACAGATACCTTGAACTCCACGTCAGCGCCTGCCAGATCCTCTTTTTGGTAGTCCTCCGGGAACGTCAACTTGAGCCGCTTTTCTTCCCCCGCACTAGCGCCAATCAATCCGTCCTCAAATCCAGGGATCATGCGCCCCGAACCTAACTCTAATGAAGTCCCCTCGCCTGAGCCGCCTTCGAACACCTCACCATCACGCAAACCTTCAAAATCAATGATGACGGTGTCACCTTCTATCGCCGCCCGCTCAGCGGAGACCAGCTGCCCCTGCTGCTTACGGAACACTTCAACAATGTCGTCAATATCTGCATCGCTAACCTCTGCCATCGGCTTTTCGATAGCGAGATCTTCAAGCGAATTCACTTCAACAGCGGGAAAGACCTCAAAGGTCGCGGTGTACTCCACATCCTGACCGGCGTCCATCTTGCGGGCTTCGATACTGGGCTGACCGGCTGGTCGCAAGTTCTCGGACATCACTGCTTCCTGAAAGGACCGACTGATGACCTCACCCAGGACTTCTTGACGCACCCCTGCCCCAAAACGCTGCTTCATCACCCGCATGGGCACTTTACCCGGCCGAAAACCAGGCAGCCTCACGTTCCGAGCCGCCTCCTGCAATCGCTTGTCGACAGCCGTATCTATCTGCTCGGCCGGCACGCCAACCGTTAAGCGACGCTCTAATCCAGAGGTTGTTTCTACTGAGACCCTCATGGTCCTGCTCCCGAATCCTAAAATATTGAGGTGTGGGGTATGCGTTGCGTTTTATTCGCACCCAGACTGGTCGCGGTTCATACGCACCATTCATCTTGAGCGGTGGCGTAATTGGTGCGGAAGGAGAGACTTGAACTCTCACGTCATAAGACACTGGAACCTAAATCCAGCGCGTCTACCAATTCCGCCACTTCCGCACGTGAACCGAAATTCCCACGTCAGGGCATACCAACGAGGCGCGGGATGTTGTCACAAAAGGTGTGTCGTTTCAACGGCTTCGGAGGAGGCAGCGCCGTCAGCACGGCACCACCGATATCCGCCCAGAGGGCGCCATAAACGAGAATTCACTTGAATACTGACGGGTAAATTAAATTATTATAAATCAATACTTTACCAATGGGTTTTTACTAATTGATTGAGAAAAAGAAAGGCAAAGCGGGTAATATGCCGCATTGCGCTAAGAATTTGCGATACCTCGCTGGATTAATTCCACGCATTGGGCATAATGAATTGGTCGCAGTGCCCCTCAAGAAGCCTGACGACACCGGGTATCCCAAGTGCCCGGACTGTGCTCCCGCTGGTGTGCCCGCGGGAGCACCACTCCTAAAAAGTCTATATTTCGGGCCCCTCGGGGCCCGTTTTTTATATCGCTCATTCTACTGTCGCGTAGTGTTATGTCGTATCGCTGCATTTCGCGCATGTTTGAGCCGCAGCATTCGAAACACCCCGATCGGCCATCGATTACAGCGTGTCGGTCACCCTATCTGACGCCAGCGCGCCCGCGAGGTAATTTTCGATCTTCGTGCTGACTCCCGCATCTTCATCGGAGAACTCAATTCCGATCCCAGCCTGTCGATTACCCTGCGCTCCCTCTGGCGTCATCCAGACCACCCTTCCCGCGACCGGCAATTTTTCAGGTTCATCCATCAGGGTTAGCAGTAGCAGCACCTCATCGCCCAGACGATACTGCTGGCGGGTTGGCACGAACAATCCGCCATTTTGAAGAAAAGACATATACGCGCCGTAAAGAACAGCGCTGTCCTCAATAGTAAGGCTCAGTACCGCTCCGGGATCTAATTCCGACATCCGGTCACCTTACCCGCCTGCCCCCTCCCTGCCAAGGTTCGATAGAAACACCTGAGCGAGATCCGCGAAGCGGGGATGGCTTCGGCTCCGGCATAGCCGGAAAAGTTCAGCCACTACGATATCCTTCCCTGGCGTGGCGCCCTGCTGCACTCGCGACCACACCTCGGCCACGCAGCGATGAAGTAATAGCCAGCTTTTCGCCTCGCTGACAAAGCGGTCATTATCGAGCCCGCGGACGCTGTCCTCTGTCCACCCCAATAATCGTTTCAGCAGCACATCGAGCCCCACCGTGGACCAAGGGCCTGGGGAACCGGTGGTTTGCCGATGCAGCTCAGCAAAACTGCTGATCAGCGCCAACTGCTGCTCCGCCTCTTGGCTCTCCCCCATCGTGCATGCTGATACAGGTCGACCCCCCGTCAGATTCAGCAGTCGACCTGCCTGCTCGGCATCAGTACCAAGCTGTTGTGCGAGCCAGTCTATTCCCTCTGAGCGGCGCGCAGAGGGAAGGCGGAGCTGCTGGCAGCGCGAGCGAACGGTGGCAGGCAAACGCCAGACCGCCGAAGTAGATAACAACAGCAGCGCATTGCCCGCGGGCTCCTCGAGTGTTTTCAAAAGACTATTTGCCGCCGCAAGCGTCAGTTGGTCGGCATCCCTAATCATCATGACTTTGATTTCGCCATACAGCGCGGTTTGCTGAAGAAACTGCGCGGCCTGACGGATTTGCTCGATACCGATCGCAGTTTTTCCCTCCTGCCGGTGCACATCCATCAGATCACCATGCGTGCCCCGGAGAAACGCATGACAACTGCGGCAACGCCCGCAAGGGCCACCCGCTTGCCTGTCATGACACAGCTGCGCCACCGCGAGTCGCCTGGAAAATAAAGCGGCTTCTTCGGGGTCTTCGCTTACCAATAAAAAAGCATGGCCTCGCTGCGCGCCCGACGCCTCCCATTGCTGCAACAAGTGATCTAGCCAGGGCGGGGTGCTGGGGAGCGCTTCCACTACCGATGCGTGTGGGTCAGCTGACATCGAACCAACGCTTGATTAATTCATCCAAGGATCGCTGAACCGAAGACAGATCCTGCTCGGCGTCTACGACGACATACCGCTCCGGCGCAAGCTTGGCTCTGTCGAGATACCCCTGCCGGACCCGCTCATAAAACGATGCGTCCTCCCGCTCAAACCGATCCAGTGCACCACGGGATCTTGCCCTTGCCATGCCCACCTCGGGCGCCATATCCATCAACACGATCGTATCCGGACGCCGGCCCATTTGAACGAGGACTTCAAGCTGCGAAATCACGCCAGAGGACAGCCCTCTGGCTTCGCCCTGGTAGGCGTAGGTAGCATCCGTAAAGCGGTCACACACTACCCACTTGCCCGCCGCCAGCGCCGGCTCGATCACCTTTGCCAAGTGCTGAGCCCGTGCTGCAAAGACCAGCAGCAGCTCAGCCATCTCAACCGGCGCTTCGCCTTCGATACTCAACAGTGTCTGACGGATTGCCTCGGCGAGTGGCGTGCCACCCGGCTCGCGTGTCTGAACAACAGACAGACCCCGCTGCTCTAATCTGTCAACCAGAAACGTTTGCGCGGTGGATTTGCCCGCTCCCTCGCCGCCTTCGATTGTAATGAAACGCCCTGCCATTTCAGTCCTTCAGTGCCTCCACTTCTTGCGGCGAAGATCGATAGTCAGACCTCCGCGAAAGTTGATACCGGCGCACATTGTCTTCGTGTTCGGCCAGCGTTGCACTGAACGCATGGGATCCGTCCCCCTTGGCTACAAAGTAGAGCGCATCCGAGGCGTCGGGCGAAAACACGGCGCGAAGCGCAGCCTCGCCGGGCAAGGCGATTGGCGTCGGAGGGAGACCAGAAATAGCATAGGTGTTGTATGGATTGGCGGTATCCCGTAAGTGCCGACGCTTCAGGTCGCCATTGTACTCACCGCCCAAACCATAAATGACTGTGGGGTCGGTCTGCAAACGCATGCCCTGCGCTAACCGGCGCAAAAAAACGCCGGCGATCTGCGCGCGCTCGCGGGCGACCCCTGTCTCTTTCTCCACGATAGACGCCAGAATGAGCGCAGCATACGCAGACGGCAGTGGCAGATCGGCGGGCCGCTCCTCCCAAAGATCATTCAGCAGGCTCATCATTGCGAAATGCGATCGCCGCAAGACATCCAGCTCGCTGTCGGCGCGAGTGTAGGACCACGTCTCCGGCAAGAACAAACCTTCAGCAGAATCGCGACCTTCTGCCATCACGAGCAGCTCCGCAGCCAGTCGCTTTTGCGGCGTCCGCTTCAGCTTCGGATCACGCTGCAACAGCGCCACCGCGTCCGCCAGGGAGATCCCCTCGGGCAGGGTCACGGAATACTGCAACACCTCGCCTGCTGCCAACTGCTGAATGAAGCCCCCTGCGGTCATCGGCGAATTGACCTCGAACTCTCCCGCCTTAATCTGCTGATCCAAGCCGAATAGCCGAGCAACGATACCGACCCAGTTTGCATGAGTTAACCATCGGCGTGCCTCTGCCTGCCGTAATACTTCACTCAGGCTCTCGCCCTTATTGACCGTGACAATCGCGCTCTCTTGCGGCAGCTGGAGTGGTTGTTGCCAGAATGTATTGATCCGCAGCAAGCCCACACCGAGCACGATGAGGCCGACCAAAACAGCGGGAATTACTGCGCGTCGCATGCGGCAATGTGTTCTGACAAAGCACTTTGTAGGCGTCGCGCTAGCGCCACTCCCCGGGCACCCGAAAAAGTCTCTTCAACAATGCTCTCAATAGCCGTCACGCCCATGACCGTGTTCGTCACAATCAGCGCGTCGGCATCCAGGCACTCACTCAGCAAGACCGGCCGCGATGATACCGAGTAGCCCATCTGAGGCAGCAAGTTACCGATCAACACTTGCCGTCGGGTCCCAGCGATACCGCATCGATTGAGACACGGTGTTGTGACGTCAGCGCCCTTAAACAAAAAAAGATTCCCTTTGCTCGAGGAAATCACCTGTCTCTCTTTATCGAGCATCAATGCGTCATCCCAACCGTGCGTCGCTGCCTCATGCGCCGCGAGCACCTGCTCTGTTCGAGCGAGGAGCTTGAGCCCCGCTAGCTGAGGCTGGTCCGCCCAATGAGTCTCTGCCACACCGCACCGCAGCGGCGAAAAAGCAACCGCGGAGGGTGGATGCGCGCTAAGAACCGAGCGCGCCTGAGCAGCACTAGGCGGCGCGTAACCACGCGGGCCAGAACCACGCGTCACGGTTAACCGAGCGGTCCCTGTGTGCCTGACCTCATCAAGACATCGCTGTATGTCACCGAACACTTTTGCTGCCTGACGGGCGGGGTCTGCAAAGCAGAGCGCCGTCAGCGCTTTGGCGAGTCGGTCTTCGTGAAGCGCTGCGCAGTGAATCTGCCCCTCGGTGCAAGCCAGCGTCTCAAACGCGCCGTCGGCATAGTTTAGGCCGCGGTCATCGACAGGAATCCTATCGGCATCCGCCCCATCGACCCAGGTACGCGGCGAACTGATGATGACGCTTAATCCAACTGACTAAAGATCAGCGAGCCATTCGTTCCACCAAATCCAAAAGAATTGGATAACGCATGGCGAATCGGGCGCTCCTGAGCGCTGTGTGGGACGTAATTCAGATCGCACCCCGGGCTCGGGTTGTCGAGGTTGATAGTCGGTGGTGCAACGTTATCCCTCAGCGCCAGAATCGTCAGGATCGCCTCGACAGATCCGGCCGCACCCAATAAATGACCAATCATGGATTTTGTGGAGCTCACTGCCAGCTGGTCGGCGTGAGCGCCGAATACCGATTTTACCGCCAGAGACTCTGCCAGATCGCCCGCTTCGGTAGAGGTTCCATGCGCGTTGATGTAATCGATGCTGTCCTGCGCCAGTCCGGCGTCATCCAGCGCCTGTTTCATGGCAGCCGCGGCGCCCCGACCATCTCCGGGAGGCGAGGTCATGTGATAGGCATCACCGCTCATACCAAATCCGGTTAGCTCGCAGTAAATTCGGGCCCCTCTTGATGTGGCGGTCTCCAGCGATTCGAGCAGCAACATTCCGGCGCCATCGCCCAATACGAAGCCGTCTCGATCCGAGTCCCACGGGCGAGAAGCCCGCTCCGGATCGTCATTCCGAGTAGACA
>Ga0315330_10002094_pt1 | contig 13598 bp, 14 predicted proteins | sample M140m34915metaG_FD_203453 | JGI IMG/M metagenome (GOLD analysis project Ga0315330, IMG submission 203453) | Ammonia-oxidizing marine archaeal communities from Monterey Bay, California, United States - M1 40m 34915 | ecosystem: Environmental > Aquatic > Marine > Intertidal zone | place: USA...
CCATAACGAATTTCAGATAATGCCTCACGGAAGGTTTTACCATTATTTTCTGATTCAATTGCTGCTAACTCTTTGGCAGCACCGTATGTGGCAGCCGCCATTTTATTGAGTATTCGTCCCCTTTGTGCAGGATCCATATTTTTCCAAGATTTATCTAAAAAAGCTGCTCTTGATGCAGATACACAGGTGTCTACATCTGTTATTGTTGCTCGAGGTACTGTTGCAATTACAGTTCCAGTCGCTGGATTGATGACATCGCTAGTTTCACCATTTTCACCATTTACCCATTCTCCGTCAATCAGCATTTGTTGTGCGCTCATAAACCGTCCATGAAGTGACCGTTCAAAGGTATTCGCTTCGAATGGATGTTTGAAATAAGCGGGATTTCGTTTAACAATGAGGCAAGACTCATGAGTAAAGACCACTCAAAGTGATTCATGGCGCGTACTGTCGGCTTAGCTGAAACAACTGCTAGAACCTTGGCTGCTCGCGCTCCAAGGTTGCTCATCATTTCAGGTGCTACAGGAACTGGAAAATCTACCGCCGCACTAAATATCGCCTCGAAGAGTAATTTTTCAAGAATCCTTTCTACCGATGCTATCCGAGAGATAATGAGAAGTTGCGACCAAGGAGATATGCAAGAAGCATTACATCGCTCTTCATTTTCAATTGGTTCGGCTAATGATCCTATAATCGATTGGTTGGATACTTGTCAATCCGTTGAGACAGGTATTGAGGCTACCATCAATAGGGCCTTACGAGAAGGAATTGACTTACTACTCGAAGGAGTTCATATCGTTCCAAGTGAAAAGTTACTAAGTTCGTGGAGAGAAGCAGGAGGTATTGCCCTTGGTATTATAATGGCAGTCAGCGATGAAAACAAACACAAAGAAATGATTCGCTCTAGAGACGCTCACTCATTTAGAAGGGCTGATAGATATCTAGCCAACTTTGGACGTATTAGAAGTATTCAAGAAGGTTTGATGGAAAGATCAAAGATTTCGAATTGGCCAATTGTTGATATTTCAAGAGTGAAGAACGATACTGAGAGAATTCAGCATTTACTTGACTTGGCTTGGAATGAAAGTCGTGTTAAACAGAAATGATGAAAGATACATTTGACTGTAATGTAGTGGTACTATCTGAAACCCCTAATTCACCGGTTACTAACATTGATGACCCATCTATATCTGAAAAAATAAAATCTAAGATCTTTACTTCTACTCCACGTACTTCTCCATGATGTAATAAATCATCATGGACGCTATCAACCGATAATTGAGCAGCATCTAATCTATCAATTCCTGCATCAATCCAGACTAAAGTCCGATTCTCAACTAAGGCTGGAATTGCATCGATTACTTCTGTTGTAGTTTGAATTACTCCATTTGAAGAAGGATCTGAAGACTGAGTTATTCCTGCAACTTTGACACTGAAAACAGCCATCGATAAAAGAGATAATAGCAATACAACTCCAGTAGCAAGTAGCATCTGTCCAGCGTCCCTGTCTGTAGATTTGCCTTCTCTAACATACATCAAGCACCACCTCCAGTACTCCATATATCGAGAGTAATAGTCCACATGATATCATTGACAACCACTAAACGATGAACTGCGAATGTTGTTCCAGAAGGGTCTCCAACCAATCCATATGGAGATGATGTTGCACTATTTTTTGCAATCCAACAGTTACTATCTTTGCCACTGATGATAGCATCTTGCAATAGCTCACAAGCCTCCCCAAAATCGCTATTGTTTAGTAATTCGGTTAATCTATTATCGCCCTCTATCTCAGCATCTAAGCCCAAACCATACAAGAAAGCGGTCTCACCGGCTGTTTCTAAAGAAGAATCATGAGCGATTGAGGGTGAATCTGGCACATCTATCCTAATAAGAAATGTGGCTGACATGAAAAACAACCAAAACAATGTCAGCATCTCAAGAATGTGTATCTGAGCATTTTCATCATTACGCAAAATATCAACTCCACATCATAGGAGTTGGAGAGAAAGTTCCCCCCGAGGGATTAAGGCCAATCATGTAAGAAGAGGCAGGAGTAGTAATCAATTGTGATACTGAATGGGCTGAATCTCCGATTAGTTCAGGATTGAAAACCAACAGGTTAAACGCGATTAATGCTGCTATTATCATCATTCCTGAATGCTTAAAACCTGCTGAAAATCTGCCATTTGCCATCAATCCCGCCATGGTTCCATTACCGATAGCCTGCATTGTTACACCATAGTAAAACACAGTAACGAAGAAAAGTGGGTCTATCGCTCTGATTGTCATGTTTCCAATATTTGCTCCACCAGAATCTCCACCTTCATCACCAGAATTTGATTTAGCAATAGCTGGAATAAAGATTCTACCAAGCAGTGTAATAACTCCTAAAAATACGAAATAAGATGTCCATATAACAGCGATATATGAGCCAATGGCTCTTCTTCTTTCACCTTCTAAGAATTTAATTTCCCGGGAGTCGTTAGCTGCGGTAACCAAGATATCTGAGATTTTACCTCCGGCTCTATCTGCTTCTGCAATCAATGTAATCGCCCTCTTAACCAAAGGCGTACCCACTCTTTCAGCAAATTGTTTTATGACATCACTGAATTTAATACCCCAACTTAGTTGATCAGACATTTTCTTGACCTCATTATTTAGGGCACCATATTCTGATTTAGCCAGCGTCTGGACCGCGACAGTCATCGACAAACCTCCTTTCCAGTATTCTGCCATATCTCTAAGGAAGTCAGGGAATTTTTCTTCAACTTCGTTCTTCTTGAACTCAACCTTCTCCCAATAATAGGAGGCAGGATATAGGAAAAAGAAGAAGGTTAGACCGAAGAAATTCAAAAATATTGCTGGCCTGAAAGTGAATGGACCCAACTCAACTTTCGGACCTATCCAAAATGATTTATTATTCATGTTAGTTGGAATACCATCATAATAATCTACAGTAATATCAAATTCTGCTGAAGACAGGGACTTACCATCTTCTCCAGAAAAGAATACGATTTGATATCTTTCTCCAGGGTCAATATTTTCCATTGAAATTAAACATACATCCGTATCTTTCCCAGTTGTTCCATTAATAAATGAAAGCGTATTACCATCGGAATCTCTTATTGCAGCAGTATATTTCGTTGGAGTCGATGCTAAAACTTCACAATTCATTTCCAATGGTTGAAGTATAACAACTCCTTCTTTATCCTCATCAGCAATTCCAGGGACATCGAAGGTTTTACCCTCTGACTGGAAATTAACCCATGGTTCTTCGACCCATGTTAATTGGTCTGGATTATCCTTCAGAATAGAACATGATTCATTGGCTTTGTAAGATGGTTTCTTTATTCCAGTAAATTCTTCGCCCATCTGATTTCCAACTTCGTCGACAGCGGTTGCACCACAGTAGATGTTAGTGAACATAGGCTCGCCGTTAGAAGTAGGAATAAAACTGGAGTTAGCCGCCCACATAATACCTGAACTCAGGCCGATGATTATAGAAAAGAAGAGAATAATGTAAAGATTTTTCAACGTTTTGTCATCCTTGGGAAGGTCTAGTTCAACAACCATTTTCTTCTTTTTAGCCATTAAATCACCTCCATTCACATTTCTTGTTCTTTACTGCTGGTGTAAACTAATACTGCATAAGCAACATGGATCATAGGTATGAAACCTAAAACAATACCATACAACATACCTTCCGACATCTGTGCCCCTGAACCTGAAACCCAGAACATAATGACAAGCATGACAATCAAAAACAGAGGCATCGCAACTGCGACTACAATGTATGATTCAGCAAGTAATGCAATGGATTCCAAAAATTGCTGGAGTCTGGTCCTGTTCTCTCTCATGTAGTGTTCTGCTCTGTTAAGGAAATATAATTTCAAGTGACCTCCTGCGGTTAGAGTTCCAACCATTCCTTGGAAAAACTCAGTAAGCCAAACTGAAGCAGCCCTATCGACACTCATTTTTATCGCTGTAATCAAGTCATAACCTAGTAGTGTAACATCCCGATAAATTAATCCAGCGTCATCTGCAACATCACCGTAAATATCACTATTCATGGCGAGTGAACGGAAAATCTTACCCGGTGTGGCATTTGCAGCGGACATAGCAGCAGTGTAAGATGCAGCGTATGGAAGGTACTTCTCAATTTGTGCGCCTCTTCTGTCGGCTTCACGCTTTGCTCCACCGCGAACTAGTAAAAATCCAGAATAAGGAATTATTACTCCACCGAGTACTAGGATCAACCCTTGTAGAGCAGCGGGAAAAACCCTGGTAGCATATTCTGGACAGCCATTACCAGGCTTGGACTTATCGACAAGTTCTGGCTCCCAGTATTCCCAATCAAGACATGGATTGATAGTTGCTGGCTCTTGGAGCCCTTCCCAGAATGCAATTACTCCGATATCTGGGATGAAAAATAATGAAACCGCACCCCAACAAATCAGCAGTATAGCAAATGAAGTCATTATTACTGTAGATAGATAAACCTCAGGCATGATTCCCATGGAACCCTTGACTAAATTATCTGCAAGATTTTTATCTCTACGAGCTCTTTTCTTGACCAACCTACCTAAGATTCTATTGCAGAATCTCTGCCAAGCCGTTAATTCCATCCTTTTTCCCCCATCAACGTAGACCGTCAACACGTGCTAGAATTTCATTTGGACGTACGTAGTATTCTGTAACAATCTGTGAAACTTGGTCAGCTTTACGGATATCATTCAATACCATCCATTCAAGAATTCTTTTACGAGTCCTTAATTCTCTTCTCATATCATCTTGTGAATAATTTAATTTAACCATAATCTTCTCCAGCACATAGGATTTCCCACTAAAGATAAAGTCATCAGTGGTAACGTCCCAGCGGAATACTTCATTTGTTATTACTTCCAGAGAGTTAGGGTCAATACCAACAATCTCAACTAGTTGCTTGGTTCTTCGAACACGCTTTCCATTAATTCTCGTCTGTATTTGGATGCAACATGCTTCAAGAGCAGGAAGAAGAACACGAGGTATATCAATCGGTTTATTCTCTAATCGGTGAACAAGTGATGGTACTGAATCAGCGTGAACTGTCGAATAAGCACAGTGTCCTGTAGCCATTGCTTGGAATAGAACATAAGCTTCAGCACCACGTATTTCTCCCACGATAATATATTCGGGCCGTTCACGCAACGCAGCCTTTAGTAACTCGAATTCACCGATAACTCCCTCGGTTGATTCTCCACCAAAACCTTGCCTAGTTAGCCCTGGGACCCAATTTGGTTGAGGAATGTTAACTTCACGAGTGGACTCGATTGAAACAATCTTCATTTGCCAAGGAATAAAGATACACATAGCATTTAGGGTTGTTGTCTTACCAGAAGCAGTACCTCCTACAAACAGCATAGGAACTTCATTTTGGAATGCAATCCATAGGTAAGCAACCATCAAAGAAGACATTGTCCTAAAAGCAATAATATCTGCAGGAGAGAACGGGTCATCCTTGAATCTACGAATACAGAATGATGAACCGCGAGTAGAAACTTCGTGCCCAAGTTTCATAACAATTCTAGAACCATCCATCAGCGTAGCATCCAAAAGCGGGTCAGCAACTGAAATATGCTTGCCACAGCGTTGTGCAAGTTTGATGACATATGATTCTAGCAAGTCATCCTCAGGCCAAACACAAGTAGTTTCGACAGATTCAAACTTTCGGTGGTAAGCGAAAATTGGGACATTTGTACCGTCACAAGAAATATCTTCTACGTTGGCATCATTCATCAGAACATCCATTTGACCATACCCGATTAGATCTCTTCTCAGGTAATAGAAAATTTTAGATTTAGATTTCTTATTGATTTTCATCCCATAGGATTTGATAACCTTATCCATTGCCGTTCTGATGTAAGCTTCAGGGTCAGCATCAATCTCTTCAATGTTAGCCGTTAACGAGCGGATAAAAATATCCATAATTTCGTCCCGATAATCTTCTTCTTTCTTTGTCATTGGAGGTTCGATAATCTGGTAAATGATATTCAAAGTTTGCCTATCTCTTACGACTCTGGCGAACGCGTGAGGTGGTAAAACAGGGTATTTGTCAAGCTCATCATACTGTGCTCTTTGTTGAGCTCTTTGGCGCTTACCTCTACTCCCTTTTTTTCGCGCCATACCAAATCCCTCGCCGAAGCATTCTATCACACGCCTCGGACGACTATAACACTTCGGTGATATTTTGGCTGAAAACCATAACCCTGCGAGACAAAATCAAAAGCCATCATGAGTTTGAGAATTGCTCAAGCCAATTTTCACAAAGCGTGTAGAAATCCTCGAGATTCGAATCATTTGTCAAAACAATATCTGCGGTTTCAATCAACTTATCAAGACCCCATCCGGTTTCTCGCTTTTCTCTTACTTCAAATGCTGCATAATCTCCATCTTCTGAGCGTCCACGGCTTTGGATTCTTTGGAATCGGACTTCCATGGAGGCTGTTATGGCAATTGTCGAAAAATTATCGGCCCACCTAGATTGAAACAAATCAAATTCAGCAGTTCCTCTAAGACCTTCGATAAGAATAAGGTCGTTATCATCGAGTAACTCATCTACTGCATCGCACAATCTTTTTGCCAGTACATCGTCTCCGAATTCAGATCTTAACTGGGCGGCGATTTTACCAAAAATACCCGGGGTCTCCTCGAGCCCACGTTTAGAGACTTCTGCTCGAACCATGTCGCCCATTGATAAAATTGGAATGTCGGAGCGCTGCAGTACTGCAGCAAATTCACCTTTTCCAGAGCCGGGTAAACCACACACAGCAAGGACTCTTCCCATGATTGAGCCTTAGAGAGGACGCCCTTGAACATAACCCCTATGTAGAACAGTTACTCACTATTTTCAAAACGATTAGTTGTTGAAATGTGAGTCTCCCCAGCGCCTATCCATCAATTTCCACAATAGAGTTGAAGCCATTAGGAGTATTACTGAAATAACAATCATGCCCATATATCCTTGTTGGACTAAACTCTCATCATACATTGCCGCTGTTGCTGCAAGGCCATCTTGAGATGCCCTCTCCCACCAATTACCATAAAGTGAAACATCACCTTGTGTGAAAGAAAGTAAGAATAATCCCAAAAGTGGCAGAACTGTGCCAATCCAAAACCATATCATTATCGAAGCATCGAAAATTGCTTGATTGGGCCTAAGCCCCATCAAATAAGCAGTTAATGCTACAATGTATATTGAATTAGCAAACATCACAATAATACTTGTAGGAAGGGATGCCCATTCATCTAATCTCCATGCCATTAGAACGATGAAAATTAAAGATATCCAAGATGTTGCCAAAAAATAAACAACGACTTTAGCCCTAATTAGTTGGGGAACTCTAAGTGGAAGGCCATTCATAAATTCTGGTGAATCTAATATTGTGAGCCAAGAATAAAAATTGAAACCAAAAAACCCTAAGAAGGGGGCATAGGATAGTAGATTTATTGGAATTGGGGCTTCTGCAAAATCGATCAACCAAGCCATTCCAAGCAAAACTAAGAGAGGTATTGCATAAGAAACGGTCATTTTCTTTATCGAACCAGAGCGAAATAAATCGACAAATTCTTTTGCTACAATTAATCTAACTTCACCTTTACCAAGGAAACTTAGTCTCTGGTAAATCGGTTCTAACATATCGCCTTTTTCAACTACACTGACATCAAAGTCATCTACGATGAGAAGTGAAGAAAGGTAACCTAAGCCAATACATACAATGAACGATAGAATGGCAATGAATATATTTTGAGTTGATTGAACTTTTAGTCCAAGTAGAATCCACTCTAAATCAAATAATCCAATGCCTGCACTAATTCCAAACAACACTATCACCATTGGACCAATAATAGTATACGGCCTACCACGCATCCACAATGCTGAAGCTAAGAATGAAAATACCAAACCTTGTGCAAGCGTGACAACCATTGCAATCCATGTCCAAGGAAGACTGCTAACTTCGAGAGGAGTATTTATCGATGCAACTTTTTCTAGCCCTATCCCCAAAAACATTCCAAATATTATTGGAGATAATATTAGCAAAACGTAGAAACATAAGTCCTTAACGAAATATACGAAATGGGCTACAGAATTAGGTAATGGTTGTAAAGCAGGAGATGCAAGTAAGAAATTCTTAGTCCCAGTTCTACGAATTAGTGCCTCTCTACCCATAAATGCAAATGTCCCCATTCCAAGGCTAAATACCAACAACGGAAGATGTAAGCCAAATCTTAATTCTTGCCAAGTGAAAGTTTTGGACTCAATATCACTGGTTTGAGCAGCAGAGTCTCCAACGAGGAATTGTAATCCAATTGTTGAAATCATTGTGACTAATGATAAAAGAAGCGGAAATAAAATCACTTGACGCGCCTTTGCAAATTCTATATTCTTTCTAAATTCTTCTTTGAACATTACTTTGAATGTAGCAATGAAGGCTGAAAAACCACGCATGGGGGTATGTAATTTTTGACCTTGGGAGCCTGTACCAAGAGTAATAATCGTGGTGTTGGATTCAACTTCATCCCAATCTCTAGATGAAATCAAAATACCTGACAAGTCTATTCCTCCTCAGAAATTCCTTCTTCGTTAATTCTCTCCATATCTTCAATAGAACGGCCGACAAGTCTGATGAATACATCTTCTAATGTTTCTTTATCAGAGAGCTTCAGTTCGCTTACAGAGCCTGCTGCAAGAACTTTACCATCATTGATAATAGCCATTCTATTGCACATTCTCTCGGCCATCTCTAGTACGTGTGAGCAAAGAAATATCGTTCCACCTTGCTCAACATGGTCTAACAACCACTGCCTACATTTTCGTTGATAGATTGGATCTAAGTTGGCAAATGGCTCATCTAAGAATAATAACTTTGGGCGATGTATAAAAGCTGCTGCAAGCATTACTTTTTGTCGTTGCCCTTTAGATAAATCCTTACACATAGTATTCCTTTTTTCTTCCAATCCAAACCAATCAAGCCAATGTTCAACTTCATTTTTATAATCATCAACATTCCTCAATGTTGCAACAAATTCGAGAAATTCCACTGGGGTGAGAAATGATGGGGGCGACTCTGACTCGGGAACAATACCAATATTGGCTTTGAGTTTTTGTGGGTCTTTCACTGCATTGATTCCTAGAATTTCTATTAACCCCTTACTAGGCTTTAATTGCCCTGTAAGTAATTTGATGAAAGTAGATTTCCCCGCACCATTCGGCCCAAAAACTCCAAAAAATTCACCCGAATGTACTTCGACATTCAAAGGATGTAAAGCGATGAAGTCACCGTATTTCTTGGCCATATCTACTGCCTTGACCAGCGCAACTTCACCATCACCCATGTGATGACCTAGTATCGCTCCTCTTTTTACTATTGGTTTGAACTAATAATGCGCATAATCATGAAGTAAATACTTCTGGCATGGTCATGAGCGCACCACAGAGCGATGTCTTGCAAGTAGAATTAATTCCATCGGATGGAGAAGATATTAGCAAAGGGAGTATAGCATTAGTAACAATTAATCGTCCAAATAAATTGAATGCTTTGAACTCAGAAGTAATGGATTCTATCAAGAGAATGTGTAAATGGGTCGAATCGGAAAACTCCGTCAGATGCGTTGTCATTACAGGTGCTCAACCTTTACCGCCTGCTGAAGGTAAAAGAGCTAAGCCTAATGCATTTGTAGCCGGTGCAGATATTACCGAATTTGTTGGTAAAAATAGCACTGATATCAAAATTCAATTTACCGACAATGGAGTAGAAGCAATTTGGTCGTTAAGTAAACCAACTATAGCAATGGTTGATGGCTTTGCCTTGGGTGGCGGTTGTGAAGTCGCTTGTTCTTGCGATATACGAATTGCAAGTACTCGATCTAAATTTGGAACTCCAGAAATCAATCTAGGTCTTATACCAGGTTACGGCGCAACTCAACGTTTGATGAAACTTCTCGGCTATGGTAAGACGATGGAACTGGTTATGACCGGCGAGATGATTGGGGCTGAAGAAGCGTATCGTATCGGTCTAGTAAATCATGTAGTTGAACCGGAAGAAATAATAGAAATTACTATGAAAATGGCTAAAACAATAGCTAGTAAATCTTCAAACACGCTCGCAGTAGCCAAGTCCACTATCCGAACATCTCTTGAAGTCGGGCTAGAAAAAGGAGTGGCGATTGAAGCCGATGCTTTTGCTGGACTGTTTGATACTGAAGATAAGGAAATTGGCGTACAGGCATTCCTAAACAGGGAAACACCTCAATGGAAACACAAGTGATTAGAAGCCAATTACCATTTTCCATCCGATTACGAAAATTGCAACATCAGCGATTGCATGTGCAACCCATGCTATCCAGATACTACGGTATTTCATGTATAACCAAGAAAATATAGCGCCACCGATAAAAACTCCTAACGATGCTATGAAATTACCAAGTGGATCAATAAAATAGGCCAATGCAATGGTGTGATGAATTGTAAAAATTCCTGCAGAGAGGAATATTGGGGTCCACACACCACCAACTAATTGTTCAACTTTTGACGTAATAAACCATCTAAATACATATTCTTCCAATACTGAATTAATGAATACCCAAAAGAATATCGCTAGAGCGAATTTCCAAGCAACAGTCAAGCCTACAGTATCTAAAATCTCAGTTAAATCATCTGCCTTGAGTAACTTGTCTCCAAGTAAAAAGTATGCAATAAAAATCACAAAAAGCATTCCAACGCCTAAAAGCAATGAAACACTCCATCCGCCATTTTTCGGCAAAGATAACGATTTTTCACCTTTCTCGATATATAAATACCAGAATGCAGGTAATCCAAATATCCATATTTTTGTAAAAATAAACACAAAAATAGCCAGTAATCCAGCCTTGAATGCAAAACCAGTGATTACTGAGATACTGGGTGCAATCGCCACCAAAATAAGACCGAGTAATGCTAAATTTTTGCTTTGTGAAACTTCAGAAATTTCTGATTCTTCTACAAGGACCATCGAAGCGACCTCTTCAATCTTCCATTTCATCCTTCAATGCAGCAAGAGCACTACTTGCTGAAGATTCCGGTGCCGGAAGAGGCGGGAGAGGGAGTTCCCCAAGGCCTGGTAAAGGTGGTAGAGGAGTCCCATCTAAGCCGATTAATTCTGGTAACTTTGGTTTCTTTTCAACCTCTTCAAAACCATCATCCAATGGAGTTCTTAATTTCAAGATATTATTATCATCCAATCTTATGAAAGTGGCTCCGTAAATATGACCAGGTTGTGGATTTTCTGGCTCTACCAATACATTTTGACCATGGTTAGCATTTTGAAGAACCGCAACTAAATCTTCACCTGCAGTATGTTCCTCCCACATCCTAACAGTAGAAGCCCTAATTTCAGCCAATTGAGAACGGCGTCTCTTCTCGATTCTATTTCTGATTTCTTGGTGCTTGATTCTACGATTAGAAACCGTTACCTCGATATCAGCATCTTCAACTGATTCAGGACTTACCTCAACAACATATTCATCTGCTTTGTGCAACTCTTCAATCTCGACTTCTACTTCTTCAAGAGAAATTACTTCCTCACCTTCTGAAGTCAGTTTTTGTTGTTCTAATTCTGCTGCTTTAATTTTAGCTAGTTTACGTTCTCGAAGAGATGCCCCATCCAGAGAGTCTTGAGTTACAGGTTGAGGAATATCCGAATTATCTTCTACCTCTTCTATAACTAAATCTTCTGTGATTTCTTCGTTGTGTACAACTTGCTGAACAGGGACACGAGAGCCTTTTGTACCACCCATTAAGACCCAAATTGTAGTAAAAGCAAAGGTTACTCCAATTAATATCCACTTGCCACTATCGGTCAAAGTAGAAGCTGAAGTAAGGTAAAAAAAGCCGGAAGTGAGGGCAATCAAGCCGATTACTGTGCGTGCAAAACCCATGTCCCTCACCACCATGCAACTGCTTCTAACTTATCATGCTGATGGCAATTGGTTAAACAAGTCGTTTAATGCCCTACTTCTATGACTGAATTTTTTCTTGATATTAATTTCTACTTCACCAAAAGGTGAACCATGAGTACTGACTTCTCCGTATTCTCCTGGGGCAAGGGATTCTCCTGCTGAATCTAAATCATATGGAACAAAGATTGGGTCATAGCCAAACCCATTACCTTCAACCATAACCTGAGATATATATCCTGGACAGGAACCATGACCAACATAGATTTTACCATCATCCCAAAGAATGGCCACTGCTCTAAACTGTGCGGACCTTAGATTCGCCAATCTCACACTATCTTCAGTGGTAAGATGTGATAATAGTTTTATTATTCCTTCACAGCCAATTGTTTTGTGAACATATGAAGAATAAACTCCGGGAAATCCAAATAATGCGTCAATGAATAAACCCGCATCTTCGATCATAAGCATATCTTGTGAATTATTTACCTCTGGCAAGTGAAATTTAGCTTGTTCAATTTTCGCCATTGCAACCTCTGTAAGGCTATCGGTTTGAGGTTCAATGATTGTATCATCTGGGACAATCAACTGATTAACTTCATAGCCTAAAGGAGAAAGATGACTCCTCGCTTCCTCAACTTTACCGATGTTTCCTGTTAAAAACCAAATTTTCCTGCCCATGTCTTCCGCACTCGGTTGGTATTTTCATGTCTATTGCTAAAAATTGATTATCTTACGACTTTTCTACATAGATTTCAAATGAATCATACCACAGCATATAACATGTTCCAACAGATTGGACTTGTCGCTATTGGCGGTGCGATCGGAGCAGGATTACGATATTTAATTGGGTCTTGGATCTCATATGAAACATTCCCAATAGCAACAATCACAGTTAATTTAGTTGGTTCCTTTCTTCTAGGTATCGTAGCATTAAGTACGTCTCAAAACTTGATTTCTTCTGATTTAGCATTATTTATCGGCACAGGTCTAATTGGTGCATTCACGACTATGTCTGCATTTTCTGTTGATACAATGGAACTGCTACGAGATGGTAACTCTTCTACAGCAGGGGTGTACATTATACTGACTTTTACCCTGTGTCCAATTCTTGCATGGTTTGGATGGCTAGTAGGAAATAAATTTTTGATTTGAATACCATCACTTAAGTAGTGGTTACAAGATGGTAATTTAAGGCCAGTGAGGTAATATTGTTTTCGTGTGCCCTAAGAGAGATGATAGAATGACTAATGAGAATATTATTGAAAAAATGAATTTAGCACTCGGATGGGAATTGCGTGCTGTAAATATGTATGCACACTACTCAGCAAATGTAAGAGGCATACATAGGCTTCAATTATCCCCTCTTTTCAACACAGAGATGACTGAATCTTTGACTCATGCAGATATTGTTCGTAAAGCGATAGTGCAACTAGGGGGGGTCCCTGTAACAGAACGAAATAGTCACCCGATTATACACACTACCAACTATATCGATACACTAAATCATTCATTAGAAACTGAGGCTAAAGCGGCAGAAGTTTATGCACAACTTTTGGAATTGATTGCTAAAACTGATGAACAAGACCTTTACGACTCTATCGAACAAATCTATCTTTCAGAAT
>Ga0315330_10002096_pt1 | contig 13594 bp, 7 predicted proteins | sample M140m34915metaG_FD_203453 | JGI IMG/M metagenome (GOLD analysis project Ga0315330, IMG submission 203453) | Ammonia-oxidizing marine archaeal communities from Monterey Bay, California, United States - M1 40m 34915 | ecosystem: Environmental > Aquatic > Marine > Intertidal zone | place: USA...
AATCGGTTACCCAACTCGTAGTGATAACGCGTTGTCGACATTGCCCAATGATGGCCAATTTCATTGGCGAAAAGAAGGGGAAGCCCATGCCTGGAATCCGCACACCATCGCGCAGGTGCAGATTGCTGCTCGGACAGGGTCGAGGGATGCCTACCGGCAATTTGCAGAGACGGTGAATACAGATGCCCACCGACGGTGCTTCTTAAGAGGACTTCTTCAATTTAAAACTGGTCGAACTCCAGTGTCTATCGAAGAAGTGGAGCCAGCTCGGGACATTGTGAAGCGCTTTTGTACGGGAGCAATGAGCTACGGATCAATTTCTGCAGAGGCTCACGAGACACTCGCCGTTGCGATGAACGTGTTGGAAGCAAAAAGTAATACAGGGGAGGGAGGTGAGGACCCAGAGCGATTCAAGTGGTACGACCGCACTGAAGACGAGCACAAAGAAATGCTTGGAACGCTTGAAAACCTTGACCCGGAAAAAGCCAAGGCACAGACGAATCAGTATTCGAAGAGGTCGTATATCAAGCAGGTTGCCTCAGGCCGTTTTGGTGTCACGAGCTGGTATCTCACTAATGCAGATGAATTACAGATTAAGATTGCCCAAGGGGCAAAGCCAGGCGAAGGAGGTGAACTCCCAGGCCATAAGGTGAATAAGATTATCGCTGCCACGCGTCACTCAACTCCTGGCGTGGGTCTGATCAGTCCGCCACCGCATCACGACATCTACTCAATTGAAGACCTGTCTCAACTGATTTTTGACCTGAAAAACTCGAACCCTTCAGCGGCAGTGAGTGTGAAGCTAGTGTCAGAAGTTGGCGTGGGCACAATCGCGGCTGGTGTAGCCAAGGGACATGCCGACAAAATTCTGATTTCTGGAACTGATGGTGGTACTGGTGCTTCACCACTGACGAGTATCAAGTTTGCCGGTCTTCCGTGGGAACTTGGTATTGCCGAGACGCATCAGACATTGGTCATGAATGATCTTCGTAGTCGCGTCAGGCTTGAGACCGATGGTCAGCTGAAAACCGGTAGAGATGTAGTCATCGCAGCACTTCTTGGTGCTGAAGAATATGGGTTTGCAACAGCACCACTCATCACGATGGGTTGCATCATGATGAGGAAGTGTCATCTCAACACCTGTCCGGTTGGCATTGCTACGCAGGATCCGGAGCTTCGAAAGAAGTTTTCCGGAAAGCCAGAGCATGTTGTGAATTATCTCTTTCTCGTTGCCGAAGAAGCTCGAGAAATTATGGCCAGCCTCGGTTTCCGGTCAATCAATGAGATGGTTGGTCACGTTGAAGTTCTTGAAATTGATGAAGCGGTTCGGCATTGGAAGGCAAAGGGGCTCGATCTCACCCCGATCCTTACTCCGGCAGCTGGCCCCCATCCAGATACTGTGACGCATTGCACCATTTCACAAAACCATGGTCTTGAAGAGGTCCTCGATAACGAACTGATCAAGAAGGCTCTTGCGGCTATTCACGAACAAACCCCCGTACGGTTCCCGATGGAAATCGAGAATATTGATCGAGCATTTGGAACGATGCTCAGCCATGAGGTTTCAAAGGCCAACGGTGAGAACGGGCTTCCTGATGACACCATTCACATCGACGTGAGTGGTTCGGCTGGCCAGAGTTTGGGTGCATGGTTAGCACCAGGAGTCACAATCGAACTGTCTGGTGATGCGAATGACTATGTGGGGAAAGGTCTGTCAGGTGGTCGAATTATTATTGCACCGCCGAAGGGATCGACATTTGTTCCTGAAGAAAACATTATTATTGGAAACGTGGCCCTGTATGGAGCAACAGCCGGAGAGGCGTATTTCCGAGGCATGGCCGCTGAGCGATTCTGTGTACGAAATAGTGGAGCTCGCACAGTCGTGGAAGGGGTCGGAGATCACGGTTTGGAATATATGACGGGTGGACGAGTTGTCATTCTTGGGCCAACAGGTCGTAATCTTGCTGCGGGAATGTCGGGCGGAGTCGCGTTTGTCTACGCTCCTGATCGTGATGTCCTGCGTCTCAATTGTAATCTAGAACTCGTTGAACTTGAGTCAGTAGAGTCTGCTGAAGATATCGCAGAATTAAAGGGACTTATACAACTGCATGCCGACTACACCGGTTCGACGGTGGCGACAGGCATATTGGAATCATGGGAGCAGTCACTCAGTCAGTTCGTGAAAGTTATGCCTCGAGACTACAAGCGAGCACTCACCGAGTTGGCAGCCGAGTCGGAAGTTGCTGCGGCAACGGACTGAAGATAAATCAAAATAAAATAAACTACCATTTGACATGGCCGGGTTCATTGGAAGCTGGCAGAAGACGAAAGGAAATCAACCGATGGGAAACCCACGGGGATTTATGACAGTAGACCGACGGACCTATTCCGAGCGCGACCCGGTTGAGCGTATCGGAGATTGGAACGAATTCCATCTGGATTTACCTGTTGTCCAACTACAAGATCAGGGATCACGTTGTATGGACTGTGGCGTGCCCTTTTGTCATACCGCTGATCTTATGGCCAACATGGCTGCAGGCTGCCCTGTGCGGAATCTGATTCCGGAGTGGAATGATCTGGTGTATCGGGGGCATTGGCATGAAGCGCTCGAGCGTTTACACGAGACAAATAACTTCCCTGAATTCACGGGACGAGTGTGTCCTGCACCGTGTGAGGGTTCGTGTGTGCTGGGTATTCACGAACCACCCGTCACAATTAAGCAGATCGAATGTTCAATCGTGGATCGTGGATGGGAAGAAGGGTGGATTACTGCATCTCCACCGTTGGAACGAACAGGGAAAAAGGTAGCCGTGGTTGGGTCGGGGCCTGCCGGGCTTTCCTGCGCAGCTCAACTAAATAAGGCCGGTCATCTCGTCACGGTTTTCGAAAGAGCGGATCGTATTGGAGGGCTGCTTATGTATGGCATCCCTAATATGAAGTTGGATAAAGAAGCAGTTGTTCAACGAAGAGTCGACTTGCTTGCAGAAGAGGGAATCACTTTTAAAACAGGTGTTGAGATCGGGAAAAATATTCCAGCAGCTTCGCTCATGTCAGACTTTGATGCTGTCGTGCTGTGTGTGGGATCGACGCGTCCAAATGACTTTTTTGCTAAAACACCGGGTCGCGATTTGGAGGGTATTCATTTTGCGATGGATTTCCTTACCGCAAACACTCGCAGTCTGCTTGACTCAAAGCATCAGGATAAAAAGTACATAAGTGCAAAAGATAAAGACGTTATTGTGATTGGTGGGGGTGATACGGGCACAGACTGCATTGGTACATCATTACGTCATGGCTGTCGGTCACTTGTCACCTTTGAGATTGTGCCGCAGCCACCAGAAGAGCGTGCTGCCAATAACCCATGGCCTCAGTGGCCTAAGATTTTACGAACAGATTATGGTCATACTGAGGCTGCGGCTCGTTTTGACTATTCGGATGTTCCTGGAAAAACGTTGGCTGGTGATCCACGAGAGTTTTCTGTGCAAACTGTAGAATTCCTTGGTGATGAATCCGGCAGGCTTCGGGGGGTGAAAACAATTCGACTTGACTGGACGAAGCCCCAAAAGAACGGGCCACCATTTAGTGTTGTTGAAGGAAGCGAGCAGGAGTGGCCATGCCAAATGATCCTTCTGGCGCTTGGATTCGGCGGTCCTGAAAAGATTATTGCCGAACAGTTGAATCTTGATTGCGATACACGAACGAATTTCGCAGCGGAATATGGTCGATATACGACAAACATAGACGGAGTTTTTGCAGCTGGTGACTGTCGCCGCGGACAGAGCCTTGTCGTCTGGGCAATTAATGAAGGACGTGAAGCTGCCCGAGAGTGTGACCGGTATCTTATGGGAACAACGAGCCTTCCAAGTGTGAAAGATAAAGAAGCAGTAGGCGTTGCCTCATAGCGGCTCTTCCATGAAAATAAAAACCGGTCATCCCTGCAGTTGATAGAGTGAGCAGAGATGACCGGCTTTGTGGCGACGGAAGTCGGTCTTCAAATTAGATGGCGTCAGCAGCAGTTTCACCCGTTCGAATTCGGACTACTTCGGCGAGCTCAGAGACGAAAATCTTGCCATCGCCGACCTGACCAGTTCTGGCAACGGTCATAATCTTGTCAATAACAGTCTGTGCTTCGCCATCGCTGACAACGACTTCAAGCTTGACCTTTGGAAGGAAGTCTACGGAATACTCGGCCCCCCGATACGTCTCGGTATGACCACGCTGACGGCCGAATCCTCGGACTTCGGTGACAGTCATTCCCTTGATCCCAATTTCATTCAGTGCATCTTTGACTTCTTCAAGTTTGAAATGTCGCAGGATTGCTTCGATTTTTTTCATGATCATCCCTTTCTCTACACGTTTTTCAAATTACTTTAGTGTCGCATTCTGTCAGGTTCCGCCGCCGTAAGTTTGCGTGTGCCATAGTCTGGCTTACGACCTCATAGAGGTGCAAGCAGCGTGCCATTTCGTAAAAAAAAAGAAAGGGCCTTTTTTCGCTTATTCTTTGGAATGAGTAGGAATGAACTGTCGCGCATATGTGACATATTGTTGAAGCCGATGCGTTCTTTTAGCCTGATACTTCTGAGCAAGAATAGCTTTCTCCGCAGGAAACACCGAATTCGCGCAAACGAGGCGCCTATTCATCATACTGATGCGCATGGGAGCCACGCTCATTCAGGTTGACTCTGGTTCACATCACCTCGAAAGCGTGATGGATCTATGGCGTGCGATTTCAGCAGTCGGTAGAGGGTGCCGCGCGGGACCTGAGCTTTTCTTGCGGCAGCGGAGACATCTCCTCGAACCTGTTTGATGAGTTCCTGAAGATACTCCTGCTCAAATTCGGCGACATGAGCGGCTCTTTGGGCAAAGAACCCACTTGATTCCGCGGAGGCTTTTTCTGAGTCGGCAAAAACGCTCCTGACATTTTTACCGGCCGCAGCCACAATCTCATCTGGAAGATCGTCCACGTCAATGACATCTTCGGGCGCAAGTGCCATAGCCCGGCGAACCACATTGTGAAGTTCACGGACATTCCCTGGCCAAGAGTAGTGACGTAATACCTGATAGGCATCAGTCGAGAACCGGCCCGCAGTCCGTCCCATTTCGCGCCCAGTTCTGCTTGCAAAAAACTCAGCAAGGAGGCCGATGTCATCGCCACGCTGACGAAGAGGTGGAAGGCTGATCCGAACAACATTGATGCGATAGAAAAGGTCTCTCCGAAATGTGCCGTTTCCTACCATTGCATCGATATCACGAGATGTTGCTGCAACAATGCGAACATCTACAGGTGTTTCTTTACGGGCGCCAACCCGACGAAGACGACGCTCTTGTAAGACGCGAAGAAGTTTTGCCTGAAGAGCAGGTGGGAGTTCAGCGACTTCGTCGAGGAAAAGGGTGCCACCGTCTGCAACTTCTATGAGCCCAATACGTCGGGCATCAGCACCGGTGAAAGCACCGCGTTCATGTCCAAAAAGTTCACTTTCCAATAATGTATCTGGAATCGCCCCGCAGTCGATAGGAACAAAAGGAGCGTCTTTCCTGCGACTTCGTCGATGAATCGCTTGAGCAACAAGTTCTTTTCCCGTACCTGTTTCCCCGGTAATAAGAATGTCAACAAAATTGGTCGAAACGCGTTCAATGAGTGTATAGACCGCCTTCATAGGCGGACTTTCACCAAGGAAGTCCTCGAATGAGTAGGGCCGTTCGATAGCCCGTCTCAATGTTTTTTCAGCGGCACGCTGTCGCGACGTGGTGAGAGTTTCAACGAGAGCGTTTTCAAGGTCGCGATCAGCGTTCTCAACAGGCAGATAGGTTGCTGCACCATGTCGTAGGTAATCACCAACAGCTTCTTCACTGTCTTCATTGCCAATGACAACGATCGGAAGGTCCGGATCGGCTTCAACGAGCTGATCTAATGTTGTGATAGTGGTACTGCCACTTCGGATCACAAGGATGGCAAGATCAAACCCATCGTCTTGGGCAATATCCATATCGTCGGCGACACTGGTCGTGTGCCGAACTTCAAGAGGTTGCAGCCGGGCGACAAGCTTGCTGTAGGCAAGGCCGTTCGGGCCGGCTGGATCGACGATCACAATGCGTGGCTGACGCACGGCGTGCCGTTTCTTGGAGGAAAAAAATGGGTAAGTAATTTAGGACATGCCATGACCGCCGACTGGCCTGTCCTTCTTCTAAAAGTATCACATCGAAGGATAAAGTGTTCAACCGAGGTCGCTCTGGGTCGCTTCGGCGGCCCTGAGCGGAGCTTGTGAGGGACCAATTCCTGCATGGTGGATCGTCTGGTAAAGTGGTTTCGAGCCACTTTTATTTGAATGAGCTCGATGCCTTTACAGACTCATAAGGAGACTTTTCATGCCGCTCGATCCGTATTCCCTGTGTCCCGGCGGAACCGGCAAGAAAATCAAGTTTTGTTGCCACGAACTGCTTGGTGATCTTGAACAGTTGGATCGCTTGGTTGAGGGTGAGCAGATTGAAGCAGCGCTTGAGCAAGTGACGCGTCTCTCGGAAAAACATCCAGGGAAAGCATGCCTTCTGGCAACGCAAACAAAACTTGAGTTGGCGGCAAAGAAATTTAATGACGCGGCTGTAACGAGTCGGGCTTTTCTTGAAGCGTATCCGGATAATCCTCTTGCACTTGGTCATGCAGCGGTTGCAGCAGCCCTCATCGACAACATGCAAGAAGCGGCAAACCTTTTTGATCGTTCTCGAGAAGTAACAGGCGATGAGGTGCCCGATGATCTTGTCCGTATTGCAATGACATTGGTGCAGGTCGCGGCACAGGTGGGCCAGTTTGGTCTGGCAGAATCAACCATTGAATGGCTCGTAGAAAAGTCACTTGGTTCAGAAGAAGAGCGGAATCTTCTTATGGAGGCGCTTCTCTCCTCTGGCTTGCCACCGGCTTTACGTATAAAGGTACAGTTCGCGGTGACCAATGAGGATTCGCCGTGGCGATTTGAGTTTGATGCGGCGCTCAAGCATGCACAGGCGTGGCGTCTCTCGAAAGCAATTAAAACATTCAATAGTCTCAAAGGGGTTGCCGGAGACAGCCCGGAATTGTTCACAAATATCGCGTTGTTATGCGAGCGAGTTGCACGCCCTCTGGAAGCGGCAGAGGCGTGGCTGAAGGTTGCAGAATTGCGATCAGCGATGCAAGATCCGGCAAGCCACGATGAAGCCGTTGAAGCAACGGGGCGGGCAATTGTTCTGGAAACGCAGGCTAATCCCGAGCGATCACCGGTCATTCGCTATGAATTACTTCGTGGCCCACTTGAGGGAGACGCTGATCTGCTTGAGGATGCGCTTCGGAAAGAAGATCAATTCGAATCGATACCCGTTGATCGTTCTCGGTGGGTGTCGCGAGGCGCTGTCCCTCCACGTTCGACCTGGCGTGTCTATGAGTCCTTCTCTGGCGATGATCAAGCGCCGCGTTTGCTTGGCAGTATGCTCCTCCACGGAAAGCAAACCGATCGTGAGGCAGAGGTAACGCTCCAGGGATTTGGACCTGATGTCAAGGAAGCGAAGCCCTTGGTGGAGGCAGCTCTCAAGACAACGCTTGTTGAAGCAGAGCAGCCGGCTGGGATGCCATCAGCCACCCCAATGAATTATCTTGCAAGTTGTCAGTTCCGGATGAATCCTCCGGCAGAACCGGGCGCTCCACCTGCAACTGGTGAAGATGCTCCGATTGATACATTGCTGGCAGAACAGCAGGCACGAGTCGCAGATCGATTCACTGCTCTTTGGGCAGAGACACCGCTGCCAGAGCTGATGGGTAAAACACCAAAGCAAGCAGTTGCTGACGGTAATGAGTCCTGCCGTCGCGTCGAAGCTTTGGTGAACGACGCTGAGTCTACCGACATAATCGCATCAGGCAGAGATATCTGGCCTGAGCTGAGAAAAGCCAGTGGGCTCCCGGTACCTGCAATAATTGAATCAACTGAACCATTAGGGGGCGTGCCACCCCAGCGTTGGATGCGTTTGGATTTTCAAAAGATAACAAACGACCATTTACGTGGTTTGCTTTTAACAGCTGCTGAAATTGGTTACAGCAGGGTGGCAGAGCTGGCAGCAGATGCACTATTAGGCCGTCAAGATATCACTGATGCTGACCGATGGCAGGCATACGGAGTGCTTGAGGCGCGTGCACGGACGACGATCCGGCGTCTGGAAATTCTTGAAAAAATCAGGCCACTTGCTGCCGCGCTGAAAGCCGATGAAGGTATGCTCGATGTAGGCGAATTACGGATTCATCTGCAGCGAGGAGATCAGCCGGCACTGCTTAAAGTGCTTGATCGAATACGTCGTGATCACAGTCAAAACCCACGGGTTTCAAATGCAGTGATGCAAGTATTCGCTGAGGCTGGCATCGATCTTGGTGCAATGGCGGCAGGTGGGGGAGGCGCTCCTGCTGGTGCTCCATCGCCAGCTGGTCCGGCTGCTGCTCCAGCTGCAGAATCTGGGAAACTCTGGACACCTGGCAGTGAGCCTTCGGGTGGTGGAGATGAAAAACCTGCGATCTGGACTCCCTGATAATACGGTCCGGCTATGTTCTCCTCCACTGACACTCTGTTGATGCATCGAGCATGCAAACTCGCTCGTCGTGGGGAAGGGTTCGTCGAGCCAAACCCTATGGTGGGGGCCGTTGTTGCAAAATCTGACGGCACGGTGCTTGGGGAGGGCTGGCACAAACGCTTTGGAAGCGCCCATGCTGAGGTTCATGCGTTGGAAATGGCGGGCGAGGCAGCCAGAGACGCCACACTTTTTGTCACACTTGAGCCATGTTGTCACACTGGAAAAACACCTCCATGTACGGATGCCATTGTACGTGCGGGTATTCGTCGTGTGGTGGTCGCCGCGACAGATCCTTTCCCGGCAGTTGCAGGGAAAAGCATTGTGATACTCCAGAAGGCTGGCCTGCAGGTTGACGTTGGTTTGTTAGAGCACGAAGCAAAACGTCTTACGGCTCCGTTTCGAATGTTGACGATGGCCAAGAGGCCATGGATGATTGCTAAATGGGCAATGACCCTCGACGGATATCTCGCTCTCCCACAACTCAGTACGGATAGTTCAGGAGAGTCCGAGCCGCATCAATGGATTTCTTCAGAAGTCTCTCGTGGTATTGTTCATGACTTACGTCGACGCGTTGACGCCATCGTCATCGGTGTACAGACCGCTCTTGTGGATGATCCATTACTGACGGCGCGACCATCTGGAACGCGGTCTCTTGTGCGAGTTGTGTTAGACCGTCAGGCACGTCTACCGGTGAGCTCACGTCTTGTTCAAACTGCTCAGGAGCATCCGGTGCTTGTTGCAGTAGGTCCCCACGCTGCCAAAGATCAGATAAAGCAATTGCAAGACATGGGCTGTGAAATATGGCACAGTTCAACAGCCCAATCGAGCCAGATGCTCCTTGAGTTAGTCCAGGAGTTCGGTGTCCGTCAGATGACGAATGTCTTGGTGGAAGGGGGTGCACAGGTCCTTGAATCGTGCTTTCAGGCCGACATCATTGATGAAGTCTGGGCATTCCTTGCCCCTAAACTCCTTGATGCAAACGAACCGTCCATTTGTCTTCGAGAGATTCTTTCCAAGACTTTCGTAGAGGCAATTGATCAAACCGGTGGAGACCTCTTTGTCCGAGGTCTCCGCCGGCGTGACTCACTTGGCCGGTAAGTCTTCGATGCGATTCTGCCATCGGGTCACCGTGGCATCTTCTTCAATGCTGGTTTTGGCAGTTGCTGATTTAAGACATCGGAAAACGTCAAAAATTGTGGCGAGTTGCTCGAGTGCATCTGTGACCTCACCGGTTTCTGAGTCCGGTCCGATGGTTGAATCTGGGTCAAGTCTGCCCTGCTCTTGCTGGACGCCACCACACCGTATGACATATGTAGCCCAAGGCTCAATTACGTTGGCAAATGCAACCCAGTCAAGAATGGCAGATGCAGCTAAATTCTCGGAGGATTCGTGATAGTGAGCACCCTCAATTTGAAGTGGCGAGCCAGCCAATACTCGCGCGGCTTGCGTCGGAGTGAATGAGAATACTGCAGCATTTTTCCCAACGCCGATACTTAGTTGTATCTGTTCATCGAGTCCACTTTCAGGAAGTGCAAATGTCCAGAGGCTTCCACTCCCGGTATCTTTTTCTTCTGGGTCCGGGATGCGGTATTCACTTGGAATGATGTCCTCATCAATTTCTCGAATAACGGCAAGTAATTTGTCGCTTAGAGCAAAAATGTCACTGAGGCCCTCTCGAAAAAGTGTTTCGTCATCGAGAGAAAGCACAATCGCAGGCTCGATGAGTGGGAGTGGCTCCGTCGATGCCGGCAAAGATGCCTGCAGTTTTGTTGTTGATGCCTTGCCATCAAGAACAAGGCCGAACTGCCCGTTCTTCAGTGCGGGTACAAATTTTTCTCGTACGGTGTTCGTCAATTCTTTACCGAGAGGAACAATTTTTTCATCAAATGTTTTGAATCCTTCCTGCACATCGTCGTCGCCTGTTGCGGCGATTGCATTTGAAACAAATTGACGAAGTGAATCCGCCCAGTTCACGAACGCTTCAAACTGCTCGGGATCTGTTTTCGTTCGAAGGGCAATCACTGCAAACGGATCTCCACCGAAGTGATCCAATGAAAGCGGCATGCTTCCATTCCAGGGAATATTTTTAGCCCAGTTCCATTCTTCACCGGCATATCCGGTATCTGTCAGGTATGAGTACGCCAGCCAAGGACCAGCTTCTGGCATTTGGCTTGCATATCCTTCCAGCAGTTCTCCTACGAGTTCCTCGGCTTCGGTAGTTGCCTCTGGGGTCAGTTCATTAGCCTCGGCAACCGCAGCGGCAAGTTTCTTGGCTTGCTCGATGTCTTCAGGAGATGTCTCCCAGGCTTTGGCAAGTTTCTGACTTCGGTACCAGATGCTGGTAAGAGGCTTCTCTGTGGCATCTCGCACAACCTTGAAAGGTTTTGTATCAAGCAGGCTTCCACCCGTTGAGCCCATTGCTTGAAGATGCTCAGTCCCGCCGCCAATTGAGAGGACGACATGTTCTTCGACAATGCCCAGAGCAACAACAATCTCGAGTTCACCGACACGTTTCAGGATTTTCTCAAGCTCTTCTTCCATGTCATCGAATTTCACAACGTTCGACATTGCCATTTTGATGAGATTTGGATCTGGCTTGATGGTCACTGTGATGAAATCACCGTTACCGATTTTTTTGCGAGCCACTGCATCAGCAAGCATTGGTTGTGACTGAGCCATGCTTGTTGCGAATCCGTCAATTCGTTCAAGCTGTTTTTTTGCAGCATCTACCTGTGTTGTGTGAAACCCCCAAACGAGGTCAGGGATAACAATCTGGTCCGTGTTTGCAGCGAGTGTCTCTGCGATTAACCGGTTCAGTGTTGTGTCAGTATCAATTTCAAGATCAGTGCCCTTCGTAATAGTGGCGATGTTCGCAGCCTGTTGGGCGGACTGAAGTTTCTTAAATAATTTTGAAACCGTGACCCAAGAAGATGTGCCAAAGACAAAGGTGTCCGTAGCCACCATGTCCTGGAGCAGGGCGATTGCTTCCTGGTTGTCGGGCATCTGCATCATCATCATTGCGAGCGCCATTGGGTTGCCAGGTTGTGTCTGCTGCTTGGCAAGTTCGTCGAGTGCTTTTGCAACAGACTTCAGTTCCTTGAGGCTGGCAAATGCGTTACTTGTAGCAATGCGATCATATTGTTCTCGGCCACGTAGTGTGCTCGCCAGAAACGCAGCATCATCTGGAATGAGGCCGATACCAAGGTCTGCAGCCTGTGCTGTGTGAGCATTCACAAACAGTGCAGTAAAGAGTGAGCATGCGAGAGTGAGTTTTGTAATCATCGTCTTCCTCGGCGAGAGTGAAAAGGAAACGAGACATTTTTTTGTACGGTCTATACGACTGGTTTGCTTAAGCATGTCCAAAAAAACCCTTGGGGGTAATACAACGGAGTGGCGTATCGGAACAGAATGCCTCGGTTCAGTACATCATTTTTTTCAACGAACATGAACGAGCCATACATAATAGACTACTGAAACACGGTGTTTCTGAGAATACAGTATTTACAAATTGTGTATTCGAACTGTGAAAAACCCGGCGATGTTGAATAAGGTTATGTGTATCTGATAGTTACAGAAGTTTTGCAGATTTTATAACTGAGCCGTTTAAAGGATGTTCCTCGTGGCAAAGGCAGTGATTCACCTTGGTTCGACTGAAATTATCGATACCTTTGCCGAAGCGTTTCGGCTGAGATTTGCACGACTCGTGGTTACGGCACACGACACGTCCTGGCTTGAGGCCGGAATCCAGTCGTTTTGTGGCTACGCGACAAGTGTCATAGGTTGCGATGCCGAAGTTGGCGTGGAGCGATTCATATCCTCTGATGAGAGTCCAGATGGCCGACCAGGTGCCTCAATTCTTGCGTTTGGATTTACTACTGATTCTCTTGCGGAAGCAGTGGCTAATAGAACCGGCCAATGCCTGCTGACTTGTCCAACAACAGCTGTATTTGATGGGTTATCACAATCAGAAGAACGAATGCCACTGGGGCAGCGCATTCGTTTTTTCGGTGATGGTTTTGAGAAGACGAAAGTATTTGATGGACGGCGGTACTGGCGGGTGCCCGTAATGGATGGAGAATTTTTGGTTGAAGAAACCTGTGGCGTTGCGAAGGGTATTGGCGGAGGAAATTTGGTGATTCAAGGGGCCTCTCTTGAGGCAACATTGGCATCGGCCAAACGAGCAGTGAATGCAATTGCAGCCGTGCCGGGTATCATCGCGCCATTTCCTGGTGGCGTAGTGCGATCCGGCAGTAAAGTTGGATCTCGGTACGCGGCGTTAAAGGCTTCTACCAATGATGCTTTCTGCCCGGGCTTATTAGGAAGGGTGTCGACCCAGCTTCATCCCGGAGTTGTTGCGTGCCTCGAAATAGTCATTGATGGAGAGAACGAACAGGTGATTTGTGAAGCCATGGCAGCTGCTATCAAGGTGGCGGCAGGCGAGGATATACCGGCTATATCTGCTGGAAACTATGGTGGCAAACTGGGTAAGTTTCACTTTCATCTGCATCAGATTCTTACGGACGCTGGTTTTGCGTAGTTTGTTTCCAGCCGATCAATTTTTGTGAAACGGCCTTCTACTGCTCACCCATCTTTGGTACTTCCCCCGATGTTCCGGTCCGTCTAGTGACCGTCCCAATCAGGAGTGGAGTCATGGAAAAGCGCCCGTCGCGTCAAAATATTGTTGTGCCTCCCAAAGGCGTCTCAGCTACGTCAATGATTATTGGTGCCGTGTTGTGCGGGCTGGCTGGCTTTGCCGTTGTATGGCTTGCTGGGCTTGGCCGTACGGTGCCTGTCACACAGTCTCCAATTCCCACGGCGTCAGCAAACACTGCAGTGCCATCTCAGGCAGAAGAATCATTGCCTGCTGTTCGTATACAGCCAGCATCAAACGTGGAGCAGAGTCGATTTTCGTCAACTGGCCAAGAAACATACTTGAATCCAGTTCGTGGTGGTGACTACCCGGCACAACCGGCCTCTTTTGAAAAACCGATTGAAGGCAAGATATCTGCAA
>Ga0315330_10002097_pt1 | contig 13592 bp, 10 predicted proteins | sample M140m34915metaG_FD_203453 | JGI IMG/M metagenome (GOLD analysis project Ga0315330, IMG submission 203453) | Ammonia-oxidizing marine archaeal communities from Monterey Bay, California, United States - M1 40m 34915 | ecosystem: Environmental > Aquatic > Marine > Intertidal zone | place: USA...
TTTTTCTAAAGAGACAAGCATAATTTCTGAATTTGTTTTAAGCTCTGATATTTCGTTGTTAATAAAGGTTTCAATTGAATTTTTTATCACTTCAAAAATTAGTTTATTCTTGCTGTATGAAGCGTCTTCATGATGCTTAAGAAAAGATTTTTTTAAAATACTTTTTAATTTTTTTAGGTTTTTGTAAAGCTCTTTATCGCACAATTTTTTTCCAATAAAAGGGCTATAAAATTCCTCCAATACTTCATGAAAAATAAGTCCTATTTTTTTATGACTAACATAGTCGTGTTTGTCTTCTTCATTATTGATGTTTAGTATTTTTTGTAAATAATATTCTAATGGATTTTTAATATACATTTCTAGTGATGATGGAGAAAATCCTTTTTGAGAAATCTCTTCAATTCTTTTTAAAGTCTCTGGTGTTTTTATAAACTCTTTTTGTGTATTAGAAAGAATTATTTGGTTTAGAGTGTTAGGATAAACAAGGGTATGTAAGTCTTGATTTTCAATTTCTAGCTGATATATAAACCTGCTTTTTTCTCCCCTATCAACCCCTTCTTTGTTAGAGCTATATATCAGAAATATTTCTTCTGCTCTTTGAATTAACCTGTAAAAATGGTAGCTAAAAATTTTATCTCTTTCTGCATATCCAAACATTCCATATTTTAGTTTTAACACTTGAGGGATTAGTGAGTTAAATGTTTTTCCCGCTGGCATAATCCCCTCATTAACTGATGTTATAATAACTCTTTTGAAATCAAGAGCTCTTGTTTCAAGAAGTCCTAAAATGTTTAATTTTGAGGCTTTACTAGCTTTAATTGACACGCTTGTATGGCTAATAAACAACAACAAAACTTCTTTAGCTCTTTCAATATTCATATTTGAGTTTTTTTGTAACTCTTTTAAGTAAGTCAATTCATTTTTAATTAGTTTAATTTCATGATATTCAAAATCAGAAAGCTTTTTAGATTTTTGCAATTCGTTTAAAACTTGATTAACATCTTCTATAACTTCTATTCCCTTAAGCCATTTTCCAAAAACAATCTTTAATAAGGTCTTGTTATTTTTTAATTTCAATTTAGTAAAGGCAAGAGATTGTCTAGTTATATTTTCTGGTTTTAAGTCGTGTAGCTTTTTGATTACTGTTGAAAACAACAAGTGTCTCAAAAGCTTAATTGATCTATGGTCAAAATCATGTGATTTGTATTCCAAAAAAACCTTCAACATAGACTTTATTCCCATGTCTTTCAAAGGAACCGAAATATTCAAGTCCTCTTTGGAAATGTTTTCTGGAATATGCTCTAAAACTGGATAGATTAGGTTTTCGTCACCCAAAACTACTGCTGTACTTTTGGTATCAATATCATTAAATTTTGATAAGATTTTACCAACTTCATTTGACTGAGCTAAAAAACCGTTGGCCTTAATAATGTTTATGGTTTTTTTCTTAGAAAAGTTATTGGAAACCCACTTAAACTCGTTTTTAGAGAAAAATTTCCAATTTCGTCTGTATTTTCTTAAGAAAAAAGAAGCGCTATGGTTTTTGTTGTTAAAAAAACTGGAGTCAGTATCCCAATAAATATTTCCGTTGTTAAATGAAATAAGCTCCTGAACTATTAACTCCTCAGATTTTGACAATGCGCTTAATCCAATAAAAATAAATTTACATTTAGAGTTTGCTTCTTTAAAAAACTCTATGTTTTTAACCGCTTCAGCATAACAAACTCCTTTTAAGCCTTGTCCTTTATTAAATAATTGTTTTTTAAAACCTTCGTAAACATAATTAGATCTAAATAAAAATTTTTGAAGATTCTTAGCAGATGATTTTTCATTCCCCCAATTCTTCACTTTATCAAGATCAATAAGATCTTTTATGACCACATCTAAATCAAGGAGATTTTGTTCAATTTCTGAAGCATCTTTTAAGAAAGTGGTTGCAATTGAACTGTTATAAAAGTCTTTTAGTTCAGAATTCTTCAAGTTTTTAAAAAAACACCTGTAGAACTCGTATTCTGACATGGCTATACTTGCCTCTTCAATTCCAGAAATTTTCTTAATTAAAGAATCTATCGTCTCAATTTGTGGAGAAAAAATTGGCTTAGAAATCTTTGAAAGAATCTGTTTTTTTAAGTTGTACTGAGATTTTTTATTGGGAAGTATAAAAAAAGTGGTTTCTATATTAGTTAAATCGAAGTTAATCTCGTCTATTACCTTTTTTAAAAAAGAAGCCATTTTTAAAAATAAAAAAAGCGCCTAATATAAAGGCGCTTTTTAAACAGTTTATTTTAAAGAATCTTAATTCAAAGGAATAACCTTAAATTCTACTCTTCTATTTTTAATTCTACCTTGTCTGGTACCGTTTGATACTTTTGGATTGTCTTCTCCATATCCAACCGTTTGAAGTCTTGAAGATGTAATTCCGTTTTCAACCAAAAATTCTTTAACAGACATAGCTCTCATTTCTGAAAGTTTTTGATTAAAAGCCTTTGGACCAGAAGAGTCTGTGTGTCCTTCAATCATGAAGTTTGTTTGAGAATAATTGTTCATGATTCCTATAACTTCTCCTAAAAGACTTTTAACCTGTGGGCCTAAAGTTGCTTTATTCAATTCAAAAGGTATCATTGCCCCAACTGAATTTAATTTATCCATAATTTCCTCTGTAGGTTCTGGGCAACCACTATTTGAAGCTACTCCAGCTGTATTAGGACATTTATCATCTTTGTCTAAAACACCATCTGAATCAGAATCTGGCCAAGGGCACCCGTTGTTAGCAGATGGTCCAGCTACGTCAGCACAAGAATCAATATTGTCTGAAACGCCATCACCATCAGAATCAGGGCAGCCGTTCATTTCAACAGATCCTGCTACATTAACACACGCATCTTTAGTGTCAGGAACTCCATCACCATCAGAATCAGGACATCCGTCAAATTGAGCTAATCCAGCTAAATCAGGACATGCATCTTTACTGTTTTCTACACCATCTCCATCGTTGTCAGGACATCCGTTAAATGCAGGCAAACCAGCTTGGTTAGGACAATCATCATATTGATCATAAACACCATCTTTATCGGAATCTTTTCCTCCAAAGTTGATAGCTACACCAATATTATGTTGAAAGTGAGCTTTTAGATCCTGCATGTCATTAAACGCGTGCTTGTAAGTTGAATTAATTTTTATGGCAACAGTATTTGAAACCGGAATATTAACTCCATATCCTCCATTTAGGGTGTGAGACCTTTGATTAGCAAACCATGTGTATCCAGTACCTCCTTCAAGAAACGGCTCAATGTCTAACCCTAGAACGTTCAATGAAGTTGGAATGTTATAATTCACAACCGCATCAAAACTTGCAATAGTTTCTTCAGGAATTGTAGCTCTCTCGTCACCGAGCTGAGTAACCTTGTTAAAAGACCCTCTGAACCCATAAGAGAAATCATCTGTACCATACCTAGTAAGGCTTATGGTATTAACTAAACCTGAAGTGTAATTCCAATTACCTGAGGCATTGAAATATTCACTGAAAAGATGACCCGTAGGGTTATCTGAAGAATCAGTTCCTACTGGATGAAAATCAATAGCATTAACACCAAATGATATTTGCCATTTGTTATTTTTATCTTGTGCAAGCAAAAAGCTTACAGAAAAAATCATAACAAAAAGTGATAGAATCCTAGTTGTTTTTTTCATTTTATAATATTGTTTAATAATTTGTAACTACAAACTTAATGAATTTATAGGATATAAAGGGTTTTTTTTAATCAGTCAACAACAATCTCAATATCATTGTATTGATTATTTACATAAACTAAAACAGTTTCTCTAACTTTGTATCCCATTTTTTGAAGAAGCTTTTTATAGTTTTCTATCTGTAAAACATCTCTTCTTGACTTTTGGCCTGTTTTATAGTCAATTACTGTGGCAACCTGATTTTTGTCAAAAACAATTCTATCAGGTTTGAAAATTCTGCCATCGTTTGAGAAAATTTCTTTTTCACAAAGAACTCTGAGCTCTGGGGAGAAATGTTTTTTAATACTTGGACTTGTAACAATCTTTTTAGATATGCTTAAAATTTGATTTTTTATCTCTTTATTGATTGTTTGGTTCAAATCAAGGTCTGTTTTCTCGCGATTATAATCAGATCTTTTTTTGATTTTACCCATAAACTCATGAAAGTATAAGCCAAAATTAATTTTTTCGTCAACGTATGATCTTTTGGGCTCAAATTTCATTTGTGTAGTTTGAAAACCTTTATTTAAAACCGTTTTGGTTTTTGTTTGTGATTTTTTAACTGTTTTTGTCCCCCAAGAGTAGTTTAATTTTTCTTCATTCCAAATTTTGTTTGTTTCTAAAAAGGACCTCGTAATTTCGTTATGTGAATTAAGTGAAGCTTTTTTAGGGAAGCTTGAAATAGTGTAAAGCTCATCAACTGCGCGAGTGAAGGCAACATAGAGCAAATTTGTGTTATCTAGCTCTTGGTTTTCTAAAGTTGTCTCAACCATATTTTTGGTCAAGTCATTGTATTCTTTTAGCTTTTCATTAAACGAAACTAATAGCTTGGTTGGGTTTTTAGATTTATCAACTGGAAACCATTTTTTTAAGCCATAGGTTCTAAATGTAAAAGAATCCGCAAATGGATAAATTACAACCGGAAACTCTAATCCTTTAGCTTTATGAATTGTTAAAACCTGTACAGACTCTTTATTTCCTTCGCCCGAAACCTTGATTTTCTCTTTATTTTTATCCCAATATCTTAAAAACTCTTCATCAGATTGACTTTTTTTATAAACTTGGTCATATAAAATTTCTAAAAAAAACGAAATAAAAATATTATTGTTTTGTTCGTTAAGTTTGAGTTCTTTTATAGCCAGTGTAATTGAATTAAAAAGCGGTTTTTTAAAGCCTTCTGATAAAAATTCAAGATTTATTTTTTTTAAAAAACCTTCTTGATCTAAATTTATAATACTATTGAAAAAAAGAAACTGATCTTCTTTTAATTTCGGGTTGTAAAAATGATTAGCAATTTTAAATTTAGAGCGTTTATTTGTGGGGTCTATTCTTAATTTTATTAGCTCGATTAGCAACATAACCTCCTTGGAATTAGACAATAAAAGAGCATCTTCAGAAGAAACACTAATACCTCTTTCTATTAGACCGCGTGAAATTTGAGAAGATTGATTATTGTCTCTGGTGAGAATCGAAATTTCTGAGTTTTTATAATTTCTTTTTTTACAATCTATTATAATTGAACAAACTGAATCTATTGTTTCTGAAAGATATTCTTCTTTATTTAATTCTTGCTTTAAAAACTTTAAAGAAACGTAGCCCCCTTTTTTGTCGTTTGTTTTTTGGCTTGAACTCTCTTCAAAAATATGTTTGTGCGATTTGTTGGAAAGTAATTTGGAAATGCTTTTAAAAAAAAGGTTGTTAAAAATTATTATTTCCTTTTTACTTCTATAGTTTTTGGGTAAGAACTTGATGTTTTTTTTTGCATTAAACGGATTTTCCCCCTCTAATAAATCAGTAAATATTCTAGGGTTTGCTCCCCTCCATCGATATACAGATTGCTTGGGGTCTCCCACCACCAACAGAGAACCTTCAGGATCATCATGATCATATGAATCTAGCGCATGTGATATTAGTGGGATTATATTTGCCCATTGTAAAAGTGATGTATCTTGAAACTCATCTATAAAATAATCATTGAACCTAACTCCAATTTTTTCGTATATGTAGGGGGTAGGTTGGTTTAAAATTTCTTTATAAATAATTTCATTAAATTCTGAAATAGAAATTTGATTTTTTTCTTTTTGAATTTCTTTGAAGTATTTTTTTATTGTTTTTATCAATAATGATGGAATTATTGAGTTTGAAAAGGACTTTAAGGCAAAACAATTTTCTAAGCTTTTTTTTAGATTTAGAAACAATTCTTTTAATTCTTCAAACACCTGTTTGCAAATTATTGGGTGTGTTTTATAAGATGATTTGTTTATCAACGTCTCTTTTTCAAATAATTTAAAAACGGAACTGACGTCTTTCCATGTGTGTTGATTTTCCAAAACTTTTTTTACGAACTTCGGAAAAGAGTTTCTTGAAAAACTTATTTCAAAGCTTTTATTCTCGATTACTGTTTGGATTGCTTTTAATATTTCTTTTTGTTTTTTTGTTTCATAAGCTTCTTTTTTTAACAACTCTTTTTTTAGTTCTTTAAAACTTTCCAAAGAATGTGTGTTTAAATTTTGAATGTCGTTAAATTGATTTTCGTTAAATAAAGAACGGGCAAATTCTTTCAAATCATGCTCAATATCCCACGATTTTCCTTCGTTTATTTTGTCAAAGGCAAATGCCTTTAGCATATTTAGCTTGTTACTGTCGTTGACTGCACTTTGAAACACCCTAGCGATTGCTTCATTTATTACATCTTCTGTTTCGGTTATGAGGTTGAAATCTGAAGAAATATTAAGGTCATGTGCAAATGATCTTAAAAGCTGGTGATTAAAACTATCAATAGTATCAATTTGAAAAAAGGAAAAATCGTGTAGAATTTTTTGAAGTATTTCTTTTGCTTTTAATCTAATTTCTGAATCAGAAAGCTCTAATTCATTTTTTATACTAAAGTACAATTCAGAATCTTTAGGTTTTTCGACTTTTGAAAATTCTTTTAAAGATGACAAAACCCTCTCCTTCATCTCTTGAGTAGCTTTGTTAGTGAAGGTTAATGCAAGAATTCTTTTATAATATTCTTTATCTTTTGATTTTAAAATCTTTTTTAAAATTTGTTTGGTAAGAACGTGCGTTTTGCCCGAACCTGCAGAAGCACTTATGATGTCAATTTTAGATTTCAAAAAAAAAAAATTAGTTACTAGTAAAAGTAAACGATTATTAATTAATTTTATTCTATTAAATTTTAAAACTAAAATTATGGCTTTTGAATTACCTGCGCTTAAATATTCTTTTGACGCCCTAGAACCTCACATCGACACTAAAACGATGCAAATTCATCATGGCAAGCACCATGCTGGTTATACAAATAATTTAAATAATGCAATCAAAGACACCCCTCTAGAGGGGCTTTCAATAGAAGAAATCTTGAAAAACCTAGATATGAACAACACTGCTGTTAGAAATAATGGTGGAGGATATTTCAATCATAATTTGTTTTGGAATATTTTAAGTCCTAATGGAGGAGGGGTTCCGTCAGGTGATTTGGCAGAGGCTATTGATCTTTCTTTTGGAAGTTTTGATGAGTTTAAGTCCATCTTTTCGAAAGCAGCTGGAACTAGGTTTGGATCTGGCTGGGCATGGCTATGTGTTCATCCAAATGGCAAGCTTGAAATTTGCTCAACTGCAAATCAAGACAATCCCTTAATGCAAGGGATAGGATGCGGAGGAAGACCTATACTTGCTCTAGATGTTTGGGAACACGCGTATTACCTCAATTATCAAAACAGAAGGCCTGACTACATTGCTGGTTTTTTCAATGTGATTGACTGGAGTATTGTTTCAGAATTGTTTAAAAAATAAATCAGTACGCCCTTTTCCCTGATCCTTCGAAGTAATTTATAAATGCTTGGTTCACCACTTTATTACCTCCTGGTGTTGGATAATTCCCTGTAAAATACCAGTCTCCTAAGTTTTTAGGACAAGCTTTGTGGAGGTTTTTAACTGGTTGGAAAATTACCTGTATTTCTGCTTTTATGTCTTTCTCTTTAAGCATCGTCGAAATTTGGCCAGAAATTTCTTCATCTGTGAAATCTGAATAAATTTGACAAACCCTATTTTTCATTTTGTAAGCTGGTAGCTTTAATTCTTTTAAACAGTCTTGGTAAACTTTTTTTATTAAACCTTCTTTGCCTTGGTTTTTTAATAGGTTTATAGCTGCTCTAAAAGCTATAAAATCTTCCATTTTTGCCATATCAATTCCATAGCAATCCGGATAACGGATTTGTGGAGCGCTTGAAACAACTATGACTTTTTTTGGGCTTAGCCTGTCTAAGATTTTCAATATACTTTTTTGAAGAGTAGTTCCTCTGACTATACTGTCATCAATTATGACCAAAGTATCTGTTTTTTTTATAGAGCCATAGGTGACATCGTATACGTGAGCTACTAATTCATCCCTGTTTGCATCATCAGCAATAAATGTCCTAAGTTTTGCATCTTTAATGGCTACTTTTTCTATCCTGGGCTTCAACGAGAAAAGTTTTTTTAAAGTGTCGTTAGAAAGAGCGTTTTTAGATTCCATGACTTGTTTTACAGATTGATCTGTTATGTGTTTTTGCGCCTGTTGAACAACTCCAAAAAAAGATGTTTCAGCAGTATTTGGAATGTAAGAAAAAACAGTATTAATAAGGTCGCCATTTAAAGCTTTTACTATTTCAGGAAATATGAGCTCCCCAAGCTTTTTTCGTTCAAAATAGATTTCTTTATCGCTTCCACGAGAAAAGTATATTCTTTCAAACGAGCATGCTCTTCTTTCTTTTTTCTCAAGTATGGGCAATACAGCTACTTTTCCTGATTTTTTTATTAAAATACTGTGTCCTGCTTCAAGCTCTTGAATACTCTCAAATGAGGTGTTAAAAACAGTTTGTATTACCGGTCTTTCTGAAGCAACCACAACAACTTCTTCGTTTTTAAAATAATAGGCTGGTCTTATTGCGTTGGGATCTCTTAAAACAAATGCATCCCCATGGCCTAACAAACCAGCCATAGCATATCCCCCATCCCAATCTTTTGATGCTTTTTTTAGAATCTTACTTATCTTCAGCCTTTTTTCAATTAAAGGAGAGGCTTCTTTTTTTGTGTAACCTTCTTTTTTTAGGTCCCTATATATTTTATGAACTGCGTCGTCTAAAAAATGTCCTATCTTTTCCATAACAGTAACAGAATCGACCTTGCTTTTAGGGTGTTGGCCCAGCTTAACTAGGTTTTCGAAAAGCTCTTCGTTATTTGTCATGTTAAAATTCCCGGCAACTATTAGGTTCCTATGGGTCCAGTTGTTTTGTCTCAAAAAAGGGTGGACACTTTCTATGTTGTTTTGACCAAACGTGCCATATCTAACATGGCCTAAAAGAAGCTCTCCATGAAAAGGAATATTCTCTTCGTTTTTATCTAGATTGATGATCTTTTCGTTAACTCTTGAAAAAACTTCTTGAATAGGTTGTTTAGCAGAGGATCTTTCTCTATATATATATTTTTGTCCTGGCTTTGCATTAATTTTAACTGTAGCAAAACCCGCTCCATCTTGTCCTCTGTTGTGTTGCTTTTCCATCATCAAATACATCTTGTTTATCCCAAATGATTTGGTGCCGTATTTTTTTTGATAAAATTCTAGGGGTTTGAGCAATCTAATGAGGGCTATTCCGCATTCATGTTTTATTTTATCACTCATTTATTGCTTAAGACTTGTAAGGGTTTAAAATTAATTAAATTTCTCTAATACCTGGTAAAATTTTTGAATTCTTTGAGTCTGTTATTAGTTGTTTCTTTTTCTAAACTTTCCATTACAGATGTTCCAAAGCCTTCTACACAAAACGAGGCCATTACTGTTCCGTGTACGACCGCTAGTTTCATTGCTTCAAAATTTATTTTATCAAGATGTGACAAGTAGCCTGCGAACCCTCCAGCAAAGGTGTCTCCAGCGCCAGTTGGATCTATAACTTTTTTAACCGGAAACGCTGGAACAGTGAAGAATCGACTCTCATCAAAAAGCATTGCACCGTGTTCTCCTTTTTTAATTACAATTTGTTTGGGGCCAAAAGACAAGATTTTATTTGCTGCTGCAAATAATGTATCCTTTTTAGAAAGCTGAAGAGCCTCCTCGTCATTTATTATAATAATATCAACCCTCTTTATAACTTTCATAAGTTCAGCAAGCGCATTGTCCATCCAAAAATTCATTGTGTCTAGTATTATACATTTTTCGCTAACATTGACTTGATCCAGAACAGTGTTTTGTATTTCTGGATGCAAATTTCCTAAAACTATAATTTCGGCTTTCTTGTTTTCTTCAGAAACAGCGGGGTTAAAATCAGCTAAGACATTGAGTTGTGTGTTTAAAGTATCGCGTTTGTTCCAGTCTTTATGATACTTGCCTTTCCAATAAAAGGTCTTTCCTTTTGGAACGATTTCAATTGAATCAGTGTTTATTCCTTTGAGCTTTAACAGCTTTAAGTTTTTATGTTCAAAATCCCCTCCAACAATTGAAATTATTGATGATTTTGAATTAAGCAAAGAAGCACCCAAACCAATGTAAGTAGCTGCTCCTCCAAGAATTTTTCCAGATGACCCTGTTGTCGTTTCTATTTCGTCGTAAGCAACAGTCCCTATGATTAAGATTTTTTTCATAAGGGTTTATTTATTTTTTCATATTCAAGATCTAGTGATGAATTTTTACTTTTCGATGCGTCAAAAGCAAGTTTATCACACTTTTCATTTTGTGGGTGATTATTGTGTCCTTTTATCCAGTTAAATTTAATGGTGTTTTTATCAAATAGCTTTAAAAAATCAAGCCACAAATCTACATTTTTTTTGTTTTTAAAATTTGTTGTTTTCCATTTAAAAACCCATTTTTTTTCAACTGAATCAACAACATATTTTGAGTCGGTATATATTAGAACTTTTAGCTTGTTTTTCTTTAACATTTTCAAGGCATCAATTACAGCAAGTAGTTCCATTCGGTTATTTGTTGTATATCGAAAACCTTTTGAATACTCTTTGACAAACCCTGACTTACAGTCTTCCATTATTATGCCATACCCCCCAGGACCCGGATTACCTCTTGATGAGCCGTCTGTATAGATTATTACATCACAAGCCTTCATTATTTAAAATTTTTTCTATTATTAAGGGATAATTCTCGTGCTCAAGTTTTAACACTTTTGAAGACAGGCTTTCAGGGGTTTCTTTTTCGTTTATTTTTATTTTTTTTTGAAATATTACAGCGCCTTTATCGTATTCTTGGTTAACGTAGTGGATTGTAAATCCAGAGAGTTTTTCTTTGTTTAAAATCACCTCTTTGTGTATGTTAAGCCCATACATTCCTTTGCCTCCATATTTAGGCAATAAAGAAGGGTGAATGTTTATTATTCTGTTTTCGAAGGCAGAAACGATTTTTTCAGGTATTTTTAATAAAAACCCAGCCAAAACTATTAGGTCAGGGTTAGTGTTTCTAATGGTCTCTAAAAACGTGCTTTCATAAAACTCTTTTTTATTAAACAACACTGTTTTGATGTTCAATTTTTGAAAAATGTTTATAACATTGGCTCTTGGGTTGTTACAGTAAATTGAATCGATTATGACATTCTGGTTATTATTAAAGTATTCAAATATTTTTAAAGCGTTAGAGCCAGATCCCGAAGCAAATATTATAACCTTTTTGTTAGTATTGTTCAAGTTTATCTTTTTTTGTTCAACAAAATAACGGTTTTATACCTCATAAATCAACGATTTTTTACAGTCTTTTATTAATTTTTATAAAAAAAGATGGTTATAATATAAAGTTTTTTATTTTTGTCGCAACTTTAAAAAATAATTATGTCTGATATTTCATCTAGAGTTAATGCAATTATTGTCGACAAATTAGGTGTTGACGAAAACGAGGTTGTGCCATCTGCAAGTTTTACTAACGACTTAGGCGCTGACTCTCTTGATACAGTAGAATTAATTATGGAATTTGAAAGAGAATTTGATATTCAAATCCCAGATGATCAAGCTGAAAAAATTGCTACTGTTGGTCAAGCCGTTCAGTATATAGAAAGTTCAAAATAGTTTTATGGAACATAAGCGTGTTGTTGTTACCGGATTAGGAGCACTAACACCTATAGGTAACACTGTGTCTGAATATTGGGACGGATTGGTTTCTGGAAAGTCAGGTGCTAATAACATTACCTATTTTGATGCATCTAAATTCAAAACTCAATTTGCATGTGAGCTCAAAGGTTTTGATCCTCAAAACTTTATGGACAGAAAGCTTGCGCGTAAAATGGACAGGTTTGCTCAGTATGCAATAGTTTCATCTGATGAGGCAATAGTTGATGCCAGGCTAATTGAAGACGATGTTGACAAAGACAGAATAGGTGTTATATGGGGTGCTGGAATTGGCGGTTTGGAAACCTTTCAAAACGAAGTTCTGGGCTTTGCTTCTGGAGATGGAACCCCAAGGTTTAATCCATTTATGATTCCTAAAATGATTCCTGATATTGCACCTGGAATTATTTCAATTCGAAATGGTTTTATGGGCCCAAATTTTGCAACTGTCTCTGCGTGTGCATCTTCAGCAAACGCGCTTATTGATGGTCTAAATTATATTAGATTAGGTCATGCCGATGTTATTGTTTCGGGTGGCTCTGAAGCAGGTGTGTCAATTTCTGGGATAGGTGGCTTTAATGCTTTACACGCTCTTTCAACTAGAAATGACAGTCCTGAAACAGCATCTAGACCTTTTGATAAAGACCGAGATGGTTTTGTTCTTGGAGAAGGTGGAGGGTGTTTAATTCTTGAAGAATATGAACATGCAAAAAAAAGAGGTGCTAAAATCTATGCTGAGATTGTTGGAGGAGGTCTTTCGGCAGATGCTCATCACATGACGGCTCCTCACCCTGAGGGACTTGGAGCTATTAAAGTTATGCAAAATTGTCTTCGGGATGCTAGAGTTGACTTTTCTCTTATAGATACTGTTAACATGCACGGAACCTCTACTCCTTTAGGAGATGTTGCAGAATCAAAAGCTCTTTATGATGTTTTTGGGGATCATCTTTACTCAATGAATATAAATTCTACAAAATCAATGACGGGACACTTGTTAGGAGCTGCAGGAGCGGTGGAAGCGATTTCTTCAATACTTTCAATTAATAGCGGGGTGATTCCTCCAACTATTAACCATAAAACAAATGACGAGTCTATAGATAATAAAATTAATTTCACTTTTAACAAATCTCAAAAAAGAAATGTTGAATATGCAATGAGCAACACTTTCGGTTTTGGAGGCCATAATGCTTGTGTTTTGTTTAAAAAATTTGAAGGCTAGCATTAACCCTTCTACCATTACTTATCGTATCTTTACTGAGTGTCTAATCATATTTTAAAACATCTTGATTTTGAAAAAAGTTCAAATTATTTTGCGATCCTGTGTGGAGAGGAGTTTTACCTTTTAATACTTCTTTTAAATACATCTCTAGGTTTGTCTTTAAAAAGAACCAAAGAAGATTTAACTTTTGCTAAGGCAAGCGCCTCTTTTATGGCTTATGAGCATGAAGACAAAAAAATTGGGTATAGTCTTTCGATATTTAATAACGTTAGTAAATCTGTAACTAAAAACAACCAAAACAATACCCTTTTTGGCAGCGATATAAAAGATTTTCTTTTATTACCAGAGCTGGGTTCTGTTGATTATATTTTGAAATATAGCGGAGATGGGGCTATCTTTGCAAAGTTTTTAACCAAAATTAAATCCATTTCAGAAATTGTTTCTATTTATGAAATTCCTGAAAAAAAACTAAAATCTAAAGAAAATTTAATATTTGAACATTAATGAACTCAAATAAAACCAAAATAATAGCAACCTTAGGACCGAGCTCAACAGCATTGTCAAA
>Ga0315330_10002098_pt1 | contig 13589 bp, 5 predicted proteins | sample M140m34915metaG_FD_203453 | JGI IMG/M metagenome (GOLD analysis project Ga0315330, IMG submission 203453) | Ammonia-oxidizing marine archaeal communities from Monterey Bay, California, United States - M1 40m 34915 | ecosystem: Environmental > Aquatic > Marine > Intertidal zone | place: USA...
AGAATCCGCACCCGGTTTCAACACGAAATAAATGCCCAAGGCGATGAACAAGGGTTGGAGCACATCGACCAGTTGAATCAACCAGATAGTGACCAACGTCATGATGATGGCTGCGTGGGAAAGAACCGTCAACCGCTGGCGAAAGTTTTCACTCGTCCATTTTGGTGTAGCTGCTTCCATAGAGGACCCAGTATTCATGAGGTCTTGAAAGCATTCCGAGCCAAAACTGCTCATTCTGCTTCATCAAACTGCTTGAGTGGAGGGAGGCGCAACGTCAGAATTGCAGAAATGACCATCAGCACACCACACAGATGGAAGGCCGTATGGTAATCCCAAGGATAAGAGCCGTTAACCGTCAATTCCCACACCAATCCCCCACTAAGTGGACCAAAGATACGAGCAAAGGCGCTGAGTGATTCTTGAGCCCCCATCACCACACCAAGGTCGTAGCCCTCATCTCGGGCGATTCGAGTCAAGTACGTGCTTGAAGAGGGTTGGAACACACCGTTTCCAATGGCGATGCATGACACCACCAGCAACATCTGAATCCAAGCCATGGATGATTGGGTGTAAGGGATGAGGGTCAGACCAATCCCGGTTAGCAAAACGGAAATTGGAATCAAACGTCGAGTTCCATAACGTCGAGTAAGCGGACCGATGAGCACGGCCTGAGTGAGTATTCCAAAGAGACCGATCATGGCGAAAATTCTGCCGTTGTCTTGCTCTGAAAATCCGAGTCCGCCAAGGCCAACCGCCATCTCGGTGTAGAGAATGAAGACTGAGTGCATGACGGTGAATCCGAAAATGAAGAGCATCGAGACCCAAATCATCGCACCAATGCTTGGCGTACGTAACATGGAAGCAGAATTGGCGGCCATGGAGAGCATACGCTGTCCCCAAGGGCGCTCGTCTTCGTTGTTTTTCAATGCCTCAACATCAATGGATTCTGGCAACTTATAGTAGGCCAAAACGAGCGAACCGGCCGAGAGGGCACTGGCAATGGCACAGGGTAAGAGGTACGGATAGGTGTCAAACACCGTACCAACAAAGAGATTCCAACGTTCAGCAGGATTCGAAAATTCGCCGCCGATGAAGGGGCCAATGGTGAATCCAAGACCAAAAGCAGCACCAATGAGCCCCATCCGGGTCGCCAGCTGTTTGGGGCTACTAACATCTCCAATGTAGGCCCGGGCTACTGCAATGTTTCCGTTAAAGACACCCGCTAGGAAGCGCATGGACAAAGCAAACAAGAGCGTTGTTGAAAAGCCAAAAGCGGTGAAGAAGACCGTGTTGCCAACCAAACCAATCATCAGCACAGGACGACGTCCAATGCGGTCAGATAACGAACCCCAAAATGGAGAAAAGAGAAATTGGGCAGCGGAGTAAGCCGTCATGAGGAGGCCAACCCAGAGGCCGATTCGAACAACGCCATCAGCCTCTGCCAAGTCTTGAACCAGATAGGTGAGGAACGGAATGATAATCCCAAAACCAATCATGTCAATCATGGTGACGAGAAAGAGGGCGAGAAGAGCGCCTTTTCCTGCATCACGCTCAGAAGACATACGATGACCATCTACCCGTAGAAAGAAGCGGTATTAGTAGGCCACCCCGATATCCCACTTGCAACGGTCATTTACCTAGACGAGCGAAATCTTGCTTTGAACCTCTGGGGTCAAACGATCGATGACCGCTTCCAAACGCTCGACCAAACTGGCCTTCTGTTCGTGCTTAATGAGGGCGTATTGCATGACCTCATCAAGAGTATCCACAGCCACAACTTCAACCATGTTCTCAAACCGGTCGTCGAGGAGAACATCTTGCATGTTGGCCCGTGGAACAACGATGGTTTTCACACCTGAGCGTGCGGCTGCTTCAATCTTAGCCGTCACGCCACCAATTGGAAGGACTTCACCGCGAACGGAGAGGGAACCTGTCATGGCGAGGTCTTGGCGAATGGGAATGTTCTCGAGGGCAGAGATGATGGCGGTTGCGATGGTGATGGAAGCAGAATCGCCATCCACACCGTGTGTGTCCACGAATTGAATGTGAATATCGTAATCCGAGATATCCTTGCCCGTTAATTTCTTGATCACTGCACTCACGTTGGTAACACTTTCCTTGGCAAGGTCAGATAGGCCACCTGTGGCATGGATTTTCCCGCCTCCACCTTGAGAAGGGGTGACCAACGCCTCGACGGGAAGCATGATGCCACTGAAATCCGATAAGCCTGAGTTGGCACCGAGAACAGCGAGCCCGTTCACACGTCCAACACGTTCTCCGCTGTTCACCAGCATGGCGTAATCCTGGCGGCGTTCAATCATGCGGTCGGCGACTTGTTGTTCAAGCGGCTTAGCGATGTTCCGTGCCCCAAGAACGTGTTCGGCGGAGGTGAATGGAGCACCAGATTCAACCGCAAGGTCTCCAGCAATTCGTACCAGCCCACCAAGTTCACGAAGACGAAGGGAAAGTTTGCCACGCCGTCCAGCACGTCGCTGAGCTTCCCGAAGGATGATGGCCACAGCGCTTTTGTCAAAGTGGGGAATTTCGCGGACGGTGTCAAGGTCTCGAAGGACCTCTTGAGCGATAAAACGGATAAGTCGGCGGCGGTTTCGAGATGTATCTGGCATCTCGGAGTTAACATAGACTTCGTAGCCGTATCCACGAATACGGCTTCGTAGAGCGGGATGCATGCCTTGGATGGCGTCCAAGTTACCAGCAGCGATGAGAATGAAATCACAAGGCACCGGTTCGGTCTTGGTCAACGCACCCGAGGAACGCTCGGAGCGTCCTGAAATAGGGAAGGCACGTTCCTGCATGGCGGTGAGAAGCGCCTGTTGTTCCTCCAAGCGAAGAAGGTTGATTTCGTCAATGTAGAGCACACCCTTGTGAGCACGGTGAATCGCTCCAGGCTCAACACGGTCGTGTGCAGGCGTCTCCATGCCACCCGACTGGAAAGGGTCGTGACGAACATCGCCCAACAACGACCCGGAGAGGGTGGCGGTAGCGTCCACAAAGGGAGGAAGTTCATTCAAATCATGCTTCACGAGAACCTTTGGAATTCGACTGTCATCAACGGCGCCCAAACGGCTACGGATGAACATGTATCCAAAGACGAGGAGGAAACCACCGAACAAAAGGGTGAACAAATCACCGGATTGGAGCGCAGCAATGAGAATTAAAAATCCAATAGCGGCAAAGGCAATGAAAAGCATACGCTGGGATTTTTCTCGTTGTTGACGGATGGCTTCCTTCTGAACCTTGACGATTCGTTCGGCCCGTCCTGCTGGAACCGTTCTTACGCGTGGTACGTTTTGGTCGTCCTCGTTTGGATAGACCAAGACATCCTCAAGGGCATCTTTCGGGAGCAAGTCTGTCATCGACTTGGCCAGCATGGATTTCCCTGTCCCAGGGTCCCCAATCATCAGCATGTGTCGGCGCTGTTCTGCTGCTTTTTTGATGACGACTGAACCTGCTTCTTGGCCGATGACTTGGTCAACCAAGCGATCGGGTATGGGCACATCTGCCGTTGACTCAAACTCCACACCAGCAATCCAATCGGCGACAGACTCCTCTAGGATTTCGTCAGCACCGGTGGGTTCGGGTGACCAAACGGTCGTTGTCGGTTCTTCGGACTCTGACGGAACCTCATCCAAACCTTGAGCAGCCTCATGGAGGCTCTCTTCGTCAGGGGTTTCGTTTTCATCCGACACGATTCTTCCTCTCCTAACTCCCCTTTAGGGGTATGCTTTTCCATTGACCCTCGTGAGGGGTCATAAAGTTGCCATCACTGTAGGTGGTTGAGTCGGTCAAGGTATTGTTGTCCGTAATAGGTCCACTGCTCCATCGACCAGCCTGCTGGCAAGCCACCTGGTGGTAGCGGAGGGCCTGCAGGTGCGGTAATTGGAGCAGCAACCACTGGGGCAGCCGCCACTGGGGCAGCCGGAGCAACAACTGGAGTGACAGGAGCGACAGCTGCTACTGGAGCAACTGCAGCCACCGGTTGCTGGAAGAGTTCCTGTGTGCCACCATACATGGAATTGGCCACAGTATCATGGAAAGGCAGGCTTGCTTCGTTCCACTTTGGTTCAACGAGCCCATCCTGACGGCTGCGCATGAACATCAGCCCTAGGAGGGCTGCGACAATGAGCACGCCAATGACGATGAGAATCACGTTGGTGTTCAAACCAGAAGCGCCATCGTTGCTCGAACTCTTGAGGTCGTCCGAGGGACAGTCAGCACGAGGGTCATCACAAGCAACATCGAGTTTGGTGTTGAGTTCCAGCAGTCGGGCATCGAGGGAAACCACATCCTCCGAGTTCGTTGCCTCAGCGAGTTCTGCTTCGAGTTCGGCAATCTCAGCGAGGAGGTCGGCGACATACCATTCGATGAGGGCATCGTCCATTTCTGAAGGTGCAGGGAGTGCTTCGGTGGTCAACCACTTCGAGGTATCAGTCGTCTTGTACTCCTGGCCAGCATCGTCAACCGCACGTACCGTCAACCCAATGTAATCCATGTTGCGCATACCGTTGACACGTGCGTAGTCTCCATCACCGTACGGAGATGGGATGTTCATTTCTTGTGTCCATCCGGTGTTGGAGCGAGACATGTCAAGGTCGTATTCCCAGAAACCATCACACGTTCCCGAGAGCTCATTGCACAACGTCCAAGAGACCGTGATGACGGTAAAGGTAGGTGCAGATTCAGTCAGCGCGAAGTTTGCGGTGGGAGTTTGTGTTTCGTATGTGTCCGTCATGTCAACATAGAGATGTCCCGAACCGTCGTCCGTCTTCGAGATGTAGAACGGAACGGAGTCAAAGACTTCCACCGTGATTTGGTAACTGTTGGTGGCATAGCCGTCCGTGGTTGAAACGGTGACAATTTGTGTACCAACCTCTTCGAAGTCGAGGATCAAATCACCCGACACCAACCGTGCAGACCCTGTTTCTGTCGACTGGGGGTTGTTGACCCAATACGTGCCTTGTGGACTGTCGACATCGGTCAATCGGCTGTTCAAGTTGATCACCTTCTGGCGGTTGGTCTTCAGCGAGAATTCCTCGATGTCGGTCATGTCAAGGCGCGGGGCATCGTTGATTGGGTTGATTCGAATGGTGATGGTTTGGTCGGAGAATTGCTCTCCATCACTTGCACGAAGGGTGACTACCGTCTCGCCGTTGACATCGTTGTCAAAGGCATGGAAACCAAGGTCGTTTCCTCGAAGCTCAACTTCAATCACGTCAGGATTGGAATTGTCAATGACTTGAACAGAAAGGGTGGAAACGTCAACGGACTGACCAGTGTCGTCCGTGTCAGAGAGGTACTGGGTGAGCAGAAGTTCTCCACTACCACCTTCGTCAATCACTTGGATGGGAAGGCCAGCCCAACGAGGCTGTCCATTTTCAATCACGTTGAACAGAAGTGTTCCGTAGGGCAATTCGCCGGAATCGGTATAATCGCCTCCATCGTCTACCTTGATTTCAATGCCCTTCTGCCCGAGAGGGCATCCATTGTCATAGGGGAAGACAACCTCAAGTTCTTCGGTGCTAGCATGCCATGCAACAAAGTTCTCGCTGGTTGAAGTAATGACCAGTTCCGAAAGTGGGGTTTCAGGATCGGCGACATGGCCCTCCATGCTGACCTTGGTGCTGATGTCACACATCACGGTTGGGACCGGGTCCGCCACGATGAGCGGGCGTCCATTGGCCAACTCAAACATGTCATCGACCACTGACCAGTCGCTGGTCTGGCCTCGGCTGTCAACGGTACGTACTCGCACATCGTAATCACCAGCACTCATGCTCATGGTAGGGGTCACGATGTATTCGCGCCCTTCTTGAGGTGAGTCGCGGTAGAGGACTTTTTCGCCGCCAGAGACGATGCTGCTGTCCCAGAGGTCTTGGCCTGCTGCTGAAACTTCTACCTCAAAGGACATGGAATCAATGGTGTCAACATTGTCGTTAGGGTCGCCCTTTGCCAAAACGGTGGCGTACTCGCCACGCTCCACGACATTGGAGCCGATGACTTGAGGTGTCTTGGCAAGTGGGGTGCGGTCGTGATTCACGCCCAATTCTTGGACGTTGTTGTTGGTGCTCCCATCGCCATTTAGGCCAATCAAGCGGGCACCAAAGTTGGTGGACCAAGCATTGCCTGGGAGGTTTGAGGTATCCAAGGTTGCCGTGCCAGTCAGATAGGATGAGCCAGGGGCGGCGTTCAAGGTTGGAATGGAGACGGTTTTGATGGACGTGGTCGTCGCCCCGTTCTTGTAGAAGAATTCGAGGGAACCGCCATTGGTGTAGTCGAGGTCAGCCATGTTTTTGACATCGGCTTCGAGGGTCACGGTGTCGCCTCGCACATAGGATTCTGTGCCTTGGTCGTTGGTGACCTTGAGGCCGGAAACGCCGATGTCCATCTTCGGACCCATGTTGGAGTCAGCAGCTGACACGAGATCTCGGTGCTGTGTGTGGTCGCCATTGAGGAGAGCAGCCACCGTCAAGAAGTTGTCAAGTGCAGTGTTGCTGCCACCTGCTCGCACCGTGGAAAGGGGGACTGACCAGGATTTGGTGACCGAAGAACCGGCGGTGAGCGTGACGGATTCAAATCCGGTGCCGCCAGGGTTGAGAAGCCACTTCTTCCACACGTGATGAGGGTGAGGGTTGGGGGAGCCACTGTATTGCTCCGGGGAGTATTCCTCGGTGACGGCGGCGTAAATGTAGACCGTCTTCGAACCAGAACCAGTGTATGTCGCCGTAATCTCGATGTCCATGTTGGCGCCGTTAGGGGCCTGGTAGACCGACATGCTGTAATCTGCAGCGTTCTTGGTATTTCCACCGCTTTGATAGCGGGCGTCCGCTGAATATCCGTTTGAGAAGTACGTACCTTGTGTTGCATCGCCCCAAACGACCGTGGGGATGGTGTTTCCGTAGCCAGGAGCGCTTTGGATGTGGGCGCGCCTGTTGATTGGCGACAGGTTCGGGTTGCCCGAGGAAGGGGATTCCCAGAAGGAGATGTAGGTGAAGTCCTCAGATTGGGTGCCGCCGCCGCCATTGGTTCCATAGAGACTGTGAAGGTTGGCAGAGGCCGTGTGGCACGGGCCACACCAGTGGGCGCCCATGTACTCGGCAAACACAGGGTGGCCGGGACTGGTCGCCTCCATGACGACAGGCTCATCATTCAGTTCTGTGGGGATTGAATCCTTGTTCAGTTCAAGGGCAGCACCAGAGAGCAGGCTGCCAACAAACAATAGAACCAAACCAAGGGATAGGCTTCGCGTCACGGTACTCATGTTCTGTGCACGCTCTAGTGGGTATATGAAACACTCGCCCTGTCGTCCGTCTTCCCGCCCTACGGCATCGACGCAGTCAACTGTTATTAGCAGGCATGCGAACTTTAACATTCACCACCTTCTGGCGTGGCCTGTGACCTCCGAAGAATGGGCCGTGTTGGTGGAAGACAACGGCAAAACCTACGTTGTTGAATTGACCAATCAATCACAGAAAGTCAAGGGATTGGGCGTGTTCAATCCGGTTGAATCACTGAAAAATATCCCGTTGGGTGGCCGTGTTGAAATTGGTCAGAAAGAACTTCTTCGTCTCCCAACTCGGCTTCCAGAACTGTCCAAAGGCATGATGCGCAGGGCCCAAACCATCGGAAGCAAGGACGCTGGATTTTTCCTTGCCCGCCTTGGCCTTGGACCCAACGACAAGGTGTTGGAAGCTGGCATCGGAAGTGCTGGCCTTTCAATGTACATCCAACGCGTCATCGGGCAAAGTGGAACCCATATCACCGTTGAACCGCGGGCAGAGCATGCGGAAGTCGCCCTCGAGAATCTTCGTCGCACCACCGCTTCATGGGGAGAAAGCCCAACGCATCATCACATTGAAGGAACCATTGAGGAGAGCATCCAAGCCATTACGGAGTTCAGCAATGGATACGATGCCATCATCCTTGACCTGCCAGACCACCCTCCCGCCATCGAAGCCTGTTCCCAACTTCTTCTGCCCGGCGCTCGACTTGCTTGCTACTGCCCCGTCAGCTCTCAATTGGAGCGTTCATGGGAAGCATGCGAAGCGGCTGGGCTCACCGTTGAATGGGCCGGCGAACTGATGGAACGGGAATGGGGACGGGCTTCCAAAGGCGGTATGCGTCCCGTGAACGGTCCGTTCGGACATACGGCGTTTTTGCTGGTGGCCCAGCGTCAATGATCACTCAACCACGCGAATCTTCTCACCGCATTGCGGGCAATTGAACCTGAAGGGTGGGGCGCTGCCTCGTGGAACGCCCAAGCGTGCTTCGCAACTTGGACAGGACACCTTGGATTCCCCGTCCATACGGCATTCATTGTAGCCAAGTTCTGGAAGCTCCTTTTCCTCGGATTCGTCGTCATCATCCTCATCCTCTGATTCTTCTTCCGTGCTTTCCTCGCTCTTGCGAGAAGGTCGACGTAGCAATTGGATGGCGACGATGGCCAACAGCCAGCCGGCCCCCATCACGCCAAGCGCAGCGGACTGACTGACATTCACTCCGAGTGGCAAGGCCAAACCATTGGGCGGTAGGGCAGGCCCCTCAAGGGTGATGGGAAGAGGAACTGAATAGTCGGAGTAGAGCGCACCTCCACTGGTTGAAACCGCTTGAACCCCAACTTCCGATGAAGCCGTGCGAGCGGTGTTTGATGTGATGGTCAGAAGGAAATCAACGCTCGAACCCGAAGTGAGGGTGAAATCGCTCGTGGCGGTGTCATCGCTCATGCGTGTCCACTCGATAATGACCAGACCCGTGTCTTTTCCATACGCATTCAGGGTTCCAGAAACCTCTGCATTGCCGAGGTTTGAGACGGTCAAGACGGTTGATGTAGAACTGTCAACGCCAAGGGAAAGGCGGCCATCTGCAAATGATAAAGCTACCAAAGAATCACCCGGCCAAGCGACCTCTACCGTGTAGAGTTCACTTTGTTCAACCACGACATTACTCCGTACCGAACTGACGGCACGGAACGACAACGCACTGGGGCCTGCTGCTGCATCATTGGCCACGACACAGGACCATCCAAGAGCCTCGGTGGAGAGACCAGGAGCGAGGGTTACCGTGGCATCAATCCCGCAATCCGTGCCCACGGTTGTTATGGAGAAGGTGTCTTCCGTGTTGCCAGTGTTGGTCAAAATCAAGGACCCGTACACCGATTCACCCGGCTTTGCTTCGTCCACATCAGCCAAGACGGTGAGGGTCGCTCCAGCCATGACGGGTTGGATGGTCAAGTTCACCATGTCGCTCACTTCAGCGTTGGTGGTGGAAACAACCCGTAGAGTGTACACAACACCGTTGTCTGGAGCCCCAGCAGACCGTTCTTGAACGCCGATTGAAACCTGTTGAGTCGAACCAGATGTCAGTTGGAAGGTGGTGGGGGTGAGGGTGAAGTCAAACCAGTCTCCTTGGCTTTGAGTGGTCCATTCAACCACATAGACATCCGATGAGGTACCGAGGTTGGTTACATCAATGTTGAGACTCGACACCGAACTGGGGCTGGCCAAGAGACGGGTTTGAACGCTGTTAACAGCGACCTCCTCACGGTCAACGACGACCACATCAAAGTTGTAAGCAACGCTGAAGGCAGCATCTTGGTAGACCAAAGAAATCGCGGACGTGCCAGGGGTTGAACCCGTTGCAGCATTGAAGGTCAAGACGACCACCTGTTCCCCACTTTGATTCAATTGGACCTCAATCACATCGTAGGCGACATCAACGTCTGCAGGGAGCCCCGAAAGCGTGGGGAAGAGCGAGACATTGGAGGTGCCAATGTTGTGAAGTGTGATCGCCATTGAGGTGGATGAACCAGGACTCACCAAGACCCGATCTTCACTCGGCGGCAGAAGTTCAACACCATCAACCTCTAGCAGATTGATAGGCACGGAGAGCGAGGCCGTTTCCCCTTCGTAGGTCGAGGAAAAGGTTTGATGCAAGATACCAGAAAGCGTTGTATCTCCTTTGGTATTCACCGTCCACGTCCCAACTTCTCCGGCTGCAACCGTGATGCCGGAAGCAGACACGAGGACCGTATCAAGGCCGCTTGATTCGGTAACATCTAGGAAGAAGGTGGCTTCATCGCTCCCGTGGTTGCTTAAGCGAACTTCGTAGTTGGCGCCGGTAGCAGGAACGATGTCAACGATGGCGAGCGGTCCAACGAGGGAGAAATTGACAGCTTCGTCAATGTTGACCATGAAGTCAAGCTCATCCAACACCACCACGGATTCACCCTCATTGTGGGAGGCCGTGAGCCTGAACCAACACTGAGAAGAACTGTCCACCGATTCATCGACATCGACCATGATGCCGACTTCACCAATGGCGTTGGGTTGCAAGCCATTGGTTTGGGCAGAAACAAGCGAACCAATGCATGAACTAGCCCCCGATGAAGGGGGGTGAGAGAGGGCCCATGTGAGGTCAAGTGGAGTGTTGCCGGTGTTGGTGACCTGAACACCCGTCAAGGTGCTTTCACCTGGCAAGAAAACATCGCCCTGGCGGAGGAAGGCCGTGGAAACGGATGGTTCTGCCTCAACTTCAACCACGACAATGGTTGACGAAGTGATGTTGCCGTTGGTGGAACCAATGGTCAACCTGTATCCGTAAAAGTCCGGAGCGGCGTCCGCAGGCACCGTAATGGAAAGGGTCGTGGTCGCTGAACCTCCGGCTGGGATGTTAGAAAGTTCATCCTCTTGCCACTGTATGTTCCAACCCGGCGGAATCGAGGAGCCCAAGCCGAAAGCAGCCATACCCGAAACTTCCCACGGGTAGTACGACATCCCTGCGGTTTGGTTGAACACCGTGTCGTCAGCAGCTTCTTGCAGAGCCAATTTCACACTTGCATTGAGGCTGATGGTGTCGTTGCTGCCGACGCATGTTTCTCCGGTGAGGGTGGAATGGAACACGCAAGCAGCAAGGTAGGACCCTGAGAGCGAAGGATGGCTTCCGTCAGAGGTGTAAAGGTCATAGAACAGGTTCCCAGAAAGCGTGGGGTCATCACCGTCGGCCACCACGGCGTCGTGCACCGACTTATAGGCCAAGCCGACCGGTGCGATCCATACGGGGTTTCCTGCGGATGAAATGTTCTCTGCGTATCGAGTGTAGCCTTCCGTCAATCGCGCCTGCATGGACGTGAAGTTGTTGTTGAAGGCGTTGAGGCTGTCGCCGTCTCGGTATCCCCACGTCATGAACATGACCGTCTCAGCACCTTCGTCTGCAATCGCATCGCTGAGCAGAACTGAGGCGTTTTTGCTGTCCTGCCACATGGAGTTGGACGAAGGGAAGGAAGGCACTTGGCTTTGGTCCTGAAGCACCACATAATCCCACGATGAGCCCCGAAGGGTCGTGTTCCATTGATTCCCGGAGGTGTTGACGTTCGACCAATGTTGTGGGAGTTTCATGCCGCCACCGTTCACTGTACCAACGGTGGCGTTGATGTTGTCAGCGTCGATGACGCCTTCAACCAGCGAGGCCAAATTGTTCGCACCCGTGTAGCTGTTCCCCATCATCAAAATTGAAACCGACGAGGTGTTCGTTCCATTGCTTCCCGTGGAGTTGCCCGAGGAATTACCGGAGCCACCCGAGTTGTTTCCAGAGGAATTGCCGGAGCCACCCGAGTTGTTTCCAGAGGAATTGCCGGAGCCACCCGAGTTGTTTCCGGACGTGCCGTTGGTGTGGTTGGCCCACCACGTGGCCAAGTCAGGCTGTACTTCAACATCCAAGAGGAAGGTGTCGGTGACGGTTCCAAGGTTATGAGCAACGAATGAAACATTGGTGCTTGCCCCTGCAGCCATTGGTACCAGCGGCGAACCACTCACAGAGAGGGAGGGATGGTAAGCGGGAGCCACAGAAACAAGAACGGTCAGCGTTGAGGTGAAATCATTGTCTGGTTCGGTCACATTGACCGTAAACGAACCGCTGTCGGCCACGGTAGCCCCTTCAGCGAGGCGAACGACGAGGGTGGTGTTTTTGCTCCATGTGGGAAAGACATTGTCCACTGTCTCGTCCACCGGAATGACGGTCCACGGCGCCGCTAATCCCGTATCATCGATGGATATGTTGTAGGATTCAATGGACGAACCATTGTTTTCGATGCGCAGGGTGAGGTTCATGCTTTGCCCGGGCTCAAGAACGGCGTGTTGAACGTCCACCGAGAGCAAAATCGAGGAATGAGCCGACGCAGGGGCGACCAGCGGCGTGAGGCTCATGGCCATCAAGGCGAGGACACAAAACACCGCTCGGCCTGCTCGGCTGGACATGAACCGACCAAAACGACGCTGTTCAAGAGACTTCGGGAGCGACGGCTCCTCACGCATCATGCTTTGCCGTAGAACCCAGGCGGTTCACCGTGGCTGAAAGACGAAGCGAATGCTTCATGTTCTACGCCTCAGCCCCCAAGGCATGACCACATGGGTTCCAACCGCCTTCAGAACGCACACCCTCGGCGAATTGCAAGCCAACGGTGCTGACTTGATTGACAAGGAAGTCACCATCATCGGTTTCATGGAAGCAAACCGAGGAAAAGGCGCCATTTGTTTTGTTGACCTTCGAGACGGAACAGGAAAGACTCAGGTCTTCCTGAAGGCCGATAATATCGGTGAAGAAGCCCTCGACACCGTGCAACGAATGACGCGGGAGTCAACGCTCCAATTTACTGGCACAGTCGCCGTCAAGCGTCCTCCAAAGGTGAAGGAAGGTGAACCAACCCCTCCTCCTGCCTACGAAGTCTTGGGCACATCGGTCAACGTCATTGCACGAGCTGAAGCCCCATTGCCATTGGGCGTCACGGACAACGTCAACGTCGAGTTGAGCACCCGGCTTGACAACCGCTTCATGGACCTACGCCGGGCCCATGTCAACGCTATGTTTCGTCTCCGTGGGAAGGTTCTCCAGTTCGGTCGAGAACACTTGATTTCAGAAGGGTTCTTTGAAACTCACACGCCCAAAATTGTGGCGACCGCCACCGAAGGAGGCGCTGACCTCTTCCCCATGCAATTTTATGACCGCCCCGCGTTCCTGAACCAATCACCCCAGTTGTTCAAGCAACTCTGCATGAGCGGAGGGTTGGAACGAGTGTTCGAAATTGGCCCAGCATTCCGTGCTGAGCAGAGCGACACCTATCGCCATCTTGCTGAATTTATCTCGTTCGATATTGAGTGCTCATGGGCCAACGACGACGACGTGATGGGCGTGCTTGAGCGCATGTTGCACCACATCTGGAAGTCGATCGCCGATGAAGAAGAATCGCAGTCCCTCATCGCCATCATCAATCAGTACCGTGAGGAGCAAGGCGAGGAACAGGTCAAGGTGGTCGTTCCTGAATTGCCCTTCCCCCGAGTGGAATACGACGATGCCATCCGTATCATCAAGGAAAAAGGAGGCACCATCGAGTGGGGCGACGACATCGACGCAGAAAACTCCGACCTGCTTGCTCAAGACCTGCCTCAGTTCTACTTCCTGCCTCGTTGGCCTATGTCCTTGAAACCGTTCTACATTCACCAAATCGAGGGAGAGAACGGAAGCACAGGCCAGCAACTTTCTCGTGGCTTTGACCTGAACTTCGGCAGGGATGAAATGAC